>Ga0307289_10000440_pt1 | contig 17867 bp, 16 predicted proteins | sample ER_DNA_143_FD_194483 | JGI IMG/M metagenome (GOLD analysis project Ga0307289, IMG submission 194483) | Bulk soil microbial communities from the East River watershed near Crested Butte, Colorado, United States - ER_DNA_143 | ecosystem: Environmental > Terrestrial > Soil > Floodplain | place...
CCGCCACCCGAGGCTCTCGTAGAAATCCTTCGCGCGGTCGACCTCCGAGACGGGGATGACGACCACCTCGAGCTTCAAGTCGGCGTCCTTGACGCTCGCAATCCCGCTCGCCTCGCTGCTGCTGACCTCCGTCATGCTCATACCTCCCTTGGTTGTGTCAGGAACCTACCCTCGCGCTTCGACGGCTGCGTCGCACCCGTGGGACTCCCTGGTACGTGCCCTGGTCGACGTATCCAGCGAGCCGTACGATCGTCTTTGGTACCGGCTATTCGGGGTCATCCAAAGGGTCGGCGCCTGGAGGCCGCCGATGAGCCAGGGTCGGGTTCAGCGTTCGAGGCTCCTCGGACGTCGAAGTGAGTGCGAGGCGCTCGACCGGCTTCTGACCGATGCGCTCTCCGGTCGTAGTGGAGTTGCCGTCCTGCGGGGGGAGGCGGGCGTCGGCAAGAGTGCGCTACTGAGCTATCTGTCGGAGCGTGTCTCCGGGTGGTACGTCGCGAGGGCCGTTGGCGTCGAGTCGGAGATGGAGCTGGCCTACAGCGGCCTGCATCAACTGTGCGGACCGATGCTGGATCGCCTCGATCGGCTGCCCATCCCGCAGCGGGAAGCGCTCGCGACGGTGTTCGGCCTGAGCACCGGTCCCGCACCCGACCGGTTTCTGGTGGGGCTCGCCGCGCTGACGCTGCTCGCTGAGATCGCCGAGGAGCAACCGCTCGTCTGCGTTGTCGATGACGCGCAGTGGCTGGACCGCGCCTCGGCGCAGATTCTCGGTTTCGTCGCCCGCCGGCTACTCGCTGAGCGGATCGCGCTTGTGTGCGCAACACGCACCGGCATGGGTGAGGAGGTTCTCGCCGGGCTGCCTGAGTTGTCTGTCCACGGGCTCGGCGACAGCGATGCGCGCGCGCTGCTGCTGGAGAACGTGTACGGCCCACTCGATGCGGCGGTCTGTGACCAGATCGTCACCGAGAGCCACGGCAATCCCCTTGCGCTCCTTGAGTTTCCGCGCAGCTGGAGGGCCGCAGATCTCGCTGGCGGGTGCGGGCTGCCCGACAGCCAACCGGTGGTCAGCAAGATCGAACAGAGCTACGTCCGGCGCCTCCGCGTACTTCCCTCCGAGACGCAACTGCTCGTCCTCGCCGCGGCCGCAGAGCCGCTAGGCGACCCTTTGCTGCTCCACCGTGCCGCCGAGACGCTCGGCGTCGACATGGCTGCGGCGGATCCGGCAGCGGACGCGGGTCTGCTCGGAATAGGTGGGCGCGTCGAGTTCGCGCATCCACTCGTCCGATCCGCCGCCTACCGCTCGGCCGCCGCCGAGGACCGCCACCGCGTCCATCGCGCCCTCGCCGAAGCAACCGACCCAGAGACAGACCCGGACCGGCGCGCCTGGCACCGGGCGCGAGCGACACCGGGACCTGGCGAGGAAGTCGCCGCCGAGCTCGAGCGTTCGGCCGGCCGGGCTCAGGCTCGCGGCGGAGTCTCGCCGCGAGGCTTCGCGCACGCGACTGAGGTGCCGCGGTATCGATCGAGGATGGCGACGACCTCAATAGCCTGCCTCGATCGCGTCAGTTGGTTTCAGCGCCAGGCTTCAGGAATCCCTTACCTATGTTGTCGATCACGTGCTGCGTCCATGACCTCCCGGACCGCATCGATCGTCATCCGGGCATATTCGAGCTTGTACAGCAGCTGGGCATGGGTCGCTCCGTGTACGACACGATGAGCGCCAACCCTTGAAAGTCTCGAGAGCTCTCCATTCATCTCGGTCCAGACGCGGCGCGTTGGGTCGTCGGGGGCCGAGGCGCTCATCACGATCAGCGGCATTGATCCCAAGTCCGTAACCTCGCGCTGCTGCACATATGTTTGCGGCAGGGCGCGATATTGGTCGCGGACGGTTCGAAAGAATTTGGTAGTCACATTGAATGCATCGTTGGCGGCCCTTTCTCGTACAGGTAGGTCGGCGTAATCGGTCTGCGGCAACAGCAGGCGCACTACGCCGAACGGCGCCAGCCAGCGAGCAACGGTAACCGTACGGTTTTCGGTCGCGAGATCCACGCGATTCTCGGGTGGAAAGCGCGCATCCTCATCGAGTTTGCCGGGGTCAATCAGAGCCAGACCCACGACTTCGCTTGGGTACTCCTTCGCATACACGAGGGCAATGCGACCCCCGTACGAATGACCAACCATGACGTATGGTCCTTCGATCCCGGCTCCGGAAAGCAGTGCGTGCATTTCGCGCACGTGCTGCTTCAGATCACGGGGCAATGGGCCGCGCTCACTCCACCCCATGCCCGCGCGGTCGTAGGCACAGACACGTGTCGAGCGCGCAAGGTCTGGCTGCACCAGACCCCAGCTCGCCGACGAATTGCCGCCGGCGGCATCCAGAATCACTGTGGGACTACCATCGCCGATGCAACTGATATGCAGCTTGTAACCACTAATATCAACGAGTCGGCCGGGTGGTGGAAAGTTCCGTTCGTCGATTTGCTGGGCCGCGGCCTGATAGATCAAACCCGCGGTGGCGATTGCGACAAGCGAGACGACGAGTCCCAGCAGAATTCGGCGAATCCATGCCAGAGGCCGCTTTTTCAGCCGTCGCTTGTGCGATTCCGCGACCGGAGGGGAGGTCATAGTTGACGCGCTCCCTTCAGATCGCACCGACCTGACTGACATGCATGTCGCGAAGGGATAAGCCGCGGTCATGATCATGTGCCATCAGCTAGGGCACTGAAACACTTTAGCCCGGGTATGCGACGGCCACGCCGTCTCCCGGATGAGGCCAATTAGACTGAACCGACGCCAGCCAAAAACAGGGAGCGCCAGTGATGAAGGCGTTCATATTGAAAAGTACGGGCCGCCTGAGACGCTTCGGATCACGGAGGTCGAGAAGCCAGCCCCCGCCGCCGATGAAGTCTTGGTGAAGGTGCTGGCAGTATCGGTCAATCCGGCGGACTGGCGTTCCATGCGCGCCAAGCCATTCTTTTCGCGCGCCAGTCTGGGGTTGCTGCGGCCGAAGCATAGGATCCTCGGCGTCGACATTGCCGGGCGAATCGAGGCGGTGGGCAGTGGCGTCCACCATTTCAAGCAGCCCGGCGACGAGGTTTACGCCAATCTCTTAGATCACGGTTCCGGCGGCTTTGCAGAATACGTTTCGGTGCCAGTTGAGGTTATGTCGTTGAAGCCGGCAAACCTGTCGTTTGAGGAAGCGGCTGCAGTTCCCATGGCGGCGGTAACCGCACTCCAGGGCCTTCGCCACCACGGAGAAATCGGGCCCGAGCAGATGGTACTGATCAATGGCGCTTCCGGCGGCATCGGCACCTTCGCGGTCCAGATCGCCAAGTCATGCGGCTCCGAGGTGACCGGCGTGACAAGCACCCGGAACCTCGACCTCGTGCGTTCGCTCGGCGCTGATCATGTCGTCGACTACACGACGAGTGACTTCGTCCGTAGCGGGCAGCGCTACGACCTCATCCTGGACACGATCGGGAACCGATCGGTACGCGATCTCAGACGTGCGCTTGCCGAGGGCGCAAGGCAGCCGTCGTCGGGTTCACCAGCGTGGCGAAGCTGATCGGTGTTTCGCTGCGCGGCCGCAAGGACATCACCATCGTGTCGGCACACGTAGCCACTACGGATCTGGAGTTCCTTTCGAAGCTGATTGAGGCCGGCAAAGTGCGCCCCCAGATCGACCGGCGCTATCCGTTCGCCGAAATCCCCTCAGCGATCGCGTATCTGGAACAAGGCCACGCCAGGGGGAAGGTGGTCGTGGGCGTGGCGTAAGGAGCTGAGGAGCAACGATGATCAATACGACGAACGGCACTGCCGGTCCGATGACCAACAGACGGATCGATCCGGCCCGCGACAAACGCAGACTCATGTTGTTCTTCGCCGGGCTGATCGTCTTCTACCTTGGGGTTCTCATCGTCACGCGGCCGGAGCTGAACGGCGGCGAGGCCGAGCTCAGCAAGGTCTCGCTTGGCGTCATGCTGGCGCCGACAGTCGGTGCAATCTTGGCGTGCGTCTTCGGTCCCGGCTTAATTCGGTTCGGCCTGCCGTCGTGGTGGCTGCTCGCTTCATTCCTGCCGGCAGTGGTGGTCTTCCTGATCACCATGATCGCCGCGCCAGTCTCCGACGCGGTCACCTTCCGCGGCGATCAGGTGGGGGCACTACTGCTGATGGCTGTGGTGCGAAGCCTGTTGGGTTCCGTCTCGGCGTTCGGTGAAGAGATTGGGTGGCGCGGGTTCCTTTGGCCGCTGATGCGCCGTCGTCTGACCTTTGTGGCGAGCAGCGCGATCATTTTCGGGATCTGGTGGATCTACCACGCCGGGCTCATCTTCGCTGGGTGGTACGGGTTCAACGGTGGAATTCCGGCGTTCTCGGTGGCCTTGCTCGGTTTCGTATTGTTCGTGGGCGTGCTCACTGAGCAGTCACGGTCGGTCTGGCCGAGCGTGCTGGCCCACGGCTCCTGGAACGGGTTGGTCCAGTCGTACTTCTCCTCATCCGGTGCCGAGGCGGACCGGGTTTTCACGGGGAGCCGGTATCTGCTCGGCGAGTTCGGCTGGCTAGGGGCGGCGGGCATGATCATTCTCGGCGTCGGGTTCGCATGGTGGCACTTCCGTACCCCCACGAAGGATGGTCTGTCCCCGAAGGATCCGACCGGCTATGACTCACCGGCAATGTGGCTGTGGTTCAGCAACACCCCCAAGCTCAAGGCACCCGCGGCCGCAAGGTGACGTCGCATTTGCTCGGGCAGGCATGAGCTGACGACCGATCCACACGGCGGCGTATCTTCCTTCAGTGAGCAAGGACAGAGTCGCCAGGCTCTGCTTCGGCGCGACATTTGTGATCGCGGCCTTCTCGCTGGGCTTGCAGTTCGTCCAGGATTGGCTCGGGGTCTGGGACGATCCCGGTACCGTCGAGCCGTCCCACGCCGTCCGGGTATGGCGGTTCTTCAGCTACTTCACCACCCAAGCGAACCTGCTCGTGGTGGCGACCTCGTTCACTCTGGCCCGGAGCGCCGATCGAGACGGTCCCGGCTGGTGCGTGGCCCGGCTCAATGCGCTGACCGGCATTACGATCACCGCACTCGTGCACTGGTTCTTGTTGCATCCGCTCGACCACTTCCGCGGTTTGCTCTGGGCCTCGGACACGCTGGTCCACATCATCGTCCCGGTCCTCGTCGTGCTGGGCTGGCTCGTATTCGGCCGGCGGCGGCGGATCAGCCTAAGGGTTGTCGGGTTGGGATTGATCTGGCCGGTGGCGTGGCTGCTCTACACCCTGGTCGTAGGCGGGATAACCGGGTGGTATCCGTACTTCTTTCTTGATCTCGGAGAAACCGGCCGCGGCGAGGTGACGCTGTACTGCCTAGCGATCCTGATCTTGCTGTTTCTCGTGTCCTGCCTGTTCTGGATGGGCGATCGCTGGCTGCCAGGTCGGCAGGCGGGCCGCCGCTGGAACCGCCCGCGGCTCATGGTGGGTCGGGGGCGCGGCTGAGGTAGTGGTGGCCGGTGGGTGTGGTGATGTGAATGGTGTGGGGTTGGCCGAGTAGGCCGGCGTCGATGAGGTTGATGTGCCAGCCGGGCATTTCACGCACATGGTTGCCGCGCTCACAGGTGCCGCGGCCGTTCTCCAAGATGGTGGGGCCGCCGTCGCTGTGGCGGATGATGTGATCGAGGTGTCGGATGGGTGCGTCGCAGTAGGGGTCTGTGCAGGTTTGGTCGCGGAGTCGGATGAGTTGGCCTAGCCAGCCGTCGAAGTGTCGCCGGGTCGAATCCCCACCCACAATCGGCCCAGAGCCGGTTGAGGTGGTGGAGGGTGCGGTGAAGAGCCGGCGCCACCATTTACGTCCCCGACTGCTGGCCAGGATTTCCCGGGCCAGCTCAGCGGGCAGCGGCTCCTGCCCATGGATCACCGCAGCAGTGTCCTTGTTGGGGTTGGGGTTGATTAGGGTGTCCAGCGGCATCAGCAGCTGCAGTTCAATGTTGACATCGGCGGCGTGGGTTTGTCCGGTGAGCCGTTCCACGAGGGTGTCGGCCATGATCTGATCCCTGCTCCGCCCGTCCCCGGTGGCAACAGCAGTGTCGGCGTGGTGACGTAGTGCGGCGTAGCAGGCGACTCCTTGTTCCACCGGCAGGTAGCCGGTGAGCCCTGCCATGGTGTCGGGTGCTGGCTGCATCCCAACCCGACGATGTTGACGTTCGGTGCGGCCCCGCTGCACATAACCCCGCCGATCAGCCTGAAAGGTGATCTTGCGGACACATAAGGTTGCTGCCTTGAACCCCAGCTTGCTGACCCCAGCCGCTTTGAGTTGCTGATCCACCTCACCGCGCTTCTCAGCGTCAAGGTGCCGGGTTTCAGACACGATGGTTTCGGCGACCCGTTCACTCAACTCCCCACTACTGAGTTGAGCGTAGGTGTCGGGTAGTTCGAACCACCACGCCCGCGCCGTGTTCAATCGCCGGGCCGCGACCACCGGGGAGAGGCGGCAGGCCAACCCAATTTGTTCGGCAATGCCACGACCAATGGCATCCGGGTGCACATCGGCAGCAAGCTGCTCAGCGACTTGGGATTGGGCGAACCGCACCGACTCGGCCGCCTGTAATGCTGCAGTGACAGCCCGCAGCTTCTCCAACCGGCCGATCCGATCAACCCGAGCCGCATCGCTGGTCGTGCTGTTGTCGGCGACTGCGTCAGCGAGATCGGCCAGCATCTGGTCGAGGCGCACCACCAACGCGTCCGAGGACATCGGTTCACTCTGGAGTGCTGACATGCCAGTGACTCTACGGAAACCCGCTGACAAAAATAGAAGGACTGTTCGATGGAAGCGCTCTCGCTTCTGACGGGTCCAGTGACGCATGGAAGCCGCAAGTATCAACGAGAGGCGAACTCCACCTCGTCTGGACGCTGCTCTCCGCACTTGTCCAATGGAGCGGCGAGCGATCGGGGACGTCGCTCTTTCGAGCCCGATCAGGGCGAGGGAAGCGGTCGCGAGGTCCGTACGGACGCAACGACATCGCGAATTGCCTGGTTCATGGCCGTGGCATCAGTTGCGTCTAGGAGAAGCGAGGCGTGCGTGGCGTCGGCCACAATACGGTGCCGACTGTTGGTGGACAGGGTAGCCAGTTTGTCCTGCGCCGCCAGCCATGCGTCGTCATGTTCGCGGCCGGCTGTGACGACGATGAGCGGCTTATCGGCAAAGTCAACAAGGGACGCGGCCTGCCGCACCGCTGTCGATCCCTCAAGAAATTCGTTGAGGAAGCTTTCAACATCGCTGGCGGTGGCGCTCCTGGCGCGCGCCTCGTCGCGGGATCGTGGGGGCAGAGTGCCGTAGGAGAACTGACCGACCAAACGGGCCGCACCGAGGTGAGCCACCGCGGGCAGCAACGCTGAGATGCGACCGGGGAGGTCGTAGGACCCGGCCTTGGCCGGCGGACCAGGAGCGGATGCGGGTGCGGTGGAGTCCAGTAACACCATGCCGGCAACCTGGTCCGGATATTGGGCGGCGAAGGTGAGGATGTAGAGGCCGCCGAATGAGTGACCGGCAAGCACGTAGGGCCCGGGAACGTGTGCACGATCAAGCAACGTGTGCAGGTCGGCGGCAATCTGCGCGCCGTCCTGCCGACCGTCGGCAGCTTCACTCCACCCTCGACCGGCGCGGTCATACACGCAGACTCGGGTGTCGCGCGCCACGGCTGGCGCGATCCAACCCATCACCGATGAGGCTTCTCCCAGGCCCGGCTCCAGCACCACCGTGGGACTGCCAGAGCCGGTGCAGTGCAGATGCAGCCTGTGCCCGCCGACGTCGATGAGCTGGCCGGGCATGGGATAGGCGGCCGCGTCGACCGACTCCCGTACGGTTTCATAGCCTGCGCCCACCGAGGCCAGAGTCAAAACAGCGAGCACCGGGTACAGCAGCCACCGCCGGGTCCGGCTGTGCAGCTGCCTGCGGGCATGAATGATCATCCAGACAACAAGCCCGAGCAGTACTGGCGGCCACACCCAGCGGAACACGTTGTTCACGGTGTCTGACCCGATGATTGATATCAGACCGGCCACCGTGAAGAACACCGCCGGCCCAGCCGCCCACCGCTGAGGTTGATCACTGAACCGTACCGACAGCACAGCCAACAATGCCCAACCGAGAGCAAAGGCCAGCAGGACCACACCGGTGAGCACATTCTCCTTCGCCGCGATGAATGGAGCGGCGACCAGCGCCAGGGCAACAAAGAGTCCAGTGGCCAACGATGCGGCGACGATTGGCCCGATGCGTCCACCGGGCGTGGACTGCATTCCGGGTTGCTGGAGGTCGCTGTTCTGGGTTGTCATGGCCATGACGGCCTCAATTCGATGAGACATTGATGCAGCCGGGCATTACGCCTGGCTGGGCAGGAGGTGAAGTCAGCGAGGAGCTTGTGCTGGCCTTTCATCGTAGGCGGCGAGGGTCTCAGCCATGGCCTGCTCGATCGGCGTCGCTTCCACATGGAGGGCGTTCGCGATCTTGCTGCTATCGACGATGAACGGCTCTGCGAACTGGTACTGCATCTCGAGCAACTCGCGCACGGTGGGGTTTGTCAACGCGGCTAGTCGAAGGAGCAGGGGCGGTACCTGACGGAGCCGGACACGCGCCGCACCGGCCTGCTGGAAGGCTAGTTCGCACAGTTGGCGGGTGGTTCGGGTGTCCGGGTCGTTGGGCAGATGCCACACCTGACCGGGCGCGTCGGGGTGCTCGCCGAGCACGGCGAGGCCTTCGCCGATGTCGGGGATGTAGGTGTAGGTATGTGGCTGGTCCGGGTCGCCGAGAACGCTGGCGGTCTTCCCGGCCAGAGCGGCAGGGAACAGGCGGTCGCCGAGGTTGGACTGCGCGCCGCCACGCGGGCCGAAATAGTCCGAGGCGCGTCCGATCGCGACCGCCACTCTGCCAGCGTGGTGTGCGGCGAGCAGCTCGGTGGCCATCTGGGCTCGGAGTTTCCCCTTCGTGGTGTGTGCGGCGTAGTCGCGGGTCTCGGTCAGCGGCCGGCCAGCCGGGCGGCCATACATATAGACGTTCTCCATGCTGACAAGCCGGGCCCCCTGGGCTTGCGCGGCGGCAAGGACACCGGCTTGGAGGGCTGGGAAATCTTCCACCCAACGCGAGTAGGGCGGATTGAGGGTTTGGTAGATGACCTGGGCTCCGCCGGTGACGTCGATGGTGAACCGTGCGTCGGCGGCGTCGCCGCGGATGACCTCGACCTCATCGGGTACGGGGGCGGAGCCGGAGCGGTTGACCATCCGCACGGTCTCGCCGCGGCGGAGCAAAGCGTCCGAGGTGGCGAGGCCGATCGCGCCAGTGCCGAAAATGACGTGACGCGCGGTCCGGCTCATCGGTTGCCCACGACAGCGGCGTCGATGCGAGCTGTGCCGGCCGGGGCGCTGCGCACGGGCAGGATCCCGTGCAACAACAGCCCGGAAAGGGCAGAGAAGGTGACGGCCCCGCTTGCTCCGAATATGGTGAACTGCTCGTCAACGGGAATCCCGGCGAGAGTGGTGACGATCCAGCCGAGCGCCCAGAGTAGCGGCATCGCGACGGCCCACCACCAGCGTCGTCGTATTTGCTTTTGTAGTGCGAGAGTCTGAGCGACGCCAAGCATCGCACCGGTGAGTGCACCCATGACAGCGAGGTCGGCAAGCGAGGTCCGGAACCCGACCATTGTCGCGCCGAGCAGCAGGCCCACACCCATGCCCAGCGCAGTAGCCAGGATCCAGGGCAGCGGTCGGAGGCGGCCTCGGCTGACCAACCACTGCCCGGTGCCGATGACGCCACCCGTAACGAGGCCGGCCACCAGAGCAGCGGTTGGGCTGTCGACACGACCAGCGACCGCACGTCCAGCGACGCCGGCGATCGGGAAGGCCAGGAATCCGGCCGTCCAGATCAGCCACGACCATAAGAAGGTGCGCCTGCGCAGCGTCGAGAGTTGTGCTGCGGTCAACGTGCTATTCAGGATCTCTCCTTAATGCCGACGATGCCGACTACTGGCGGTCGATCGGGGTGCTAACCAAAGAGTCGGGAGCGAAGTAGTGACCTCGGTCGGCTTCACCACGGCTGAAATCCTTCCGAGTCCCCCTGATGAGGAGCCAGAACATGAGGGCGACTTCACCGACAAAGGTGAACTGCCCGATGCCGACCGAGGGACCCGGGACAAGCACTGTGACGAACCCATCTGCCACGTATCCGAGCCCCGCGACGACAAGCAGGATGCCGAAGACTTTCGCCATGAAGCCGGACCGATACGCCAGATAGCCGATCAGCAGCAGATGGACGCCGAAGAAGATCAAGCCAACGAGCCAGATGGTGTTGTACGCATCGAGTCCGCGCATCGCTTGGGCCGGATCGCCCAGCAGCCCGAGCGCCACCACAAGCTGGATGATGGCCACCAGGTAGACGGCCGCGTAGGCGACTCTGAACCATGCGGCCGTGATCGAGACGCTTCGGTTCACGGGCTCGAACAGTCTCAGCAGCGCGGCGGCCACAATGATGTCGAGCACGGCGACGAGGATCAGGCTGGCGATGCCCCACCGGAACATCGCCTCGGAATTAGAGATGTCGATTGCGGTTTTCACCGCATCTCCCGGCGTGACGAGAGGCTGGAGGGCCACGAAGTTGCCGAAGGCGGCTAGGACTGCCATCAACGCGAGGGCGAGCCCTGCAACGAGGCTGGCCGTGCGCTGCGACTGGGTGTCGTGATTCATTTGGTTGGTCCTTAGATTTTGGGTGGACGTGGTGGCTGTGAAGGGGTATCCGCGGCCGTAGTCAGGTCGACCAGATCGCCGCTCACCTGCCAGAGCCGTGCCGCTGCTGCCTCGTCGTAGCTGGGCTTGGATGATCTTGTGGGTTTGCTGTTGGCGAAGTATCGGCCGGTCACACGCTCGAGATCGGCGGCAGATGCCAGATGTATGGAGGTGGCGGCACCACGGGCCGGGCTCTTCATGAAAGGCCGCAGCAGGGGGACGAGCAGTTTCTGGACGCCAGCTGGGTCCTCAGCCCCGAAGGATGTGTTGACAAGGCCAGGATGCAGCGCGTTTGCGGTGACGGACGTGGCCGGGAGCCGCCTAGCCAGCTCGTAGCTGAACAAGATGTTGGCGAGCTTGGACTGGCTGTAAGCCCGTGCCCCGGAGTAGGACCGCTCGCCTTGGAGGTCGCCGAAGTCGATGCGCCCGGCGGCATGCGCGTTGGACGAGACCGTGACTACCCGGGCCGGCGCGCTCTGCTTGAGCTTGTCTAGCAGCAGGTTGGTGAGCAGGAACGGCGCGAGATGGTTGAGGGCGAAGGTGCGCTCGAGCCCATCTACGGTGACATGCCGGGTGTCCCAGTACCCGCCGACGTTGTTGATCAACACATCGATCCGAGAAAGGCTCTGCAGGACTTCCTCCGCCAGCCGCCGAACCTCCGATTGGGAGGACAGTTCCGCGACGAGCATGTCCGCCTGCCCGCCTCCGGCTGCGCGGATCTCGCGAGCCGCATCCTCGGTGCGTACGCGGTCTCGGCCGGTGATCGCCAGATGTGCCCCCATCCTGGCGAGCCCCAGGGCGGTCGCCCGGCCGATGCCGCTCGTGGCACCGGTGATCAACACTGTCTTTCCGGCCATCGGCCCGCTCATGATGTGTTCGATGTTCGTGCACCTTCGGGGTCACTGACTGAGCGCGTACCATCCGAGCGCCACGGATCTCCCGGCTTCCTCACGTAGTGCGCAACCACATAACGCCAGGGAATGACGGCGAGCACAATCAAGACAACGAGGCAGGAATAGAACACCCTCAAGGTGGCCGGATCCATCTGGTGGGCGATCCACAGCGGTAGAGCAACGACGGTCACCCAGATGAACTTCCACGCTAGTTCGAACAGCAGTATCGGCAGCATCTGCAGCGGGTAGCGAAGCCCTAGGAACGAAAGCAGCGACAACGCCACCAGCATGCAAGTCTCGACCCCTTCGAACAGGGGCCAGGGCACGTCATGGTTGATGATCAATGGCCACTTCGTCAGAGCGAGTCCGACGGCCATGACAAGATAGCCGAATCTCAGTAAGTAGAGACGCAGCAGCGACACCGTGGGCGCGGTACGCGTGCCCTTCCGGTCGTTCCAGCTTCGCGTCGCGTCTGCCGGGCGCGGTGAGGCGCTCGCGGTTGATCTCATGGGAGATCTCCTTCAGCTAGTGATGATGTCAGTGGTTCAACCGCGGCCTCGCCGACGCGTTTGATGAGGATCAGGCTGTAGCACTGCCCACGAAGGACGACTCCGGTGTCATTGATGAGCTGGTCGGCTCGGGGGGAACGGGCGGGGAACTGAATCCCTTGACGATCAGCCACACTCCGATGAACAGCTCCCACAGGCCGCCGGGGATGGCCTGGATCGAACTCAGATTGAAGCCGATGACTTGCAATACGGACCCCAATAGCAGGATCGCGTATCCAATGAGGCCCCAAACGGCCAGCAGTCGCGGAACCAACTGTGTTTTGTAGAACATGGAACAGAGGATCAAACCGGCTACGCCAACAGCGCTCATGGCGATTTCGTAGGCGTAAAGATTCGCCTGTGTGAACACAGCACCCAGGGCTTGAAGGCTGGACGTATCGGATGATCCTGCGTTCAGGTACTCCATACCTAGCGGTATTTGAACAAGTATCAAGAGAACCATGACGGCAATGAAGGTGGCGTCAATAATCCTGGCAACGAGGTAGCCCACTGCCGCCCTTTCACTGTGTGGCTTGAGAACCGGAAACATCAAGATCCCGTGAGCGGCGTCGCCAGCGACAGTGCTCAACCAGAGCACCGCGCCCATGGCCAGCAGCATGCTGTTTGCGGCAATCGTCGAAAGGTGATCCGGTCCACCAAGGATGGATTGGATGAGTACGTTCCCCCCAATGCCAACAACCATTCCCGCGAGGTAGAGCACCCCGACGATTCGTGCGGTCGTTCGGTAGTTATTGCGACTGAGTCGGTTTGGCACGGTTGCTTGCTGCTGTGTACGCATGGTCTATCTCCTGAATGGTGTTGTCGCCCGGCTCTGGTCGTTCCGATCTGCTGTGAGCTTGAAGGTTGGTCCGCGCCTCACACAGTGATGACGATCTTTCCGCGGGCGTGTCCCGCAGTCAGATAGCGGATCGCCTCAGGAACCTCCCTCAGCGGAAAGGTCTTATCGATGAGCGGCCTGATCTTGCCGGCCGCGATGAGTTCGGTCACGAATTGCAGATCTGCTTGGTTCGGCTGCGATGCGAGCGGCCGCAGGTGGCGTACGAGCTTGGACAGCAGCATGGCTCGGATCCAAGCCTTGCCTCCGACCAACCGACTACCCCCTTCAGTACCGACCGGCACGAGGGTTCCCCCGGGACGAAGGACCTGCTTGAGCTCTGACAGCGAATGGTTCCCGCCCATGACGAGGATCAGGTCATACCGATGGCCGCTTTGGGTGAAGTCCTCCTGGGTGTAGTCGATGACATGGTCAGCGCCGAGGGAGCGAACTATGTCCACCTTCGTAGTGCTGCAGACACCGGTCACCTCAGCGCCGAACGATTTGGCGATTTGCACCGCATACAGCCCGACGCCGCCCGACGCCCCGACGAGCAGGACGTGCTGGCCTGCCTTGATGCCACCTGCGTCGCGAAGCGCCTGGAGCGCCGCGACGGCAGACGTGGGTACGGCCGCCGCCTGCTCGAAGGTGAGGTTGGCCGGCTTAAGCGCGAGCGTGTCCTCCAACGTCGAGGCGTACTCGGCGAACGAGCCGTCACAAGTGCCGAACACCTCGTTGCCCACCTGGAAGCGCGTCGTTTTCTGGCCGACTGCCTCGACGACGCCCGCGACATCCATGCCCCGAACACGAGCTTTGGGCGCCCGGAATCCGAAGCCCACTACCCGCAGCAGGTACGGCAGGCCCGTCATGACATGCCAGTCACCGATGTGGACGCTGGCCGCCTTGACGCCGACGAGCACATCATTGTCGCCGATCTGGGGCGGATCGATCTCCTCGAGCCGCAGGACATCGGCGGTCTTGCCGTACCGGTCCTGAACGATCGCCTGCATCTTGCCTCCCGACGGCCTGATCTCGTTGTTCTCTGTTGCCATCTGCTGCTCTACGGAACTCATGAGCTACTCCTCATCCGATGCAGTGAGGCTGATTCACCCACCGTACTTAGTACGGTGACTGTATCGTACAAAGTACGGAAGTGCTAGTGTCCAGGGTGAGATGCTGAAACCAGGAAGCAGCAAGGACAGAAAGCGGATCCCGCTCAACCGAGAACGAGTGCTGCAGGGCGCCATTGCGATCGCCGACACCGCGGGCATTGGAGCGCTTACGATCCGCTCGCTTGCGCAAGAGCTGGGCGTCAAGCCCATGGCGATCTACTACCACGTCGCCAACAAAGACGAGATTCTCGACGGCATCGTCGATCTTGTTTTCGCAGAAATCGAGCTACCGGAAGCCAACGGTGACTGGCGTTCAGAGTTGGTGCGGCGCGCGAGCTCAGCCCGCCGGGCGCTAAGCCGCCACCACTGGGCGATCGGATTGATGGAATCACGGAAGTCGCCCGGCCCGGCGACCCTGCGACACCACGACGCGGTCCTCGGCACCCTGCGAGGGGCGGGCTTCACCGTAGAGATGACGGCCCACGCCTACGCGTTGCTCGACAGCTACGTGTATGGATTCGCACTGCAGGAGGCCGCTCTGCCCTTCAAGGGCCCCGACACCGCCGCCGACGTCACCGACTCGATCATGCAGCAGTTCCCCACCGACAAGTACCCGCACCTCGTCGAGATGGCGACCGAGTTCATCTTGCAACCCGGCTACGACTTCGGCGACGAGTTCGAGTTCGGACTCAACGTCATCCTCGACGCCCTCACCAGGTCGATTCCAGCTCACCGACCTGCGCACACGAGCTGAGTCCGTCTATTCCGAAGCGCTGCGTCGAGGGATCCTTGTGACCAGCCTTTTTGGGCCTGCGAAGTACCACGATGATTGCGATCACAACATAGAGCCCAACCATGTACCACCACACGACCTGATAGCCCCGTTGGAGAATGCCGGGAGTGTCCGACGAACGGTGTAAGTGGCCCAACACGCTGAGCTGCGGCTTGGCGGGGAAGGGTCGCTATGACCGTCCAGTCCGGGGTTCGACCATCAGGCCATCTTCCTCGCGAGTCACCGGAACACTGCTATCACGACTAGGAGTCGCCAGTATTGCTTCGCGCCTCGCCGCAACCTCGCCATCCCTTAGGAAACCGGTCACTACCAGCACTTCTGAATCGATCCAGCACCGTTGTTTGTGACCGGTTTCTGGAGGGGACGCCGAGGATGGGTATTCCAGGCCGACCACACTGTGGAGGGGCATGACAGGCAAGCAATCAACCGCCGTTCTCGAGGTGTCTGGCGTGCAGTGGGCAACCTCGAAGAATGTGGCCGAGGCGGTGTTGTCTCGTCGACCGGGAGTCCTCGAGGTTGACGCCAATCCAGTGGCGCAGACTGCCACGGTCACCTACGACCCGGAGCGAACCTCTGTAGCGGAGCTGGCCGGCTGGGTGCGGGACTGCGGATATCACTGTGCCGGCCAGTCGGTTCCGGAGCACATCTGCGACCCCCTGGCCGAACCCGCGGCGCACGCGGACAAGCATGATCATCTTCACGCGGGTCCTCAGACCAAGCCGATCCCCGTACCCCATGCTGATCATGCTGCCCATGCGCCTATGACGCCTCAGGATGCGATGGGCCACGGCGGGCATCACGTCTCCATGTCCATGGACGACATGGTCCGTGACATGCGGAACCGGTTCCTGGTTGCCGCGGTGCTGTCCATCCCGATCTTGCTGTGGTCTCCGATAGGTCGGCAGGTGATCGGCTTCAGCGTCCCAGCGCCGTTCGGGCTGCGCGACGATGTCTTTTCCTTGCTCCTCAGCCTGCCGGTGATCTTCTACTCGGCCTGGATCTTCTTCGACGGCGCTTGGCGGGCACTGCGGGCGCGCACCTTGGACATGATGGTTCTGGTCGCCGTCGCGATCGGCGCCGGTTGGCTCTATAGCGTCTACGTCACGCTGACCGGCGGCGGAGAGGTGTTCTACGAGGCCGCCGCTCTGCTCGCCGCCTTTGTGCTGCTGGGCCACTGGTTCGAGATGCGAGCCCGTGGCGGGGCCAACGACGCGATTCGTACGCTGCTTGAGCTGGCACCGCCCATGGCAGTGGTGATTCGCGACGGAGAACCGGTTGAGGTACCCACCGCCGAGGTCGCCGTGGGTGACCTGCTCCTGATTCGCCCCGGTGCCAAGATCCCGGTCGACGGGGTGGTCGTGGAGGGCGAGTCCGAGGTCGATGAGTCCATGGTCACTGGTGAGAGCCTGCCGGTGCCCAAGGCGATCAACTCCCAGGTGATCGGCGGCTCGGTGAACACGACCGGCACCGTACGCGTACGCGCCACAAAGGTGGGGTCGGATACCGCGCTGGCCCAGATCGTGGCGCTGGTACAAGAGGCGCAGAACTCGAAGGCGCCGGGCCAGCGGCTCGCCGACCGAGCAGCCTTTTGGCTTGTTCTGGTTGCGCTCCTCGGTGGCATGGCCACATTCCTGGTGTGGCTCGGAGTCGGACGGCCGACCACCGAGGCGCTGCTGTTCGCAATAACCGTGGTGGTGATCACCTGCCCCGACGCGCTGGGTCTCGCCACTCCGACAGCGATCATGGTCGGCACCGGACTGGGCGCCAAGCGGGGCGTGCTGTTCAAGAACGCAACGGCCCTGGAGACCTCCGCCCACATCGACACCGTGGTGATGGACAAGACCGGCACCCTGACCAAAGGCGAACCTGAGGTCACCGATGTCGTCGCCGACGGTCTCAACGAGAATCAGCTGCTGGCGCTCGCCGCCGCAGTCGAACGGGAATCAGAACATCCGCTCGCTCAGGCTGTCGCACGCCGAGCCGACGAAGCCGGAGTAACCAAACTGGTCGCCAGGGCGTTCCGCAACCTTCCTGGCCACGGGGCCCAAGCAGAGGTTGACGGCCAACGAGTGCTGGTTGGCAACCGTCGGCTCATGACGACCGAAGGCATAGACCTGGGTGAGCTGGGCCGCCGTCGAGATGAACTCGCCGCGGCCGGGCGTACGGCTGTGCTCGTCGCGGTCGATGGGCGGGCCGTTGGGGTCCTTGCCTTGGCGGACGCTCCGCGCGACACCGCAGCAGCAGCGGTACGCGAACTGCACGCCATGACCATCCAGGTGGTCATGCTGACCGGAGACAACGAGGCCACCGCTCGGCGGATCGCGGATCAGCTGGGAATTGACACGGTGATCGCGGAGGTTCTGCCAGCCGAGAAATCGGCGAAGATCGCGGAGCTTCAGCGCGCAGGAAAGCGCGTCGCCATGGTTGGCGACGGCGTCAACGATGCCCCCGCGCTCGCCGTTGCGGATCTCGGCATCGCGATCGGGGCCGGCACCGACGTTGCCATCGAGACTGCCGACGTCGTCTTGATGCGCTCGGACCCGCTCGATGTGCCTATCGCATTACGCATCGGCAAGGGCACGCTGCGCAAGATGCGACAGAACCTGGGCTGGGCGATCGGCTACAACGCAATCGCGTTACCGATCGCGGCCGGAGTCTTCGAGCCGGCGTTCGGACTCGTTCTGAGGCCCGAGATCGCTGCGCTCTCCATGTCAGGCTCCAGCCTCCTGGTCGCAGTCAATGCGCTGTTGCTTAAGCGGCTGCCGCTACCCGCGCCACGCGAGTCGGGCGGCAAGGTGGCCCAACACGCGTTGCCTCGTCACCAATGAATACCAATGAATGCACCGCGACGGGGTAAGAGGCATCCGATGGCGCCCGCTTGGGTGCATACCTTCGAGAAGGTCTCAGTACTGGCCCCGGCCGGAGAGGGGG
>Ga0307289_10000447_pt1 | contig 17781 bp, 18 predicted proteins | sample ER_DNA_143_FD_194483 | JGI IMG/M metagenome (GOLD analysis project Ga0307289, IMG submission 194483) | Bulk soil microbial communities from the East River watershed near Crested Butte, Colorado, United States - ER_DNA_143 | ecosystem: Environmental > Terrestrial > Soil > Floodplain | place...
CTCTCCGGCCTCGAGCCGAGTGGAAGCCGCGAAGGCGTCGAGCTCTTCCACGGCAGCGCGCGCGACCCGGTCTGGGAATACGTGCTCAGCTCCGAAGCCGCCGCGGCCACGCTCGAACTGACTTCGTCGTCGCTCGTCCTCGTCGGACACAGCCACGTCCCCCTCGAGATCAGCCTGGACGGCGACGTCCTCGACGGCGGCATCGCCGCCGAGGGAACGGTGGTGGATTTGAGCGCCGGCCGCCGGCTGCTCAACCCAGGCTCGGTCGGCCAGCCGCGAGACGGCGACCCACGGGCCGGGTACCTGATGGTCGAGCTCGGCCGGCGGGCGATCTTTCAGCGAGTCGAATACCCCGTCGAGCGGACGCAGGCCGAGATGCTCGAAGCCGGGCTGCCGGAGTCGCTCGCGGCCCGCCTGGCGGCCGGGATCTAGCTAGCTGCGGCTGTCGATCGGGATCACGTCCGCGACAACCTCGGTGGTCGAGCCGGAGGTGATCCCCTCGCGCCCGAGCGCAAGCTGGACTTCCTCGCGCGCCTTGAAGATCCGCCACTTGACGGTCGCGAGGGTGGTGTCGAGCGCGTCGGCAATCTCGTTGTAGGAGAGCCCGACGACGTCGCGCAGGAGCAGAGCCATTTTCAGGTCGGTCGTGAGGCCTTCGACGGCGACCCAGAGCGCCTCGATCGTCTCGACCCGCTCCGCCGGCGCGTCGACGACCTCGAGCGGCGGCGCATCGTCAAGCGCCACCAGAGCGCGGGGGCGGCGCTCGTTCGCCCGCAGCTCGTCGAGGACGCGGTTCTTCGTCACCTGGAAGAGCCACGTCGTGAACTTCGAGCGCAGCGAGAACTTCGGCAGGCCCTGGAAGACGCGGATGAAGACTTCCTGCGTCAGGTCCTCGGCCAGCGAGCGGTCGCCGACCAGGCGCATGACGTAGTTGAAGACAGGAACCTCGTACGCCCGAACGATCAAAGAGAACGCTCGCTCATCGCCGCGTTGGGCCTTTCGAAGGACGCCGAAATCGGGCTGGGCTAGTGACAAGGCCGGTGGAGTATAACGTCGATGTTTCTCACCTCAGCAGGGATTTCCCGCTCATCTGTAAAGGTTGGGCAAAGCCGAGCAGTGCCAAAACTGTAGGTGCAAGGTCGGCCAGGCCGCCACCCCCTTCCAGGGTGATTCCTTTGTCAGTCACGAGCAGCGGGACCGGATTTGTCGTGTGCGCGGTGTGCGGGCTCGTGCCGTCTGGCTCGAGCATCTGCTCGGCATTGCCGTGGTCGGCCGTGACGAGGGTGACGCCGCCTGCGCCCTCGACCGCCGCGACCGTCTCGCCCAGGCAGGCGTCGGCGGTCTGCACGGCATCGATCACGGCCGGGATCAAACCCGTGTGGCCGACCATGTCGGGATTCGCGTAGTTGACGACGGCAAAGGCGTAGCCCTTGCCGATCTCGTCCTGGAAGCGGGCCGAGACCTCGCGCGCCGACATCGCGGGCTTGTGGTCGTAGCTCGGCACGTCGCGAGGGCTCGGGACGAGGATCCGGCTCTCCCCCGGCCACTCGTCCTCGCGGCCACCGTTGAAGAAGTAGGTCACGTGCGCGTACTTCTCTGTCTCGGCCACGTGGAGCTGGCGGGCGCCATGCTCGGCCAACACTTCCGCCAGCGTCTCGCTGACCTCGTGCTCAGGGAACACGACCGGGCATGCGAAGTCCTCGCGATACCGCGTCATGGTCGTGAGGTCGAAGCCCGCGTCGAGCAGCTTGCTCGTCAGCTGGCGTGCTCGGTCCGGGCGGAAGTTGAAGAAGATCGCCGCGTCGCCTAGGCCAAGGCGCGGCCGGCCCTCGAAGGTGACCGGCTCGATGAACTCGTCGGTGACGCCCGCGTCATAGCTCGCCTGAACAGCCGGAGCCGGGGACTGTCCCCCGACGGGCCCGCCGGAGACGATCGCCTCGCCGGCGCGCTCCGTCCGCTCCCAGCGCCCGTCGCGGTCCATCGCGTAGTAACGGCCGACGACGGTGGCGATCTTCTCGGCCGGGAGCTCGGCGAGGTCGGACACGGCCGCGTGCGGCGAGACGTCGCGGCCGTCCGTGAACGCGTGGACGAAGGTGCGGTCGGACATGCCCTGCCGCTCCGCGAGCTCCAGCAGCGCCCGGAGATGGTCGATGTGCGAGTGGACGCCGCCGTAGGAGACGAGCCCGAGCAGGTGCACGTTCGTCCCGCGCTGCCGCGCGCGGTCGAAGGCGCCCAAGAGCGCCTCGCTCTCGAAGAACGAGCCATCGGCGATCGCCCGGTTCACGCGCTGGAAGTCCTGGTCGAGGATCCGCCCCGAGCCGATCGTCAGATGGCCGACTTCGGAGTTGCCCATCTGCCCAGGAGGCAGCCCCACCGCTTCTCCGGACGCTTGCAGCGTCGTGTGCGGGTACTCGGCCCAGAGCCGGTCGAAGACGGGCGTCTCCGCGAGCTCGACGGCGTTCCCCGGCCCCGGCGGCGCGCAACCCCAGCCGTCGAGGATGACGAGCGTTACGAGCGGGAAAGTCGGGCTGCCGTCTGGCAAATCGCCGTGAACGATTCCACCTCGAGGGAGGCGCCGCCGACGAGGGCGCCGTCGACCCCCGGGTGCGCGAGCAACTCCTCGGCGTTTTCCGGCTTGAGCGAACCGCCGTAGAGCACCGGCACGTCGAGCAGGGACTTGATGAAGGCGTGGGCCTCCTCTGCGATCTCCGGCGTCGCCGTCTTGCCGGTGCCGATCGCCCACACCGGCTCGTACGCGATCACGAGGCGCTCGTGTGCGCCGACCGCGTCGGCGACGGCCTCGACCTGCAAGCGCAGCACAAGTTCCATCTGCCCCGACTCGCGCTCTTCCGCCGACTCGCCGACGCAGGCGATCGCGCGCAGGCCGTGCTCGATTGCCGCGACGACACGGCGCGCCACCGTCTCATCGGTCTCGCCGAAGTACTGCCGGCGCTCCGAGTGGCCGATGATCGCGCCCTCGACGCCGAGCTCGATGAGGATCGCCGCCGACACCTCACCCGTGAAAGCGCCTTCGTTCGCCCAGTGGACGTTCTGCGCGAAGATCGTGTGGCCGCTCTCGACGGCCGCGCCGAGGGAGCCGAACGGCGGGCAGAGCACCGTCTCGACGCCCTCGGGCGGGTTGAAGGCGGAGCAGAACTCACGGGTCGCGCCCGGGCCCTTGTACATCTTCCAGTTGCCGGCGATCAGCACCGGGCAGCGATTCTGACGGATTCGATGAGGCGGTCGACTTCTTCTTCAGTGTTGTAGTAGTGCGGCGAGGCTCGGATCAGGTCGGGTAGGTCACGCTCGAGCGCGTCGATGACTGCCGACGTCGTCGCCGAAACGATGACGTTGATGCGCTCGCCCGCAAGCCGCTCCTTCACCTTCTCTGCCGGAAGACCGGCGACATCGAAAGTGACGATCGCGCAATGCCGCTCGCCTGCGTCCCGCGTGGTGACTCCGTCGATCGCGTCCAGACCGGTCCGGAGACGCTCCGCCAGAGAACCGACGCGCTCCGAGATCGTGTCGATACCCCATTCCAGGGCGTAATCGACCGCGCGCGCGAGCCCAACCTTCGCCGCATAGTCCTGCTCCCATTCCTCAAAGCGGCGCGCGTCCGGCCGCAGCCGATAGCGATCGGGCGCCACCCAGTCGGCGGCCCGCATATCGATCAGCGGCGGGTCAAGCCGCTCGAGCAAAGACCGGCGGACGTAGAGGAAGCCGGTCCCGCGCGGGCCGCGGAGGAACTTGCGGCCGGTCGCCGAGAGCGCGTCACAGCGGATGTCATCGACGTCGAGTGGGAGCTGTCCGGCCGACTGGCAGGCATCGACGAGGTAGGGAATGCCCGCCTCACCAGCCACGACGCCGATCGCGCCAACGGGATTTACAAGGCCGCCGTTCGTCGGCACGTGCGTGATCGAGATCAGCTTCACGCGCTCGTCGACGAGCTCGCGCAACCGCTCCACCGACACCTGGCCATGCTCGTCGTTCGCCACGGTCACAACCTCGACGCCGCTCCGTTCCGCGACTTGGATGTAAGCCAGGTAGTTGCTGATGTAGTCGGCGACGGACGTGAGGATGCGGTCGCCGGCGCGAAAGCGAAAGCCGTAGAAGACCATGTCCCACGCTCGCGTCGCGCTCGAGGCGAAGGCTATCTCCCTAGGCCGCGCACCGATCAGCTCCGCGACTGCGCCGTAGAAGCGTTCGATCGGCTCTTCGTTGGCGGCATGCGCCGCGTAGCCGCCGATCCGGGCTTCGAGTTGGAGATGTTCGAAAACCGCGTCAAGGACCGGTTGTGGCGGCAGCGAGGAGCCCGCATTGTCGAAGTGTGTGACGTGCTCGGTTCCGGGCGTCTCGGCGCGCGCCTTGACGACGTTGAGCGTCATGCCGCCGGGATCGCCGCGACCCCTGGCAATTCCTTGCCCTCGAGCAACTCAAGCGCGGCGCCGCCGCCGGTCGACGCCCAGGAGACCTTCTCGGCCAAGCCAAGCTCGTTCAGGGCCCTGATCGAGTCCGCGCCGCCGACGACGGAGAAGGCGTCGGCCCGCGCGACCGCCTCCGCGACGGCCTTCGTCCCCTCGGCGAACCGCGGCCATTCGAAGACGCCCATCGGCCCGTTCCAGAAGATCGTCTTGGCGCGAGCGAGCTCCTCCGCAAATCGGTCCCTCGTCGCGGGGCCGATGTCGAGGCCGAGCCAGCCGTCCGGCAGATAGTCGTACGGACAGACTTTCGACTCGGCATCTGCGTCGAACGAGACAGCGGCGACTACGTCCGTCGGCAGCACGACCTCGAAGTCGAGCGGATTCGCACCACGCAGCTCCTCCGCCATCTTGCCGCCGATCAGAACCGTTTCCGCCTTGCCACCGAGGTTGCGGAGCACGCCGAGCTTGTCCTCGACCTTGGCGCCGCCCGAGATGAGCACAAACGGCCGCTCGACCTCGCCGAGCAGCTTGCCGAGCTCCTCCAGCTCGCGCTCGAGCAGCAGGCCCGCGTACGCAGGCAGCAGCTCGGCGACGCCCACTGTCGAGGCGTGCGCCCGATGGACGGAGCCGAAGGCGTCCTGCACGAACAGCTCGCCGCCGTCGGCAAGCTCGCGCGCGAACTGCATGTCGTTCTTCGTCTCCCCGGGGTTGAAGCGCGTGTTCTCGAGGACCTCGATTCGCTCGTCGTCGAGCAACTCGCGCAGGCACGCGCGTACAGGCGCGATCGAGAACGCCGGGTCTGGCCCTTTCGGACGGCCGAGGTGGGAGCACACCCGAATCTCCTCCGCGCCACGCTCGAGCAGCAGCTGCAGGGTCGGCAACGAGGCATGGATCCGCGTGTCGTCGGCCACCTTCCCGTCCTCGAGCGGCACGTTCAGATCGGAGCGTACGAGCACGCGCTTGCCGCCGACCTCGGCGTCCCGGACCGAGCGCGGCTTGTCCACTAACCTAGGCCGTCGCCGCGGCTTCTGCCTTCGGCAGGGAGGCGCCCATCTTCGAGACGAGGTCGACGAGCCGGCAGCTGTAGCCCCACTCGTTGTCGTACCAGCCGAACACTTTGACCATGCGCCCGTTCACCATCGTCAGCTGACTGTCGAAGGTGCACGAGTACGCCGAGCCGACGATGTCCTGGGAGACAAGTGGCTCGTCGCTGTACGCGAGAAGCCCCTCGAGAGGCCCGCTCTGTGCGGCTGCTTCGAAGAGTTCGTTGACCTCGTCGACGCTGGTTTCCTTGGAAACCAGGACGACCAGGTCGACCACGGACCCGTCCGGAACCGGGGCCCGCATCGACATCCCGTCGACCTTGCCCTTCAGCGCCGGCATCACGACCCCGATCGCCCGCGCGGCGCCGGTCGAGGTCGGGATCAGGTTCAGAGCGGCAGCCCGAGCGCGGCGCAGATCGTCGTGCGGCATGTCCTGGAGCCGCTGGTCGGCGGTGTACGCGTGGACGGTCGTCATGAACCCCTGCTCGATCGTCAGCGCGTCGTGGAGAACCTTGGCCATCGGCGCGACACAGTTGGTCGTGCACGAGGCGTTCGAGATGATTCGGTCCGTCTCCGGGTCGTAGTCGTCGTCGTTGACGCCGAGGACGACCGTGACGTCGGGATCGGTCGCGGGCGCGGAGATGACCACCTTCGAAGCCCCGGCGTCCAAGTGTGCCGAGGCGCCTTCGCGGTCGGTGAAGAAGCCGGTCGACTCGATCACGATGTCGACTCCCAGCTCACCCCAGGGCAGGTCTTTCGGGTCTCGTTGGGTCAGCAGCTGGATCTCGTGCGTGCCGACGGTGATCTTTCCTTCCCCCACCTCGACGTCCTCGTCGAGCCGCCCGAGCACGGAGTCGTGCTTGAGCAGGTGAGCCATCGTCGCGACGTCCCCGAGATCGTTGGCAGCGACGACGTCGAAGTCACCCTTTCGCTCCAGATGAGCGCGAAAAAAGTTCCGTCCAATCCGCCCAAACCCGTTGATCCCCACTTTTGCCTTGGCCATCTCGCTCCTTAGTTCCTTGTCCGCAAAGGAATCTAACGTCTAGCACCGAGCCGGGCTTTGCTCGGCTCGGTTGGGATGCTTCAACCGTGCAGGTGAACCGCTTGAAGTCGTCATGGCTTCGGCGGAGCCGAAGCCGGACTTCAAGCGGTGAACGGGCGGGCCGGAGGGGAAGCTCCGAGGACGACCTCCCCCTCCGCGATTGTCGCGCTCCGGACCTTGGCGACGGACGGGGTCTGAATCCATCACCGGACGAGCGCGAACCCGCCTCATGGAAGTATTAACTAATGGGGCAGGGTCGTTTCAACTGCCCCGAAAGGCATACGAGGGTGTGTTCCTGTCTAGGTTTCGGCAAGCCTAATCACCAGTTGCAAACGACGGTGAACCGTCGCTTTCGAGGCGGGCGGGCGGCACTTGAGCGCCAGTTCCCGGAGGGAAAGCGCCGGAAAGCGCAGACGCAAGTCGGCGATTTCCCGCAGCCGCGGTGAGAGCTCGTCCAGTCGTTGGGCGCGCTGCAGCGCCCGTACGGCCTCGAGCTGCGCGTGGGCCGCTCTGCTCGTGCGGACGAGGTTCGCCTGGTCTGCGTTCGTGAGCCGGTTCGCCCGTGCCTTCGTTTCCCCCACAACCGCTCCCTCGTCGAGCGCGAGCGCGGCGTCGCTAGCGCCGGCCAGCGCGAGCGCCTCGGCGATCCGGTCCAGGCCCTTGGCGTAGGCGACGGCGTGATCCCGGCGCTCCAGCACCGTCAGCGTCACATCCTCGTGAGCGACGGCGTCGGCCACGAACGCCGCCGCTTCCCTTGTCTCGGTTCTCAGCTCGAGGTGCGGCGACGGCGGCGGCGAGACCGAGCCGGCCGCGAGCAGCGCGCCCCGTAGGTAGGCGCCGCGACAACAGCCGCGGCCGACTATCCGCTTCGGCGGCCGAGTGACCGGCTGCGACCGGGCACCCAGCACGCCGCAGTCCTTGAGCACGGTGAGCGCCCGCCCCTTGCCGGCGACGTGAAGCTGGTACCGCGTCGCCCGGTCGAACGCACGACGCCTGTATGTCCGGATCTCGGAACCGACGCCGAAGGAGCGGAGCAGGCTGAAAGCCCGCCGCGCAACCGCCGAGCTGGCCACGTCCAGATGCAGGGACACCTCGCTCGCCTGCATGTGCCACCGGCCGGCGGCGTGAAAGAGCGCCGAGAGCTCCGCCCGGCGGTCGCACTCCCGCTCCGGCGCGATCGCGGCGAGCTCGTTCCGGACCTCGTCAGAAAAAGACATGCTCGAGCTCCAGCAGGCGGCGCTTGTACTCGACCCCGCTCGCGCCGTAACGGCCGATCCCGCTCATCGAGACGACTCTGTGGCAGGGAACGACCAGGGGAAAGCGGTTTTGCGCGCAGACGGAACCGGCCGCCCGCTGGGCGTTCGGATGGCCCGCGAGGGCGGCGAGCTCGCCGTAAGTGACGACCTCGCCCCACGGGACGGCGCGGAGGGCCTCGACGACCGCGAGCTGGAAAGACGTTGCGCCCTCGAGGTCGAGCTCGACGTCGGCAAAGGAGTCCCGCGAGCCTTCGAAGTACGAGCGCAGGCGTGTGGCGAGACCGCTTATGGGACTGGCACCGGTGCCAGTCTCTACAGGCAGCTCATGCCACAACAACGTTTCGCCCTCGAGCCAGAGCTCGCCGACGCCCCATCCTTCCGCCTCGTATGCGACGCGACGCGGTGCCACGCGCCGAATCTAGCGGCCCCGCGCCCGGGGTGGGCGCGGGCCGCCGTTGGATCACCCGACGCGGTTGTCGTCCAGGTTAAAGTTGAACGAGGTTTCGCTGCCGTCCGCCGTCGTGTAGGTCTGCTTGATGCTCCCGTAGGCGAAGGAGACGTTCTCCGTCGGCTTATTGTCCCCTGAGCCGCCGTGGCTGACCGAGGTGACGAACACGTCATCCAGCTTGTACTGCATGTACGGCGCGCCTTTCGGCCCGCCCGGTCGGTTGACGTTCAGGATCACCGTCTGGATGTGCTGTCCGGTGGCGCACGCTTTGGCCAGCAGAGGCGACGCCTTGTCGATCAGCTTCGTGACCGACAGGTCCTGGAAGTTGGCCTTCCCGGCCCCGCCCCCACCGCCGTGCGATCCGGTGAATGTGTTCGAAGCGCCCCAGGAGAACGCGAGCACGTCGATCGTCGGGCTCCCGGGATCGCCTCCGTCGATGCCGGAGATCGTGATCACACCCGCGGCATCCTTCGGAGCGACGGAGATCCCGCCGCCGGCAGCGCCGAGTGCGATCGCCGCCGCGACTCCCGCGAGGGCGAGCACGAGCCCGACCCCCGCCACTTTCAGTTTCATACCTACCTACCTCCTTGAGCTGGCTGTATGGGCGTGGGCGGCAGCCGGATCGTACTCCCCTAGAATCAAAAGGCCAATGAGCCGAGCCGGAATCGCGCTTCCCCCCCGCCCGCAGAACGAGCCCGTCAAGGACTACGCGCCCGGCTCGCCGGAGCGCGCGGAGCTGCAGCAGCGGCTGCGCGAGCTCGAGCGCGACCGGATCGAGATCCCACTCGTGATCGGCGGGAAGGACGTCAAGCCGAAGGAGACGTTCGAGGCCGTCATGCCGCACCGCAAGAGCCACATCCTCGCCGACGTCCATTCCGGCGGCCCGGCCGAGGTCGACCAGGCGATCGCCGCGGCGCGGGAGGCCCGGCACGACTGGGCGCGCCTCCCGTGGGAGGAGCGCGCCGCCGTCTTTCTTCGCGCCGCCGAGCTGCTCGCAGGGCCCTGGCGGTCGACCCTCAACGCCGCGACGATGCTCGGCCAGTCGAAGACGGCTCACCAGGCGGAGATCGACGCTGCCTGCGAGCTGACCGACTTCTGGCGCTTCAACGTCGAGTTCATGACCCGCATCTACCAGGAGCAGCCGAACTCGTCCCCGGGCACGTGGAACCGTCTGCAGTACCGGCCGCTCGAGGGCTTCGTCTTCGCCGTCACCCCCTTCAACTTCACCGCGATCGGCGGCAACCTGCCCGCCGCTCCCGCGCTGATGGGAAACACCGTCGTCTGGAAGCCGGCGTCGACCGCCGCGTTCTCGGCGTACTTCATCATGCGGCTCCTCCAAGAGGCCGGCCTGCCCGACGGTGTCATCAACCTGGTCTACGGCCCGGGCGCCAAGATCGGCGATGCCGCGCTCGCAAGCCCCGAGCTGGCCGGGATCCACTTCACCGGCTCGACCGCCGTCTTCAACTCGATGTGGCACACGGTCGGCTCCAACGTCGGCGACTACCGCAACTATCCGAGGATCGTCGGCGAAACCGGCGGCAAGGACTTCATCGTCGCCCACCCGTCCGCCGACGTGGACGCTGTTGCGACGGCGATCGTGCGCGGCTCCTTCGAATACCAGGGCCAGAAGTGTTCGGCCGCCTCGCGGGTGTATGCACCGTCGAACCTGTGGCCCGAGCTGCGCGAGCGCCTCGCCGACGAAGTCAAGTCGCTGAAGGTGGGCGACGTCAGCGACTTCTCGAACTTCATGGGCGCCGTCATCGACGCGAGCTCCCTGAAGACTCAGCGCGAGGCGATCGACGAGGCGAAGCGCGCGCAGAAGGCGGACATCCTGGTCGGCGGCGGCATCGACGACGACGAGGGGTTCTTCGTCGAGCCGACGGTGATCGAGACCCAGGATCCCGAGTTCCGGACGATGCGGGAGGAGCTCTTCGGGCCCGTCGTCACCGCGTACGTCTACCCCGAGAAGAAGTGGGAGGACACGCTCGATCTCGTCGACCGCGGCGCGCCGTATGGCCTGACCGGCGCCGTCTTCGCCCGTGATCGCAGCGCGATCGAGGACGCACAGGACAAGCTCGAATACGCGGCCGGCAACTTCTACGTCAACGACAAGCCGACCGGCGCGGTCGTCGGCCAGCAGCCTTTCGGCGGCGCGCGCGCCTCGGGCACGAACGACAAGGCGGGCTCGATGTGGAACCTGATCCGCTGGGTCTCGCCGCGCACGATCAAGGAGACATTCGTGCCGCCCAAGGACTACCGCTACCCGTACATGGCCGAGGACGGCGCGAGCCGGGACGGCCCCGGACCGCCCGACCGGCCCTAGCCGCACCGGCGTTCTGTCGTGGACGGGGTTCTCCACGACATCGGCGTCTTCTTCGAGCATCTGGCCGACGTCGGCTGGACGGCGCTCGGGGTCGCGCTCTTCTGCCAGTTCGTCAAGATCGGCTGCGTCAGCCGGGCGTGGCGCAACATCATCAAAGCCTCGTACCCGGAGACCCTGGTGCCCTGGCGGTCGATCTGGGGCGCGACGCTCGCACGGGTGGGCGTCAACGCGATCGTGCCGGCACGTGGAGGCGACGCGGTCGGCCTGTTCATCGTCAAGCGGCGGGTCGATGGGTCGAGCTATGCGACGCTCGCGGCGAGCCTCGTCGCGCTGACGCTCTTCGACTCAGTAGCAGCCCTCTGCTTCATCGTCTACGCCCTCGCCTCGGGAGAGCTACCCGGAAGCTCGGTGCTCGCGAAGCTCGACGCCTTCGACTTCCACTGGTTCTTCGCCCACATCCGCGGCACGCTGATCGCGATCGGCCTGATCCTGCTCGTCATCCTGCTGCTCCTGCTGTGGTTCGCCGAACAGCTGATCGGCTTCCGGCGCCGCATCGCACGCGGATTCGCCGTCTTCTCGGACTTCCGGTCGTACCTGCGCCACGTCGCGATCTGGCAGGTCGGCGACTGGTGCCTGCGGCTGACCGCGATCTATTTCTTCCTGCGCGCCTTTCACGTCCCGGCGACGATTCACAACGCGATCCTCGTCCAGGTGACGCAGAGCCTGGCGGTGCTGTTCCCAATCAGCCCTTCCGGGATCGGGACGGAGCAGGCGCTGCTGCTCTACACCTTCGCCGGCAAGGCGGCGAAGACGGTGCTGCTCAGCTTCAGCGTCGGCATGCGCGTGACGCTGATCATCTTCAACGCTCTGCTCGGTTTCGCCGCGATCCTGGTGATGTTGCGGACACTGCACTGGCGGCAGCACGTCGAGGCGGATCGCGACGCCGTCGCAAAAAACCCGAAGACCTCCTAGGCGCGGCCGGCCTTGTGAAGCTGCGCGTAGATCGACCTGGCGGTCTTGGCGGGGACGCCTGGCACGCCCTCGAGCTCCTCCTGGGAGGCAGCCAGCACCCGTTCGGCCGAGCCGAAGTGGCGTAGGAGCGCGCGCCTGCGCGCCGGGCCGACACCCTCGAGGGTGTCGAAGATCGACTCGCGCGCGCGGGCGTCGCGGCGCTGGCGGTGGAAGCCGACCGCGAAGCGATGCGCCTCGTCCCGGATCCGCTGCAAAAGCTGCAGGCCTGGCGAGTGCCGGTCGAGCAGGACCGGCTCCGGCCTGCCCGGAAGGAAGACTTCCTCGACACGCTTCGCCAGAGCGATCACCGCGACCCGTGGCAGGTCGAACCGCTGCATCGCGGCGAGGGCCGCCGAGAGCTGCCCCTTGCCACCGTCGATCACGACGAGGTTCGGAACCGCCGAGAACCCCTCGTCGTATTCCTCGTCCGCCGGATCGCGCATCCGCGCAAACCGCCGCTCGATCACCTGCGCCATCGCGGCGAAGTCGTCCTGCCCGTCGAGGTCGCGCACGGCGAACTTGCGGTAGTGCACCTTCTTCGCGATCGCGTCCTGGAAGACGACCATCGAGCCGACGACCTCGGACCCCTGGATGTTCGAGATGTCAAAGCACTCGATCCTGATCGGGAGGCTCTCGAGGTTGAGCGCCTCCCGCAGCTCCTCGAGCGCCTCGACCCGCCGAAGTCGCTTCTGCTCGGTCTGGTAACTCTCGGAATCGAGCGCCAACTGAGCGTTCTGCGCAGCCAGTTCCTGCAGGCGCCGCTTCTCGCCTCGCTCGGCGGCCCGCACCTCGACCCGCGACCCTCGGCGCTCGCTGAGAAACTCCTCGAGCGCCGAAAGATCCCCGGCACCGCGCGGGACGACGATTTGCGGCGGCACCGACGGCGCCGAGCCGTAGTACTCGACCGCGAAGGTCTCGAGCAGCTCGGCGACGTCCTGCCCCTCGACGTTCTCGAGGTGAAAGCCGTAGCGGTCGATCATCTTGCCGCCGCGGAGCGGGAAGATCTGGACCGCCGCCTTGTCGCCGTCGACCGCCAGGCCCAGCACGTCGACGTCGCCGCTTCGCTTCTCGACTCCCTGCCGCTCGGTCAGACGACGAATCGCGAAGAGCCGGTTCCGGTAACGCGCCGCTTCCTCGAAGCGCTCGGCCTCTGCGGCACCGTGCATCTTCTCCTGGAGCTCGCGCTCGATCGTGCGCGTGTCGCCGGAGAGAAAGTTGACGACCCCGTCGATGATCTCGGCGTAGGCCTCCTTGGAGATGTAGTCCACGCACGGGGCGTGACAGCGCTCGATGTGGTAATCGAGGCACGGAATCCCGGAGTGACGCCCCGGCTTCGGTCCTTCGCAGGGGCGGTACTGGAACACCCGGTTGAGCACGTCCAGTGTCTCTCGAACCTTCTTCGCGTTGGCGTACGGGCCGAAGTAGGTGACCCCGCGGCGGTGGCGCTCGCGCGTGAACATGACGCGCGGGAAGTCGTCCTCGACCGTGACCGCGATGTACGGGAACGACTTGTCGTCGCGCAGGCGCACGTTGAAGGGCGGGCGATGCCGTTTGACCAGGTTCTGCTCCAGGTGCAGCGCCTCGACCTCGCTGCCGGTGACGATCACCTCGATGTCGGCGACCCGCTCGGGCAGCTGCGCGATTGCGTGGCGCACGTCCGCCGAGGCCTGGAAGTAGCTGCGCACGCGCGGCCGCAGCGACTTGGCCTTGCCCACGTAGAGGACCTGACTGCGTTCGTCGCGGAAGATGTAGACCCCGGGCTTCGCCGGGAGCCGTTTCAGCTGCTCTTCGAGCCGTTCTTTCACCGGCAGCAAGCGTAGTTGCAGTTAGTCTCGCCGCCCGTGAAGTGGAAGGGCCCCGTCCTCGCGCTCGCCGGGGCCGCAGCTGTGGCCGGGATCGCGATCGGGTTCACGCTCGGCGGCGGGGCGAGCACGACCGTGGAGACCCGTGTGGAACGGGGCGCGAGCACGTCCACGGGGGCCGGCACGACGGCGGCCGGTTCAACCTCGGCGAGCGCAACCACCACGTCCGGCACGAACATCAACGGCGCGACGACGCGAGCCCGAGTCCTCCCACTCGGCCACCGGCTGCTCGTGGCAACCGTCGACGACGCGCTCAAGCAGGCCGATCCGGCCACGGCCGCTGCATTGACGAAGCTTTCGCACGACGCCGGGTTCGACGGCGTCATGGTCTCCAGCATGTGGAAGCGCGGCGCACGAGCGCCGTCGGCGCAGGAGAAGCTCGCCCTCGGCAACGTCGTCGAAGCGGCCGGCGCCCAGGGCATGCGCGTCTTCGTCTTCGTCTGGCACGGCCTCAGCGGGCGAACGCCGAGGACACCGGCGGCTCGGAGCCAGTTGGCCGCCTACACGGCGGCGCTTGCCCGCGCGTTCCCGCAGGTGCGCGACATCGTCGTCGGCAACGAGCCGAACCTGAACACCTTCTGGCTGCCGCAATTCGGCCCCGGGGGAACGGACGCTGCGGCCAAGGGCTATTTCGACCTGCTCGCGCGGAGCTACGACGCGCTCAAGGCGGTCTCGCCCCGGATTCGCGTGATCGGCGGCGCCCTGGCACCACGAGGATCGGACCGGCCCGGCACGAAGCGCGACACCCACTCGCCGACGCGGTTCATCAAGGATCTCGGCGCTGTCTACAAGGCCAGCGGGCGCTCAAAGCCGATCATGGACGCCTTTTCGATCCATCCGTACATGCGCACCTCGGAGCTCCCGCCGACCGACAGGCATGCGGCATCGACGACGATCACGATCGCCGACTACCCGAAGCTCGCGGCGCTATTGACCCAGTCCTTCGCGGGAACACCCCAGCGGGGTCGCGGCTTGCCGGTCTACTACACCGAGTTCGGGGTGCAGACGCGGGTCCCGGCTGCCCACCGTCACGCATACGCGGACCTCAATTCGCCCGGCTCCGCGGACGCGGTCGACCCGCAGACCCAGGCCCGCTACTACGACCAGGCCCTGGCGATCGCCGCCTGCCAGCCGACCGTCAAGGGCCTCTTCATCTTCCACACGTTCGACGAGGCCGACCTGGCCGGCTGGCAGTCCGGGCTGTACTACGCGGACCAGCAGCCGAAGCCGAGCCTGAAGCCGTTTCGGGTCTCGGCCGCGGCCGCCCGCGCCGCCAGCCTGTCGCGCTGCGCCGGCGGCAAGTTCGTCCGAAAGGAGTAGCCCCGTCGAGGGTGTTGGCGCTCCGCGGGCGCGCCGATGACCTGGACAGGATGCCGCCCATCCGAACAATCGCCGTTCTCGGCGCCGCTCTCGTCTTCGCCACCGCCGTCCCCGCGCAGGGCGGCACGCGCAGCCTCCCCGTCGGCGCCTCGGAGTCGGCCAGCCTCATCCCCGACAACGTCGTCGCCAAGGCGCGGATGGACCTGGCCGTCCTCGCCGGCTTCACCGTGATCGAGGTTCGGGCGGACTGGAATCGCGGCATGACCGCCCCGACAGCCGACGAGCTCGCCTCCTTCCAGGCCAGCGCGCTGGCCGCGCAGCTCGATGCGGTCAGGCTCATCGTCGCGGTCAACACCGGCTTCAGCCGCCAGACCCCCGTGAGCCCCGTCGACCGCGCGCAGTTCGCGCAGTACCTCGCGTCGCTCGCGCAGTCGCTGCCGTACGTGCGCGACTTCATCGTCGGCAACGAGCCGAACCTGAACATGTTCTGGATGCCCCAGTTCGACAAGCGCGGCCGCGACCTCGCCGCGCCTGCCTACGAAGCGCTCCTCGCTCAGTCGTACGACGCCCTCAAGGCCGTCTCGCCGCAGATCAACGTCATCGGCGGCGCGATCTCGCCGCGCGGCGCCGACCGGGCGAGCTCGGTCCGCCAGACGCACTCGCCGACCACCTTCCTCCGCGACCTCGGTGCCGCCTACCGCAAGAGCCGCCGGAACCTCCCGATCATGGACATGCTCGCCATCCATCCGTACGGCGAGAGCTCGAAGACCCCGCCGACGGCGTTGCATCCCAAGTCGACGAGTATCTCGATCGCCGACTATCCGAAGCTGGTCAAGCTCCTCCGCGAGGCCTTCGGGGGCACCGCCCAGCGCGGCGCCAAGCTGCCGATCATCTATGGCGAGTACGGCGTCCAGACGCAGATCCCGACCGACAAGCTCGGGGTCTACACGAATCTCGGCATCCCGACCGCGGCCGATGCCGTCTCGGAGTCGATGCAGGGCGCGTACTACACGCGGGCGGTCAAGCTGGCGTACTGCCAGCCCACAGTCGCCGGCATGCTCTTCTTCCACGTCAGCGACGAGCCCGACCTCGACCGCTGGCAGTCGGGACTCTTCTACGCAGACGACACGCCCAAGTCCGACCTGGCCCAGGTGAAGACGGTCGCACAGGCAGCGGAGGCCGGCACGCTCACGTGCCCGAAGGCCAAGCCGAAGGTGAAGAAGCGACGGCACAAGCCTCGTCGGCGACACCGCTAGCACTAGCATCTGCCGCGTGAGCGGCCAGTACGTCGCCTACAGCTTCTACCGGGTCGATCCGGCTTGGCGCCGGCTTCCGATCGACGAGCGCACGGCCGGCAAGGACGCGTTCGCCGAGGTCGTCGAGGACTGGGCCGGAAGGATGGATGCCCTACGGTCTTACTCTTTGACGGGCGTCCGCCCCGACTGCGACTTCTTCCTCTGGAAGATCACGGAGCGGTACGAGGACCTCGGCGAGCTGGGCGCCGCCCTGAACGGGACGCCGATCGCAGGTTGGCTCGAGACCCCCTACTCCTACCTCGCGACGACGAAGGCCTCCGAATACACGTCCGCGCGCAAGCCGCGCAAGCTCGTGCCGCAGGAGTCGCCGTACCTCGTCGTCTACCCGTTCGTGAAGGTGCGGCCCTGGTACGCCCTTTCGGAGGAGGACCGCCGGCGGGCGATGGACGAGCACATCCGCATCGGCCGCGAGGAGTTCCCGACGATCCACAATCACACGTCCTACTCGTTCGGGATCGACGACCAGGAGTTCATGACCGCCTTCGAGTGCGACGAGCCTGCCGACTTCATGCACCTGATGCTGCGACTGCGCGACAGCGAGGCCTCGCGCTACACGGAGCGCGACACGCCCATCTTCGTGGGAACGCACGTCTCGATCCGGGACGCGCTCGACGCGCTGGACGGGGCTTGGGTTCCAGCTAGTACTTCGGAGGCTCGAACTGGTCGAGGTCGTCCTTAACGGCCCCCGCAGCGTCGCCCGCTGCGAACCCCTCGCCGTAAGCCGAGTCGGCTAGGTAGTCAGCTTCGTCGTCGCCGGGATCGGTGTCCCCGCGTTCCTCGGCCTGGTCGGCGTCCGCGTCCGGATTACCGCCCTTGCCACGCAACCATGTCCAGATAGGCATGCCCCGATCTTAGTACCCGTAAGTCCGTTCGGCGTGCCAGACGCGCCACATCGCGTACCCGCACAGGATGAGGACAGCGATGAACGCGAAGGCGTCGAGCCCGACCGTCTGCCGGCCGGGCCAGAAATAGGCCGCGAAGTCGACGATGATCAGCAGCGCGCTCCCATAGAAGACCCGGCGCGAGCGATCCGACCAGGTGTCGACCTCGTGCCGCATCCGGTCGCGCCAGAACATGTAGATGACGACGGCGATCGCGATGAAGAAGACGATCCGGAGGATCAGCGAGAGCGAGACCAGCGTGCCCTCGAGATTGAGGACGAAGATCACCGCAGCGACCAGGAAGATGACGATGAACCCGCGGACGGTCCCGTTCAGATCGTTCCATCGTCGTCCCATCGCCACTCGATAGGATCGCTGCGATGGTCGAGGACGGCAAGCCGGCACCCGATTTCGAGCTGACGAGCGACACCGGCGAGCAGGTCCGGCTCTCGTCGCTGCGCGGCAAGCCGGTCGTTCTCTACTTCTATCCCAAGGACGACACGCCCGGCTGCACGGCTCAGGCCTGCGGGATCCGGGACGTCTACGCCGACTTCCGCAATCGGGGCGCGGTCGTGCTCGGGGTCAGCCCCGACGACGAGGCTTCACACGTCAAATTCAAGGAGAAGTACTCGCTCCCCTTCACGCTGCTCGCCGATCCGGAGCACCAAGTCGCCGAGGAGTACGGCGTCTGGAAGGAGCGAAACATGTACGGCAAGAAGTCGATGGGGATCGAGCGCTCGACCTTCGTGATCGACGCTGACGGCAACGTCGCCAAGACGATGCGGCGCGTCAAGCCGGAGACACATGCGGCTGACGTGCTCGAAGCTTTACCTTCGTAGCCGGGCCGTTTTACGCGGC
>Ga0307289_10000449_pt1 | contig 17717 bp, 13 predicted proteins | sample ER_DNA_143_FD_194483 | JGI IMG/M metagenome (GOLD analysis project Ga0307289, IMG submission 194483) | Bulk soil microbial communities from the East River watershed near Crested Butte, Colorado, United States - ER_DNA_143 | ecosystem: Environmental > Terrestrial > Soil > Floodplain | place...
TCGAGTCGAGGTGCGTCTCAAACGCCGCGACCCCTACCAACTTGACGGTGATGTGGTAGGCGATTGCCTGAGCCTGAGCGCTGAGGTCCATCCCGGGGCGCTGACAGTGCACGTCCCCGGCTAGTTCCGTCTCGAGATCAGACCGTCGGCGGAGGACCGTCGTAGCGATTCTCCTGGACATGCCGCGTCCGGCCGCGCTGTGCCTGCATCACCAGTGACAGGATGAGCGCCAAGGCCCCCGCCACGATGAGGATGATGCCGAGCGTGTCATCGGACACGAACGGTAGATTGATGTTCAGCGCAAAGAGCAAGATCGCGCCGATCACGATCAAGACGATGCCGACTCCGATACCCATGTGTTCCTCCTATGTGTTTACCCCCCGAGTCAGGAGGTCAACTGGCCTTCTTGGCTGACTTCGTTGTCGCTGCCTTCTTGGACGATGCCTTCTTAGCCGGCGCCTTCTTAGCCGACGTCTTCTTAGCCGGGGCCTTCCGCGCCGCAGCCTTCTTGGCTGTCGGCTTAGTCTCCGTGGCCTTTCTGGTAGCGCGGTTCTGCTCGACGCTGCGTCGCAGCGCCTCCATCAGGTCCACGACGTCGCCGCGATCAGCCTGGTCTTCCTCCTGCTCACCGAAGGTCGCTGCGGTGTCCAGCGCGTCGCCCTTCTCCAGCTTCGCAGCGATCAGCTGACGTAGTTGATCTTGATATTCATCGCTGAACTTGTCAGGGCTGAAATCTCCCGACATGTTGTCGACCAGCGACGATGCCATCTTCAGCTCCTGAGCCGAGACCCGGACATCCTCCTTCAGGCTTGGAAAATCGGCCTCCCGCACTTCGTCGTCCCAAAGCAGCGACTGCAGCATCAGGACTTTGTCGCGAGATCGCAAGGCCCCGAGTCGAGTCTTCTGGCGCAGCGAGAACTGCACGATAGCAGTTCGATTGGTTTCCTCCAGGGCGCGCCGCAGCAGCGCGTACGGCTTGGCCGCGGCCTTGTCGGGCTCCAGGAAGTAGCTGCGATCAAACATGATCTCGTCGATCTGTTCCGAGGGTACGAACTCGACAACCTCGATCTCGTGACTGCGCTCCTCGGGGAGTGCTTTGAGGTCTTCCTCGGTGAGCACAACCGTGGTCTTGCCCTCTGCGTACGCCTTATCGATGTGGGCGTACTCGACCACCTTGCCGCAAACCTCGCACCGTCGCTCGTAGCGGATCCGGCCGCCGTCGGCATCGTGCACCTGATGCAGGCTGACGTCGTGATCCTCGGTGGCGGTATAGAGCTTGACGGGCACATTCACCAGACCAAAGGTGATAGCGCCTTTCCAGATCGCTCTCATACTCCGTTTACTACCCATTCAGCCTTCACAGAATCCACCCGTTGTTGTCCGCTCGCGCCCGAGCGTGCCCGGAAAGCTGCTGTCTTCCTCCCTCGCAGACTCGCGGGGCACATTTCCAGGCGCAGTAATCCGCGTCGATACTAAATTCATGGCCAAGACGTCGCGGGACCAGGTGGTGACCGTCGAGGGCCGGACGATCAAGCTCACCAATCTGGAAAAGGTGCTTTATCCGACGACCGGAACGACCAAGGCCGACGTCTTGTCCTACTACGCCCAAGTCGGCCCGACCATGCTGCCGCATGTGCGTGATCGACCGGCGACACGCAAACGCTGGCCGGACGGGGTGGGTGAGGTCAAGGGCAAGGCGCCGACCGTCTTCTTCAACAAGGATCTGACGGCCGGGACGCCGGATTGGGTGCCGCGCCGCACCATCTCGCACAGAGATCACGACAACGACTACCCAGTGATCAATGATCTTGCAACGCTTACCTGGCTGGCTCAGCTGGCGGCTCTGGAGATCCACGTTCCGCAGTGGCGATTCGGTCCCGATGGCCAGCCGCAAAACCCTGACCGGCTCGTTCTTGATCTTGATCCAGGGCCGGGCGTTGAGCTGACGGCGTGTGCGTGGATTGCTCAGCTGGTCCGAGACATCCTGCGCGACATCGGTCATGAGCCGGTTCCGGTGACGAGCGGTAGCAAGGGCATTCATCTCTACGCGCCACTGGACGGCTCGCAAACACCGGAGCAGGCCACCGAGGTGGCGCGCGAGCTCGCACTGGCCCTTGAGTCTGATCATCCCGACCTGGTGATCTCCACCATGAAACGCTCGCAGCGAGACGGAAAAGTATTCATCGATTGGAGCCAGAACAACGGCGCCAAGACCACCGTGTCCCCGTACTCATTGCGCGGCCGGGATCGGCCGTGGGTCGCCGCGCCTCGAACCTGGCAGGAGTTGGAAGATCCGGACTTGCGGCAGCTGGAGTACGAGGAGGTGCTGGCGCGATTGGCGGATCTTGGTGACCCGCTCGCTCCCTTGGCGCCGCACACCGAACGGGATCGGCTCGCCATCTACCGCAGCATGCGCGACGCGGCCAAGACACCGGAGCCCGTGCCCGCCGGGCCGCCTGATCAGCAAACTGATCGCTTCAGATTCGTCATCCAGGAACACCATGCGCGTCGACTGCATTACGACGTCCGACTGGAGCGCGACGGTGTCTTGGCAAGCTGGGCGGTGCCCAAAGCACCGCCGACCGACCCGAAAGCCAACCATCTCGCGGTACGCACCGAAGATCATCCGCTGGAGTACCTGACGTTCCACGGCAGCATCCCCAGGGGCCAGTACGGAGCCGGCTCGATGACTGTCTGGGACACGGGGACGTATCGGCTGCACAAGTGGAACGAGGGCAAAGAGGTCATCGTCACCCTGTTCGGGCACCCCGATGGCGGCCTTGGCGGGGTGCGCAAATTCGCCCTTATCCATACGGGCACCGGAGACTCCCAGCCCGAGAAGAACTGGCTGATGCACCTCATGGAGACCGACCCGGAGGACCAGGACGTGCACCCGGAGCCGGTCGAAGGGCGCGCTGAGCCAGTCGACGTACGTCCTGACTCAGTTGACGCGCGCCCTGGGCCCGTCGAAGGGCGCGCTCCCGCGGCGCAGATCGACTTCCCCGAGCACGTAGAGCCGATGCTGGCCACCCTCGTCGACGCCGCCCATTTCGGGGATGAAGACGGCTGGGCATTCGAGATGAAGTGGGATGGGGTACGCGCTATCGCTTACCTCGCCGGTGGCCGAGTCAAGCTGCTCAGCCGCAAGGGCCGGGACGACACGAAGGCCTATTTTGACGTGGCGGACGAACTGTCCACGATCAAGGTCGAGACGGCGATCTTGGACGGCGAAGTCGTGGTGACCGACGCCACCGGACGACCCAGCTTCGGCCTGCTGCAGCCTCGAATCAATCTCACCAGGCAGGCTGATATCGAGCGTGCGGCAAAGGCCTACCCGGCTCAGCTCATGCTCTTCGACATCCTTGAGTTGAACGGTCAATCGTTGATCAAGAAGAGTTATCAGGAGCGGCGGGAGATTCTGGAGAACCTGGTATCTCCCAGGCCTGGATCTCGGATCCAGGTACCCCCGATCTTCGACGGCGATCTACAGGCCGCTCGCGACACTGCTGATCAACTTCGACTCGAGGGTGTGGTAGCCAAACGGCGCAATTCGGCCTACCAGCCGGGACGGCGTACCCACACCTGGCTCAAGATCAAACTGCATCGGGCACAAGAGGTCGTGATCGGCGGCTGGCGTGAGGGCCAAGGCCGCCGTGGTGGCGGAGTGGGATCGCTGCTGATGGGCGTGCCCAGTGCCGACGGTTTGCACTATGTCGGTCGGGTGGGATCGGGCTTCAACGACCGCCAGCTCGATGACATCCAAGCCAAGCTGGAGCGGCTCAGCCGAAAGACCTCGCCGTTTCTCGACGTGCCGCGCGAGGATGCCCGCGACGCACACTGGGTCACGCCGTCGCTAGTGGGCGAGGTGACGTACGGCGAGCTCACCGAGCCGGGACGGTTGCGCCACCCCGTCTGGCGCGGCCTACGGAACGACAAGTCGGCCGACGAGGTGGTCTGGGAACGGCCGCCCGGAACGTGACGCTCGAGCAAGGACTCGACTAGGCGCCGCGGGCCTCCAACTCAGCAATGGCCTTGTCGATATGTGCCTCCCGAGTCCTTGGAGTGCGGGCTGTCACGACGTCCAGAATCACCGCATATTGGCTCGTCTTGCTGAGCGATGCGAACGCCGTAGCCGCGAGCGGGCTCGCCGCCAGGGCTGCGGCAAGGTCGCGCGGAACAGTGGCCTCTCGCTGCGATTCGTACGCGGCGTCCCACCGTCCATCGGCCTTGGCCGCCTCCACCTCGGCGAGACCCGATGGTCGCATCCTCCCTTGAGCGGTGAGCTCGGAGACCTTGCGCACATTGACCTGCGACCAGCGGCTCTTCGGTCGGCGTGGAACGTACTTCTGCAGGTAGTACTCCTCGTCGAAAGACTTGCGCTGCCCAGAGATCCAGCCGTAGCACAAGCCGATGTCAACTGCCTCCTCGTCGGTCAGCGAGGCAATGCCGGATCCCTTCTTTGCGATCTTGAGCCACACGCCAGAGCTGTCATTGATGTTGGCCGCCAGCCATGCCTCGAACTCAGCCCTGTCGCGGAATGCGATCACCTCGGCAGCATCCGGTTGAGGCGTACGGGTCATGAGCCGAACACTAACCAGGCCTCCCGAGAAACCGGTCACGAACCCCGGGTCTGAATCGATCAAGCCCTGTTGGCAGTGACCGGTTTCCGTAGGGAAGGGCACATCCGCGCAAGCGGTAAGGTGGTTCGTTTGATAGTCCCGCCTCCCGCGGAAGGAGAGACCATGGTCGGACGTGCCAACTGCATAATCGCCCTTCGGTCCGAGGGCGTCTCGCTGGTACTCGATGTCACTGATGGGCAACTACCCGCCATCATCCACTGGGGTGCCGACCTGGGAACACTCGACCAGGCAGACGCCGCAACGCTGATCATCTCCGCCATTGACCCGGGTGGCCCGAATGTCGTCGACGAGCCGGTGCGTCTTGCGATACTGCCGGAGCATTGGACGGGCTGGGTCGGTCGCCCTGGACTGAGCGGCTCGCGAAGGGGCCGGGATTGGTCTCCCAAGTTCACCGCAACGGAGGTGCGTATCGATGGCACACCCGTGACCAGGACAGACGGTAATGCGACCATGATCAACACTGGGCCCGCCTCGGTGGAAGTCGACGCGGTCGACGAGGTAGCTGAGCTGGCGCTACTGATAATCATCGAGATGACCGCAGGCGGGCTTATCAGGGCGCGAACCAGAGTGATCAACAACGGTGTCGATCCGTACGCTGTCAACGACTGCGTGATCGCGTTTCCGGTGCCCCAGAGTGCCCGAGAAATTCTGGACTTCGCGGGGCATTGGTGCAAGGAGCGAGTACCGCAGCGGCAACCGTTGGGTGTTGGCACCCACCTCCGCGAGGGCCGGAAGGGCCGCACCGGTCCGGACGCTGCAACTCTGCTGCATGTCGGTGTGCCCGGATTTTCGTTCGCCGACGGGGAAATCTGGGCTGTGCACACCGCGTGGAGCGGCAACCACACGCATTATGCGGAACGAGTCTTCACCGGCGTCCAAGTCATCGGCGGCGGCGAACTGCTGCTGCCCGGAGAGATCCTGCTGCAAGCGAGCGACAGCTACCTCACTCCGTGGATCTATGGCTCGTACGGGCAGGGCCTCGATGCCGTGGCAGGCCGCTTCCATCGCTTCCTCCGCGCTCGAGAAACTCATCCGTCGCCCATCCGCCCGGTCACTCTGAACGTCTGGGAAGCGGTCTATTTCGACCATGACCTGGATCATCTTGCTGATCTTGCAGATCGGGCAGCGGCTGTCGGTGTCGAGCGTTATGTGCTCGACGATGGCTGGTTTGGGGCGCGGCGCGATGATCATGCCGGACTGGGCGACTGGACTGTGTCACCAGAGGTCTGGCCAGATGGTTTGCATCCTCTGGTAGATAAAGTGACCGGTCTCGGTATGGAGTTCGGGCTCTGGTTCGAACCGGAGATGATCAGCCTCAACTCCGCAACGGCGCGTGAGCATCCGGAATGGATCATGTCTACCGGCAACCGGCTGCCCGTGGAATCGCGACATCAACAAGTGATCAACTTAGGCATTCCGGAGTGCTATGCCTACATCCGGGATGCGATCTTCGACATCCTTGCCGAATACAAGATCAGCTACATCAAGTGGGATCACAACCGCGACCTGATCGACGCCGGCACCGTGCCGGACGGCCGGCCCGGCGTACACGACCAGACGCTGGCCTTCTACCGCCTGGTCGATGAGATCAAGGCCGCTCACCCCGGACTGGAGATCGAGACCTGCTCCTCCGGAGGAGGTCGTGTTGATCTTGCCGTCCTGGAGCGCACTGACCGCGTCTGGGTCAGTGACTGCATCGATCCGCTGGAACGTCAGCAGATGAACCGCTGGACCGCTCAGCTGCTGCCGCCGGAACTGTTGGGCTCACATATTGCCTCGCCCCGTTCGCATTCCACGGGCCGCAGACATGATCTGTCCTTCCGCGCCGCCACAGCGGTCTTCGGTCATCTGGGAATCGAATGGGACCTGACGACAGCAACGCCCGAAGATCTAGTGGAACTTGGAGAATGGGTCAGTTTCTATAAGGCAAACCGGGTGCTCCTGAACCGCGGCGACCTGGTACGTCTGGACATCGTTGACCCGACCCTGCTCGCATACGGCGTGATCGCCCCTGATCGCTCATCGGCGATCTACACCGTTGCCTCGGTCGGCCGGTCCGAGGTGATGCTGCCTGGTCGGTTGCGGTTCCCGGGCCTAGATCCAGAGCGGCGCTATCGGATCCGGCCAATCGTGGTCGGACGTCCACCAGCGGGCCTGAATCCCCCGCCCTGGTGGGGCGCTACCCAGGCGAGGTTCGATCCCTCGGGCGAACGTCATATCCTCGGTTGGGGGCTGCCTGCCGATGGCGGCCGAGGCCTGGTAGTTTCCGGCGCCACGCTCGCCGCGGCCGGAGTGATGGTCGCCGACATTCATCCGGAGCACGCAGTTCTCTACCGGGCGGAGGCCCTCGACTGATCAGCCGACATTCGCGCTGAGCCCTTTGGCCAGTGCCGTTGCCATGGTCGGCGCAAGTGGCAATCGCGGGATCAGTGTGGCCTGGACGGCGTGATACAGATCAGGCTTGCCTGGCCACACCGTCTCGATGACGTGATTGTTGGAGTCGAGCTGATGGTGCCACGAGCCATAGGTCCGATCGATGAGATAACGCTCGGCGTAGGCCCACCAGGTCGCGGCTTGCTCGGCATAACGATCATCACCAGTTCGCCTTCGCAACGCCGCCGCGGCAGCGATGGCCTCAGCGAGAACCCAATGCATTCGGTCGCGGACCACCGGCGTGCCGTCCCAATCGGTGGTGTAGACAAAGCCGTCCGCACCATCGACCGCCCAACCATCGGCCACTGCGCGATCGAAGAGTCCTTTGGCAGCCGGCAACAACCAGTCAGGCGGGTCGGCCAAGGATGCCTCGAGATGCAGCAGCAATCTCGACCACTCCAGTCCATGCCCGACGGTGGCTCCATACGGCTGGAATTGATCATCCGGACGATCACGGTTGTGCTCGAGCTGAGGTTGCCAATCCCGGTCGAAGTGCTCGGGGATGCGCCAGGAATGCGGCTCGGCAAACTCCAGCGCCACACGCCGACTGATACCAAGGGCGGACGCGCGCAGTCCATGATCACCTGTGACATCGGCTGCGGCGAGCAGCGCCTCGACCCCGTGCATGTTGGCGTTCACGCCGCGGTAGTCGTCGAGTTCTGTGAAGGCTCCGTTCCAGGAGTCGACGAACATGCCTGCGTCATCGTCGAAGAACCGCCGTTGCCATACGTCGAGCGCCTCCGAGAGCAGGCCGCGAGCCCCGGGTAGGTCCGCCACGGCACCAGACGACGCGGCCAACACCACAAAGGCGTGGGAATAACACGCCTTCTCATCTGGACTGTTGCCAGCTGCGTCAATGCTCGTCAGCCAGCCGCCATGCGCTTCATCTCGCAGCCGGCCGGTCAGCCCGGCGAGAGCCTGAGCAGCAAGATCAGCATCGCCGCTACGGCCCAGGAGGTGGCCGACGGCGTACACATGAAGCATTCGGGCGGTGATGTAGGTGTAAGCCGGGCGGGAGAGGTCAGGCTGGCCTTGAGCATCGAGCCACGCGGCGCCGCCTAGCGGATGAGGGAAGTGCCGACCGAAATCGAGCAGTCGATCACATTCGGTGGCGAGCGTCGCACTGGGGATCCCCGCCTCAGGTAATGGCATGCCCTCACCGTAATGGCGGGACGACTGAGACGATAAGCACCATGACCCAGACCCAAGCAGTCGATCATGAAACTGAAATCGCGGGCCGGCTGGCACAGCTGAGCCTGGAACAGAAGATCCGGTTGATGACGGGTGCCGACATTTGGGCGCTGCACGCGATACCGGAGATTGGGCTGCGGCGGCTGGTCACATCCGATGGTCCGGCAGGCGTTCGTGGCGAAACCTGGGATGAGCGCAGCCCGTCTGCCAATGTGCCCTCCCCCACCGCGCTGGCCGCGAGCTGGGATCCGGTTCGTGTCGAACGGATGGGCCGGCTGCTGGCCAGTGAAGCGCGTCGCAAGGGCGTCGATGTCTTGTTGGCCCCGACGGTCAACCTGCACCGAACTCCGTACGGGGGCCGGCACTTCGAATGCTTCAGCGAGGATCCCGAGCTGACGGCCATGATCGGCATCGCGTACGTCCAGGGACTGCAGGCCGAAGGGGTCGCGGCAACAGTCAAGCACTTCGTTGCCAATGACTCCGAAACAGACAGATTCAGCGTCGATGCGCTAGTCGATGAGCGGGTGCTGCGGGAGTTGTACCTTGCACCGTTCGAACGGATCGTCGCGGCCGGCGCGTGGGCGATCATGGCGGCCTACAACAGGGTGAACGGCACGACCATGACCGAGAACCCGTTGCAGCGCGACGTGCTGAAGCGGGAATGGGCCTTCGACGGCGTGATCATGTCCGACTGGTACGCCACGCGCTCGGTGGCGGCGGCCGGCGAGGACCTGCTGGATCTGGCTATGCCCGGACCGGAAAGCCCTTGGACCGAATGGCTGCTCGATGAGGTGCAGTCGGGCAAGATCTCCGAGTCGGCCATCGACGGGCACGTGCTGCGTGTCCTGCGGCTGGCGGCTCGAGTCGGCGCACTCGATGGACTGGAGGCGGCGACACCGCCGGCCAGGCGTTGGAGTGATGACGAAGCGAGTGCCGAACTGCGGGCAAGCTCCGCGGCCGGCATGGTGCTGATCAAGAACGACGGCCTGCTACCGCTGGCAGCAAGCTCCCTGCGACAGCTTGCAGTGATCGGTCCCAATGCAGCCACTGCCCGAACCCTGGGTGGAGGAAGCGCGACCGTCTTTCCGCCGTATGTGGTTTCGCCGCTTGACGGGCTGAGGGCGGCGCTCAGCGGCGAGACGAGGCTGGTGCACGCGCTTGGCGTGCGGAGCAGCGAGCGCGCCGATGTCGCCTCCAAAGATCTGCTGCAACTGCCCGATGGCAGCGGCCCCGGCGTCGAGGTGATCTTCTTCGATGCCAATGATCGCGAACTAGGTCGGCAACGGCGGGAGGCCGGCAGCATGATGTGGTGGGGGCCGGTACAGGAAGGCGTCAACGCCAACGAAATTGATCATCTGCAACTGAGTACTCGGCTGCGACTGCCCGAATCTGGTCGTTACCGGGTAGGCACATCGGGGCTAGGTGATTTCCGGCTGATCATCGACGGGGAGACTTTGTTCGACGAGACGATCACACTTCCGCTCGACGCGGACATGGTCGAGGGAATCATGAAGCCGCCGCAGCAGCTGGCGGTTGTCGAGTTGCAGGGCGGTCGGGATGTGCCCGTCGAACTCAGCTATCGCACCACCGGCGGCGAAACCATGCTCGGTGGTGCCGAGGTAACGATGCTGACCGTGCAGCTCAACGTTGAGCCAGTGATCGATGAGCGGTCAGAATTTGATCATGCGGTGAGCTTGGCTGCCGAGTCGGACGTGGCCGTCGTTGTGGTCGGAACCAACGAAGAGGTGGAGAGCGAGGGCTTCGACCGGACCAGCTTGACGCTACCGGGCCGGCAGGACGAGCTGGTGAGTGCTGTCGCGGCTGTCAATCCGCGGACGGTGGTTGTGGTGAACTCAGGCGCGCCGGTCCTGCTGCCTTGGGCAGATGACGTGGCAGCCGTCTTAGTGTCGTGGTTCCCGGGACAGGAATTCGGCAATGCTCTGGCCGACGTGCTGATCGGAGCGGTCGAGCCAGGCGGCCGGCTTCCGGTGACCTGGCCGGCCTCTGACGAAGGGCTGCCGCCGGTTACACCAGTGAATGGGGAGCTGCCCTACGAGGAGGGCATGCTGATCGGATACCGCTGGTATCTCGCGACGGATCGCACTCCCGCATTCCCGTTCGGTTATGGATTGGGATACACGACTTGGGCGTACGAGGACATGTCCGTGAACGGCAACACCGTAACGGTCACCGTACGCAACAGCGGTACCCGGGCTGGTCGCGAGGTCGTACAGGTCTATGCCAGTCGAGCAGACAGTCGGGTGCAACGCCCGCCGCGCTGGCTCGTTGGCTCTGCCCTTGTCGATGTCGAGCCCGGAGAAGTGGCCCAGGCAGCTATCACGTTGGGCGATCACAGTTTCCGGAACTGGGACAGCTCCGCCCATGCCTGGACGACCGAGCCCGGGACGTACCAGCTGCACGCCGGCCACTCGGTCAACGACCTTCCGCTGAGCGCCGAGATATCCCGCGACTAGCTGACGGGCGCCCGGAGCAGTACCTCATTGGTGTCGGTCTGACGAATTTCAAGATCAGCGATCTGCGTAAGGCGCAACGGAGTCATACCACTCGGTCGCATCAGCTTGTTCGGCGTCGCGGGCCATTCCTTGATCTGCTCGCTGTGACCGGATCGGTCAACCACGAAGATCGAATACTCATCGTGGCCACCGCCGGGTCGCGGATCATTGACCTCGGCGTACACGCACTCCACGTTTATCTGGGTGCCGTCGCCGCCAGGAATGACATCGGCGACGGCTGTGATCGAGGAGGGTACGACCTGGGAGAAGGCGACCCGCTGCGGACTATCGGGCCGGAGCGGGATCAGGCCGGTACCAATGGCCACCCCGCCGATCACCAAGACTGCCGCTGCTGCAATGCCTGCCACCGCGGCGAGCATCTTACGCCGCCGGGTCCGCGCCTTCTTGATCATCTTCGGCAGCAGTGAAGGTGGCGGGCCCGCCTCGATCAGCTCCGTCTCGGTGGCGGTCGCCTCCATTAGCTCTGCCTCGGTGGCGGTCGCGGTCGCCGTTTCGCCGCGCCCCGTTGTGTTGTCGACCGCCATCGACAACATCGCCGCATCCGCCGGCGAGACTTGGCCGAGCAGACCAGGGATGCCAGCCAGCTCCGAGACCGCCGCTTGGCAGGCTGGACAGCTGGCCAGATGCTCTTCGTACTCCCGGCGGTCAGCAGGAGACAGCGCGCCCAGCACATACGCCGCATCCCACTGCGCGAACTTGTCGGATGGTGCGTTCATGGCCGAGTCACTCCTTTCTCCTGTAGTGCCAATCTGAGCGTTCTCAGTCCGTAGTGCAGCCGAGATTTAACGGTCCCCTCGGGAATTCGGAGCCGCGCTGATATGTCGGCGATCGACCTGCCCTCGTAGTAGGCGGCACTGATCACCGAGCGATGCTCCAGCGACAAGCTGCTCAGCGCCTCCGCGATCAGCCAACGGTCGAGGACCACGCTGGTCGCGTCGCCGACGCTCTCCTCTGGCGGCTCCTCGATCCGCTGCTCATGCCGCGATGCCGCGCTACGCCACCGGTCGATGATCAGGTTCCGGGAGGCCGTGAATAGCCACGCGCGGGCCGCGGCTTCATCGCGTTGACCGAGGTTGGGATCCTTCCACGCCTTGAGCAGCACCTCCTGAACGATGTCCTCAGACATCTGGCGATCATGGGTCAGCCGCATGGCGAACCGCCACAGCTCGCCGGCGTGGCGGTCGTGCAGGTCTTGCAGCGCGGCCTCACGCTGTCCGCCGCCCACCGCGACTCCTCCCGACACCAGGCCTGCTGTCGTCTGCAGGCTCATCGCCGTCGCCACGTTATTGCCCTGCCCTCATCTTCATCGATGAGGACGACAGCGACGCGCTCTCAGTTCAAACTCTCGATGGTAGCCAGCGTTCCCAGGCCGTGACGGGGCCTAGCGAACCTCGCCGCGTACGCTCGTCCGCTCGGTCGCCTGGACATGTGCTTCGGCCAGATGATCGCCTGGGCACAGCACTAGCAGCGACTTGCCCTCATGGGGTCCGAGCGTGATCGGGAAGGTATGCAGATCGTCGATCTCACCGATCTCCTGATCGGTGAACATGTCGACCAACACGCTGCCTGGTACCAGATATTCGGACTGGACGCTGCCCGAAACGGGCTGCGCGGAAAAATTCAAGACCGTCACCTGCTCGGCATCGCTGAGCTGATGAACCATCACAAGCATGGCCCTGTTGGACACCTGCGGCACGTCGAGCTGGACGCTGCTGGCGATTCCATACCGCTTGCGGATCGCCAGGATCTCAGCGAGCCGGCGAGCAAATGACGAGCTGTCCCCCAGCTGCTCAGGCAACGAACCATAGAGGCTGATGCCGCGCGGCATTTTGGACAGCGACTCGTGGGCGTGCGGGCGATAGTCCATCAGGTCGTACGCCGCCCGGTGAATCCAGCGCGTATCGCCATCGGCGAGCAATCGGCTGACCTGCCGCCGCTCCAGCGTAAGCATCCCGCAGAGATCCCAACCAGATAAAGCAAAGACTCCTGGTTGCAGGGCGTTGAACATGGCTAGCAGCAGGTGCGCCTGCTTGATCTTGTCGACCTGCTCGGGAGTGAGCGCGGAGATGCTGCGGATGCCGAGTGCGGCAGCGATGATCGTCGCAGTTGTGGAGGCAATGCCGTTCTGGGTAAAGGTGGCATTGTACGGAGCGGCATCGCCAGTCAAATGATCAAGAAGGTCTCGGCGCACGGTTACTGCCAACTCATGACCACTGAGCTGCTGACCGTGGAAGGTAAAGGTGTCTCGCGCATGCAGCGTCTCGAAGTGCACCAACTCATACGTCAGCTCGTCGTGGTTCTGCAGCGCGTGTACCAGGGATGCCGGTTCCACTCGGTATTGCCTGGCGAGGTTGAGCGTGAGGCGGACGAACTCGGTATCGCTGGTCGCGATTGCGTGGTGGTAGGCGGGCCGGTTGATGAAGTCGTAGGAGAGGTCGGCTCCGCGAGCGGCAGAACTCTGAATGTCATCGATCGTGAGATTGAGTTCCTGGAAGGTGAAGCCGCCCACTTTGCGAACCATGCTGGCAATCAGCTGATTCGCGGCCTCGGACAACGGATGACCCTCCGACCAGGCAGGAGAGTCTTCAGCGCTCTTCTCCACCCCGAGGAATCCATTGGCATCCAGTCGCAGTGCACCACTACCAAGATCACCAAGCGAGTGCAGCGCGTCGCCGATCACCAGCCGCATGCCGGCGAAGCTCGGGTCCAACCAGTTGATCGAGGGCTGGCCCTCCTTGAAGTAGTGCAGATAGACCCAGCGGCGCTCGACACCATCTGGTCCCAACACCAGCGGCGTGGCGCTCCAGTTGGTGTCCTTGACGCCGGGCTCGTAAAAGATCACTCGCTGCATCCGACCGATGATGTAGCCGTGTTTAGCTAATTGATCTTCAGCCTCGAGGTCGAGGTTCACCGAATCGCCCTTGGACACCTCCGGCAACAGGTGCCAATCCTTGGGATCGATCTCGACCATGTGGTAGATGCCGGGATAGTCGCCGATTTTCATTTCGGCGAGCCGGAAATCTGCCCCCTTGCCGGTATGGCCGGGCACAATGTCGTCGATCACCATTCCGAGGTGCCCAGCAGCAACGTCACACATCGACCGGAACTCCTCCTCAGTTCCGAACGCCTCGTCGATCTGGGTGCTGATTCGGTCAAAGTGCCCATCCACGCTGGGCGTGGGATCCCAGCCCACCAGGCCACCACCCTTCTTGACCGGACCCGTGTGGAGGCCGTCGATGCCGATCTCCTCGAATGCGGCCCAGAGCTCCTCGTCGCCCAGAGTGCCGAGGAAGGAGGTGCCCGGCTTGGTGATCATGGAAATCGGGTACGCCGTGAACCACACGGACGCCTTCTCGGTGGCCGCCCGCGGGTCGGGGTTTGCGAACGGGTTCTGCCACATGCTGCCTTGGCCGGAGAACTGGGTAGCAAACGCTTTCGCGTCCTCGAGCATCGACTCTCCGAGGAGCCAGCTGACGTAGGCGGCATTGTCGCCAGTGGGTTTGCCGACCCGCTCCGCCTTGGGTCTCAGCGCGAAAAGATCACGAAGCCGTCCGCGTGGCCGCAATCGTTTTGGCCGCGCCGGATAGAAGTTTTCGTCGTAACTGATCTCGCTTGCTTCGTGTGCCGGCGGTGTCGGGCCGTCCGCATCGATCTCGCTCATTGGTCCCCTGTTCGCGCCCGCTCGAGCCAGAGATTGCGGACGCCGCCCACGTTAGTCCAGCCGTCTTTTGGTGGGCTCGCGCCCGGTCGGGCTCCCCAGATCCTGTCTTCCTCCCGCGCTCGCACGACGACCCAATACCGAGACACACTCACTCTGAGGGGTCGTGTTCGCTTAGTCGTCCAGACAGGATCCGTCGCCCTCCCTACCCGACGCTCGCCCACCCCGTCCTTTGCCAATGGTGGGCTCGCGCCCGGTCGGGCTCCCCAGATCCTGCTCTCCCTCGCGCACCTCAGAGCTGAGCGTGCCAGTTGTAACTGCCGAGCTTCGCCTCGACCTGCTTGTCAAGATCAACTCCGAGCTGCCGGGCCAGAATGGCAGCTGCAATCACGACTTCGGCAAGATCTCCGCCAAGATCATCGGGAGCGCCGTAGCCCAGACCTTCGTTCATGGCTCGCCGCAGGCCCTTGACACTTTCGCCGGAGCTTTCCGCCAGACGTAATGCCGTGTCAGTCAGAGCATCCTCGCCGTCCCGTTCCCGAAGGCCATCCGCAAGCGCGATGATCCTCGGATCAGTCGCGATCAAGGCCAGATCGGGGTCAGGATCGCCACCGAGAATGAGGAAGCGATATCCGATGATCTCTGCCCTGAATCCGCGTTCGCCAGGTCGTCGTTCGCGCAGCTCGCTGAAGACGACACCTGCCGCTCGGTGCAGCAAAAAGAGCCCACTCAACTCGCCAGGCGGTACGTGGATCTGAAGCTCGATGCCGATACCGCGGGGGACGATGTAGGGATCACTAGGCGGGACCAACTCGACACGCGACCGGGCGAGGGACAAGCACGCCCGCGGTTGCTCCTCATGCCGGACTGATTCGTACTCGACCTTCCAACCGGCCTGGCTGAAGATCGAGGCGGCGGCGTATGGATCCTCGGTTGCAAGCAGGGGGGCAAGCATTCGCATGACTCCAAGACACAAGCGGTTGCGCTGCTGCTCACTTTTCCACAGATGGCCCGCGTCGAGGTGAGACGCGGCGGGCCGTTCGGGACCGTTACACAGTCGTGTCCTCCCGACACCAGCCCGCCCTAGACTCGGGACGATCATGCCGAGCGACTCGATGCGAAATGCCGCCGCCACCACTCCGCTGCGAATGGTCATTGTTTGCCTGACCGTGCTCATGATCATCGCTAGTGGGTGCTCTCGGCTCGCTGGAGCACAGCAGGTGCACAACCTGACGTGGAGTCGGATCGCGCTGCCCGCGGGGGTGGAAGCGTCCTCGTTGGCTGTGACAACGACGGGGTTGCTGGTCGGGGGGCGCGCATCATCGGGTGGAGATCATCCGGTGCTCTTCGTCGTCGATGCCTCGGGCGCTGTACGACCGGTGCCGCTGCATCCGCACAGCCCGTACGCGAAGGTCGCCGACCTTGTGTCGCTAGCCGCCCGCGGCGGCGAGGTTGTTGCCCTTGGCGTCGCACATGGCGGAGCACACGCGAACTTCCGATGGACCGTGTGGTCTGGTTCCACGAGCAGCCTCGACGATGACCCGCAGACCTTCGAGACCTTCGGCGGCCAGAGCGCGGGCGGTCTGCTCGACATCGTCTTCACCTCCGAAGGGGCCGAGATCGCCGGCACCTGGGCTGCGCCGGAAGGCGGTCTGGACGCGGCGGTCTGGCTGCCCCGCGGGCACCGCTGGGTCCGCCAGAACTCGACTGGCACTGCGCTCGCCAACACACCGCAGCTCCAGGTCGCACCGCGCGCCGCCATCGGAAGCGCCGCCATGATCATCTCCGGCTCGGTGATCACCTTTGAGAACGGCGTGCAGCAGCGGGCAGCCGTCTGGAGCCAGCAGAATCACCGGAAGCCCTGGGCACTACTCCAGCTTCCCGAAGCCGGCACCCACGGTGAGGCGCTGTCGAGCATCTGCTCGCAAAGCCCAGAGCGGTGCTGGGTCTCCGGCTACGCCGATGGCGTCGTGGCGCTGTGGACCTTCGACACAACCGCCACCCCGGCCAACGGCACTCGCGACTCGACTCTGCCCCGGCTTCAGCACGACGCCGAGGATGCCGGACCCATCACCGTCACATCCGCTGACCGACCGGCCCTGTTGGTCAGTCATCTCGGCACGAGCCAGCTGCTGGTGAGCGACAGCCAGGGTTGGCGTACCTTCACCGGCCCGGCTGGGCCGGTCATCGACGCGACCACTGTGGATGATCGGCTGTACGCCATCACCCGGGCCCCTGACGGAGTCGCGCTGTGGACCACGAATATGCCCTGAGGTGGGCGAATGTGCCGTGAGCTTGTCGAACGTGCGCGCTTCGACCGGCTCAGGACGCGTCCAGGGACGCGAGCGCACGCAGAGCCAGCGAATACCCGAGCACCCCGAAGCCCACGATCACCCCAGCGGCCACGGGCGACACGTACGAGTGCTGCCGAAACGCCTCCCTGCTGTAGACGTTGGAGATGTGCACCTCGATGACCCGAGCGTCCGATCCGATGACCGCGTCGTGAAGCGCAATGCTGGTGTGGGTGTAGCCGGCAGCGTTCAGCACCACACCAACGGCGTCGCCGGCAACCTGCGCCGCGCCAGCCTCTTGGATCCAGTCGACCAGCTCGCCCTCGCGGTTGGTCTGGCGGAAGTCCAGATTCCAGCCCAGCTCAGTTGCCACGTCTGCGCAGGAACTCTCGACATCGGCCAAGGTCGCCGTGCCGTAGATCTCTGGCTCACGGAGGCCGAGCAAGTTGAGATTCGGGCCGTTGAAGACGTACGCCGTACGTTTCGGGCTTGTCGGGCTGGTCATGGTGGTACTCCATCACACCCGTGTACCGACAAAGAGCTCTCGTGGAAGTCGGTCGTCGTTGGTGACTTCCGCGACGGAACGGGCCCGGAACCCGGCTTCCGTCAGCACCTTGAGCCACAAGGCGCGAGGAAACAGGCCCAGCTCGTGCCGATCGTGAACCACTGTGACGGAGCCGTCCGGGTTGCGAAGCAGGAAGGCGAAGTCGGTACGGGTGCGAGTGTCGCTCGGGTCCGGGTCTGTTGACCACTCGAGGTAGCGCGCGCCGCGGCCGTCAGGCGCGTCGCGCCCGCCATGCTCGGTGGCCGGCTCGAAGTTCTCGGCGATGTCATCTGGCACGAAGACTGCAACACCACCCACCCGGCAGTGATGGTATGCGGTGTCGACCGCTTGGCGAAGATCGTCTTCGCTCGTCATGTAGTCGATCGCGTCATGGACGAAAACCGAGTCGAAAATCCGACCCAGCCG
>Ga0307289_10000453_pt1 | contig 17577 bp, 15 predicted proteins | sample ER_DNA_143_FD_194483 | JGI IMG/M metagenome (GOLD analysis project Ga0307289, IMG submission 194483) | Bulk soil microbial communities from the East River watershed near Crested Butte, Colorado, United States - ER_DNA_143 | ecosystem: Environmental > Terrestrial > Soil > Floodplain | place...
CGGAGCGAGCTCCCGCAGCAGGTCCTCGACGCCAGCGTCAGCCGTCAGGTGCTGATCTGCTCCATGACGTCGTCGGGGGGCGCGTCCATGCACTGGCGGACCTCGATCGGGGCGTCGGCAGCCCGGCTGATCCGCGCGGCGATCTCGACCGCGCGCGCCTGGTGCTCGACGTCCACGACCCAGAACCCCACCAGCGACTCCCGCGACTCGGCGAAGGGCCCGTCGGTGGCCACGGGGACGCCCTGCTGGACCCTGACCGTCCTGGCTTGGCTCGGGTCGGCGAGCCCCTGCTGGAACACCAGCTCACCGGACTCGGTCAGCTCGACGTCGATCCGCTGCATGAACTCGATCATCTCTTTGATCCACTCGGGCGACTTGCCCTCGAGCCCGGACGTGTCCCCAAACGTCATGATCATGTACTTCATCTCGTCCCTCCCTATCTCGGCATCTCGGCCCCTGGAACGGGCGCCCTCACAAGTGAGACGGAGCCGCGCCAACATTCTGGACACGGCTCACCCTCAGGGTTCTACCCCACACGAGGAACGAGATGAGACCGGACCTCCTGAAGGCGTGAGAACCCTCCGATGGTCCGGTCTCCACCCATCAAACGCATCCGGCATCATGGACACCCTAAATTGAAGTTGACCCCATCCACTCGTCTGTCTCACTGAAGTGGCCCGCAGGGGCGTTGCAGCCCTCTCGCTGTCTCACTGAAGTTGGCCCAAGACGTGCGTTGTCTCACTGAAGTTGGCCCCGGGTGCCTTGTCCTGTCTCACGTCAACAAGGCTGCTCTACGACAGCAGCCCGATGTTTCGGTGGTAGCGCCGACGAAGACACCGGCGCGCAAGGCTAGACAGCGGTCATGGTGCGGGCCGGTGCGGCGACGCTCGGTGACGGCACGGCCCTCGGGCCGGCTGGGTGGCGAGCGCGGCTACACGCAGTGGACCTCAACGTTGGTGACGTTGGCGTCCTCGATGGTGCCGCTGGCGTTGGCGACGGTGCACACCTGGACCGGGTTAGTGGGCTGGGTTTTCACCCGTACCTGGTAGGGGTTCCCGCTGACGAGCGTGGGGAAGTTGAAGGTGAAGGGGCCCGTCGGCAGAGCGGCGCAGGGTGGTGGTGGCTGGCGTTCCGGGAGGGCCCTCAGCGGCCAGTTCCAGCACCAGCCCGAACCCGACCAGGCCCGTCACCGTGCCCCCGACGGTGAAGCGGGGGCTTGGGGCGAAGTCTTCCAGGCGGTAGGGCTGGATGACGACCACCACGCCAGAGGGCAGCAGCGATACCGCTGTGCCGTCGGCCGCGGCCCCCGACATGCTCAACAACTGCAGGGTGAACGGGCCCGGTTGGCCGCACTGGAAGATTTGGCACCCTGATCGATAACGACAAGTGCCGTGTCGAGATGCCCCAGGTTGTTGCGGGACTGATGCCTGAGTGCAGACCGAGGATCCCGCAGATACGAATTGATCAGCCGAGCCGGATCCGAGCCAGAGATGCATTGACCGCGTCCTTGTCGAAGGCGGCCGGGTCGTATGGGTGGCCGAGCCAGTCGACTCGTTCAGCGTGATCAGGGTGGTCCGGGTCGGCAAGAATGTCGCAGAGCTCGGCATAGCCCCACACGCCGCCGCAGTCCTCGGGCGGGCCGGCTCGCCGACCAGTGAGGCAGACGGCGTGCGGTAGCCCGTCAGACGGCAGGATGTCTTCGACGCGCACGTCGTGCTCCCAGGAGTCGCCGAAGTCGTAGGTGTAGCGCAGCCGGGTGCCGGGCCGGGCGGCGAGGTCGCGCAGCCGGGCCTTGTCTTCGTCGGCGGCCTCATCCCACAGCTCGAAGTCGGGGCGGGAGTAGCGGCGGCCGCCGACCTCGAACGCATGCAGGTGGGCGTCCTCCCAGCCGAACGCCACCTGGATGACCTGGTGCAGCTGCGCCAGGGTGGTTGAAGCGGGCAGGCGTAGCCGCCGCCAGATCGGCGGCTTGGCGCCATGCAAGGTGACCTTGACCTGATACACCGCGTCCCGGACGGGTGCGACGGCGGACTTGGCGCGCCGCCGGGACGAGGGTGGTCGGACTGCGTCGAGCGCCTGCCGGTAGGCCGCAGGGTCGACGGCTTGCCGGTTGGTGAGCGCGCCGTGCAGGTGCTCGGTGACCACGCCGCCGAGCTGGTGGAGGATGTCGTGGCGGTCGACGCCGGCGTCGCGGAGCCGCTTGGCGGCACGCCACGCCTCAGCTGGGTCGTCCTCCCACAGCTGGTTGGCGACGACCTCGTGGATGGCGATGTGCAGCCGGGGGTTGACGCCGTCGATCTCGCCGTCGAAGGCCGGGTCGGTCAGCGCGCCATGGTACTCGGGGTGCTCCCCCTCGATGAGCAGCCGTCGCTCGTCGGGGTCACCGGGATCCAGTCGCGGGTGGTCCTCCTCGCCGATGCGGGTGCCGAAGTAGGGCATGGCGAACATGCGGCGGTCCAGGGCGTCCTGCGCATCGGTCAGGTCACCGCCGGTGTCCAGGCCGTGCAGGAACTGTCGGATCGGCGAGGCGTCGGCGCCCTGGTCGTAGGCCTCGTGGAAGTCCTCGCCGCAGGCGAGGGCGACGTCGACGAGTTGGGCGACGGCGGCCGGGTCCAAGCCGGTCCGCTCGCCGGCCCAGCGCGCCCATGCGGTGACCACGCCCGGCAGGGCATCGCGGTCGGCGTCGTCGAGGATGACCTTGGCGGGCACCCAGTCGAGCAGGAATCCGGCGATCTTGGCCGGGCTGACCCGCAGCGGCTTGCCGGCGTCGTAGTCGGCGCCGAAGTCCACCAGCAGCCGGGCGCCGTACCGGGCCGCCTCGTCGGGCAGGCCGGCTGCGTGCCGGGAGGCGAGGAACTCGGTGACGATGGCGTCGCGTCCTGCGTGGTCGATCTCGGGTACGGGTTGCGCCGGCCGGTCGAGCTCGGGCATGGCACGGCAGCGAGCCAGGGCGAGCGCCCGGAACTGCCGGAGCTCGTCGCTGACCTCCGGCTCCCAGGTGGCATCGGTGGCGGCGAGCCCGTCCTCCAGCAGCCGCCGGGCCTCGGCCGGGTCGACCTGGTCGAGCACGGCGTCCGGTTCGGAGCGCGCCGTCTTGCGCAGCTCACGGAGCACCCTGGCCGGTTCAGGGGTCACGAACAGGTCCTTGACCCAACCGCCGAGATGGTTGAAGTCGACCAGCGCCACCAGGCCGTGCTCGTGGGACCCGTAGCCGAACACCGACAGCAGGCTCGCCTGGTCACCGAACACGTCCGCCAGCCGCCAACAGGCGCCAATCTCCACCCGGCCGATCGTGGCCGCCCATGGGGGGTCGGCCACGCCGGCGTCCGCCAGCGCCGCCGCCGCGCGGGATGCCGCGTCACGCTGCGCCGGGGTGACCCCCAGGACCGCCAGCGCCCGCAGCAAGGCCATTGCCTCCCGGGTGCCGGCCTGCGCCGCGTAGCCGATCGCGCCCTCGCCGAAGACCGCATCGGGGTCCTCGCCGGGCGGCAGTCGCTTCCACCAGGACCCGAGCACGTCCGAGGCGAGCACCTCGACGTCAAGCGGGTCGGTCGCCTGCACCACCGGTCGGAACGCGCCCAGCAGCTCGGCGTGGACACCAGCCAGGCCCGGCATGACACGCCGGGCGCCGCGCGGACGGGTGGTCGGGCGCTTCTTCCTGCGCCCGCGGCTGACGGGACTCATCGGCCCGATTCTGCCACGGGCCGGGCGGGGTCCAGCAAGGCGCCCCGCGCATGGTGCATGGTGGACAACGCAATGGAAGGCGCACTGAGCACAGAACGACGTCGCCAGCGAGTTCGCGACGTACGTCGTCGACTTGCAGCGGATGGTCCTCCGTGGACTCGTGACCACGCCAACGACTTCGATGTGGTCACGGTTCCCGAACGCGATTGCGACGCTCTTCGCGACCTGCTGATCGCCGAGGGTGTCGAGACGGTCGTCGAGGTCGGCCTGGCCTACGGCAGCTCGGCGCTCGCCATCGGCGAAGCCTTGGTCGCCGTCGATGCGCGCCGACCGCTCCACGTCATCATCGACCCGATGCAGGCCACGGAGTGGTCGAACGTCGGCTGGCAGCTGCTGCGGTCCGCCGGGCTCGATAGGATCGCAAGGCTCCTGCTCCAGCCTTCGTCAATGGCGCTGCCCCACCTCATTGGGGAGCGGCTCACCGCCGATGCGGCCTTTGTCGACGGCAGCCACCGGTTCCACGAGGTCTTCGTGGACCTCTACTTCCTCCGCAAGATCGTTCGGCCCGGCGGACTCATCGTGCTGGACGACCACTGGTGGCCTTCAGTTCGCACCGCGGCACATTACTTCGAGACGAACATGGGATGGCGGGTCGTCCCGGGCGCCCTCGACGCCGGCACGATCGACCTTGAGACCGGACGCCCACGCCTCCGGGGTTTCCGCCTGCCCAACCCTCCCTTCGAACCCTCGTTCGAGGCCTTCCAGCCGTTCTGATCTGGCGACGGCGGTCGCCGAGGGCTGTCAGGGGAGCGCTCCACAGGTCAGCCTTGGGATCCTGCTGTTCCACGGCTCCTGTCACCCCTTGGTTTGCGGTCCCGGTCGAGTGGTTGGGCGCGCTGGCCCATCTGTCGCCAGAACCGCCGCAGGTCGCTCGGGATCACCTCCTGCCATGGCGCGGTCCGGCGGCGGATCGCGCCGCGGCCCGAGAGCGCCTGCTGGTGGCGGCAGAACGCCTCGCTCAGCTCCACCCGGTAGGACGCTTCGCTCCTGGACGGATAGGGGCAGAGCTCGAACGGGCAGCCGGGCGTGCAGTTGGACCCGGGTTCGGCGGTCGCGGTCAGGCCGGCGGTCCGGCTCGGGTCGAGCGGCTCCCGCTCGCCGGCCAGGCACGGCGGCAGGTCGTTGCGGTTGGTGCGCTGCAGGCGCCGCTCCCGGCCGCCGGGCCGCCCTCGCCGCTCGGCCAGGTTCAGCAGCAGGAGCACGTCGGCGACCAGCCGGAGCGCCCGCCGGTGCAGCGCGGTCCACCCCGTCGAGGGCGGGATCCACAGGTTGTGCTTGCGCCACGCCTGCGGCCCTGCCGGCCGGGATCCCACCCTGGCGACGATCCCGCTCTCGTCGATCCAGATGAACCGCTCGGGCTGTCCGGTCTCCAGTGCCCAGACGGCCAGGACGGCCGCCTCGGTGACGAACGGATGTTCGGATCCCCCGTCGGGGGTGGCCAGCCACTGCTCGACGAGCGTCCTGGCGTCGGTGTCGCTGCCGCGAGCGGGCTGCTGCCCGTCAGGGAGCGACCACAGGCACAGGGCGTGCAGGAGCGTCAGCCGGGAGAACCAGAAGCGGGTCTCCCTGAGCATCTCGGTGGCCTGCTCGACGAGGTAGACGCGAGCCTGCGGGCGGGCATGGGGATGCTCGCCCCGGCGGTTGGCCGCGTACTTGAACCCCTGGGCCAGGGCGACCTCGAACGAGAGGCGCAGGCCGTCCCGGCCGGGCCGGGAACGCTCCTCTCCGACCAGCCCGAGCCACCGCTCCAGGTGCCGCTGCGCCTCCCGTACCCGCCGGGCCGACGAGACCGAGCCGACGAGCAGGGGCGCCAGCCACGCCCGGGTGATGCCCTCGCGCCAGGTGCGTTCCTCCCGCTCCGCCTCCTCCCGCTCCTGCTGGGCGTCGGCGTGCCGCCTGGAGCCGGTGCGGGCGCGCGGCGGCTGGCTCCAGGCGGGCGGACCGAGGTGGCGCTCCAGCTGACCGAGGGCCACGTCGCCCCCGGCGCCGATCTCCTGGGCGATCGCGAGCCGGATCGGGTACGACGGTTCCAGGCAGCTGATCCGGTAGAGCTGCCGGTAGGCGGGTGAGGCCGGGCGGGCCAGCTGGCCCGCCCGGTCGGTGACCTGCCGTGCCGCCTCGCCGAAGCGGCGCACCAGGTTGAGCTTGGCCTCCTCGAGGGTCCGCACGTCCTGGGCCGAGATCGTCGGCCAGTCCTGCTGGAGGTCCTCGGCGATGGCGCGGTGCACGGGGGCGTCGTCGACGCTGTCGATCTCGAGCGCGGCCGCGTAGAGGTCGAGCGCCTTGACGCCGGTGCGGTCGCGGGCGGCCTGGCGCAGCAGGTCGCGGTGGACCCGCCGCGCCCCGCCGTTGCGGGTGGCGCGGGCGGAGGCGGTGGTCGGGCGGGCGGACCGCGCCTCGGCCCGGGAGTGCAGCACCAGGGCGATGAGCAGCTCCCGCCCCGGGTCCTCCAGGGCGTCCTGGCGGTACCGGGCATCGGCCATGGCGACGTCGATGAGCCGGGATCCGAGGTAGGCCTGCATGATGCTGTGGGGGAAGCGGACGGACTGCCCGCGGACCTCGACCAGCCCGAGCTGCGTGCCCCAGGTGGCGGCCAGTCGGATGTCGAGCTGGACCCCGAGCTGGTCGAGCCGGCGGGCGACCTCGCGGTTGATCGCCGGGTGCGGCTCGGCCGCCGGGTCGGGCTGCCCGGTCCTCGGTCGCAGCCTCGCCCGGACCGACGAGGCCACCCGCGCGATCCCGGCCGGGCTGCCGGCGGCGTTGCCACCGGGCTGCCGGGGCGGCTGGAGGTCGTCGAACCTGACGTACAGCCGGTCCTGCTTCAGCCCGATGCAGGCCAGCGCCGAGAGCTGCTCGATGGTCGCCTGGCGGTCGTCCTCGCCCAGCGCCACCCCGGGAGGGAAGCGGCCGCGGACCAGCCCGCGCAGCCAGGTGTCGAGCAGGCCCAGGCGCAACGCCGCCCGGTCGACACTGCGGATGTCGAGCCACTCGCCCTCCCGGCCGGCCGAGACGTAGTCCAGCAGTCCCGCCTCGTGCAGCTGGCGGGTGACCTGCAGGTACAGCGGGGTCTCGGCCACGTCGGCGGTCTCCACGATCCAGTCCAGGCGGTGCTCGTCCCCGCCGGCGCCACCACGCTGGATGTAGTCGAGCGCTGCCTCCTCGCTCAGCGGCTCGAGCTCGATGATCGCGGCCTCCATCCCCCGCAGCGGATCGTGCGGCCGGGACGCGATGATCAGCGGCAGCCCGTCGTCGTTGGCCCGGCGGATGGCGAGGCGGATGAGCGGGTCGCGCTCGTTGTCGACGGCGCCTTCGATGAGCGCCTCCTCCAACCCGTCGGCCAGGACCACGACCCGGTCGTCCTTGCAGAGCTGCCGCCAGACCTTGTCCCCCTCGGCGTCGGACAGCACGGTGACGTCCGCGTCGGTCAGGAACCGGTGGCGCGCCATCCGACGGAAGTCGAGCTGCTGCTGGGCGTCCCGCAGGCGCACGGGCACCGGGACGGCGCCCCGATCGGCCAGCAGCTGGGTGAGCCGCACCAGGAGCGCCGTCTTGCCCGTGCCGACGCCGCCGATGACCACGTGGGGTCGCCGGGTGTCCCGGTCATGCAGGTCCTGGATGATCGTCTCGCACAGCTCGTCCCGGCCGACGACCTCACTGATGAGGCTGCCCGCCGTCTGCACGACCTCTCCCGGCCGTTCCCGGGCGCTCCGCACATACGGCCGGTGGACCTGCGACAGCCGGTAGAACAGGAACACCGCGGACGCGAGGGCGATCGAGAAGATCGGCACCAGGGTCCCGGAGAGGGCGTCGCAGGAGAAGCCCGTGTCGCCGCACGCCGTCTCGAGGTCGAACGGCACGCCGTGGGAGTCGCTGCGGATCACCACCACGAAGGCCCGGACCACCCACAGGACGAAGACGACCGCGGCCAGGGTGGTCGCGATCCGGGCGGCCGTCACCAGCGGCGTGCTGTGACGCCAGGTGCGGGTCCGCTCCACACTTCGGCGGCCCCGGCGGGCGCGGCGTTTGCGCCGCCACTGGGCGACCGGCTCGGACAGGCGCCGCCACAGGCGCCGCAGACGCAGCCGCATCGGACCCGCGGGGCGGCGCACGGGTCACTCCCCCTTCGCGCTGGCCGGCCGCGCCCGGCGCGGCCACCGGCCGATGACCCTTGCACGAAACGGAGAAACCGTACGGCAACCGCAAAGTAAGCACAACCCTTATCGGGATTCCGAGTCCGGGGTCGCGGCGCCCTCGTCAGGTCCGCAGGCCGCGGGCGGCGACGGGCCAGACCGTCTCCACGCGACCGTTTCTGACGCCGACGATCTCGTTGGTCAGGTTGGCGCAGGTGCAGGCGTGGAACGGGTAGAAGCGGAGCTTCTCGCCGAGCTCGACCGGCTCCTCGGCCCTGGCCATGCCGTGCTCCTCGGTGAGGGTCTCGACGTAGACGCGGCGGTCGACGGCCCGGGCGACGTCGGGGGCGTGGTGGCTGGTGCCGCCGACCACGCCGCGGTCGCCGGAGAAGGTCTTGGAGCCGCCGTCGATGGTGAGCCGGTCGGGGGTGCGCCGGCTGACCACAGTGCACAGGGCCGACAGGGCGAGCTGGTCCTCGGTGGCGGTGCCCGCGCCCAGGTGCATGAGGTCGTAGAAGACGTAGGTGCCGGCGCGGGCCTCGGTGACGCCGGGGACCTCGGCCACCCACCTGGCGGTGAAGGAGCCGCCGGCGGTGAGCTCGCGGACCTCGAGGCCGCCGGCGCGCAGCTTGTCGGCGATGCCGACGAGCAGGAGGCCCTCGTCGTGGCCGGCGTCCTCGGGGCCGGGGGCGCCCTCGTACGAGATGCCCCGGTGGGTGGTGAGGCCGTCGAACTCGACGCCGGGCAGGGCGGCGATGGCCCGGGCCAGCCGGTCGATCTCGCCGACCTCGGCCATCGGGATGCCGCCCCGGTGCATCCCCGAGTCGACGTCGATCTGGAGGTTGACGGTGACGTCGGCGGCGGTGGCGGCCTCGGAGGCCTGCCGGGCCGCGGTCTCGTTGTCGCAGTTGACGGTCATCCTGACGCCGCCGGCGGCCATGGCCGCGATGCGGCGCCACTTCTGCGGGCCCAGCACCGGGTAGGCGATGCAGACGTCGCCGATGCCGGCGGCCACGAACGGCTCGGCCTCGCTCGGCTTGGCGCAGATGATCCCCCGGGCGCCGGCCGCGACCTGCATGCGGGCGATGTCGGGGATCTTGTGGGTCTTGACATGCGGCCGGAACCTGACCCGGTTGCGGTCCATGAGCGCCTGCCAGTCGGCGATGTTGCGCTCCAGCCGGTCGAGGTCGCAGAGGATCGACGGGGTGTCCAGGTCGCCGACGGCCTCGCCGCCGGCCGGCATCGACGACCCGCCCGGCCTGGCTTGGAACTCCGTCACGGTGAACCTCCAAAGGTGGTAGCGACCCTACGCGCGGCAACGGTCAATCGGATCATAGCGCCCACACTCCCCTCCCCCACCGCCGGTCCGCATGCGGCGGCCGGCCGATATCCTGCCCGTACGCCGTCGGGGTGGGAAGGGAGCGCATATGCGGTACGAGAAGGTCGCCGAGGCCTACCGGGACCTGGAGGCGGCCAGCGCCCGGCTGGAGCTGATCGACCGCCTGGCCCGGCTGTTCACCGAGACCCCGACCGAGCTGCTGCCCACCGTGGCGCTGCTTTGCCAGGGCCAGATCGCGCCCGACTTCGCCGGGGTGGAGCTGGGCCTGGCCGATCGGCTGGCCGCCCGGGCGGTCGCCCAGGCCACCGGCGTGCCCGCCGAGCGGGTCCTGGCCAGCGCCCGCGACACCGGCGACCTGGGCCTGGCCGCCGAGCGGCTGCTGGGTGAGCTGGCCGGCTCCCGGAAGGGCACCCTGGAGGTCGAGGCGGTGTTCACCGGCCTGCACCAGATCGCCGAGGCCCAGGGGACCGGCTCCCAGGCCCGCAAGCTGGAGGGCCTGGTCGCCCTGCTCACCCAGGCGACCCCGCTGGAGGCCCGCTACCTGCTGCGCACGGTCACGGCCAACCTGCGGCTGGGGATCGGCACCGCCACCATCCTGGACGCCCTGGCCGAGGTGCACGCCGGCGGCCGCAAGCAGCGACCGATCCTGGAGCGGGCCTACAACATCTGCTCGGACCTGGGCCTGGTCGCCTCCACGCTGGCCACCGAGGGGCTGGCCGCGGTCGAGGCGATGCAGGTGCGGGCGGGCAACCCGGTGCGGCCCATGCTGGCCCAGCGGATGAGCGAGCCGGCCGAGATCCTGGCCAAGCTGGGCGGGGCGTGCTCGGCCGAGTACAAGTACGACGGCATCCGGGTCCAGGCCCACCGCACATCGGATGGCCTCCTTGAGCTGTACACCCGCCGCCTGGACCGCGTCTCCACCCAGTTCCCCGAGGTGGTCCGGCTGCTCTCGGAGAGCCTTCGGCCGCGCGAGGTGATCCTGGAGGGCGAGGTGGTGGCCTTCGACCCGGCCTCGGGGGAGCTGCGCCCGTTCCAGGACGTGATGTTCCGCCGCCGCAAGTACGGCATCAACGAGGCCGTGCAGGACTTCCCGGTCAGCATGTTCTGCTTCGAGCTGCTGTACGCCGACGGCACCGACCTCACCCGCCTGCCGTACCTGGAGCGGCGCTCGCGGCTGGCCGAGGCCATCACCCCCTCGGCCCGGCTGCGGCTGGCCACCGCCGAGCAGGTCGGCGACGAGCCGGCCCTGGAGCGGGTGTTCGAGCAGGCCGTGGCCGAGGGCTGCGAAGGGGTGATCTGCAAGTCGGTCGTTCCCACGGCCGTCTACCAGGCCGGGGCCCGCGGCTGGCTGTGGATCAAGCTCAAGCGCGACTACCGCAGCGAGCTCAGCGACACCCTGGACCTGGCCGTGGTGGGCGGGCTGGCCGGCCGGGGCCGACGGGCCGGCATGTACGGGGCGCTGCTGCTGGCCGTCTACGACCAGGCCGGCGACCGGTTCCAGACCATCTGCAAGTGCGGCACCGGCTTCTCCGACGCCGAGCTGGCCGCCCTTCCCGAGCGGCTGGCCCCCCAGGCGCGGGAGCAGCGGCCGGCCCGGGTGGACTCGCGCTGGCACGCCGACGTCTGGTTCGAGCCCACCCTGGTGGTGGAGGTGCTGGCCGCCGAGATCACCCTGTCGCCCCACCACACCGCCGCCTGGGGCGTGCTCAAGGAGGACGCCGGCCTGGCCCTGCGCTTCCCCCGCTTCACCGGCCGCTGGCGCGACGACAAGTCCCCCGAGGACGCCACCACCGTCGAGGAGGTCCTGGCCATGTACCGCAGCGCCCGCCGCACCCCCGCCGACGCCTGATGTCGTCCTTCCAGCGATGGCCGCCCTCAGCAGCGCCCCCCAGGAGCGGCTGGGCTGACACCCGCCCCCCTCACCGCTCGTGGGCCGGGCCCAGGACGGGCTTGACGTCCAGGACGGGGGTGCCGTCGATCGCCTCCAGGTCGCTGACGGCGATGGCGTCGGCGTCGACGCCCACGATGGTGACCGCGTGCAGCCCGATCGGGTTGGGGCGGTCCGGCGACCGGGTCGAGAACACGCCCTGGCGGGGCCGGTCGGGGTCGCCGCGGGGGTGGACCGACACCACGTCGCGGCGGCCCTGGTGGAGCCAGGTCAGCACCAGCACCTCGTCGCCGACGCGCAGGTCGGCCGCGGCCTCGCGGACCTCGGGGCGGAAGACCACCCGGGCCGGCGGCGCCCCTTCGTCGCCCTGCCTGGGGGCGCGGTCGCGGTCGGTCAGCGGCGACTCCACCCAGCCGACCGGGTGCAGCTCGTAGGTCGGCTCGGTCATGGGACGACCCAGCGGCCGCCGCGCATGAGCTCGCGGTCCTCGAGCTCGTTGGCCTCGCGCCAGGCCTGGAGGCGCCGCGGGTGGATGCGGAAGTAGGCGTAGGGGTCGGAGAGCCGGCGGGGGTCGAAGCCGGTCTTGGCCGCGAAGGCGTCGCCCACCCCGTCGGGGAGGTCGCCGACGGCCAGCGCCGTCACGGTGCCCTCGATGAGGACGAGGTCGCGGGTCGGGCCGATGCCGAGGCGGACCTTGCCGGTTGCCCGCAGGTTGCGGCTGGTCGGGCTGGCGGCCGGGGTGGCGACCAGCAGGGTGGCGCCGTCCCACAGGAACGACAGCGGCACCAGGTAGGGGGTCCCGCTTCCCGGGTCGGCGGTGGCCACCCAGGCGTCGACGTCGCGCTCGAGCCGGTCCAGCGCGTCCTGCTTACGTTGCTGGGGGGCCCTGGCGGGCGGGTGCATGTCGAGGGTCCTCCTGTCGCTCGTCACATCGGCGGCGGTTCGCCGGACAGTGCGATGACAGACCGCGAAAGGGATTGTGACCCATGGACGACCGCGGCTGGAGCTGGCCGAGCTCGGCGACTGAGGGCGCTCTCCACCAGTTGTTCCGTGTGACCCTAAATCTAGGGTAGCCCTAGACTTCTGGTTGGGCTACGCTGCCGGCATGGGCCTGCGGGAGCTGAAGAAGCAGCAGACGCGACAGCTGATCGCCGACACCGCCTGGCGGCTGTTCGCCGACCGGGGCTTCGACCGCGTGACCGTGGCCGAGGTGGCGCGCGAGGCCCAGGTCGCCGAGGCGACCGTGTTCAACTACTTCCCGACCAAGGAGGACCTCTTCTACCACCGGCTCGAGGCGTTCGAGGCCGAGCTGGTGGAGGCGGTGGCGGCCCGCGAGGTGGGCGAGCCCGCGCTGGCCGCGGTCCGGCGCTACCTGCTGGCCTCCGACGGCCTGCTCGCCCAGGTCGAGGCGGGCGACGCCGGCGCCCTGCAGCGGCTGCGGACGGTCAACCGGGTGATCGCCGCCAGCCCGGCCCTGCAGGCCCGCGAGCGGCAGGCCATGGCCCGCTCCACCGACCGCCTGGCCGAGCTGCTGGCCGCCGAGGCGGGGGCGGCCGACGACGTCACCGCCAGGGCGGCGGCCAGCGCCCTGCTGGGCGTCCAGCGGGCCCTGGTCGACCATGTGCGCCGGCGGGTCCTGGACGACGACGAGCCCGCTCGGCTCGCCGCCGACGTCCGCGACCTCGGCCGGCGGGCGTTCGCGCTGCTCGAGCAGGGCCTGGGCGACTACGCGGCCAAGCCGCCGGCCTGAGCGGCTCCCCCGCTCGTGGACGCGGGGTCGCCCTCGGCGGATGATGTCGTGCACCCGCTCCCTCCACCACCGTCGGCACGGAGCCGGGCACGACCACAGGCACCCGCACGGCAAGGAGCGCCGATGGCCGAGGCGAGGACGCGGACCGCCCGCGTGTGGCTGTTCCGGGCCCCGGAGAGCGCCGGGGCGATCTACGGCACGATCGCGGCCATGGCCGTGATCGCCGGGACCGCCAGGTCCGCGGAGCACGGGGAGGCGCTGTGGCTGACCGTCGCCACCTTGTTCGTGTTCTGGCTGGCCCACGTGTACGCCCACGCCCTGGCCCACCACCTCCGGGGGGCGAAGCGGCTGGACTGGTCGGTGGTGCAGGCCGCCATGGTCGAGGAGTGGGCGCTGCTGCAGGGCCCGGTCCCGCTGCTGGTGCTGCTGAGCCTGGGCGAGCTCGGGGTGCTGGAGGAGCGGCAGGCGATCCGGCTGGCCCTCTGGCTGGGCGTGGTCGAGCTGGTCACCTGGGGCGTCCTCTACGCCCGCCGCCAGAGCTGGCGGTGGCTCACGGCGCTGACCGCCGGCGCCATCAACGGGCTGTTCGGCCTGGTCATCGTGGTTCTGGAGGTGGTGGTGCACTGAGGGGTGGCGCCGCCCCGGCCGCCACTTCGACCGGCTCCTGGGCCGGCTCCTGGGCCGGCCGCCGGCCCAGGAACTCGATGATGGCCAGCACCACCAGCAGGGCCAGGGTCAGCCCGAGGACCACCTTGCCCGTCGGCCGCCCCCAGAACACCAGGACCAGCGCGGCCAGGGTGACGGCGCCGATGCGCAGGGCCCGCTTGTTGGCGTACACCCAGGCCCCGACGGGGCCGGTCGAGAACCCGGCCCGGTCCGCCCCCCACCCGATCGCGTTGGCCAGGCCGGTCCGGGTCTTGACGGCGGTGACCGACTGGCCGGTCAGGAACGCCCCCACCGCCACCACCAGACCCAGGACCAGGATGGTGCGCAGCCCCAGGCGCAGGAACCGCACGATGGTGTCGTAGAGGACCGCCGCGGCGTCATGCGGCAGCACGCTGGCGGGCACGGCGTCCAGGTAGATCGACCGGAAGATGGTCAGGGCCAGCGCCAGCACCACCATGGAGACGGCGACGCCGAGCGCGGCGCCGACCAGGGCCCGGCGGTGGTCCTTGGCCACGTACACCCCGAGCACCAGCAGGACGATGGCCAGGACCGGCAGCCAGATGCCAAGGGTGTTGAGCAGGTTGAAGGCGCTGCGGGCACGGGTGATGTCCTCCGACTGGAACAGCACGAAGGACTTGTCGACCTGCGGGATCCGCTCGGCCAGGGTGAACCCCTGGGCGACCAGCTGCTGCTTGACCGTCTGGATGAACGGCCCCAGGTTGAGGATGACGGTGTCGTTCTCGACCGTGACCGCTCCCCCGCCCTCGCCGGTCAGGGCCTTGACCAACGCCTCGTGGGCCACCCGGTTGGCCTGGATCCAGGCGTCCTCGAACGCCTGGCTCTGGACGATCCGCTCGACCTGGGTGCGGACAAAGCCCTGCACGCCGTTGGCGATCGGGCCGGCCAACCCCTGCAGCGCCGCGGCGGCCTGGGGGGGCAGCCCGCGGCCCTCTACGCGGGCGCTCAGCGCGTCGGTGACCTGGGTGGTGAGCGCCTGGATGTCGATGTAGGTGAAGACCTGGGCGGTGATCTGGTCGGTGATGGCCTGCTGGACCGCGGGATCTGAGGCCAGCGGCGTGACCGTGGCGACATAGCGGTCGGTGTTGGTGACCTGGTTGCGGGTCCAGATCGCCACCACCGACAGGGGGGCCAGCACGCAGGCGATCACGATCAGCAGCACGGCCACGATCGTGCGCCAGCGCTGGCGGCCCGGTGGCCGGCCGGCTGGCCGGCCGGTGTCCTCGCCGGCCGGGCTGTCCTGGCGTGCCCGGGCGCGCAGGGCCGCGTTCTCGGCCCGCAGCCGCTCCAGCTCGGCACGCTCCTCGGCGGAGAGGCTCAGGTTCTCGGTCATGGCTGGCACCGTCCTCACGTGCGCGCCTCGTCTGCTGGCTGGCGTCCCCGGCAGCCTGGCCGACCAGCCGGCGTCCGGCATCACCTCAAGCGGGTGATATTCGCGGGCCGAAGGTTCACCCCCTACGGGTGATGGCCGCGCATGCCGGCGCGGGCGACCCTGGACGCGACGGCACAGGGACGGCCGGCGGCCGGTGGCGAGGGGTGTGGCGCATGGGGACGGCACGGTACGCGTTCCGGATCAGGGGCAGGGCGAGCGACGAGGCGCTGGCGGCGCTCCAGGAGGAGCTGGAGGTCGAGGTGGAGGTCGATCCCGAGTGGACCAGCACCGCGATCCGGGGGTGGCTGCCCGACCAGGCGGCGCTGTACGGCATGCTGACCAGGATCCGGCTGCTCGGCCTGGAGCTGCTCGAGGTGCGGCGCCTGCCCGGGCCGGGGTGACCGCCGGCCGGCGCACGTTCATCCCCTGAGGGTGATGCCCCTCACCCCTCCTCCGTCCAGGCTGGGCAAGGACCATCGCGAAAGGAGCTGTCATGCCCGCAGCGACCAGGCGAGCCCGCCGGCTGACCGACGCCCAGCTGGAGGAGATGCTGGCCCTGACCAGCCACGCCGACAGCGTCGAGCTCAAGCTGACCGTCCCCGACACCGCGGCCCGCTCCACCGTGGCCGGGCTGGGCATGGACCCCCTGGAGGCCCAGATCCGCCAGGTGTTCTTCTTCGACACCCCCGACCTGCGCCTCAACAAGCGGGGCGTGGTCGTGCGGGCCCGCCGGGTCCAGGGCCGCGGCGACGACACCGTGGTCAAGCTGCGCCCGATCGTGCCCGACCAGCTCCCGCCCAGTGTCCGCAAGGCCAGGGGCATGGTGGTGGAGGTCGACGCCATGCCCGGCGGCTACGTCTGCTCGGCCTCCTTCAAGGGCGCCCTGGAGACCCCGCAGGTCAAGCAGGTCGCGGCCGGGGAGCGGGCCGTCCGCAAGCTCTTCTCCAAGCCGCAGCGGGCCTTCTACCAGGAGCACGCGCCCGAGGGGCTGGGCCTGGACGACCTGACGGTCCTGGGGCCGATCACCGTGTTCAAGCTCAAGTTCTCCCCCGAGGAGCTGCGGCGGCGGATGGTGGCCGAGCTGTGGCTGTACCCGGACGGGGAGCGGATCCTGGAGCTGTCGACCAAGTGCGCCCCCAACGAGGGCTTCCAGGTGGCCGCCGAGACCCTGGCGTACCTGGCCGGCCGGGGGGTGGACCTGTACGGCGAGCAGCAGACCAAGACCAAGACGGCCCTCGAGTACTTCTCCCGCAGCCTCAAGGAGGCGGCGGCCGTCTAGCCCGCCGCCTTCGACACCTGGCTGCTGCCCCTGCTCGGCATCATCTTCCTGCCGTTCGCGACCCTGATCTACGTGCTGCTGTCCACCCCCGGCCGCGGCGTGACCGGCTGGTACGGTGATGCCCGATGGCCATGCTCGTGTTCCACCTGCGGGCGGCGCGCCGCCGGGCCGGGACGGCCGCGGTCGCCGAGGCGCTCGCCCTGCTGCACGACCTGGAGCCGTCGGCCCCGGCCGGGGGGCCGCTGGCCGACCGGGGCGGGGTGGTCTGGGTCGAGCTGCCCGGCCGGCACCTGGCCGCGGCCACCGCCCGGCTCCCCCGCCTCGGCTACAGCACCGCCGTCGACCTGCTGGTCGCCGACCGGGCGGCCGGGCGCGGCGGCCGGGCGCCGGCCGTCCGCTGGCGGCGCCGCGCCTGGCGGCTGGAGCGGCTGTACGCCGAGGACGCCGCCGGCCACCGGGAACGGGCCCCGGACCGGCGGGTGTTCCTGCTCGAGGCGGCCGGCGGACCGGTGCGGCCGGTGCGGGGCTACCGCGGCGGCGGCGACGCCCTGGCCCGGCGCGGGCTGCCCGTGTGCGACGCCCGGCTGCTGGTCAACCTGGTCGCCCCGGCCCGGCCGGGGCTGCTGCTGGACCCCTTCGCCGGGGTCGGCGGGGTCGCGCTGGAGGCGCGGGCGGCCGGCTGGAGCGCCGTCACCGCCGACCTCGACCCGGCCCTGCGCCACGGGCTCGGCCGCCTGGGCGCCGCCCACCTGGTGGCCGACGCCCGCTCGCTGCCGCTGCGCTCCGGCTGCCTGGACGCGCTGGCCACCGAGCCGCCCTATGACCGGGCGGTCGGGTCGCTGGCCGACCGGGCCCTGGCCGAGACCCACCGGCTGCTGCGCCCCGGCGGGGCGGCCGCCTTCATGTGCGCCGCCTGGCAGGCCGCGGGCCTGCGCGCCACCGCGGCCGCGCTCGGCCTGCGGCCGGTGCTGGACTGCCCGGTGGACCGCAAGGGCCTGGAGGTGGTGGCGCTGGCCTGGCGCCGGCCGCCGACCTAACCGGCCGGGCGCTCGCCCCGGATGGCGAAGCCGACGTGCTGGCCGGCGAAGTTCAGGGAGAAGAACTCGGGCTCCAGCCCGAGCCCGCGGGCGTGGTCGACCAGCCACAGGAACCAGTTCTGGCCGGGGCCGGGGGCCGCCGGCTCCTCGACCACACAGCAGGGCAGGACCACGCAGCTGTTGCCGGCCTGGGCGACGGTGTCCAGCACGGCCAGGTTGCTGCCGTGGGCGTGCAGGGCGACCAGCAGGTCGTAGCGCCGGCCGAGGCCCGGCCCGAACCGGGTCCGGCGGCGCGGCACCCGGTGGTCGCCGTGAAGGCGCACCCGCCGGCCGCTGGCCAGGTCCCGGTAGCGG
>Ga0307289_10000455_pt1 | contig 17502 bp, 15 predicted proteins | sample ER_DNA_143_FD_194483 | JGI IMG/M metagenome (GOLD analysis project Ga0307289, IMG submission 194483) | Bulk soil microbial communities from the East River watershed near Crested Butte, Colorado, United States - ER_DNA_143 | ecosystem: Environmental > Terrestrial > Soil > Floodplain | place...
CCGCCGCCGGCGTCGGCGGCGCCGGCCGAGCGATGCTGGGCGGCGCTGCCGGTGTCGTCGGTGGCGGACTGGGGGTGGCCGCCGGGTCGATGGGCTTGGCGGCGGGCCGCGTTTCCGGTGCCAGCGCGCTCGCGATGGGCGCTCCAGGGGTGAGCGGCGGGCTCGGCGGGTCCACCCGGGGCGCGGCCGCCGGTGGTGCCGTGCGCGGCGGTGCCGGCGGAGCAACCAACCTCGTGGCCGGCAACGGCGGGGTAGCAGGTCGCGGCGGTGCGACCGGCGGATCCGAGCGTGGCGGAGCGTCCGGGCGCGCGGTCGCGGGACGCGGCGGGAGCGCGCCGGGCACCGTGCTCGGCGGTCAGGGTTCCGCGGGTGGTCGCGGGTCCGGGGCCGGCAGTGGCGGCGGCGGCGGCAAGGCGGCCGGCTCCAGAGCTGGTGTCGGCGGAGCGGCGGCGGGGGGCCGTGCTCGCGCCGGCGCGGCCAAGGTGGCTGGACGCGGCGCGAACGCTGGCGGCCGCGGCGGACTGCTGGCCGGCGCCGCGAGCGGCCGTCGCGAGCGCGACCGCACACGCGGCGACGACCGGTCGCTCGTCACCGAGGACCAGTGGGTCGACGAGGGAGAGACGTCCGACGGCGTCGTCCGCTGAGGCGGCTAGCATCCCCCTGGCCGCCGCAGCGGGCGGCGTCGGGGGGCTCCCCAGCGGGCCGGCGACCTTGGGATCGGTACAGGTGACGGACGAATGAGCACGCATACGCAGTCGGCTGACCTCGTCCGGGTCACCGTCACCGCGGGGGACCGCACGCTGGACCTCGTCCTACCCTCCCGGCTGCCGCTGGCCGAGATCGTCCCGGAGGTGGCCGGCCTCATCGGATCGCTCGACGCCTACGAGGCCTATGGCGGGTATGCGTTGGTGGGCTCGGACGGCAAGGCTCTGGACCTCGATGCGAGCTTCCTCGCGCAGGGCGTCCACGACGGGCAGGTCCTCACCCTCGTTACCGGCGCGGAGGCCGAGGACAAGAAGGTCTACGACGACGTGGTTGAGGCGGTCGCCGACTCGGTGGAGGGCCTCGGCGCCGGCTGGACCGCGGAGAACTCCCGGGCGACGACCCTCGGGGTGTCCGCCCTGCTTCTCGCGCTCGGTGCCGCGACGCTGCTGCTCCAACGGCAGGGCGGCCTCGTCGTCACCATCGTCGCCGCCGTCGCCAGCCTGCTGCTGCTGTTGGCCGGGGCGGTCTTCGCGCGGGTCCGGGTCGACGTCACGGCGGCAGTCGTCGTGCTCGTCGCCGCGGCGGTGTATGCGGTCGTCGCCGCCCTGAGTGCGGTGTCCGGGGACGTGCGCCGTCTGCCACTCGTCGTGGCGGGTGTCGTGCTCGCCGTCGTGGGTGGCCTCAGCATGGCCCTCCTCCGCGACCACGCCTGGGCGTTCCTGCCCGACGTCGTGGTCGGCCTGGCCGCGGCGGCGATCGGCGGAATCCTGCTCACCACGTCCTTCGACCCCGACAAGGTCATCGCCATCGTCGTCGTCGTGGCAGTGATCCTCGGCAGCCTCATCCCGTGGTTCGCGCTCAGCTCGTCGCGCACGATGGTGACTCCGATGCAAAGCGAGTCCGAGATCCTCGCCGAGCCCGGTCCGATCGACCCCGATCGCGTCCAGCACGGCGTCGACCTGGCCCACGACCTGGTCCTCGGGCTGTCCCTCAGCGTGGCCTTGGTGGTCATTCTCGGCGCTCCGTGGGTCGTCCAGCTCGGCTGGGCCGGGCTGGTGATCGTCTGGGCCGCCGGCGTGGTGCAGATGATGCGCACCCGCCAGTTCCTCCTCGCTCGCGACGTCGTCGTCGGCCTGCTCGGCGGGGCGCTGGGCATCGTGACGGGCACCGTGACCGCTCTCCTGCAGCATCCCGCGTGGGGCGTGGTCATCGGACCGGTCGTCGGCGTGGCCGCGGCGGGCGTGTTGGTCAGTCTGGCGCTGCCCGACAAGACCACGGTCCGGAAGGGCAGGATCCTCGACGTCTGTGAAGGGCTGGCGCTCTTCGTCCTCATCCCGCTGCTGGTCCTCGCGCTGGGCTTGATCGCCGCGTTCCGGAGCTGACCCGTGGCGAGCAAACGCGATCTCGTCGAGGCGCACGCGTACAACCGCCGCCGGCTCGTGTCGGCGTTCCTGAGCGGGGCCCCGGGCGGCCGCGAGGTCGAGAGCGTCTCGCGTTCCCGGCCGGTCGTCGCGGGCGTCGCGCTTGGCGGTCTGCTCGTCGGGGGCGCCGCCATCGCGGGCCTTTTCGCGCAGCCGCTGCCGGACGGATGGGACAACGGGTACGTCGTCATCGGCAAGACGTCGGCGGCGCGGTTCGTCACGATCAAAGGGACGCTGCACCCTGTGCTCAATGCGACGTCGGCTCGGCTGATCCTTCCGTCTGACAAGGGTTTCGAGGTACTCGTCGTCGACGACGACAAGATCGCCGCGACGCCGCACGGGTCGACGTTGGGCATTCTCGGGGCTCCCGACGACCTTCCGCCGGCGGGGTCCCTGCTCCAGAGCGGCTGGGTCAGCTGCTTCGACGGCACCAAGCCCGCCCTGACCATCGGGTCGGCGACCGCACCCGCATACGCCGATGCCAGCGGTCTGACCGTGAAAGTCACCGGTACCGGGCAGGACGTGCGCTATCTGCTCGCCGCTGGCCGGCGATACGCGATCCCCGCCGGCTCCTACGACCCGGTCAAGCAGTACCTCGGGCAGCTCGAGACGCCCCAGGGCGTGACCGGGACCTGGGCGGACCTCTTCAACCCCGGGACCGACCTGGCCTTCGACGCGTTCGCCTTCAAGAACCGAGCGCAGGTGGGTCAGCCGCTCACCGGGCAGTACACCCTCGGCAACAAGCTGGCCAAGGTCGGCCAGCTCGTCGTCAACAAGGACCAGAACGACGCGATGTCGGTCATGGTGGCCAACGGGACCATCCCGCTGAGCACGTTCGCCGCAGCGGTCTACCAGGCCGTGGCGCCCGACGGCCTGGGCAAGCCGGTCACCGTCTCGAACGACGACCTCGCTCGGGTCCAGCCGAGCGACACCAAGGGTTTCCTGCCCGAGGACTGGCCGACGGCGGTCCCGTCCCGCGCCACCGGTACGCCGTGCGCGGTGATCGAGACGGTGGAGGGCAAGCCGGCGACGACGCACCTGGCGACGACGTCGGCCGACTCGTCGTTCGTCAAGCCGCCCAACAAGCAGCAGGTCTACGTCCAGGCCGGCCGTGGCGCGCTGGTTCGGGCCAGCTCCACCGGGACGTCGGGCCCGGTGGCCGTCGTCGACCAGTCCGGGCAGGCGTTCACGATCACCGACCCGTCGGCGGAGACGTTGGCCCGGCTGGGCTACAAGGACCTCACGCCACGCTACGTCCCGCCGTCGTGGGTGTCGTTGCTGCCGGCCGGCCCGGCACTGAGCGAGGCCGCGGTCGGCGCACCGAGGGTCGAGCCGGGCCAGTGAGACAGGGCATGCGTGGTGCTCACCTCGGTGTGCTCGCGGCGGGCGCCGGGTCGATGGCCCTGGTGGTCGTTCTGGCACTGCCGGTCACTCCCGCCGCGGCCGCGGACGGCTCGTGCACCGAGCAGCGGACCGGTCCGGTCTACGTGCAGCAGCGCTCACCGGCCCTCACCCAGATGGGCGTGGCGTCGGTCTGGAAGCTGGCGACCGGGCGCGGGGTAACGGTGGCGATCGTCGACTCGGGTATCGACGTGGGAAACGCGCACCTGCCGGCCGACAGCGTCGTGCGGCCGGGGAAGTCCCTCCTGCCGGCCGTCGAGGGTTGGACGCCTGATTCGACCGGGCGCAACGACCTCTCCGGTCATGGCACTGTAGTCGCCAGCCTGGTGGCCGGCCGAGCGGTGGACGGCTCCGGCCAGGTCGGGCTGGCTCGGGACGCCACGCTCGTGCCGGTACAGGTCTTCGGGGTGACCTCGACCGAGGGGACGTCCGACGACCGGCTCAAGGCGCTCACCCCGACCACCCCGCGGCTCGCCGAAGGCATCCGGGCGGCCGTCGACCTCGGCGCCACGGTGGTCAACGTGTCGATGAGCGTCGAGACACCGGACCCGGCGCTGGGCGCGGCGGTCGAGTATGCGACCGGCAAGGGAGCGCTGGTGGTCGCCAGCGCGGGCGACCGCGGTTCGACGCCGAACGCCAAGGACGGCCCGCGGTATCCGGCGGCCTTTCCCGGGGTGGTGTCCGTGACGTCGGTGGACCAGTCCCGCGCGGTGGACACACGGGCGAACATCCAGGGCGACCACATCACGGCGGCCGCCGTGGGCCAGGGTCTCAACGCCGCAATGGGGCACGTGGGCGACTGCCTGCTCTCCGGAGCGCCGGCGACGAGCTTCGCGACGCCGCTGGTGGCGGCCACGGCGGCGCTGCTGGCCGAGCGGTATCCCGAGGAGGGGCCGGCCCTGTGGAAGTACCGGATCGAGGCCTCCGCCCAACGCCCCCGAGCCGGAGTCAAGGACGCGGCGGCGGGGTGGGGCGTCGTGTCGCCCTATGACGCGCTCACGATGACCCTCGACCCGAACCGGCCCGGTCCCGCCATGCCGGGCTACCCCGCCCCGCCGACGCCCGAGCCTGCCGCGGCGGTGGGTCCCGTGGTTCTCGAGTCGGATCCGGCGGTCGGGCCGCGGCAGGTGGGTTTGTGGATCGCGTTCGGCGCCGTGGCCGCCGCGGCGGGACTGCGGCTGGTCCAGGTGCTGCGCCGGCGCTCGGAGGCGGAGAACGAGCAGGCGCCGGTCGGCGTGTCAGGTGGGGGCGAGCCGGACTGACCGGGCGTCCAGACCTGTTCGAACACCCGCAGTCCCGATCCGAGTGGCTCCGGATGCCGCTGTCGGCGGCGCAACCTAGGGTCGAGCCATGAGCCAGTCATCGACCGGGGCCAACGACGCAGGCAGCAACACCGAGTACTCGCCGGTGCCGGAGGAGCACGGGCAGGCGGAGCAGACAGCGTTGCCGGACCTCGTCGAGTCTCAGGGTGTCAACGCCGGCAGCGGCCGAGAAGAAGCCGACGCCGGGCCGTCGGCGGACACGATCGGCGCGTCGCAGCCAGGTGAGGCCTCAACGACGGTCAAGGACCCCAGTGACTGGGTCACCGGCGACGAGCCGATGACAGGGGCGCAGCGCAGCTACCTCGAGACGCTGGCCCGCCAGGCCGGTGAGCAGCTGCCCGCCGACCTCACCAAGGCGCAGGCGTCGGAGCACATCGACCGTCTCCAGGCGCAGACCGGCCGCGGTCAGTAGCGGCAGGTAGCAGCCCGGAGCGGTCAACGGGGCCATCCCGGCGGGCGCCCCTCGTCGCGACTCGACCACGAGCGTCGGCCGTTGTCGCAAAGAGATGGCGACACGGTCAGCAGTTCGTCCGAACCCGCCGCGACTCATGACGTAATCCGTCGTTGCGGACGGGCCGCGCGACAACCGAGGGCGGACCTCAGGGCCGCCGATCGACGCATACGGCAGGATGGGAGTGATGAGCGAGGACCGCAGACAGCCTCGACGGCCGGCCATGATGAGCCCGGCCGCGATGGAGGCGTTCGGTGGAACCGTCGATCCCATGCAGGAGATCGAGGCCGCCCATCAGACCGCAGCCGTGCTCGTCCACGCCGGAAGAGCCGCGAACGACCCCACCGTCACCGCTCGCCTCGTCGACCTCGTCGAGGAGCTCGGCCTCTCGACCGTCGCCGACCTCTGGGCGCATCGGCCCGGCCGATCGCTGCCCGGCGCACTGTGGCGGCTCTACGTCCTGCGGGAGTGGGTACGCCGGGCGCCCGACGAGGCCAGCCTCGACTACACGGCCGGAGTGCGGTTCGCCGACGTCGACCACGCCGTGGCGGGAGCCGCGGAGCCTCCCGGGCCGACCGAGGTGACCACGCTCGCCGACGCCATCCTCGCCGGCGTGTTCGAGGGCGATCTGGCGGTGGCCCTGGAGCGCGCCGCGGCGTTCTGCCGGGTCGTCGCCGCCGGGCGGGCGGATCGGTCGGAAGGTGAGGAGGCGGCCACCAGGGCGGCGCACCTCCTCGACACCGCCGACGACCTCACCGCCGCCGCCTCGCTCTGGCGTCAAGGAGAGCTGTCCTAGCCCGGGAGCAGCCTCCGGTCGGGTGCGATATCCTGTGACGGCGTCGGGCCGCGGTAGCCCCGGGTCCCATGACACGCCGCTACGAGCGGCCTCGCGCCGTGAGGCGCTCCCGGCCCGACGTGGCCCCGCTTCAGCCCGTCGTCTGCGACCCATGACCTGATCGGCTAAGCCGCTCGACCCGGTGAGCCGACGCGTACATTGGGAGCATGGGTACCGGACCAGGTGCCGAGGACCCGCCCGCCGAGGCTCGCGAGGAGCCCACCGCCGCGGGATCCGACGAGCTGCGGGACACCGCCCTCCACGAAGAGATCGAGCTCGTGGGGCAGCTGGTCGTCGCGGCGACGTCGACGCCGCACCGGCTGAGCCAGCAGGAGATCGACAAGGTGCTCGGCGTCGACCACGAGGACTGACCAGACCGGCAGAGCACCCCGACCGACGGGTGGCCGGCGAGTTGCGGGAGAAGGAAGCGTTTCCCGTAGCCTGTCCCACGGCCGTTGCCGCGATGGCACACACGACGACCGGAGACGAACGTGGCGTTCCGCCTCACCCCGAAAGAGGACGGCTTCTATGAGCTGTTCGGCGTCTCGGCCGGACACCTCGTCAACGCCGCGAAGGAGCTGACCAACCTCCTGGCCGTGGAGACCGCTGAAGAGCGGCGCGCCGTCGTCGAGCGGCTGCACGATCTCGAGCACCTCGGCGACGAGTCGACGCACGAGATCATGCGCCGGGTCAACAGCTCGTTCATCACCCCGTTCGACCGCGAGGACATCTACGCGCTCGCGTCCCGTCTCGACGACTGCATGGACTACATGGAGGAGGCGGCCGACCTCGTCGATCTCTACCAGGTCTCCGAGCTGCCCAAGGGAGTCGCGAAGCAGATCGAGATCATCGGCCGGATGGCCGAGCTGACCGCCAGCGCGATGCCGCGGCTGCGCTCGATGCAGGACCTGTCGGAGTACTGGATAGAGATCAACCGTCTGGAGAACCAGGCCGACAAGCACTACCGCCGGCTCGTGGCGAACCTGTTCGAACACGGCGACGCGATCCACGTGCTCAAGATGAAGGACATCGTGTCCGCGCTCGAGGCTGCCGCTGACGCCTTCGAGGGCGTCGCCCACACCGTCGAGGGCATCGCGGTCAAGGAGAGCTGACCGTCACGTGGAGTGGTTCGCTCTGGCCGTCGTCATCACGCTGGCGATGGGCTTCAACTACACGAACGGGTTCCACGACGCAGCGAACGCCATCGCCACGTCGGTCTCGACCCGGGCGCTGACGCCGCGCATCGCGCTGCTCATGGCCGCGGTGGCAAACCTCGTCGGCGCGTTCTTCGGCACCAAGGTCGCCCAGACCGTCGGCAGCGGGATCATCGACGCCCCGCAGGGGCCCGACGGGCTCTGGCTCGTCGGCGCGGCGCTGGTCGGTGCGACCGGATGGAACCTGCTCACCTGGTGGAAGGGCCTGCCGTCCTCGTCCTCACAGGCGCTCATCGGCGGCCTGGGTGGCGCGGCCCTCGCGGCGGGCGCGACGGTGAAGTGGCAGGGCATCCTCGATAAGGTTGTCATCCCGATGGTCCTGTCCCCGGTCGCCGGCATCATCCTCGGCTACCTGGTGATGACGGCGATCCTCTGGATCTTCCGGCGCGCGAACCCCCACAAGGTGTCCCGCGGCTTCCGCTATTCGCAGACCCTCTCCGCTGCGGCGATGGCCTTCGGTCACGGACTCCAGGACGCGTCGAAGACCGCCGGCGTCGTCGTGCTGGCCCTGACGGTGGCCGGCGTCCACACCGGAGACACGGTCCCGCTGTGGGTGCTGGTCATGTCCGCGATCGTCATCAGCCTCGGCACGTATGCGGGTGGATGGCGGATCATGCGAACGCTCGGTCGGCGGATCATCCACCTCGACCCGCCGCAAGGGTTTGCGGCCGAGTCGACGGCGGCGTCGATCCTCTACGTCGCGGGGCTCTCGTTCGGGGCGCCGATCTCGACGACGCACACGATCACGTCGGCGATCATGGGCGTCGGCGCGACGAAGCGGCTCTCCGCGGTCCGGTGGAGCGTGGCCGGCAACATCGTCAGCGCATGGGTGCTGACCTTTCCTGGTGCCGGCACCCTGGCGGCGGTCACGTACTGGCTGACGTTGCTCTTCCACTGAGCCGGTGCTGCCGCCCGATCTCGCGCCGGTCGACTGGTCGAGGACTCGTGGTCGCTCGTCGGTGCCTGACCCTCACACGTACCGCAGGAAGTCGTCCAGCACCCGCACACCCCACAGCAGTGAGGCGACCGGAACCCGCTCGTCGACCCCGTGGACGCCCTGCCGGATCCGGCCCTGTGGATCCTCGCCCAGTGGAGCGAACCCATACCCGGCGATCCCCAGCCGGGCGAAGGCCTTGGCGTCCGTGCCCCCGCCCATGCAGTACGGGATAACGACCGCCTCAGGGTCCGCGCGGCCTACCGCGTCCCGGATCGCCGCGAACCACGGACCGTCCATGGGAGCCGAGATCGGCAGCGAGTGCGACGTGAACTCGTACTCGACTTCCTCCCCGATGAGCCCGGGGAGAGCCGCCTCGAGCTGGTCCGCATACCCCGGTGGACACCGGACGTCGATCTCCGCCGTCGCCGTGGCCGGGATGACGTTGACCTTGTACCCGGCCGTGAGCACGGTCGGGGTAGTCGACGCCCGAACGGTGAACCTCGCGACATCAGCCGCGTGGCCGAGCAGCTCCAGGCAGGCCTCCACACCGGCGTCGGTGTCGAGGTCGACGGTCAGTCTCAACACCTCGGCTGTTCCTTCGAGTTGAGCCCGCACCGGAGCGGAGAGGTGGATCGGCCAGCGGTGGTGGGCGAACCGGTGAACGGCGTCGACGAGCACGCTGATGGCCGTGGTCGGCCCGGGCCGGGACCCGTGGCCAGCCGCTCCCCGTGCCGTGAGCCGCAGGTGCATGGACCCCCGTTCGGCCGTCCCCACGGGGTAGCAGCGAGCGCTCCGGTCGCCGTGTCTGAGCCACCGGAACATGCCGCCGCTCTCACCGATCGCGGCCTGGACGCCGGCGAACAGCTCGGGGTGCGACCGAACCAACCACCGGGAGCCGTAACGGCCCCCGGCCTCCTCGTCGGCGAGGAAGGCGACCACGACGTCCCGCTCCGGCCGCACGTTCTCGCGCGCCCACCGCTGCACCGTGGCGAGGGTCATCGCGCACATGTCCTTCATGTCGGCGGCTCCTCGGCCCCAGATGTAGCCGTCTTCGACGACTCCGCCGAACGGGTCGACCGCCCAGTCGTCCGGCGCGGCGGGCACGACGTCGAGGTGCCCGTGAACGAGCATCGCGGGGAGGTCGCGACGCATACCGGGTATCCGCAGCACGACGCTGGCGCGGTCCGGCGCGTCGTCCGGGGCGAGCACCTGTGGCGACCACCCGACCGCCTCGAGCTGGCCGGCGACCCATTCGGCGGCCGGCCGCTCGCCGGCGCTCCGTCCAGGACCCCAGTTGGTCGTGTCGAACCGGATCAGCCTCGCAAGCAGATCGACGAGCTCTGAGTGCTGGTCACGGTCCGATTCCGTCTCGATCATGGTCTCTTTCCCATCACTCAGCGGTACGTCCGCTTTTCGTCGGTCGTGAGAGAGGTTCACATGCGCTCCACCCGCATCCTCGCCTGCTCCGCCAGAGGTGAGACGGGGCGCCCTCGCGCCTGTCCGGGCGGGAGACCGGGTCGCGCTGATCGCTCCCGCAGGACCGACCGGGTCGCTCAGCCGAACCGGCCGCTGATGTAGTCCTCGGTCGCCTGTTCCTTGGGATTGCTGAAGATCCGCCGCGTCGTGTCGATCTCGATGAGCCGCCCCGGCTTGCCGGTCGCCGCGAGGTTGAAGAAGGCCGTCCGATCGGACACGCGTGACGCTTGCTGCATGTTGTGGGTGACGATGACGATCGTGTAGTCGGACTTCAGATCACTGATGAGATCCTCGATGGCCAAGGTGGAGATCGGGTCGAGCGCCGAACATGGTTCGTCCATGAGCAGGACCTGTGGCTTCACGGCGATGGCGCGCGCGATGCAGAGGCGCTGCTGTTGACCGCCCGACAGCCCGGCGCCCGGCTTCTTCAGCCGGTCCTTGACCTCGGTCCAGAGGTTCGCGCCCACCAGGGACTTCTCGGCGGCCTCGTCGAGGGCCTTCTTGTCCTTCAGCCCACCGAGTCGCAGACCGGCGACGACGTTGTCGTAGATCGACATCGTCGGGAACGGGTTCGGCCTCTGGAAGACCATCCCGACGGTTCGCCGCACCGACACCGGGTCGACCGACGCCGCATACAGGTCCTTGTCGTCGAGCATGACCTGGCCCTCGACCCGACCGCCGGGTACGACCTCGTGCATCCGGTTCAGGGTGCGCAGGAACGTCGACTTGCCACAGCCGGAGGGACCGATGAATGCGGTCACCGACCGCGGCTCGATGGTGAGAGTCACGCCCTCGACCGCCTTGAAGTCGCCGTAGTAGACGTTCAGGTCCTGAACGTCGATGCGCTTGGCCATGGGTGTCTTTCGGTATGCGGATAGGCGGGTCAGCTGCGGACTCTGCCGAAGCGCGCCACGAGGCGGCCGACGAGGTTGAGAAGCAGGACGATGAAGATGAGCGTGAGGGCGGTGGCCCACATCCGCTCGACGGCGGCCGCGATGCCGAGCTCGGTCCGGTCCTGGTTGATCATCGTGGGCAGCGTCGGCATCGGGCCGGCGAAGAGGTTCGTCGCGATGCTCTTGGTGTACGGGCCGAGGATGAGCAGGGGGGCCGTCTCGCCGATGATGCGAGCCAGTCCCAACAGGATTCCCGTGACGATGCCGGAGAAGGCGGTCGGGAGCACGATCCGCACGATGGTGACCCACTTGGGCACCCCGAGCGCGTACGACGCCTCACGCAGTTCGTTGGGAACGAGTTTGAGCATCTCCTCGGTGGACCGCACGACGACCGGGAGCATGAGCAGGACCAGCGCGAGGCACACCGCGAAGCCGACCCGCTGAAACCCGAAGGTCGTGACCCACACGGCGTAGATGAACAAAGCGGCAACGATCGACGGCACCCCGGTGAGGATGTCGACCATGAACGAGACCGCTCGCGCGACCGCGCCGCGGCCGTACTCCACGAGGTAGATCGCGGTCAGGACCCCGATCGGCACAGCGATGACCGCGGTGACGGCAGCCTGCAGGAGGGTCCCCTGGATCGCGTGGATCGCACCGCCACCGACGTCGGTGGAGTTGATGTTGCGCTGGCTGTTGGTCCACCACTGGGACTGCAGCAGCAGACCGACGCCATGGCTGATGACGGTGAAGAGGATCCATACCAGTGGCACCATGGCCAGCCCGAAGGAGCCCCACATGACGATACGAGCGATGACGTCCTTGATGGTCCGGCCCCGCGACCGATGACCCAGCTCGAGGGGCGACGGGGACCGAGGTGTCGAGTCGCTCGGCGGGACCGTGGCGGTCGCCGTCTGGACCTCGAGCTTACGCATGGCCGGCGGGGTGACCTCGCGGTCCTGGACGGGCGACTCCGCCGGGGATACGGGCTGGGTCGTCATTCGCTGAAGGCCTTCCTGCGCTCGATGACGACGCGGGCGATCGCGTTGACAATGAAGGTCAGGACGAAGAGGACCAGTCCGGCGGCGATGTAGGCGCCCGTCTTTGCCGGAGTGTCGAACTCGGCGGCATTGTTGGCGATTCGCGAGGCGAAGGTCTCGCCGCCGTTGAAGAGCGAGAAGGTCCAGGGAGTGTTGTCGGCCAGCTTCGAGACGAGAAACGTGACGGCGATGGTCTCGCCGAGCGCGCGGCCCAGGGCGAGCATCGACGCGGAGATGACGCCCGGCCGGCCGAACGGCAGCACCGCGGTGCGGATCATCTCCCAGCGGGTGGCGCCCAAGGCGAGCGCGCCCTCCTTGTGTGTGACCGGCGTCTGGTCGAACACCTCGCGCGAGAGCGCCGTCACGATGGGCAGCACCATGATCGACAGGACGATGCCGATGAAGAAGATCGTGCCCCCGCTGATCCCGGTGGGAGAGAAGAGCGGGAACCAGCCGAGGACATCCTGGAGTCCTCCTTCGACCGGCGAGATGAGGCTGCGGAAGGTCAGCGCCGCCCACAGCCCGTAGACGATCGACGGCACCGCCGCGAGAAGGTCGACCAGGCTGGCCGCGGTGCGCTTCAGCCAGCGGGGCGCGTACTGCGTGATGAACAGCGCGACGGCGACGCCGAACGGCACGGCGATGACCATCGCGATCGCCGACGACGCCACCGTCGTCCACAGCAGCTCGACGATGCCGAATCGCGGTGCGTCTCCGCCCGGCGCCCACTCCCTCGAGGTGAGGAAGCTGGCTTGGTCCTTGAGAAGCGCCGGGATGGCCTGCGCCAGGAGAAAGACACCGATCAGGGTGACCAGCGCGATGACCAGCAGCCCTGCGCCCCGGGAGGCGCCGGCGAAGATCCGGTCACCGATGCGCCGGCTGGTGGCGCTGTCCCCCTCGATGTTGGAGCGTCCCGATGGTCCGTCGCCCGGGAACTGCGAGGCGACGGACGCACCGGTGATCGACGACACGTTGTGGTCGCTTGTCGACGGACCGTCAGCTGACAGCGCCGACGGCGGTCAGGACTTTGCTCTGGACCTCCTTGGGCAGCGGCGCGTAGCCGAGCTCCTCGAGGCCGGACTGCGTCGAGTCCGAGGCGAAGCTGGTGAGGAAGCCCTTGACCGCCGTGCCCTTTGCGGCGTCCGCATACTTGCTGCAGACGATGTTGTAGGTCACCAGGACAATCGGGTACGTGCCGGCCTGCTTGGTCGCGTAGTCGAGCTTGAGCGACAGGTCGTTGCCGGTGCCGACCTGCTTCGCGGCGACGATGGCCTTGCCGGCGGTGGCGCCGGTCAGCTCAACCGGCGTGCCCGAGCCCGTGTCGATCTTGGCCATGGAGAGCTTGTTCTGGGCGACGTAAGACCACTCGGTGTACGTGATTCCTCCGTCCGTCGAGGCGACCGCGCTCGAGACACCGGCCGACTTCTCCTTGCCCTCGCCCTGGCCGGTCCACTTCTTGGCGGGGGCGGCGGTCCAGGCCGAGGGCGCAGCGGCCTTGAGGTAGTTGGTGAAGTTCTCCGTGGTGCCCGACTCGTCAGAGCGGAAGAAGACCTTGATCGGGGTAGCGGAGAGGCTGGCCCCTGAGTTGAGGGCGGTGATGGCCGGGTCGTTCCAGGTGGTGACGACTCCGTTGAAGATCTTGGCAGCCACGTCAGCGTTGAGGACGAGGTTGGTAACGCCCTTGACGTTGTAGGCGATCGCGATCGGGCCCGCCACCATCGGCAGGTTCCAGGCGTCGGAGCCGCAGGCGGTCTTGGCGGCGGCGGCCTCATCGGTCTTCAGCGCGGAGTCGGAGCCGGCGAAGTCGACCTGCTTGCCGGTGAACTGCTTGATGCCGGCGCCGGAGCCGGTGGCGTTGTAGTTGATGGTCGCGTCGCTACAGGCGGTCTGATAGGCCTTGATGGCTGCCTCGATGGCGTTCTTCTGGGCCGTGGAGCCCTCGCCGTTGAGCTTGCCGGAGAAGCAGCTGGCTGCCGCGGCGGACGCGCCGCCGGTGGAGGCGCCGCCGGCTCCTCCGGAGCCGCTCGCGCCACCGTTGTTGTTGTCGCTGCCGCAGGCCGAGAGCGCGAGAGCGCCGGTCAGGGCGACGGCGCCGACCGCGAGGGCGCGGCTGGTACGCATGAGTTGCACGGGGGGGATCCCTTGTCTGTAGGGGTGTTCCGGTATCGGGGCGATGCGCCGGCTTTCCCGACCGGTGCATCCGTCTCGGACGGTAGGTGCCCCGGGTGACGGCAGTCCCTCGCCCGGTGAACGCGGGGTGAACGCGCGTGAAAGCCTTCGCGCCCGCGCCGACAACCCCGCACGTAGGGGAGCTCAGGTCGGATAGCGCTCGACCGCGGTGATGCGAGCCCCCTCGCCGGAGCCGACGACGTGGCAGACCAGCACCTCGCCCTTGTCCATCCCGGCGGGCGCCCCCGCGCCCCGCGCGGCGGCGGCGTCGGGACCGTCGTCGGCCGACTCGTCAACCTTCTCCCGGAGCGTCGTCAGCAGGCTCGGCAGCACCGGGCCGTGGCTGCACAGCGCGGTCGGCACACCGCGGGCGACCACTCGGCGAAGGTGATGCGCACTGCGGGCCGGGTCCGCCGCATACCCTTCCTCGGACAGGCCGTCCTTGAGCCGCAACGGGATTCCGGCGGAATCCGCATACGGGCGGAGCGTGTCCGAGCACCGGACCGAGCTCGACGAGACCAGCCGGGTGACGCCGTACGCGGCGAGGAGCGGAGTGATCGCCTGCGCTTGAGCCAGGCCCTTTTCGTCGAGCGGCCGCTGAGGGTCCGGCGGCCTCCACGAGCCGCGGGCGAGGGCTTTGGCGTGGCGGACGACGGCCAACGGCCAGGTGGTGAGGCGCCCGGCAGCGTCGGCGCGCACGACGGCGCGGAGCTGGTCGCGGTCACGCGCGTAGTCGAGCTTGTCGTGCGCTCTCAGGACGTCGAGCCACGCGACCTCGTCGATCTCGTTGACGAGGCGTCCCTTGCCGCCGACGACCGCCGCGGCCCAGTAGCGGACCTGCTTGGTCGCGGGGACGCCGTCCCGGTCGAGGACCGTATAGCTGGCCGCCGGGAGTGGCATGCCGAGCTGCACGCTGAATCCGGTCTCCTCGGCCGTCTCACGCATCGCGGCGACCGGCCACTCCTCACCGGGGTCCAGCTTGCCCTTGGCCCAGGACCAGTCGTCGTACTTGGGCCGGTGGACCAGAGCGACCTCGAGATGCCCCCGGCGGCGGCGCCAGGGCACGGTCCCGGCGGCCGGGACGACGAGGGATGGCGTGACCGTCATGACGTCACCGACCGGCGAACCGCGGCCGTTACCGGCGCCGAGCTTTGCGACGACGCTTGAGGTGGGACTCGATCATCGCGGTCTGGACGTCCACCAGCGGCTCGCCGTGGGCGTTGCGGTGATGGCGCGTCCAGCGGCCGTCCTCGGACAGCTCCCATCGCGAGGACGTCGGGGAGATGCCCTTCTCGAGCAGTGACGTGATCTCCGCGACGTGCTGCGGGTCGATGACCCGCAGCAGAGCCTCGACGCGGCGGTCGAGGTTGCGGTGCATCATGTCGGCGCTGCCGATGTAGACCGTCGGTTCGCCGTCCCCGGCGAACCAGTAGATCCGCGAGTGCTCGAGGAACCGGCCCAGTGTCGACCGGACGGTGATGTTCTCGCTCATGCCCTCCACGCCCGGGCGCAGCGCGCAGATCGCGCGGACCCAGATGTCGACGAGGACGCCGGCCTGCGAGGCCCGGTAGAGGGCGTCGATGGTCTGCTCGTCGACGATGGAGTTGAGCTTGAAGATGATGTGGCCCTTGCCGCTCTTCTCGTGACGCTCGACCTCCGCCTCGATGTGCTCGACGAGGCCGGACCGCACCGTCCGGGGCGCCACGAGGAGACGCTTGAACCGGCTGCGCGGCGCGATGCCCGACAGCTGGTTGAACAGCCGAGTGAGGTCCTCGCCGACCTGCGGGTCGCACGTGAGGACCCCGAGGTCCTCGTAGATCCGCGCGGTCTTCGGGTTGTAGTTGCCAGTACCGATGTGGCAGTAGCGGACCAGACCCTCGGCCTCCTGGCGGACGACAAGGCACAACTTGGCGTGGGTCTTGAGGCCCACGACGCCGTAGACGACGTGGACGCCGGCCTGCTCCAGCTTGCGGGCCCAGCTGATGTTGTTGACCTCGTCGAACCGGGCCTTGATCTCGACGACCGCGAGGACCTGCTTACCAGCCCCGGCGGCGTCGATGAGGGCGTCGACGATCGGTGAGTCGCCGGAGGTGCGATAGAGCGTCTGCTTGATGGCCAGGACCCGGGGGTCGGCGGCCGCCTGCTCGATGAACGCCTGCACCGACGTCGAGAACGAGTCGTACGGATGGTGCAACAACACGTCTTTGGCGCGCACCGCCGAGAAGATGTCTCCCGGTTGGCTGCTCTCCGTCGGAGACAGGTCGAGCGGCGTGAGCGGGACGAACGGGGTGTACTTGAGATCGGACCGCTCCAGCCGGTCGAGGACGAACAGCGCGCTGAGGTCCAGCGGCCCCGGCAGGCGATAGATGTCCTCGACGTCGACCTGCAGCTCCCGGGACAGCAGGTCGAGCACGTGGTCGTCGATGTCGTCCTCGACCTCCAGCCGCACCGGTGGTCCGAACCGGCGGCGGGTCAGCTCCTTCTCCATCGCGGTCAGGAGGTTCTCCGCGTCGTCCTCCTCGACCTCGACGTCCTCGTTGCGGGTCACCCTGAAGGTCGTGTGCTCGTGCACCTCCATGCCGGTGAAGAGCTGGTCGAGGTTCGCGGCGATGACATCTTCCAGCGGGACGAAGCGGACGGTGTACGCGGCGTCGTGGTGGTGTTCGCTCCCAACCCGCACCAAGCGGGGCAGTGACGGCGGCACCTTGATGCGCGCGAAGTGCTCGTTGCCGGTCTTGGGATTCACCAGCGTGACGGCGAGGTTCAGGGAAAGGCCCGAGATGTAGGGGAACGGGTGCGCCGGATCGACCGATAGCGGCGTGAGCACCGGGAAGATGTGGTCGGTGAAGAGCTCGTTGAGGGGCTCGCGGTCCGCCTCGGAGAGATCCGCCCATCGGACGAACGTGATCCCCTCCTCGGCGAGCGCCGGGCGAACCTCGCCGAGGAACACGTCGGCCTGCATCCGCTGCAGCTGACCTGCGACCTCACTAATCTTCTCCAGCACCTCGCGCGGCTCCAGCCCGGCCGCCGAGCGCATCGCGAGGCCCGTGGCGATCCGGCGCTTCAGCCCGGCGACGCGGATCATAAAGAACTCGTCGAGATTGCTGCTGAAGATGGCGAGGAACTTGGCTCGCTCCAGCAGTGGCACGTCGGCGTCCATGGCCAGCTGGAGGACGCGTTGGTTCAGCTGCAGCCACGAGATCTCCCGCTCGAGAAAGCGGTCGGCCGGGAGCTCGTCGGCCGATCCGACAGCCCGGATGAACCGGCCGTTCGCGTCCCGCGGCTGGTATCCGCGGGGCGACGGGATCGCGCTGGCGAGAGAGCGGAGCGCGCCATCGTCGGACGCGTCGGGATGGGCCTCCCGCTCGTCGACGTGGGCCTCGCGCTCCGACACCTCGGTGCTCATGTCCTCATCGTTCCACTTCCCGGTGAACTGCCGTCAACGTGCGGATCCGGCCGGGCGAACATCCGGTCCACCGACCGCGTGGTGAACCCCAGCCCGCGGTACACCTTCAGCGCGGCTGGGTTGTCGCCGTCGACGTAGAGGATGACGTCGTCGACGCCCATGTCGCGCAAGTACGTCAGGCCGAGCAGGGTGACGGGCTTCCCCAGACCCTTGCCCTGGTATGCGGGATCGA
>Ga0307289_10000456_pt1 | contig 17472 bp, 15 predicted proteins | sample ER_DNA_143_FD_194483 | JGI IMG/M metagenome (GOLD analysis project Ga0307289, IMG submission 194483) | Bulk soil microbial communities from the East River watershed near Crested Butte, Colorado, United States - ER_DNA_143 | ecosystem: Environmental > Terrestrial > Soil > Floodplain | place...
CGGGGCACGCCCCGGCGGTCGACCACGTCACCCTCGACATCGAGGACGGCGAGTTCCTCGTGCTGGTGGGGCCCTCGGGCTGCGGCAAGTCGACGACGCTGCGCATGGTCGCCGGCCTGGAACCGGTGAACGAGGGACGCATCCTCATCGACGGCCACGACCAGAAGGGCGTCCGGCCCCGGGACCGTGACGTGGCGATGGTGTTCCAGAGCTACGCCCTGTACCCGAACATGACGGCCGCCCAGAACATGGCGTTTGCCCTGACCAACGCCAAGGTCGCGTCGTCCGAGGTCAAGGACCGGGTGGCCGAGGCCGCCCGGATCCTCGAGCTCGAGGACTACCTCGACCGCAAGCCGGGGGCGTTGTCCGGCGGCCAGCGGCAGCGCGTGGCCATGGGCCGGGCGATCGTTCGGAACCCCAAGGTGTTCTGCATGGACGAGCCTCTGTCGAACCTCGACGCGAAGCTGCGGGTGTCGACCCGGTCGCAGATCGCCGGCCTGCAGCGTCGGCTGGGGATCACCACGGTCTACGTCACGCACGACCAGGTGGAGGCCATGACCATGGGACACCGCGTCGCGGTGCTCCGGGACGGCCGGCTGCAGCAGGTGGGTACGCCGGAGGAGCTCTACGACCAGCCGGTCAACACGTTCGTGGCGTCGTTCATCGGGTCCCCGGCGATCACGCTGGTCGACGCGCCGGTTCACGACGGGGTGGCGGAGGTGCACGGGGCTCGCATACCGCTAGAGCGCTCGGTGGCCGACCGGGCGGGGAAGAACGTCGTCGTCGGCCTGCGGCCGGAGTCGTGGCACCTCGTGGACCGTGGCGCGGACAACGGGGTGGACCTCAAGGTCGAGCTGGTCGAGGCGTTGGGCTCCGAGTCGTTCGTCTACGGGGTTCCCGTCGGGGACGGGCAGCCCGACGGGACCGCGTCCCGGCGGGTCACCGTGCATTCGGACAAGCGCGTCCGCCCGGACGTCGGCGACGTCGTACGCGTCGTCCCCGAGGCGAGTGAGGCCCACGTGTTCGCCGCGGACACGGGAGACCGGCTGACCCCCGCGTAGCGGTCGGCTCCGACTCACGGCACGGTGACGAGGAACTGGGTCGCTGCGAGCTCGCGGTACAGGCTGTCGGCATCGAGCAGCTCGGCGTGGGTGCCGACGGCCCGGACCCGGCCGGCGTCCATCACGACGATACGGTCCGCTGCCGTCACCGTGGAGAGACGGTGCGCGACGACGAGGACCGTGGTGGTCCGCGCGATGTCGGTGACGGTGGCTCGTAGGGCCGACTCGTTCACCGCATCGAGCTGCGAGGTCGCCTCGTCGAGCAGGAGCAGCCGAGGCCGGCGGAGCAGGGCACGGGCGATGGCGACGCGCTGACGTTCTCCGCCGGAGAGCTTCATGCCGCGGTGGCCGACCGTCGTGTCGAGGCCTTCTGGCAGACCGGCCAACAGTGGGACGAGTCGGGTGGTCTGGAGCGTTCGCTGCAGGTCGTCGTCGGTCGCGTCGGGCGCGCCGAACAGGACGTTCTCCCGAAGCGTCCCAGACAGGACCGGCGCGTCCTGCTCCACATAGCCGATGGAAGCGCGCAACCGGGCGATGGGCCAGTCGCGGACGTCGACTCCGTCGACGAGCACCCGACCCGCGTCCGCCTCGTAGAAGCGTTCGAGCAGCGACAGCACCGTGGTCTTGCCGGCCCCCGAAGGGCCGACGAAGGCGGTCATCCCGCCGGGCGGGACGGCGAAGCTCACGCGGTCGTGGACGACCGGCAGTTCCGCGGAATACCGGAACGTCACGTCCTCGAACGTGACCGATGCGGGCGGACTGCCCGGCCCGGGCAGGTCCGCCGGCGGGCCGCTGGGCTCGACGGGCAGTGCCTGCGCCTCGAGTATGCGAATCACCGCCGCCGCGCCGACGTGGTACTGGGTGACCGCGCCGGCGAGCTGACTCACGGGGGAGATGAGGAAGAACACGTAGAGCAGGAACGCCACGAGCGTGCCGATGCTGATGCTTCCGGCTGCAACCCGGGCGCCGCCGACCGCCAGGACGGCGATGAACGCGACCTGGATCGACAACCCGGCGGTGTTCCCGGCGATGGCGCCCCACGTGGCCGCGCGAACGCTGGCTCGCCACGCCTCAGTGGCCGCATCGTCGAGCGCCCGCCGCTCGCGTTCTTCGGCGCCCGACGCCTTGACCGTCCGGAAAGCTCCGAACATCCGCTCCAGGGTGGCGCCGATCCGGCCGACCGACTCCTGCGCACGCTGGGAGGCCCGGTTGATCCGCGGGACGACGACGCCGATCACCGCGACGGCAAGGCCCAGGGCGGCGACGGTCACCGCCAGCATGACCAGGTCGAGCAGGGCCATGAGCACGACGGTGGCGACCAGGGTGAACACCCCGGTGACCCCGCCGACCAGCGTTCCGATGGTCACCTCGCGAAGCAGCGTGGTGTCGGCAGTGACCCGAGACATCAGGTCACCGGGCTCGTGCCGTTCGACCGCCGAGAGCCTCAGCCGCAGCAGCCGGGCCAGCAGACCGCGTCGCGCGGCGAGGACCACCGACTCCGCGGTGCGCCGCAGCACGTACCCGCCCAGCGCGCCGATGGCGGCGTTGGCCACCACCAGCACCGTCATCAGGGCCACCAGACCGGCGACGGGGAGGTCCGTCCCGAGGGTACTGATGAGCTCGCGAACCACGAGCGGGAGAGCCAGGCCGCTGGCGGCGGTGGCCAGACTGAGCACTCCGCCGAGGAGCAGCATCGCCCAGTGCGGACGCGCATACGCCAACAGAACCCGCCAGGTGGAACGCTGCGGCACCGGGCCGGCAGCGTCCTCCTGCGGGTTCATCTCCTCAGCGTACGATCCGCCGCTCGGGCCGAGGAAAGGGCGCCATTGAGGGGATCGGTGTCCTCAGCGCAGTCCGCTGACGAGCACCGCGAAGGGGGGCATGAGGTGGAGCTCCGGGTCGAACGGCACGGTCTGGAGCGTGGCCTTCGTGGCCTGTCGGCGGGTACGGACGCGGGCCGCGGCCGCGGTCACGGCCGCCAGCAGGGTTGGGGTACGACCGAATCGAAGCGGCTGGTCGGTAAGCGTCTGGGCGGTGTGCGTCATCGAGAATCTCCTTGATTAGTAACGTCTTCTGACATCAAGAAGCGTCTCGTGAACGTGACGTCCGCACCGTCCGGCCATCGGCGGACAGCGAGGATGAAGGAGAAGCGACGATTGGGGGACGGTCGGGTGGGGCTTACCGCACACGGCCCTGGCGTCGGTTGGGTGAGAGCGTCAACGAGCGCGCAGGGAGATGTCCCCCGAGCCGGTCCTGACCTGTATGCGGTGGCCGGCCGTGTCCTGCCGGGGAACGTCGATCTCCGTGTCGCCGGACCCGGTCTCGACCGCGACGGCGTAGGTCTGCGCGCTCGGCAGGCGGACGTCGACGTCGCCAGACCCGGAGGTGGCGGTCAGCTGCGTGGGCGCCGACCGGAGCCGCAGTTCGATGTCGCCGCTGCTGGTCCGAGTCGTGAGGTTGTCGACCGTGGCATCGGCCTCAACATCACCAGAGCCGGCCTCGACGGACACGATGCCGAGGGTGCCGACGAGGTCGATGTCACCCGAGCCGGTCTCGGCCGTGACGGCCACACCGTTGGGGAGCCGGATCTCGTAGTCGGCACCGCAGCCGTCGGGACACTCCGGCCGGATGACGAGGGTGGTGCCGTCCCAGGTCCCGCGTGATGCCGGTGCGTCATTCAGCGACCCCCGAGCCCGGCGGATGACTTCGACCGTGCCGGCCGTCGCCCCGCTGCGAACGGTGACGTCGCCGGCGCCGGGGTCGATGGTCAGGGCCGTCACCTGGTGGGTCAGGACCTCGCGTCGTTCGACCCGAGGACCGGCACCCGCCAGGGCGATCGCGGTTCCGGCGCCGGCCAGTACGACGACACCCACAGCCGCGGCGGCGATCCGGCCAGGATGGTGGCGCGGCCGACGCAGATAGGGTTCCGGAACGGGTGAGGGAACGCCGCCCGGCGGCGGAGAGACGGAGGAAGGAACCCGGTCCTGGGGCCCCGGCTGGCTCGGCCCGGCTGGTGGCTGCTGTGGCGGCGCCGGTGGCCAAGTCGGACTGTCCTGCGGTCCCGTCGTGCTCAACGATCGCCTCACCTTCCGCGGTCGTCCCACGGTACCCGCAGCGCTGTGGTCATTGTCCGCACCGGAGTCGGCTGACACCATTCGGCAGGTGGAGACCTCTTCTGCGGCGATCGACCACATCGGCATCGGGGTGCCGGACCTCGCCGCGGCCAAGCGCTACTACGACGACTTCGTGGCGATCGTCGGGTTCGCCGAGTGGTTCCCGGCCGACGAGCACCAGTTCAACTACGGCCCCGAAGGCGCGACGGGGACCCAGATCTTCTTCTACCGAGCCGACGAGCCGGGCGCCTACTCACGTCGGGGCACCGGACTGCAGCACCTGGCCTTTGTGGTTAGGGAGCGCTCCGTCGTGCGCCGAGCCTCTCAGTGGGCCGCGGAGCGCGGCTCGGAGGTCGTCCACCCGCCGCGCGCCTTTCCCGAGTACGGCGAGCACGCCTACGCGACGTACTTCCTGGACCCGCACGGCATCATGCTGGAGGTCGTCTGCCATGCCGCCGAGGTGGACGACGGCATGGCGTGACGCCGACTGCCGGAACGCTGCCAATCAGATGAACTGCTCCAGGAACGCGCGGGCGTACGGCGTCTCGACGCGTTGGTAGGCGCCGGTCGCGTTGCACGTAAGAGAGTTCACGCAGGAGGCGTCCCCGACCACGTACCGGCCCCAGAACGCGGGGCCGCCGGAGTCGCCGAAGCATCCGGTCGTTCGGCCCTGAGGAGCTGCGCGAGTCGTCAGGGGCGTTGCTCGACTGGCTGGACGCCACGGGCTGCTCGCGCGTCGCCAACCACTTCGAACTCGACACGGTGGACAGCGACGAGCTCGTCCTCGGGTTGGGTGCAGTCCCGGGCGGCCTGACCAGCTCGCAGGTCCGCCGACTCGTTGCTGACGTCAGCGGGGCGGTGGACGTTTGTCGACCTCACCATCGCGGAGTTCTTCCCGCGCCAGGTCAGGCACGAGCGGCAGATTCTTGACGGCTTCCCGCTCCTCTCGGACCGCTGAGTTCCGCCAGCGAAGTCGCGCCGAGCACTCCGTTGCCAAAACTCCTCGCCGAGGTCACCTCATGGCTGAACCCAGCTCCGCATACCGGCGTCTATCACCGGTGGGCACCACCGCTGGTGGCGTCGAGGTTCCTTTGTTCTCTCGGGGCAGGTTGAGGGGAGTACTCATGGCCCGGCGGCTGATGAGCGTTCTGGGCGTGACCATCGTGGCGGTGCTGGTGTGGACGGCCGGTTCGGCGCTCGCGGCGCCCGGGGCGAGGCTCAAGCAGTTCAAGGTGCCAACGGCCGACAGCCAGCCGCGAGCGATCACCAACGGCCCGGACGGCAACCGATGGTTCACCGAAGGCACTGAGTTCACCGGAGCACCGGCGAAGATCGCGCGGATCACTCCTTCCGGTGTGATCACCGAGTTCGCACCCGGCGTTTCCGACGGGTGCAGCAACTGCATCCTCAGCGACATCGCCAGCGGTCCCGCTGGAGTCCTCTACGCCACGTCCAACGACCCCACGCTGATCCGGTTCGACGTCAACACCGGGACCTTTCAGCCTCCGGTCCAGATGCCGAACACCAGTGCCCTGGGCGGAACCCTCGCCATCTCGGGGGACGACGTCTGGGTCACCGACTTCAACAACGACGTCGTCTGGCGGTACAGCATCGCCATCGGTCAGTTCAGCTCCTTCGCCGCCAGCAACCCGTCCGACGTCGCGGTGGATGCAGCGGGCAACGCCTGGTTCTCCGAGCCCGACACCAGCAGTCTCGGCCGGATCGACGCGGTCACGGGGGTGGTGACGAGGACGCCGACCATCGACGGTTCGACGACGGTGGCGTCCCGGGCCGTCGCCGTGGCCACCGACGGACAGATCTGGTTCACCGCCCGGTTCGCGCCGCAGGCCGTCGGGCGGCTCGACCCGGCCTCCGGATCGGTCACCCTGTTCGTCCTCACGTCCGACCCTGGACCGCAAGGGATCGCCGCCTCGCCCAACGGAACGGTGTGGTTCACGCAGGAGACCAAGGGCAATATCGCGAACATCACCAACGCCGGCGTGCTCACCGAGAGCAAGGTGGTCAAGGGCAGCGGGCCGTCGGGTGTCACCGTGGACGGCAACGCACAGCCCTGGTACACGATGATGTCCGCCGACAGGATCGGCACGCTGCAGTAGCTCAGCGAGGGGATGATGTCAGCAGCGTCGGGATTCGTCGCAGCCACAGTGCGAGCGCCGCGGTGACCGCGAACAGCACCACCGCGAGGAGGACAACACCCGGCCAGCCCGCCGTATGCCACGCCGATCCGGCCAGACTGCCGAAGACGGACGAAGCGAGGTAGAACGTGAAGAGGTAGAGCGAGGCGGCCTGCCCGGACGAGACGCCCTCGGCGTGCGCGCGCACCGGCACCCATCCGCTGGCCAGGCCGTGGACCGCGAAGAAGCCGGCGGTCAGCAGCGCCATCCCGAGAATGAGCACGACCAGTGACGGGGCAAGGGTGAACACCACGCCGGCAATGGCGACCAGGCACCCGAACGGCATGACCGCCCGCCGTCCATAGCGGTCGGCCAGCCGGCCGGCCACCACGGAGCTGACAGCGCCCACCGGGTAAACGAGGTACACCAGGCTCGCCGCTGCGAGCCGAAGGTCGAAGGGGTCGCTCGTGAGCCGGAACCCGATGATGTTGAACACGGCGATGAACCCGCCCATCGCGCAGCCACCGATGAGATAGAGCGCGACAAGGGCTCGGTCGCTGACCGCCTCGCGGCCCATGTGGAGCAGCTGGCGCACGCCGCTCGGGGCGGGGTCGAAGTGCTTGGACGCGGGCAGGAGCACCCGGACGATGACGGCGCACGCGAGGGCTAGCACGGCGACGGCCCCGAACCCCCAGCGCCAGCCCCCGAAGTCGGCTCCGAATCCCGCCACGAGCCGGCCAGCCATCCCGCCAAGCGCGGTCCCTCCGATGTACAGACCGGCGGCCCGGGCGTGGGTCGACGGGTGCAGCTCCTCGCGCAGGTATGCCGTGGCCACCGCCGGCAGACCGGCCAGGACGATGCCCTGGAGCAGCCGCAAGACGAGCAGGGCGTTCCATCCCGGTGCGACCGCGCAGGCGATGGCGACGATCGCGGACGCCCAGAGCGACAAGTGGATCAGCCGCGTCCGGCCGACGACGTCGGACAGCGGGCCGGCGACGAGTAGCGCGGCGCCCAGCGCCAATGTGGTCAACGACAGGGTCAGGGTGGCGCTGGTCGCCGAGACGTCGAACTGGGCCGACAACTCCGGTAAGAGGCCCTGCGGGCTGTAAAGCACCGCGAAGGTCGCCAGCCCCGCCACGAAGAGCGCTACGAGGACCCGTCGGTACTCGGCGCTGCCCGGCAGGTATCCCGTCATCGCCTCGGGTCTCCCGGTCACACGCACATCGTGCCGTGTCCTCGGACCCTGTGCCGGTCCTACGCTGTCGACGTGCTCGACGTCGGCCTCACTGGGGGCATCGGCTCGGGGAAGTCCACGGTCGCGCAGCTGCTGCGAGGACTCGGCGCGACCGTCATCGACGCCGACGTCGTCGCCCGTGAGGTCGTTCAGCCGGGAACCCCGACACTGGCTGCAGTCGCAGAGCGCTTCGGGCCGGACGTGGTCCGGCCGGACGGCTCCTTGGACCGGGCCGGCCTCGCCGCGATCGTGTTTCCAGACCCGGCGGCGCTGGCCGACCTCGACCGCATCACCGGACCGGCGATCGCCGAGCGGGTCGAGGCCCTGCGGCGGTCGGCCGACCCGCACACGATCTCGGTCTACGACATGCCGCTGCTCGTCGAGCGTCGGCTCTGGCCGCGTGAGCACCTCACCGTCGTGGTGGGCGCCGATGCCGAGGCGCGCGTCCGGCGGCTCGTCGAGCAGCGCGGGCTGGACCCCGCCGACGCCAGACACCGGATCGCGCGGCAGGCCAGCGACGCCGAGCGTCGGGCCGCCGCGGACGTGTGGGTCGACAACGACGGCGACCTCGCCGCGACCGAAGCCCAGGTGCGCGGGCTCTGGTTCGACCGCCTGGTGCCGTACAACGCGAACCTTCTCGCCGGGAACCGCAGCCGACGGCCACCGCTGGCCGTCGTCGACCCCGATGCCAGCTGGCCGGCCCAGGCGGCGCGCCTCGTCGCCAGGGTCTCCGACGCGCTGACGCCCCGCGCGGTTCGGGTGGACCACGTGGGATCGACCAGCGTCCCGAACCTGCCGGCCAAGGACGTGATCGACCTGCAGATTGGTGTCACGTCTCTCGCGGACGCCGACGAGCCCGGGTTCGTGGCCGATCTCACTGAACGCGGCTTCGTCCGGCTCCCCGAGATCAGCGCGGACAGCGCGCACACCCCCGAGGGCGATCCCGCCCACTGGGCCAAGCGGCTCCACGCCTCGATGGACCCTGGCCGGGCGGCGAACCTCCAGATCCGCGAGATCGGTTCTGCCGGTTGGCTCTTCGCCCTACAGTTCCGCGACTGGCTGCGTGCGAACCCGAACGCCCGTCACCGGTATGCGTCGCTGAAGCAGGCGCTCGCGGCCGGCGTTCCCAACGCGGCGGAGTACGCGGAGGCCAAGGAGCCCTGGTTCGCCGACGCATACCCCCAGGTCGTGGACTGGGCCCGCCGAAGCGGGTGGACCGACGACGCGTCAAGCCCGGCAAATACACCGCGGTAAGTGCCTCGCAGGCTCCGGGTCACCCGTGTCGGACCCGAGGCATACCGTTGAGGTATGCGTCCGACGACCGACATCAAGCGCACGGTGGCCCCGTTCCAGGTGGTCTCCGAGTTCGTGCCGAGCGGTGACCAGCCCACGGCCATCGACGAGATCGGGCGACGCATCAAGGGCGGCGAGAACGACGTCGTGCTGCTGGGCGCGACCGGCACGGGCAAGTCGGCGACCACGGCCTGGGTGATCGAGCAGGTCCAGCGACCGACCCTCGTCATGGCGCCGAACAAGACGCTGGCGGCTCAGCTGACCAACGAGTTCCGCGAGCTGCTGCCCAACAACGCGGTCGAGTACTTCGTCTCCTACTACGACTACTACCAACCCGAGGCTTACATCCCGCAGACCGACACCTATATCGAGAAGGACTCCTCGATCAACGACGAGGTCGAGCGGCTACGGCACAGCGCCACCAACTCGCTCCTCACCCGGCGCGATGTCATCGTGGTCGCCTCGGTGTCGTGCATCTACGGCCTTGGCACGCCGCAGGAGTACGTCGACCGCATGGTCCGGCTCAAGGTCGGCGAGGAGATGGACCGCGACTCGCTGCTGCTGAAGTTTGTCCAGATGCAGTACACGAGGAACGACCTGGCCTTCTCGCGGGGGACGTTCCGGGTCCGCGGTGACACTGTCGAGATCATCCCGGTCTACGAAGAGCTGGCCGTCCGCATCGAGATGTTCGGCGACGAGATCGAGCGGATCTACACGCTCCACCCGGTGACCGGAGAGGTGGTGCGCGAGGAGGAGGAGATGTACGTCTTCCCCGCCACGCACTATGTCGCCGGCCCGGAACGGATGGAACGCGCGATCAAGGGCATCGAGCTGGAGCTGGCCGACCGGCTGGCCGAGCTAGAGCGGCAGGGCAAGCTGCTCGAGGCCCAACGGCTGCGGATGCGGACGACCTACGACATCGAGATGATGCGTCAGGTCGGCTCCTGCAGCGGCATCGAGAACTACTCGCGTCACATCGACGGCCGATCCGCAGGGTCCGCGCCGAACTGCCTGCTCGACTACTTCCCCGAGGACTTCCTCCTCGTCATCGACGAGTCGCACCAGACGGTGCCGCAGATCGGCGCCATGTACGAGGGCGACATGTCCCGGAAGCGGATGCTCGTCGACCACGGGTTCCGGCTGCCCAGCGCGATGGACAACCGGCCGCTGATGTGGGAGGAGTTCCTCGACCGGATCGGCCAGACCCTCTACCTCTCGGCCACCCCCGGTCCATACGAGCTCGCGCGCTCCGGCCCTCCGGTCGAGCAGATCATCCGGCCGACCGGCCTCGTCGACCCCGAGGTCGTGCTCAAGCCGACCAAAGGCCAGATCGACGACCTCATCCACGAGATCACGGTCCGCACGGAGCGCAACGAGCGGATCCTCGTGACGACGCTGACCAAGAAGATGGCCGAGGACCTGACTGACTACCTGCTCGACAAGGGGATCCGGGTCCGCTACCTCCACTCCGAGGTGGACACGCTGCGCCGGGTGGAGCTGCTGCGCGAGCTGCGGGTGGGGGAGTTCGACGTCCTCGTCGGCATCAACCTGCTGCGCGAGGGCCTCGACCTTCCCGAGGTGTCGCTGGTGAGCATCCTCGACGCCGACAAAGAGGGCTTCCTGCGCTCGGCGCGGTCGCTCATCCAGACCATCGGCCGCGCCGCCCGCAACGTCAGCGGACAGGTGCACATGTACGCCGACAACGTCACCCCGTCGATGCAGGAGGCGCTCGACGAGACGCACCGGCGGCGGGAGAAGCAGACCGCGTTCAACAAGGAGCGCGGCGTCGACCCACAGCCACTGCGGAAGCGGATCGCCGACATCACGGACCTGCTGGCCCGCGAGGACGCCGACACCGAGCAGCTGCTCGGCAGCGGGCGCTCGCAGTCGCGCGGCCGGGCGGTGAGGTCCGGAGGCGGCCGCGGGGCGCTGGCGGTCGACGTCAATGTGTCCGGCGGCGGGCGGCTCGAGTCGATGGCGGCCGCCGACCTCGCGTCGCTGATCCAGGAGCTGACCACCCAGATGCACCAGGCGGCCGGGGACCTCCACTTCGAGCTGGCCGCCCGACTCCGCGACGAACTCGGCGACCTCAAGAAAGAGCTCCGGGAGATGACCCGCGCGACGGGCTGAGGACACCACCCGAGAGCACCACCCGAGAGCAGGGGACCACGGCGTCCGCGCTGACACCGAGGTCTGCGCGCACTTCTCGCCCACCCATAGCCTTGGATGCCGAGATGCGAGCGACACCCGACCCTGAGTCCGCGACACCGGACTCGGCCACGCGCCGGACCCACGCCTCGGGCCTGGCGTCCCGGATGCCGGCGCCGGTGCTCGTCCTCCTGGCCGTGCTGTCGGTCCAGTTCGGCGGAGCGCTGGCGGCGACCCTGGTCCCGGAGATCGGCGCGGCGGGGTCGGTCACGCTCCGGCTGCTCATCGCGACCCTCGTCCTGCTCGCGGTGGCCCGGCCGCGGCTGCGCGGCCACGACCGGCTGGCGTGGGTGACCGTCGTCCTCTTCGGGCTGGCGCTCGGCGCGATGAACTGGTCGTTCTACGCGTCCCTTGGCCGGCTGCCCATCGGCGTGGCCGTGACCATCGAGTTCGTCGGACCCCTGGTGCTCACCGTGGCGCTGTCCCGCCGGGCCGTCGACTTCGTGGCTGTGGTCGGCGCGGCGGCCGGCGTCGTCCTGATCTCGGAGGCGCTGAGCGTCCCCTTCGCCGAGCTGGACCTGGTGGGGCTGGGGCTGGCCGCCCTGGCCGGCGCTTGCTGGGCCGCATACATCGTCCTCTCGAAACGAACCGGAGCAGCGTTCTCCCAGCTGGACGGCTTGGCCATCGCCATGGTGGTCGCCTCCGTGGCCGTGGCGCCGTTCGGACTCGGGTCGGTCCCACAGTGGACCGGCGAGATTCTCCTCAAGGGAGTCGGCATCGCCGTCCTGTCGTCGGTGCTGCCGTACTCGCTCGAGCTCTTGGCGCTCCGCCGGATGAGCTCGCGGGTGTTCGGGATCCTGCTCAGCCTCGAGCCGGCGATGGCCGCGCTGGCGGGGTTCCTCGTCCTGGACCAGCGGCTGACCGGTCTGCAGATCCTCGGCATCGCCCTCGTCATGGGCGCCAGCACGCTGGTGATGGGCACGTCACACAGCCGCCCGAACCAGGACGACGGCCCCGCGGCGATCGGCGGCTGACCCGGCCGCTAGGCTTACGAGCCGGCCGCGGCCTCCCGCGACCGGTCACGCGCGCTCTTCATGAGACTGGCCACCGTCGTCACCCCGAGGATCAGGACGATGGCGCCCAGGGAGACGGTGATGGGGATCTCCGGGACCGGGATCGGCTCGCCGCCGTTGATGAACGGGAGGTTGTTCTCGTGCAGGGCGTGGAGGATCAGCTTGACGCCGATGAACGCGAGCAGCACCGCCAGGCCGATGCTGAGGTAGACCAGCCGCTCCAGCAGGCCGCCGATGAGGAAGTAGAGCTGCCGCAGACCCATCAGGGCGAAGATGTTCGCCGTGAGGACGAGGTACGGCTCCTTGGTGAGCCCGTAGATGGCCGGGATCGAGTCGAGCGCGAACAGCAGGTCAGTTGTGCCCAGCGCCACGATGACGATGAACATCGGCGTGAGCATCTTCTTGCCGTCGATCCGGGTCGCGATCTTGGGCCCGTGGAACTCCGGCGTCACGGGGAACCGTCGCTCGACCCACTTGAGGAACCGGTTCTCCTTGAACTCGTCGTCCTCGGTGGACCCCTCGCGGGCGAGCTTGACCGCCGTATAGATGAGGAAGATCCCGAACAGGTAGAAGACCCAGGCGAACTCGTTGATGACCGCGGCCCCGAGCGCGATGAAGATGCCGCGCAGGATGATCGCGATGATGATGCCGATCAGCAAGGCCTCCTGCTGGAGTTTCTCCGGCACGAGGAACTTCCGCATGATGAGCAGGAAGACGAAGAGGTTGTCGATCGACAGCGAATACTCCGTGAGCCACCCGGCGTAGAACTCGCCCGCATACTGGCTCCCGAAGTCCAGCCAGATCCAGATGCCGAACACGACCGCCGCCCCGACGTAGAACGAGAGCGCGATCGCGCACTCCTTCATGGAGGGCACATGCGGTCGGCGCGCGATGACGCCGACGTCGACGGCGAGGAACACGACCAGCGCGCCGATGGTGATCCACCAGGTGAGGGGAGAGACGTCCAAGGTCAGGCCTTCCGGTCACGATGCATGAGCAGGCGACCGGAGGTCTCTCCCGCCCGGCGAGCGCGGCTCGGGGCGGACCGGCGCCCCGGGAGCCGTCCCAGCGATGGGAGGAACCGTGATGACGAGGCAACCGCTAGCGGGGATACTCCCCTCCGTTCGGTTCCATCGTGTCACATCCCGGTAACGGTGCCGAATCGAAGCTCAGGGCCGGCGGCTCTTCGGCAGCTTCGCCACGACCAGCTCGTACGACGCGTCGACGGCGTCCCGCAGCTCGTCGTCGAGGATAGCGCCGTTGAACCGCAGGCTGTTCCACCCGGACCGGCCGATGTACGCCATGACGCTCGCGTCCTCCGGATACTGACGCAGCCACTCGTCGGCCTCGTCGCGGTTGGCACCGCACTTCACTCCGACACCGGTGGCGCCGGTGAAGGCGAAGATCTTGTCCGCCACCTTGACCACGAGGTCGCCCTCCCACGGCTCGTCGGTCCAGGCGCCGGGTTTGGTCAGGCAGTACGCGACCAGCTCCTCGAGGGTCATCGGTCCTCCTGGGTCTTCAGTCCGGTATGCGTCCGGCGCCGTTGAGCGTGGCGGCGCGCCGCTCGTCGAGCGACTCCTCGACGACGGCGCGGCTCTCCGACGCGTGGATCATCCGGTATGCGTCGGTGACGATCCCGACGTGATGCGCCGGTGCGCCACTGTGAGCGAAGAAGTACAGGTCGCCCGGGCGTGCGTTGGCGGGATCGATCGGTGTGGTGGCGGCCTGCTGGTCGTGCGCGTCCCGGGGAAGTACCCGGCCGAGTCGACGGTGGACGAAGTGCACGAGGCCGGAACAGTCCAGCCCTGACGGCGACAGACCGCCCCAGAGGTACGGCAGGCCCACGTGACCGCGGGCCAGGGCGATGTCGGAGCGGTCCGCCACCGGAACAGAGGGGTGTCCGACGGGACCCGGCGAACTGGCCGGCGCGTTTGACCCGTCGTCCGGGGCCGAGGCGGCCTGCTCGGTGGCATCGGTCCCAACGGTGCCATCGGCGGCGAGGTGGGCCCGCCGCAGCCATCCCGGGTATCCGCGCGGGTCCCGGGAGCTCGGCTGCCAGGGGCAGACGACCGCCACCCAGCCGGGATGGTCGGGGTCGGTACCGACGACCGTGACCGGCTCGCCCGCCAGGACCTGAGTGTGCACCCGCCCGTGCAGACCAACCCGCCCGTTGCCGGAGGTGCCGTCGTCCGGATGCGAATCCAGGGCCGCCAGCCACGCGGCCATGTCGGGTACGTCGGCCAGCGCAGCGGCGTCGACCTCACGTGGCCGGTCAGGGGCGAGCCACAGCGTGGCGACCGGGACCCGGACCCGCATCTGCACGCCGCCATCCTCACACGCTTCGACGCTGCGGGATCGGGGACCGTCGAGGGCAACGTCAGCCGTCGGCATACTGCACCCGTGGTGGAGACCGGCTCGCTCGAGGCACGGCTCGCCCGAGCGGCCACTGAAGCACCGGGCCGGCTCGGCGTCGCCGTTCGCGACGACCGGGGCTGGACGTGGACCCACCACGCCGAACGCGTCACCCGGTCGGCCAGCACGATCAAGGTGCCGATCATGCTCGCCGCGCTGCGACAGGTCGAGGACGGTCGCCTCGACCTCCGGGACGACGTCGCGATCGCGGCGTTCGAGGAGCGGGTCGGTGGCTCCGGCGCGCTCAGCCTGCTGCCCTCCGTGAGGTCGCTGCCCCTCTTCGAGGCCTTGCGGCTGATGATCGCGCTGAGCGACAACGACGCCACCAACGCCGTGCTCGATCACGCCGGACTACTCGAGAGCGGCGACGTCGACCGGCTGCTCGCGGACGTACCGACGCGGCACACCCGGCTGCGCCGTCGGATGATGGACCCGGCCGCCGCGGCGGCCGGAGGGGAGAACGAGACCTGCCCGCAAGACCTGGTCGACTTGCTCGTGGCCCTGCGGGAGGGCCGTCTCCTCGGCCCGGAACAGACGATGACGGCGCTCACCGTCCTCAGGCAGCAGCAGCTGGTGGCGGGGCTGCCGGCATACCTGCCGGCCGACGTCCTCGTCGGCTCCAAGACCGGCGACCTGCCCGGACTGCGGGCCGATCTGGCCGTTGTGGAGCGAGGCGATCGGTGGGTCGCCGTCGCCGTCGTGGCGGACGGGCTGGCCGACCCGGGGCAGCGTGGAACACCGGACCGCGGTACGGCAATATTGCCCGTGTTCGCGTCCCTCGGGGAGCTGGTCGCCGAACGTCTGGACCCCCTGGCTGAACGTCCATGATTCAGGGAATCCGGTTCGATTCGGGCAATCGGGATGAAAGCCTATTCGCGGGAGGTGGCATGTCGGACCCGTACGGCGTGCTGGACCAACTGGTCCGCGCACTCGCGGTGGGCGACCGGGAGGGGGCACTGCAGTGCTTCGCGCCCGGCGCCACGGTCGTCGTGTCCGGGTCCCACCACGACTACGCCTCGTACGCTCCGCCAGCCGTGATCGACGGCCTGCTGCACTTCTTCATGGAGATCTCCTGGACGCCGTCCCTCCGCCGGGTCGTCGGCGGCGCCCGCGTCGAGGAGGGCGTCCTGGCCGCCACCCACATCGGTCCTTTTCTCGGGTCCGAACCCAGCGGCGAGCGGGTCCTCGCCAACGTGCGGATCTCCTCCTCGGTCGCCGCCGACGGCCGGCTGGAGACGCTGTCGGTGTGGGGCAGCCGGGAGGCGGTCCTCGGCCAGCTCGGCGTGCTGGTCGGAGCCGCGGGCGTCGCCGACACCCTCGTCGCCACCGCCCGGGAGCGGCTGACCCACGGCGTGCGGGACTACACCCCGGAGGAGATCGCCGCCTTTCCCGTACCGCCCCCGCCGCCCCGACACCCGGTGGACCCCAGTGCTCCTCCGCCGCACCGGCCGATCGCCCCGGCGCTCGCGGTCCGGGACCGGTCCCGCCGCCAGATCGCGCTCTGGGGCATCTCGGCGCTCGCCCTGCTCGGCCTGCTCGTCGGCGTCGTCCAGCTCACCCTGAGGCTCCTCCCGGGCGCGGACGCCGTGGCCGGCGCCATCGCCGTCTCGGTGGTGACACCCACGCCGAAGCCACTCGCCATCCCGAACATCCCGCCGATCATCAAGGAGTCCACCCAGCAGGGCGTGGCCAAGCTCGGCGGCGGCGTCAACCCGCTGGACCGGGCCACCGTCCTGAACAGCAGCACGAACGCGGGACTCGCCCTGGTCGGCCCGAACGTTCAGTTCGAGTTCGACTCCGCCGTCATCACGCCCGCGGCGCTGCGCGACATCCAGGGCCTCGCGGACACCATCGTGACCCGCGGCCTGAGCGGCAGCATCTTCATCCACGGCTACACCGACGACCTCGGCACCTGGGAGCACGGGCTGGTGCTGTCCGCCCAGCGGGCTGATGCGGTCGCGCAGCTGCTCCAGGACCGGCTCCACGGCCACCCGGTCCGGCTGATCACCGCCGGCTACGGCGAGGCGGACCCGATCGCCGACAACCGGGACCCGGTGGCGCAGGCGCTCAACCGGCGGGTCATGGTCCTCTACAAGCCGCCGGCCACGCCATAGGTCACCAGCCGCGGGCGCGCCACTCGTCCAGGTGCGGGCGCTCGGCTCCGAGGGTCGTGTCCTTGCCGTGCCCGGGATACACCCACGTGTCGTCGTCGTAGACGTCGAAGACCCGCTCGGTGACGTCGCGGAAGAGTGAGTCGAAGCTCTGGCCAGGGTTCTTCGTGTTGCCTAAGCCACCAGGGAAGAGCGAGTCCCCGGTGAAGAGGTGGGTGCGGCCCTGCTCGTCCTCGGGGTCCCGATAGGCCAGCGCCACCGACCCAGGGGTATGCCCGCGCAGGGCGACCACGTCGAGGGTCACGTCACCGAACCGGACCGTGTCGCCGTGCGTGAGGCGATCGTCCACGGGCACCGGCAGATGGTCCGCGTCATCGGCGCCGGCGGCCGTGCGTGCGCCCGTCGCGGCAACGACCTCGTCGAGCGCCCGGACGTGGTCCCAGTGCTGGTGAGTCGTCACGACGACGTCCAGCCCGCCGCCGCCCTCCTCGACGAGATCCAGGAGCCGCGTCGCGTCGTCGGCGGCGTCGACGAGCAGCTGAGCGCCGGTCCCCCGGCAGGTCAGCAAGTAGGCGTTGTTGTCGAGCGGGGAGACGCTGCACTTGCGGAGAGTGAGCCGGGGCAGCTCTCGGACGTCGGCGGGACCGCCAGGGGTGACGTCACCCGCATACTCATCGGTCGTCATCTCAACCGAGGGAGGGGATGGTCGGGAGGGTGCCTGTCACCCCGGTAGTGACACCGCGGGTCAACCACGCGAGCACGCCCGCGCGGCTTCCCGACACGGTCGGCCGGCCGTCGCCGATCGACCAGACGTCGCTCTCGTCGGTGCGGATCGACATCGAGGGGGTGGCCGGGTCGTGGCGAAGGCGCCGGACGGTGTCCTCCAGCA
>Ga0307289_10000457_pt1 | contig 17453 bp, 17 predicted proteins | sample ER_DNA_143_FD_194483 | JGI IMG/M metagenome (GOLD analysis project Ga0307289, IMG submission 194483) | Bulk soil microbial communities from the East River watershed near Crested Butte, Colorado, United States - ER_DNA_143 | ecosystem: Environmental > Terrestrial > Soil > Floodplain | place...
TCCGGGACTCGTAGCGGATCGGCCGCCGCGCGAGGATCTGGAACGGATCGAGGTGGAGGTGGATCGGGTGAGTGTCGCCTGTCAGGTTGATCAGCTGCCAGACCTCGTACTCGCCGAGCATTGGGAAGAACGTCGTCGTGTCCTCGAAGTGGGCGGCGGCGACGCGGTAGGAGGTCGTTTCGCGGCCGTCGATGACGACCACCCGCGGGCCTTGGTCGACGTCGGCAACCACCGCGAGCTCCCGCATCGTCAGCATGTTCGGCTCGTCGTCGAGCTCGCGCTCGACGAGCGCGATTGCGCGCCGTGGTGCTCGGGCCAGCGCCTCCGCCGTCGGAGGGTCGTAGTCGGTCGCAAGCTCGCGCGGGATAGGGCGGCGACTCTGAGCGTTGCCTGCCACACGAAAGCGCAGCACCTGCGGATAGGGGAGCAGGCTCCCGGGGTCGGTGGCACTCTCGGCGTCGGCAGCGGGGAAGGCGGAGCCGTCGAACGGTGCAGCGGCGGTGTTGAGCACCGTCAACTCAGTTCCGGCGGCGAGATCGGAGAAGTCGACGATCAGGTCCGCGCGCTCGGCCGAAGCAAGCACGAGCCCGTCGGCGGGAACGGGCGCCGGACTGCCTAGAAGCCCGTGATCCGTCCCGATCTGCGTGATCCGCTCGAGCTCCGGAACGCCGTCCCGCGACAGCACGAGCCGGTACGTGCGGGCGTTCGACCCGTTGAGTATGCGAAAGCGGTACGTCGCCGGGCGCACCTCGAAGACCGGCCAGATCTTGCCGTTCACGACAGTGAAGGGCGGGAAGGCCTCCATCACCTCCGGGTCGGTCTTGTGGACGAGCCGGCCGGTCAACTGGCCTCGCTCGTCGAGGTCGAAGTTTCGGTCCTGAATCAGAAGCGGCACTTCGAACGGCGGCCCTTCCGGGAGCTCGAGCTCGCGCTCACGGTCGTCACGCACGATCCAGAGCCCTGCGAGCCCTGCGTACACGTCGAGCTTGGTGATGCCCATGACGTGATCGTGGTACCAGAGCAGCGCAGCCCGCTGGTCCATGGGGTAGTGGAAGACGGCCGCCTGTCCGGGCGCGAAGAGGTTCTCGGCCCAGCCGTCGTACGAGGCGGGCGCGAGGGCTCCGTGCAGGTGCACGACCGTGTGCCCGGTCAGCTCGGCCGCATGGCGATCGGGCTCGCCCCCACTCAGGCCCGGAAAGCACTGAACGGATACGCCGTCGGCATCGGTCGCCTCCGGAGCGACGGTCACCGAGACGGGGTAGGCGCCCTGCAGCTCGTTACGCCACTCGACCGTGACCGCGCATTCCCGTTCGGCCTCGATCGTCGGGCCCGGAACGATTCCCTCGTAGCCCCAGATCCGGGACGCCGGCAGATCGCGATGAAAGGTGTGGGCACCGCTGCGGATCGAGACGGTGAGCCGGCCGCCATGCTCCGATGCGAGCAGACGAGACGGCAACGGAAGGGGATCGACGAACGGCTCCAGCGGCGGAGTGATCACCCGGTCACCGCCCTCGCAGAACCGCCCGACGGACGCTGAGCACGGTCCCGCCGAGGACGGCAAGCGGCAGCAACCACCAGGCGGGAACTCCCGCCTCGACCAGGCCCCAGGTCCCGAGCAGCGCGGCGCCGATCACCGCCGCGAAGGTCCAGTCGTCGCCGAAGATGTAGTCGACCCAGAAGAGAACGAACGCCCGGGCCCACCGCCAGAGAATCATCGGGCCGCTCCCGCCGGCGCCGGCCGCCCGGTCTCGAGGCGCGGTGGGACGCGGCGACGCCATCTCGACACCGCACGCACCAGGATGAGCGCTGCGACCACGTAGAGAGTGGCCAGCCACACGAGGGCAAGCTCGTCTCCAGGCCAGTCGACGCTGAGACCTTCGCCCGCCCAAAACGTCCCGAAGGTGACGAGCATCGCACCGACGAGGAGCTGCAACGCGCGCCGTGGAATCCGTGCGACGAGGCGGTAGCTTGCGAGCCCGAGGACGCCGATGAGAAGCACGGAGGCTGCGGCCCCGATCGCCGCGGATCCGATCGCATCGGCCGCAGCACCGAACGCGACGACGATCACAGCGACCTCGAGCCCCTCCAGTGACACTCCCTTGAACGAGAGGACGAAGCCTTGCCAATCGAACCCGAGCGGTACGTCCTCGTCAACGCGCTCTTCGCCGATGCCGGTGGTCCAGCCGTCACGTGAGACCAGGAGGATCCCCTTGCGCAGCCATTGGGCGCCAAATGTGAGCAGAAGCGCACCGACGACGAGGCGGAGCGGCTTGAGCGGTACCCCCTTCAGCGCTACGCCGAGCGCTGCGATCAGGATGGCGAGCAGCAGCAGACCGGCACCTGCACCGAGCAGCGCCGCACGCCACGACCGCGTGACCCCGACCGCAACGACGATGGCGACCATCTCGACCACCTCGATGGAGGCGGCGAGAAACGTCGAGACGAAGACGGTCGCATTCATGATCGCTCAGGGGTCAATTGTGGCCCTCCAGCCGCCTGGTCGCTCCCGAACGCACTACTCCATCGTTTCGAGCAGATCGTTGCACGACTGGCTCGCAACCTGCGAACGAGGTGAGTCTGCAAAGAGCGTGATCGAGACGGCTACTCAGAGTCTCGCGCCGGCGTGGACGAGTCCCGGCATTCTCTGATTCGCAGAGCTCCAAGCCTCCGGCGCTTACACGGCGTGGACTCAGGCACGGGGCCTGGTCGAAGCGCGATTGTCGGCTTCCGCAGACTGGCCCAGGTAGATCGGATTATCGGCGCCGCCAAGCAAGAGCTCGGCGAGGATGTCATCGTGATGATCGAACGGAGGGCATCAGATGGCCACCACGACTACGAAGATCGGCCTCGTCGGCTTGGGGCACATGGGCGGAAACATGGCCGCCCGCTTCCTCGCCGCCGGATACACCGTCTATGGCGAGTCGCGCGACCGCGGCGATGCTGACGAGCTCGTCCACGAAGGGCTGCAGTGGCGCGGCACGCCGCGCGAGGTCGCCGAAGCAACCGACGTCCTGATCACGTCGCTTCCCAGCGACGACGTCCTCGAAAGCGTGGCGTCGGGGCGCGACGGGGTCCTCGCTGGCCTTGCCGAGCCGAAGGTTTGGATCGACATGAGCACGGTCAGCCCGCGCGCGAGCCGCGAGCTCGCGAAGCGGGTGCAGGCGCGAGGGGCCGCCATGCTCGACGCGCCGGTGTCGGGAAGCGTTCCCCAAGTGCAAGCAGGAACGCTGACGATCATGGTCGGCGGGGACGAGCAGGCCTACGCGCGCGTCGAGCCGATCCTGCGCGAACTCGGCACGCCGACGCACATCGGCGAGAACGGCCAGGGGCTGGTGCTCAAGCTCGCGATCAACATCAGCCTCGCCGTGCAGATGCTCGCCTTCGCCGAGGGCCTCGTCCTAGCCGAACGCTCCGGCATCGACCGCAAGCTCGCGGTCGAAGTAATGACAGGGAGCCCGATCGGCTCGCCGATGCTGAAGGCACGGGCCGAGCTCGTCATCGACCTGCCGGACGAAGCCTGGTTCGACGTCAGCCTGATGCAGAAAGACGTGGCGCTCGCGCTCGACACAGGACGCGAGCTGCACGTCCCGCTGCCGTCCGCCGCAGCAGCCGACTCGGTACTCACGATTGCGCGAGCGTTTGGCTACGAGCGACGCGACATCGCAGCGCTCTTCCAAGTGCTTGCACACCTGGCAAGCGAGCCGGCTCACCCGCGAGCGTGACCGACGTGCCTCACGGCGCTCCTCGAGGGTCGTCACGGCGCGACTGGCGCGCCGCTACCCGCGCCTGGGGACCGCCCGGGAACGAACGGCTGACGGCGTCGACCGGTCTCGTCCTCCTCGTCCTGCTCGCGATCGAGACGTTGACGACGCTGTCGCTGCGGTCGTACCTGCCCGTGCACATCTTTCTCGGGCTCCTGCTCCTTCCACCCGTCGCCCTCAAGCTCGCCAGCACCGGCTGGCGCTTCCTGCGCTACTACACCCGCAACAAGCCGTACCGGCACGAAGGGCCGCCGAGACTGCTGCTTCGAATGCTCGCTCCGTTGCTCGTCGCCTCCACCTTGGCGCTCTTCGGCAGCGGAGTCGCGCTGATCGTCGCCGGCAACGACGGCGGAGTGTTGCTCACACTGCACGCAGTCAGCTTCGCCGTCTGGGGCGTGATCATGATCGTCCACGTCCTCGCCTACGTCGCAGGCACGCTTCGGGTCGGCCCGGCCGACTGGCTCCCCCACGCCGAGCAGGTCGTTGCCGGACTCCGCAGCCGGCGCGTCGTCGTCGGAGGTGCACTCCTCGCCGGAGCGATCCTCGCCCTCGCCACCTACCCCGCTCAGCGGTCCTGGCTGAGCCACCGCCACGAACACCGACACGGGGACGCCTCGGGCACGCGCCTCTTTTCCTCGAAGAGCCGCGTTCCGTGATGAGTTCCCTGAGCACTGCCTGGTGGGAAGCCACGGCCACTCTCCGGCCTCGTCCGGACAGCGCGGACGGTCCACTTCCGCCACTGCTGCTCACGCTGACCGTCGTAACCGGACTCGTCGACGCAACGAGCTACCTGAAGCTCGGCCACGTCTTCGTCGCGAACATGACCGGCAACGTCGTCTTTCTCGGCTTCGGGATCGCCGGAGCCGGCGGCATCTCTGTCTGGGCGTCGCTGACGGCGATCGGCTCATTTCTCGTCGGAGGCGTCGTCGGTGGCCGGATCGGCGCCCGCTGGACGAGCGACCGCGCTCGCCACCTGACCCTCACCACGAGTGCCGAGCTCCTGCTCGTCGCCGCCGCGCTCGTGGTCGCAGCCCTCTCGCCTCATCACATCGGAACCGCGAGCCGCTACGCGGTCATCGTCCTGCTGGCCGTCGCCATGGGCGTTCAGAACACCGCCGCGAGAAAGCTTGCCGTCCCCGATCTCACAACGACGGTGCTGACCATGACCTTGACCGGTCTAGCGGCGGATTCGGCACTCGCCGCAGGACACGGCTCGAAACTTGGCCGACGCGCGCTCTCCGTCGCCGCGATGCTGCTCGGCGCGCTGATCGGCGGACTGCTCGTCTTGAAGGTCGACAATCCCGCGCCGCTTGCGCTGGCGACGGCATTGCTGGCGATCGTCTCCCTCTTCACCTTCCGAGCATCCCGGTCAAAGCCCGCCTGGGCAGACGCCTAGTGGATCAGGTTGTCCTCCAACACTCATCGACGGGACGAGTGTGCTGCGAGACGGCGGCGGTTTCGCATCCGCCGGTGGACAGTTGGTGTGGCTAGGCAACTACAGCGACGGAGCGGCGGCCGAGGCTTCTCGGGCGCCGTGGAGCTGGGCGCGTGCAGATGGCACAGCCACGTCCCCGAGTTCGGGGAGAACGTGCGCACGACGGTACGACGTAGTCGGCCTAGCCGCTTGTTTTTCGCGAAGGCGCGACTTCGGCCAGCGCCTGGCCGAATGGTGATCCGAGGCGCATCGCTACCCTGGACGCTCCGGCCACCCCGGACCGCGCCGTGGAGTCTGGCGAGCGACGAAGGCGCAGCCGGTCGCTCGCGGCGGGCGGAATATCCGCGGTTAGTGCATCGGCAAGCGGCGGGCAGCGTACCGCCTCATCGAGCAGACATTCGGCCACCTTGAACGCGATCGCGAAGGCGGTTTCCTCGATCGCCTCGCGCTCGTCGGGGCTGACTGCCTCCAGGAGCGCCCGCTCGCGTAGCAATCGCTCCTTAGCGACCTCACGCGCCCGTCCGCGAACGCCGCCACGATCTGTCACCGCGCTCGAGCCCCCGGCGCAAGCTGAACGCCCGACGGCGATGGCCGTGCCTGCTTCGCCGGAGCACCGGTCAATCGGAAACCGGCGAACATGATGGCGATCCCGAGCAGCTCGCCTGCATAGACGAAGGAGTAGTTGCCGGCTCGCGACATACCCGTCGCCAGCGCGACAACAATCGCACCGCAGGCGATCCAAGCGTTTGCGCGCACACTTCGGCGGCGAAAGATCGCATAGAACGAACCACCGACGAGGAAGATCGTGCCGAAGCTGTTGAGGGTCATCGCCCACAGGGCGGCGTGTCCACCGAGCGCTGCGTTGGGCGGCGGGCGGCCACTGGGGGTCGCCGTAAGAAGCCTCTCGTCCACGGGCGCCAGCAGGACCGTCACCGCCGCCGCGAGGGAAGCGGTGATGAGCGCTCCCGCGAGGACGTCCCGTGCACGCGGCGGAAGGATGAGCCAGGCCGAGCCGGCGCCCAGGCACGCCACCGCCAGCACCCCTCCGGCCAGGTAGTACGTCCGGAAGAGCGCCGGACTCCAACCGGAGCGCTGGGCGGCCGCCTCTGCGAGCGCCGCGGCGGCGAAGAGCGCGAAGCCGACGCTCCAGAAGATCTTTTGACCCGCGGGCCGCCGGGCGAAGCTGGAGAGCAGAAGGCCACTGAAGAGCAGGGCGACGAGCGTCGCGCCTATTGGGAGCAGCGTGTCGGCGACGGCTGGCGCGCTCCCTTCGAAGTGGCTGGAGATCGCAGTGACCGACTCACCTGGAGAGACGACCGTGATGTAGGCGAAGTCACGCCCGCCGAACATGCCTTCGTGCGTGGCTGCGAAGGCATACCGGCCCGGTTCGGGGACGCGGTCGGGGACGAGGCGAAGCGCGGTCGGGCCAGACGCGACCACGCGGAGCGGCACGTTTCCGCCGCGGTCGAGGTCGAAGAGGGTGTACCCACTCGGGTCGTCGACGGCTGCGGCACGGACCGACAGCGCGCCGAGATCGTCGGCATGAATCCGGAGCGCGTCCGCAGGATACGGGCTCTGCGGGTCTCCCCAGGAGAAGAGCTTGACGAGGCCGTCCGGCGTGGACAGGAACTGCCCCGTCACCTCGGGCGTGAGCCTCGGCTGGTAGCTGTACCGAACGGAGCTCGAGCCGATGCCTGCGAGCGCAGGCACGAACGGGAGCGAGACGAGCACGAGCCCGATCGTCCCGATCGCCACGCTCACGCGCGTCCGGTAGCTGCCGGGTCGCAGGCGCCGGCGACGCGGCGGTGGATCGCCGAGCAGCCGGTTTCGGCGGCGTGCATGGGCGCGATAGAGCAGCGCCGCCGACACGAGCGCGCTCCCCGGCAAGTAGACGAGCTCGGCCTTCCAGCCGACGGCCTGCAGCGGCCCGTCCGCGTACGGGCTGAAGGCGACGGGGACGATCGCCCAGGCGAGTGCCGGGCCCGCCAGAAGAAGGATCGACGCCATGAACGGGAAGCCGGCGAAGAGCCAGCCGACGCCCGGGAAGCCGAGCAGGCCGAGCGGGAGCTCATACCCGGCCAGGGCCGCCGGGCTCCGCCGCTGCACCCGGCGCGGGATGCGCCCCGTGTAGGTGGTCGGTATCGCGGCCAGGGTGAGGCGGGCGAGCTCGAACTGTCGCCCGGTCATGCGCCACGCGGCCGAGGCATAGGCCCAGAAGCCGACGAGCATCGCGAGCGCGGCGGGAACGAGAGCGAGCGAGGACCACGGCTCGAGTGACGTCACGGCAGCCGCGAAGGTCTCGCCGCCGGAGACCTTGTGCGCCTCGACCAAGGCGAAGGCGATCCCGAACGCGTAGTAGGCGAGCATCCCGAGCGAGACCGCCGGCAGCGCGATCCGGGCGCGGCGACTCGGCCATGCGGCCCCCAGGCGCGTCAGGACGGCGAGGCCGAGGCCGAGGAGGATGACCATGAGGCCGCCCAGCATGTTCAGCTGGGAGTGCAGGTTGACGACCACGTCGCCCGCGTCTCCCCCCCGGTCGAGAATCTCGTTCACGGCGGGGAAGGCCTGCACCGGGCCCTGGAGGGTTCCCAACGCAAGCGCGCCGCAGCCCGCGTAAAGGAAGAGGCGCGTCGGGCCCGGGATCGTTCGCGCCGAGCGGACGAGCGTGGCGAGCAGAAACCAGAACGCCGCGAACATGGCGATGCCACCACCCATGACCAGGTAGGGATGGACGGACGTCGCCTCCTCCGCCTGCTCCGGGGTCATGAGGCGGTCGACGACGAGGCCGCCTTCGTGGAAGCCGAGGTAAAGCGCCGCGCCGTAGAAGGCGAGGGAGCCGGTGAGGAGCGACCAGAAGCACGTATTCGCGACGCCCACTGAAGGTCGCGCCCCGCCGAGCCGGGGGATGAGGTAGAACGCCGCGCCCGCGACGACCATCGTCAGGCCCGTCACCAGGTTGATGTGCGCGTGTGAGATGGGGTCGATCCACTCGCCGGCGTGCCCGGCCTCGTAGAGCCAGCTCGCATTGGCGGGCTGCACCTGGATGACCCCCTGGACGGTGCCTACCGTGAGCGCACCCGCGCCGACGGCGATGAACTTCCAGAGATGCCCGTCTGGCTTGGCCACGCGCACCAGGCGCCCTTGGAAGACGGTCAGGAACACGTTGGCCGCGAAGCACCAGTAGCCGAGCCCCATCACCCCGGCTCCCATCCCGACCGGCACCTTGTACCAGTCGCCCATGTGCCGCTTCGCGGCCTCGTAGTTGGAGCCCTGCGCGATGAGGTTGCTCATCGCGATCCCGTTCTCCACGAGGGCGAAGTAGAAGACGAGTAGGCCGAGCGCGGTGAACCAAAAGGATGCCTGGGCCAGACCGGGGCTGGCAAGCGGACGCCCGACGATCCGCGGGAGCACGTACCAGCAGAGGCCGGTCGAGATGAGGGTGCCTCCGCCGACGATCATGACGTGCGTGTTCGAGAGGTCACGGACGAGGTGGCCCGCGTAGCCACCCCGGGCGAGCCATTCGGCGGCCCAGGGGACGTTCTTCGCGGCCATGTGAACACCGCCGATGACTAGAAAGACGCCGCCCGCCACGAAGTACTTCCCAAGCTTCATGTCTGCAGCGCCGAGCTCCTCTTCTGGGTATGGCTCGGTTCGCAACGGCGGCCGCTGCCCTGGCAGGAGCCGCATGACGGCGACGATTGCCACCGCGAAGAACGCGACGTAACTCAGGAACTGGAGTGACGAGAGGTGCTGGACCCACATGGCGTGAGCTCAGCGGAGTCCGGGCTCGATGAAGTAGATCGTGAGCGTCCAGCCGAGGTAGACGAGCGCGATGACCGCGAGGATGATCCAGGCCCGGATCTGGGCTCGGCGCGAGTGACGGACCTCGTCGCCGACGTCCCGGTAGCCGACCAGCGGCCGGGCGGGTTTCCCCTCCTCCATCAGAACACCTTCTCCATGACGATCGTCTCCTCGGACTCGAGCCCGGCGACGTCGCCGAGCATGCGAACGAACGTGTAGCCGCGCGCGAGGAAGACCTCGAGCTGCTCGATCGTGTCCCACGTCGTGTAGCAGTGGACGAGCATCGCGCCCGGCTCCGCGCGCGCGAACACGTCGAAGCTCTGGCACCCCGGGTACTCCTGCACGTGTGCCTTGAGGGCTTGCAGGGAGGCGAAGACCGTCATCCAGTCCTCCGTGGGCACCGACGTGCGAGTGCAACTCGAATAGGCGACGTACGGAGGCGCGACGGCCATCAGAATTTCTGGCCCCAGACGAGGTGGCCCACGATGAGCGCGACGGCGAAGCCGGTGAGGACGATCGTGAGGAGGACGAAGAAGAACGTCGCGGGCCCTGCCTGTTCGGTCGTGTAGCCGCCGAAGCTGTCGACCGGGTACATGGCTGCGCGGCCTTCGGAGCGCTGCAAGGTCGTCCGGTACTGCCAGACCCAGAAGAGGATCCCGACCGTCAAAACGACCACGAAGCCCCACATCCAGGCGAGGGAGAACCAGTCCACATGCCAGGTGGCGACGGTGTGGTCGGTCTCGTGGTGGCCCTGAAGGTAGCGGTAGTACTCCTCAACCGTCTCGGGCGTGTCTCCCGTCGGCATCGCCATCAGTCCCACTCCTCGTCGTCGAGCGCCCAGTCGGGCGTGTAGTAGTCCTCTTCCTCCACGAGCAGCGGGATTGCAGCCGCCTTGTCGAGTTCCTGGAAGTGCCCCAGCTTCCAGGCGACCAGGAACACGACGAGCGCGAAGCCCGAGAAGACGAAGAAGGTGTCGAGCATCCAGTCGGCCATGATCCACTTCGATTGGTCGTTCTCCGGTTGGTCGTGCGCGACCGCGACCGCGGGCTCGGCCAGAGCGGCGACCACGACGGCCAAGAAGACAGTAAGGCGTGTCACTGTTGTCCCGGCACGGTCGGCGGGAGGTCCTTCTGGGACAAGGGCGGCAGCTGTTCGCCCCGGGCGCGAGCCTCGGTCCAGGCCTGATTGAGCAACTTCTCGTAGATCGTGCGGATGCCGTTGGCGGCGTCTGTGAGCGAAAGCCTGGTCTTCCCGTCGTTGACGAGGAAGGAATCGCCTGGGGCGAGTCCCGGGAAAACGCGCATCGCCTCTTGCATGTAAGGATCCGTGACGGCCGCCTTGTCGAAACTGGCGTTGCCCTCGAGCTTCTGCTGGCTGGCGAGCCACGCGAGCAGCTCCTCGGAGGGTTGCCACACGATGTAGTCCTCGGGCTCGGGGACGACGTTTGGCTCGAGCGTCTTGTTCGGAATGGTCTTGAGAAAGAGGACAACCCGCCAGATGTCGTCAACCGAAAGCCGGTCGCCGAAGTTCTCCATCGCCGTGCCGGGCCACCCGCGGAGAATGCGGTAGTAGAAGTCTCCGGGGCCAGTGTCGCCGCCACAGCAGGCGTCGTCCTTGTCCGTGAAGTCGGCCGGCGTCGGCGAGAGAAAGCGAGCGCCGGGCCCCTTGCCGTCGCCCAGCTCGCCGTGACAGCCGACGCAACGGTCGAGGAAGACTTCCTTGCCGCGCAAGAGGTTCTGCTCCGTGACGGGGAGGGGGTTACCGGAGAGCCAGTAGCTACGGTCGATCTGAGCGAGATTGGGCGCTTCCTCGAGCTGGCCTTCCGGGGGCGCGAGACCGCCTTCGTTGGGCTCGAGCGGCGGGTTACTTGCCCCCTGGAAACCCGCGTACGGCTCCGGGAAGCCCTGGTTCACGAGCACGATGTGCTTCGAGTACAGCTGTCCTGCGTACCGAAGCAGGCCCGACTTGCCACTCCGCGTCTCGACGAAGGTGACTAGCTCGTCCACCTGCTTGTCGGAGAAGAGCGATTTCATGGTCGGCATGAGGGAGAGCGGGTCCATGTAGCGCGGGTCGTAGAAATGCGCGCGCTGCCAGTCATCCGGGTGCCAGCCGGACTCCTGCGAGAGGTCAGGCCCTGTGCGTTCTGTGCCCAGCAGGTTAGGCGACTGGTCGCTGCCCCAAAAGTCGCCTGGCTGGGAGACCTTCGGGTAGAGGAAGTAGTTCGCGTAGCGCACGTCCTGCGGCCGCGAATAGCCCGAGTGGCAGGTGTAGCAGCCGTTCTGCGCGAAGAGGTTGCGACCCTTCACGGCGGTGCTCGAGAGCGGCGCCCAGTCGGCGGAGGGGGGCGGGTCGAAGGTATGGATCGGGAGCCAAACGACGATCGCAACCACTGTGAAGAACGCGATCAGGCCGCCGAGACCGGCGACCAGCGGGGTGATGAGCATCCGTTCGGGCGGGTGCCTGACCCAGCCGCGCGGAACGCGTGGCTTCCCGGTCTCGTCGCGGTCGAATTCGTCGGCCATTGACTAGGCCCCTGTCAGCGGGGGCGCCACCGCCTCCGCGACCTTGAGCGTTTCGCGCCGCCGCCGTTCGCCCGTATTCGTGAAGATCGTTGCCCCGATGTTGACCATCTGGACGATCCCGGAGACGACGATCATCGCTCCGAAAATTCCGCGCGCGATGTAGTAAGCGTGGAGCTGCGGCAGCACGTTCACCTCGGGGATGCCCTGTTCCCAGCTGAACCCCTGCTGGAACCCGGCCAGCGTCAAGACGCTGAAGAATCCAGTGAAACCGACCGTGACGAGCCAGTACTGCCACTCGGTGAGGCTGCGGCTGAAGAGCGGGCGCTTGTAGACCTGCGCCACGATGTAGTCGATCACCCCCATGCCGAGGATCGTGAATGCGCCGAGCAGAGCCAGGTGGGCGTGGGCGACGACGAAGTTGGTGAAGTGGGTGAGCTTGTTGAACGGCTGTATCGCCTCGAACGCTCCCTGGATGTTGGTCAGGAAGTAGAAGAAGAAAGCGGTCATGGTGAAGCGCAGGGGTAAGTTCGTGAAGAACTTCTCCCAGTTGCCCTTCATGGTCCCGAGGATGTTGATCGTGAACGCGAAGACCGGGACGAGCAGCATCCAGGACGACACCTCGGCAATCGTCTTCAGCCAAGCCGGCGTCGGCGACTGGAGGATGTGGTGGTCGCCGACCCCTGTGTAGAAGAACGCCATCCCCCAGAAAGAGATGAGCGACAACGTGTAGCTGTAGAGCGGCGTGTTTGTGATCCGCGGCACCATGTAGTAGGTCAGCGCGAGCAGCATCGGGGTAAGCCAGAGCCCGAAGAGGTTGTGCGCGTACCACCAGTTGAGGATCGCGTCCGAGAGGCTCCCGGACAGGGCGCCGGAGGGCGCGCCCCAAACGTTCCCGGGGCGCCAGATGACGTTCCCGATCGCGTAGTCGACCGCGAGCCAGATCGGGCTCGCGATGAAGAACCAGACGGAGACGTAGATCGGCCGGATCGTCCGGATCGAGACCGTCGCGAGGATGTTGAAGATGTTCGCGCCCCAGATGACGAGGAGCGCGATGTCAATGGGCCAGATGAATTCGCCGTACTCCCGTCCCTGGCTGTGCCCGGTGAGCAGGCCGATGACACCGAGCAGGTACATGGCGTTCCACGCCCACGCGCAGATGATCCCGAGCCGTTCGCTCCACATCCCCTTCGCGCCGACCAAGCGCGGGAGCATGTAGAAGAGCGCGCCGAAGTACATCATCGTCAGCCAGGCGAGAATCACTCCGTTCACGTGCGACGGTCGCACCCGGCTGAACGAAAGCCAGGAGATGCTGCCGAACGCCTCGGGGGTCACGAACTCGGTCGCGAGGACGAGCCCGAAGAGATCGACGACGGTCAGCCAGACGATCGACGACAGCAACCAGTGCTTGGCTGCGCCGTCCGGGAACGAGAACGTCCGCTTCGGGGGCTCCACACGCGCCTCTGGAGCCTCGAGGACCGCCGCTCCTGGGGGGATCGGCTCGGCCATCGCCGGAAATGTAAGCGGGGCGGCGATCGAATACAGCCAAATGACAAAAATGTCATCAGGCCGTCATTTCCAGGTCATTCGCTGTATCGTCCCGGCCGGCGGCGACCATGCACATCCTGGTCATCGAGGACGAACCGAGAATTCTCTCGTTCCTCGTTCGGGGGCTCGAGGGCGAGGGGTTTACCGTGTCCTCCGCGATCCACGGGGCCGCAGGCCTGGAGCGCGCCAGAGCGCACCCACCCGACCTGGTCGTCCTCGACCTCCTGCTCCCGGGCCTCGACGGGCTCACCGTCCTCCGCGAGCTGAAGCGCGAGCGGCCCGAGCTTCCGGTCGTGATCCTCTCGGCACGGGGCGACCTGCCGACCAAGTTGCGCGGCTTCGAGCTGGGCGCAAGCGACTACGTCGCCAAGCCGTTCGCGCTCGTCGAGCTGATCGCGCGTGTCCGAGCGCAGCTACGCCAGTCGCAGTGGAGCGGCGAGGCGAACCTCGTCACCGCCGGGGTGCTCGCGCTCGACCTAGCGCGGCGGCAGGCGCGGATCGGCGCGCTCGTGACCGACCTCAGTGATCGCGAGTTCCGGCTCCTCCACCACTTCGTGCTCCACGCAGGGGAAGTCCTGAGCCGCGAGCGGCTGCTCGCGGAGGTTTGGGGCTACAGCTTCGATCCGGGCTCGAACGTCGTCGAGGTCTGTATCCGCCGCCTCCGGAAGAAGCTTGGCCCCGAAGCCCCTATCGAGACGATTCGACATGCCGGTTATCGCCTGGTCGCTGCGTAACGCCACCGAGCTCGCCTGGGGCGTATTCGCCGCAGCGAACCTCGTTGCCATGGTCCGCTGGGAAGCCTGGGAAACGATCCCGTTCCATTTCATCTGGGTCAGCCTGACACTCGTCTATGGCTACCGGGTCTGGCGCCTAGGGGCGACGCTCTCCACCCTCGCCGTCGTCTTCGTCGCGACAGGCGCTCTGATCCTGCTCGACGTTCACGGTGGGTCGCAGTTGGTGGGTGAGCTCTTCGAAGTCCCGCTCATGTCGGCCATGTTCCTGGCCATGGTCTGGCACGCCCGCCGTCGACAGCAGGCCCTGCGAGCGGTCGAGCTCCTCGCCGACGAGCGCGCGTCGCTGCTCGAACGGCAGCAGCGCTTCCTGCACGACGCATCTCACGAGTTGCGCACCCCCGTGACGATCGCACGCGGTCACCTCGAAGTGTTCGAGCGCACCGGCGAGGCGAGCCAGGAGATCGACGTGGCGCTCGACGAGCTCGCGCGGATCGAGCACATCCTCGGACGCCTGCTCCTGCTTGCGAAGGCGGAGCATCCGGACTTTGTGACGTGGTCGGACATCGATGTCGAGCCGTTCCTCGAGGACGTGTTTCTCCGCTGGTCAGGCGCGGCCCAACGACCGTGGCGCCTCGGGAGCCTCCCCGTCGGAACGCTACGCGCAGATCCCGAGGCGCTCAGGAACGCGCTCGACGCCCTGCTCGAGAACGCGGTCAAATACACGGAGGTCTCCGACCCGATCGAGCTCTCGGCCGAGTCGCGGGGGAACGAGATCGCGATCGTCGTCTCCGACCGGGGATGCGGCATCGCGCGCGACGCGGTCGACCGGATCTTCGAGCGCTTCGCGCGCGCCGACCCGGCCCGCACGCGGGCCGGGGGAGGCGCCGGGCTCGGGCTCGCCATCGTCGACGCAATCGCCAAGGCCCACGGCGGGCACTGCTCCGTCGAGACGTCCGAGAAGGGTTCGTCCTTCGCGCTTCACCTGCCCGGATTCCAGCGGGCAACTCTCATCACGCACGCTCACGATCTCCTTCCTGCGCACGTCCCCTCGGGCGGCTAGCCGCGCCGGAATATCCGCCGCCAACCACCGGCCCGCCGATCGCCGCGCGTCAAGCGCCCCAGGAGGCCCTCCCGCCCCCAGCTCGCGTCCTCCTTCATCCTCGTGAGGTGTGCCTGGTCGGCGGCCAGGACGGCGGTGGTGGTTCGATCGAGATCTGCGTTCATTGACGGCTCCTTTCATAGAGATCGCGCTGTCTGCGCTGCGCATGATCCAACTGGGACCACGTGAACGAAGCGTGAGAAGACCTTCAGAAGTGTCTAAGAATCGGGCCAACCCGTCGTTACACTGTCCGCGCCGCCGGAGCGGTGGCAGGGCGGCGGAATGCGGCGGTTTCGAAAACCGTTACCCGTCGTTAGGCGGATCGAGGGTTCGAATCCCTTCCCCTCCGCTTGGTTGAGCCGAAAGCCGCATTACTAGGCGGGTTTCGGCCTCTGTGACTGGCGCCTGTCCGCCCCTACGGTGTACCGCTTGAAACCGCTAACGACCGCTCAGGACTGGTGCTCACTGGCGCGGAAGTGGCGCGCTCGTCTGTGAGACACTTGGGCCCTGCGCTTGTAGGAGGGCATCAGTGGGTGAGTGGGACGTTCTCGGGATTCTGGCCGTGGCAGGCCTGGTCTTTTCATCGGCTGGGCGCTCGACGAGCGTCGCAAGCGGCGCCGGTCCCGTTAGTCAGGCTTAGTAGGATTAGTTCGGGAGGGATCGGATGTCGAACACGACGGTCTGGGGTCTCTCGAAGAAGAAGGCGAACTATCGTCCCGCTCCGCAGGCCGAGGTGCGCTGCGACCACTGCATGTACATGTTCCCACCGCTGGCGCTCGGTGGCTGCCACTTGGTCCGCGGGCTGATCCGCGGCTCGGCCACGTGCGACAAGTTCACGCCCCGCCGCTGACCAGCCGCAACGGGCTCGGGTCGAACGCGTCAGTTGCGACTCAGCGGGACCCGAGGTCGATCCCGGTGGCGGCGCCGATCGTCGTGCGGAAGTCCTGAAACTCGGCTGCGGAGGGGAAGAGGCACAAGCCGCGTTCGCGCGCGACGGGCGGCCTTGTCTTATACTCGCGCAGGTGTCAAGTGAGCTACGCAGCCCGTTGCGCGAACGGACCAGAATGACGGCGGAGCTCGACCGTGTGAAAGCGGCGTCGGGGCGACTGCAGAAGGTCACCGACTGGCAGAGCGAGGCTCGGCATGATTTCGAGTCCGCGATCCACGACGCCTACAAGAGCGGAGCGAGCACGCGGCAGATCGCTCGCGTCGCCGGGGTCAGTCACGCCCGCGTCTTTCAGATCATCTCGGCGCAGTAGGGCCTCAGAACGCGAGAGTCAGGGCTGCTCTAGCGTGACGCCGATCGCGGAGCCGACCTGCGTACTCATCAGTTGCAAGTCGGTGCGCAGGCGTAAATTCATGAGCGAACTTCGCCCGTGTATACAACGGCGCGTTCGCCATGCCCTCGGCGAGAGCGAGCGCAAGGACGCGTCGCTCTACGTGGCGGCCGGTGTCGCCCCGCCCGAGCTTGCCCGGGCGGCCTGAGAGCCTTTCACGTCGTCACGAGTGTGCCGGGCGACACCGGCCGCCGCGTACGCGTCCTCCTCGTCCAACGTCTCGTGCTCGAGGAGAGCGGTGGCGAGTGAGTCGAGCTTCGTCCGGTTCCGCTTGAGCAGGTCGACGACGTCCTGATGCGATTCTTCGACGATCCGTCGCACTTCGACGTCCACGAGCTTCTGCGTATCCGAGGAGGCCTCGGCGGCACCCGGAAGCAAAGGACCTGCGCCGTCGCGCGGAAGAACGGCGACCGGTCCGATCGCGGGGCTCATGCCCCAACGGCCGACCATCTGGCGGGCGATCTCCGTGAGCTGCTGGATGTCCGACTCGGCGCCGCTGCTCGTCTCCCCGTAGACGACTTCTTCGGCTGCTCGCCCGCCGAGGGCCACCTTGATCTTTGCCTCGACCTCTGGTTGGCGGTAGTTGAACCGGTCGCTTTCTGGCGCCGCGAACGTGACTCCAAGTGCGAGGCCGCGCGGAATGATCGAGACCTTTCGGACCGGGTCGGCGCCTTCGGTGAGCATCCCGACAATCGCGTGCCCAGCTTCGTGGTAGGCCGTTCGACGTCGATCCTCCGGGCTCATCATCACCTGACGCTCGGCACCGAGGACGATTCGCTCCAACGCGTCCGTGAAATCAGCCTCCGTCACGGCATCGTGGTTTCGGCGCGCGGCGACGAGCGCGGCCTCGTTGACGAGGTTGGCGAGATCCGCCCCAACCATGCCCGGCGTCGTCGCCGCGATGCGCCCAAGGTCGACGTCCGGGGCGAGCGGCACGGAGCGGGCGTGCACGCGGAGGATCGCCTCACGACCAGCGCGATCAGGGGACTGGACCGCGACCCTGCGATCGAAACGGCCTGGCCGAAGGAGAGCGGCGTCGAGAACGTCCGGGCGGTTGGTCGCCGCGATCACGATAACGTTGGTGGAGGAGTCGAAGCCGTCCATCTCGGTGAGGATCTGGTTGAGCGTCTGCTCGCGCTCGTCGTTGCCACCGCTAAAACCAGCGACTCCCGATGTTCGCGAGCGCCCGATCGCGTCTAGCTCGTCGATAAAGACGATT
>Ga0307289_10000458_pt1 | contig 17440 bp, 17 predicted proteins | sample ER_DNA_143_FD_194483 | JGI IMG/M metagenome (GOLD analysis project Ga0307289, IMG submission 194483) | Bulk soil microbial communities from the East River watershed near Crested Butte, Colorado, United States - ER_DNA_143 | ecosystem: Environmental > Terrestrial > Soil > Floodplain | place...
CGGGTCGCCTCGGCCGCGGCCAGGGCCCCGTAGCGGATGGCCTCGTCCTCGCCCTCGGCCCCGGCCTGGGCGAAGTGGCTGGCCAGCTGGGCCGGCGGGACCCCGCCGGTGTCGCGCTCGGCCTCCAGGGCCCGCCCGACCCGCAGGTGCAGGCGGGCCCGGGCCTGGCCGTCGAGCCCGTCCAGGACCACCTCGCGGAACAGGTCGTGGGCGAAGCGCCAGGGCCGCAGCGGCCCGGTCGGGCCGGCCAGGACGTGGGCCCGGGCGGCCTCCTCCAGCAGGTCGCGCACGGCATCGGGGGGCGCGCCGGTGACGCGGGTGAGGAGGGCGGCGGTGAACTCCGGCCCGGCCACGGCGGCCGTGGTGACCAGCTCGACGCACGCCGGGCCGAGCCGGGCCAGGCGCCGCCGGACGGCCTCGCGGACGCCGAAGGGGATCCCGGCCGGCGCGTCCAGCCCCGGCCCGCCGGTGCCGGTCTGGGCGAGCAGCAGCCGGGTGACCTGCTGGACGAAGAACGGGTTGCCGCCGGTCCGCCGCCGCAGATCGGCGACCAGGGCCGGCTCCGGCCGGCCGCCGAGCATGCCGGCGACCAGCTGGGCGACCTCGTCCTCGGACAGCGCCCGCAGGGGGACGACGGTGCTCCCGGCGGCCAGGTCGGCCAGCAGGGGCGCCAGCTGGTCGTCGGGCGGGGTGTCGAGGTCGCGCCAGGTGGCGAGCACGAGCACCCGGGCGGCCGGCAGCCGGCGGGCCAGGAAGTCGAGCAGCTGCAGCGACGGGGGGTCGGCCCACTGGAGGTCTTCCAGGACCACCATCAGCGGCCGGTCCTCGGCGGCGGCCAGGAGCACCGAGGTGACCTCGTCCAGCAACCGGAAGCGGGCCGCGGCCGTGGCCGGCTCGTCGGGGGTGGCCGGCGGGGCGGCCGCCCCCGGCAGCTCGGGCAGGAGCCGGGCCAGCGAGGAGGCGCCGGCGGCCACCCGGCCCAGGCGCGGGTCCTGGGCGACGAGCGACCGGAGCACCTGGACCCAGGGCCACCAGGCCGGCGCCCCCTCGCCCTGCCAGCCCCAGCCCCACACCACCCGGGTCCCGCGGCCGTCGGCGTCGGCGGCCGCCTGGGCGGCCACCGAGGTCTTGCCGATGCCGGCCTCGCCGGTCAGCAGCACGAGCCGGCCCCGGCCGCCGGCCGCGTCCTCGACCGCCCGGCGGAGCTGGGCGAGCACGTCCGAGCGCCCGACCAGGCCGGCCCAGGCCGCCTGCCCCGGCCCCGCCCCGGCGCCTTCCGCCGCCTCCCCGATGGTCATCCCAGGGCGATTCTCCCACCGCCCCGCCGCCCACCGGCCGGTAGATTGTCCAGATGGAGCAGGACGGCACCGCGACCGACGCCGACGGCCAGGCGCCGGCGCTGCGGCTCACCGGGCTCCACAAGCAGTTCGGGGAGACGACTGCGGTCGACCACCTCGACCTGGCCGTGCCCAGGGGGTCGTTCTTCGGGCTGGTCGGGCCCAACGGCGCCGGCAAGACCACGGCGCTGTCGATGGCCGTGGGGCTGCTGCGCCCCGACGCCGGCAGCGCCCGCATCTTCGGGGTGGACGTGTGGGCCGACCCGGTGGCCGCCAAGCGGCTCATCGGGGTCCTGCCCGACGGTATGGCCCTGCCGGAGCGGCTCACCGGCCGGGAGCTGCTCACCTACCTGGGGCTGCTGCGGGGTCTGGACCGGTCCACGGTGGCCGCGCGAGCCGGCGAGCTGCTGGAGGTGCTGGAGCTGACGGCCGCCGAGCGCACCATGGTGACCGACTACTCCGCCGGCATGCGCAAGAAGATCACCCTGGCCACGGCGCTGCTGCACACCCCGAGGCTGCTGGTGCTCGACGAGCCGTTCGAGGCGATCGACCCCGTGTCGGCGGCCACCATCCGGGCCATCCTGGGGCACTTCGTCGACGCCGGCGGGTCGGTGGTGATCTCCAGCCACGTCATGGCCCTGGTCGAGCAGGTCTGCGACCACGTGGGCGTGATCGCCAGAGGGCGCCTGGTCGCCTCCGGCACCCTCGACCAGGTGCGCGACGGCGGCTCCCTGGACGACGCGTTCGTGCGGCTGGTCGGCGGCCGCATCAGCGTCGAGGGCCTGTCGTGGCTGGCGTCCTGACGCCCGAGCTGTCGGGCGCGGCCGTCCGCGACACCGCCGGCGCCCTGATCGGCATGCGCCGTTCGCTGACCTGCAACGCCCCCGGCGGGTCGTCCACCGTGCAGCTGTTCCGCACCGTCGGGCTGGGGCTGGCGGTCGGCACGCTGCTGTGCGGCCTGGTCCGGTTCGACGACCCGGGTCGCTGGGTGGACCTGCTGGCCGCGCTCTACCTGGGCTGGCTGATCGGCTGGGCCATGGGGCCGATCGCGGTCCGGGGCGCCGGCCAGGGCCTGCGCCCGGAATGGTTCGCGCTGCTGCCGATCCCGCCGCGCCGCCTGGCCACGGGGCTGCTGGCCGCCTCCTTCGTCGGGGCCGCGCCCGCGATCACCCTGGTCGCCTTCGCGGCCCTGCCGGTCGCCGCGACCCGCCTCGGCGTCCTGCCGCTGCTGGTGACCGTGCCCGCGGCCCTCCTGGAGCTGGTGCTGGTGGTGGTGCTGTCCCGGGTGGTGGTGGCGGCGCTGACCGCGGCCCTGAGCTCCCGCCGCGGCCAGGAGCTCGGCGGGCTGCTCGTCGCCGTGGTCATCGCCCTCGCCTCGGGCGGCTGGTCGCTGGCCACCGTGATGGGCCAGCGGCTGGCCGCCGGCCCGGGGCCGGCGCTCAGCACGGCCCTGCGGGTCCTGCCCTCGGGGTGGGCGCCGGTGGCGGTGGCGGCCGCCGACCGCTCGGACTGGCTCCTGGCGGCCGCCGCCCTGGCCGGGCTGGTCCTGCTGTGTGGGCTGCTGCTGGCGGTCTGGGCGGGGCTGCTGGCGCGGACCATGCGCCGGGCCCGCCGGCCGCGCTCCGCGCGTCGCCCGCGGCGGCACGGCCCGGCGGGGGACCGCCGCCGCCATGCCGACGGCCTGGCGGCTGCTGCCGGCCAGCCCGACCGGCGCCGTCGTCGGCAGGGAGCTGTACGCCTGGCGGCGCGACAGCGCCCGGACCCTGCTGCTGCTGATGGCGCTGCTGGTCAGCGGGCTGAACCTGGCCGTGCCGGCGCTGGCCTTCTCCGCCCCGGCGCTGCTGCCCTGGGTCGGGCTGGGGGCGGCCCTGATCGTCAGCGCGGGCGCGGCCAACGTGTACGGCGAGGACGGGACGGCGTTCTGGCTGACCCGGATGGTGCCGGGGGTCGAGCGGGCCGACGTGCGCGGCCGGCAGGTCGCCTGGCTGCTGGTCGTGGGGCCGGCGATGGTGGTGCTGACCGTGGCCCTGATCGCGCTCACCGGTCAGGGCTGGGCCTGGCCCTTCGTGCTGGCCGCGCTGGCGGCCGTGCTCGGGGCCACGCCGGGCCTGATGGCGTGGGTGTCGGTGGCCAGGCCGGTCCCCGAGAAGGACCCGCACCTGCGCGCCGGCCCGTTCGACACCGGAGACGACCCGAGCACCTCGGGCGCGCTCGCCGCCCACGGGTACCTGATGCTCCTGCTGGTCGCCGCCTGCGCCGTGCCCGGCGCCGTCCTGGTGCTGCTGGGCGCCGTCCGGGAACGGCCGGCCCTCCAGGTCGCCGGGGTCCTGGTCGGGGTCGCGACCGGCGGGCTGCTGTACTGGTGGGGCGGCCGGGTCGCCGCCCGCCGGCTGGCCGACCGCGGCGCCGAGCTGATGGACCTGCTCCGCCTCGGCCCGGAGGTCCCCGCCGTGAGCGAGGCCACCGGCCCGGCCCGCGAACCCGGGCGGCGCCGGCGGGACGCCGCCGTCGGCACCCTGTGGACGGTCGGGATCATCTGCGTGGTCCCCCAGGGCCTGGTCCCGGTCGCCTTCAGCCTGTTCGGCGTCGACCCCCAGGTCAGGGTGTGGTTCGCGGCCCGCTACGCGCCCCAGGACCTCCAGCTGCTGGTGGCGGCCGGCTTCATCGTCGTGGGCCTGCTCGCCATCTGGTGGGCCGAGACCACCCGCCGCCGCTCCTCCGAGCCGTCCTAGCCCGGGGGGATGTTCTGGTTGCGGTGGAACAGGTTGTCGGGGTCGTAGCGGCGCTTGACCTCGACCAGGCGGTCCCAGGTGGGGCCGGGGTAGGCCTGGCGGACCCGCTCGGGGCCCTCGTCGCCGAGGAAGTTGACGTAGGCGCCGTCGTCGCCCTGGTGGAGGGCGGCCGCCAAGCCGTCGACCCAGCCCTGGCGCCGCTGGCGGTCGGCGGGGCCGTCGTAGAAGGCGGCCAGGTTGGCCATGATCCGGCTGTGGCGGTGGGCGAAGGCGGTCGCCTCGGCCGGGACCCGGGCCATGGCCCCGCCCAGGGCCCGCAGCTGGACCGCCCGCATGGCCGCGTCCGACGCCTGGAGGTGCTCCATGATGGTGTCGGCGACCGTGCCGTCCACGGTGTCGACGAACATCGTGTGGCCGACCGCGGTCGGGTGGAACTCCTCCTCGGGCGGGAACATCCCCGCATAGGGCATGGGCTTGACCATGTCGGCGAGCGGCTCGGCCAGGGCCCGGAACGGCGCCACCGCCCGCTGCCCGGCCTCGGCCTGCCCGGCGTAGGCCAGCATGGCCATCACCACCAGCTGGCCGTGCTGCTCGGGCGGGATGAACGGCATCGGCGGGGCGGCCATGACGTTGGCGATGGCCGACAGCTCCTCGGGCGCCGCCTCGGCGGCGGCCATGAAGTCGGCGATGACCTGGGCGGTGGCCGGCAGCAGCAGCATCCCCCCGACGATCCCCTCCAGGGGGTGGAGCCGGAACCGGAAGCGGGTGGCCACCCCGAAGTTGCCCCCGCCGCCCCGGATGGCCCAGAACAGGTCGGGATCGGCCTCGGCGTCGACCTGGAGGACCCGGCCGTCGGCGGTGACCACCTCGGCCGCCAGCAGGCTGTCGATGGTCAGCCCCTGGCTGCGGACCAGGTAGCCGACCCCGCCGCCCAGGGTGAGGCCGCCGATGCCGACCGAGCCGGTGTCCCCGAACCCGGTGACCAGCCCCTGGGCCTGGACCGCGGCGGTGTAGGCCCCGGCGGTCAGCCCGGCCTGGGCCCAGGCGGTGCGCCCCTCCGGGTCGACCTCGAGGGCGGTCAGCGCCGACAGGTCGAGCACGACGCCGCCCTCGGTGGTGCTGTGGCCGGCGCTGCTGTGGGCGCCGCCGCGGACGGCCAGCTCCAGCCCGCCCTCGCGGGCCAGGTCCACGACCTGGGCGACCTCGGCCGCGTCGGCCGGGCGGACGATGGCCGCCGGCCGCTGGTCGAACCCGCCGTAGAAGATCGTGCGGGCCCGGTCGTAGCCGGCGTCGCCGGGGACGGTGACCCGGCCGTCGAAGGCGGCCCGCAGCCGCGGGATGTCGATGGTGGGTGCGGATGAACGTGCCATGCCTGAACTCCAGCGTTGGGGGAAGCTCGTCCGACGACCACGCTACGGCATCACCCCGACAGGGGGCCACATCCCTCGTCGGGCGTGGACGCCGCCTTGGCCTCCTCAGCCCGGGCCCGGTGACGGGTCGGTCGCCTCCCAGAAGTCCAGCTGGTGCTCGGCGGCGAAGTCCACGGGCCGGATGCCGTCACGGCCCGGCGCCAGGGACTGCACGTACGGGACCGCCTGGGCGCCGTCGAAGCGGGGCCAGGAGGGCAGGCCGAGCCCACCGGGGTCGCCGGTGCGGGCGAAGTCGGCCCACGACCGGAGCATCCGGTCGGACAGGGCCAGCTGCTCAGGAGTGGCGGCCGAACGGAACTTGTCGTCGGGGAACAGGTACGGCACCTCGGCGGCGTGGAAGGCCCCGGGCGGCAGGTCTGGCGGGAACGGCAGGTACATGGGGGCGCCGCCGTCGGCGAACTCGTAGGCGTGGACGGGCACGTGCTCGGCCAGGAGCCGGTGCTGGGCGAAGGTGGACCGGGCCCACATCCGGTCGGTGAGGACGGTCGCCCAGGCCACCGCCGGCGACGGGTAGTCCGACAGCGGGTAGCGGGCCTGCACCTTGGCGGCGTCCTCGCCGAAGGCCTCGACCAGCAGCGTCGGGTACTGGCCGGAGGTGACCGGCTGGCCGGCCAGGACCCGGAACAGGCCCACGAACAGCCGGTGCTCGTCGTGGGTGGAGCCGGCCAGGACCGGCACCCGGTGGAAGCGGCCCTCCCGGAGCGCCGTGCCCGGGTCGTCGGGCAGGACGGGGTTGCCGAACGCGTAGGGCTGGAACGGCTGGGCGTGGGCGAACAGCTGCTCGACCGGCAGGCGACGCAGGCAGTCCAGGGCCGTGGCCGGTTCGGCGCAGCCCAGCTGGGACGCCACCGCGGCGCCGAGCGCCTCCACCTCGACCGTCGACCGCCACCCGTACCAGGGGACGGCCGGCAGGCCGGGGAACATCGCCCCGGCGGGCAGGTCCATCAGGGCGAAGCCGCTCTGGACGATGGCCCGGTGGAACAGCCCTGTCGACGCGGGCGAGATCAGGTGGGCGCTGACCGACAGCCCACCGTAGGACTCGCCGAACACCGTCACGTTGCCCGGGTCCCCGCCGAACGCGGCCGCGTTGCGGGCCACCCAGCCCAGCGCCGCCTGCTGATCCTGGAGGCCGAAGGTCCCCGATCCCTCCAGCCCGGGATGGCCGAACGCCCCGAAGATCCCCAGCCGGTAGTTGACGGTCACCACCATGACGTCCCCGGCGAGGGCGAGCGGGCGGCCGTCGAAGAAGCTGCCGCCGCCGATGGCCCCGTCGCCGTGGATCCAGACCATTACCGGCCGGGGTGTGGCCGGGGTGGCCGACCGGGGCGCGGTGACGTTCAGGCACAGGCAGTCCTCGTCCAGGCTGGCCACCTCGGCGTAGGTGGAGGGCCGCTGGGGGCAGATGGAGCACGGCCGGGTGCCGTCCCATGGCTCGGTCCAGGGCGGCACCGGCTGCGGCGGCCGCCAGCGCAGCCCTCCCCCGGTGGCGGCGGCGTACGGGACGCCCTGGAAGAGCCGGTACTCGTCGGTCACCGTCCCCCGGACCGGGCCCGCGTCCGTCTCCACGATGTCCGTCGTTGCACCCATCTCGACCCCCGAGCTCGGCGTCGCGTCGCGAGCGGGACCATCGTGGCCACACCCGACGCCGTCGACAACCGCGGAACGCCCCGGAGCCGCGGGCCGACTAGAACGAGAGCATGCCGCTGACCAGCGCCCGCCAGGTCACGGGGCCGACGATGCCGTCGACCGTGACCGAGGGGATGTCCTGGTGCAGGGCCTGCTGGAAGCCCCGCACGGCGGCGTCGGTCTTGGGACCGAAGATCCCGTCGACCTGGAGCCCCTGGCTCGGGTCGCCGGACAGGTTCCGGAACTGGAACTCCTCCTGCACCCCGCGCACCGCGTCCCCCTGGCTGCCCTGCTTGACCGTGATGATCAGGGCCGACCAGGTGTTGGGGCCGACGATCCCGTCGACGGCCAGGCCCTTCTGCTGCTGGAAGGCGCGGACGGCGGCCTCGGTCAGGGGACCGAAGATCCCGTCGACGGCGACGCTGTGGCCGCGGGCCCGGAGCAGATACTGGAGGGTCTTGACGGGATGGTTCTGGTCGCCCTGGCGGACCAGCGGGAAGGGAAGGACGGTGGCGGTGGTCATCTGCGCCTCCTCGGGCGGTGACTGCACGACAGCCCGAGGCTAGTCGCGCCGTCGCCCCCCGGCTGTGCCGACCGTCACAATCGCTGGGTGACGTCGGGCACGGCCCCGCGCTCAGGTCCTCTCGAGGTCGGCGTGCCGGGGCGGGTTGTCGGGGGTCATGCCGATCCTCATCTTGTTGCCGACCGAGGCCCGATCATCTCCCGGGCCTGTGACCTGGAGGCCCGTCATGACCGACCACGCCGGCAAGGCCAGACGGTTCCTGGAGCTGCACGTCCCCGGGCGGCCGCTGCTCCTGCCCAACCCCTGGGACCAGGGGTCGGCCCGGCTGCTGGCCTGGCTCGGGTTCCAGGCCCTGGCCACCACCAGCAGTGGCTTCGCGGCCACCCTGGGCCGCCTCGACGGGTCGGTGACCCGGGAGGAGGCGGTCGGCCACGCGGCCGCGATCGCCGGGGCCACTGAGCTGCCGGTGTCGGCCGATCTGGAGAACGGCTTCGCCGACGACCCGGCCGGGGTGGCCGACACCCTGGCCCTGGCCCTGGAGGCCGGGCTGGCCGGGTGCTCGGTGGAGGACTTCACCGGCCAGGAGGACGACCCGATCTACGACGCCGGGCTGGCCGCCGAGCGGGTCCGGGCCGCCGCCGAGGTCGCCCACCGGGGGCCGGTCCACCTGGTGCTCACCGCCCGGGCCGAGAACTACCTGCACGGCCGCCCCGACCTGGCCGACACCATCGCCCGCCTCCAGGCCTACCAGGAGGCCGGGGCCGACGTGCTGTACGCCCCCGGCCCGCGCCGCCTGGACGACATCGCCCGGCTGGTGGCCTCGGTCGACCGCCCCGTCAACGTCCTCGCCCTGTCCGGGGCGCCCCCGGTGGCCGACCTGGCCGCCGCCGGCGTCAGCCGGATCTCGGTCGGCGGCGGCTTCGCCTTCGCCGCCCTCGGCGCCGTGGTCGAGGCCGCCACCGAGCTCCGCCAGTCCGGCACCTACGGCTTCTGGCGGCACGCCAGCGCCGGCAGGGACGCCGCCGGCTCCGCCTTCGACCGATCGGAGGGCTGATGTCCGTCCAGCTCAACCACACCATCGTGCGGGTGCGCGACAAGCGGGAGTCGGCCGAGTTCCTGGCCGAGGTGCTGGGGGTTGGGCCGCCCACGCCCTTCGGGCCGTTCCTGGTCGTGCAGGTCGACAACGACGTCTCCCTGGACTTCGCCGACGACCACGGTCCGGTGCACCCCCAGCACTATGCGTTCCTGGTCGGCGAGGACGAGTTCGACCAGATCTTCGGCCGCATCCGGGAGCGCGGGCTGGCCTACTGGGCCGACCCTGGACGGCGGCGGCCGGGCGAGGTCAACACCAACGACGGCGGCCGCGGCGTCTACTGGGAGGAGCCGAGCGGCCACTTCCTGGAGATCATCACCCGCCCCTACGGCAGCGGGTCCTGACCGGCCCCGGCCGCCGGGTCAGGCGGCCTCGGCGGCCGGGGTGCCGGGGTGGTGGCGGACGGTGCCGGCGAGCAGCAGGCGGGTGCCGCGGACCTGGGCGTGGTCGCGGAGGCGCCAGCGGCCGTCGTCCCAGCGGGCCAGGCCCTCGCGCTCCAGGCGGCGGGCGGCCAGGGCGGCGTGCTTGCACGGGACGGGCAGGGCCGTCCGGTACTCGCCCGAGCGGCAGGTGCAGCCGAAGCGCAGCACGCCCTGGTCGATGCCGCGGATGGACACGCGGTAGCTGCCGGGATGGGACTCGGCCTTGACCAGGATCGAGCCGTCGGGCAGGACCCGGGCGTTGTGGCCCTCCTCGACCGCGCGGACCTCGGCGGCGAGCCCGTAGGCCCGGTGGTCGTGCGGCTCCGGGGCTTCCGGTTCGATAGCTTGACGTCGTTCGATGAGTAGTTCTTCCATGTCACTATTGTAGGCGTTTGCCAGGACAATCGCCCTCGTGAGCTTGCCTCGCTTGTCCGGTCGCACGGCGGGGATATGCTGTGGCCGAGCGACCGGGGAGGTGCCGTCGATGCGGGTCACCGAGTGCGCCCAGCACGCGGTCCGGCATGCCCTCGGGGAGGCCGGACGGCTCGGGCGTGACCGGGTCGAGACCGAGCATCTCCTGCTGGCCCTCCTCCGCGACCCCGAGTGCCTGGCCTCGGCCGCCCTCGGCGAGCAGGGGGTCGAGGTCGAGGCCATCCGCCGCCGGGTCGAGGAGGCCATCGGCCCGGGCCTGATCGAGGGGCAGCCCGGAGCCGGAGGCGAGCTGGCCGTCCGCCACCTGCCCATGACCAAGCCGGTCACGCTCGTGCTCGGCCTGGCCGCCCGCGAGGCCAGGGAGCTGGAGCAGGACCGGGTCGGCACCGAGCACCTGCTGCTCGGCCTGGCCGGCGAGGGCGACGGCGTCGCCGCCCACGTCCTCGAGGAGGTCGGCGCCGGCCTGCTGCAGCTCCGGGAGGCCGTGATCTCGCTGTACACGGCCGGGGTCGACCCCGAGCCGCTCCCCCCGGAGCCGGGACCGCCGCTGTGGGAGCCGCCGGCCGGAGCCCGGCTGCGGCGGGTGCTCCCCCTGGCCGGCCAGCACCCGCTGCCCTCCGGCGACCTGCTCGTGCTGCTGTCGCTGGAGATCTGGTCGGACTGGTTCGACCTGCGCTACGCGATCGCCTACGCCACCCCCGAACCGGAGGGGGACCTGCCGCGGCCGCCGGTCCTCGGCCCGTGCGCGGTGTCCGACCGGGCCGGGACCGACTACGTCAACTGGGTCACCTCGGCCCCCGCCCACGGCATGGTCCGGGTCCACCAGCGCACCTTCGCGCCCGCCCCGCCGCCGGGCACCGAGGTGCTGGAGCTGCGGTTCGGCCCGCCCGCGACCGTGGTCCCCGGCGAGGCCCCGCCCCTGGTCGTCAGCACCGTCCTGCTCTGAGGCGCCGTGAGCGACCGGGTCCGGGTCACCCATCCCGAGAAGGTGCTGTTCCCCGGCGACGGCATCACCAAGGGCGACCTGATCGGGTACTACCGCGCCGTCGCCCCGAGGATGCTGCCGCTGATCAGCGGGCGCCCGGTGACCATGCAGCGGTTCCCGGACGGGATCGGCCGTGGCGGCTTCCTCCAGAAGCAGGTCGGCCGCCACTTCCCGGACTGGATCGAGCGGGTCACCGCCCCCAACCGCCGCACCCGCCAGGCCACCGTCCGCGACCAGGTCACCTACGTGGTCTGCCGCGGCCCCGACGACCTGGCCTACCTGGCCAACCAGGGCTGCGTCACCCCGCATGTGTGGCTCAGCCGCACCCCCGACATCCACCATCCCGACCAGATGGTCTTCGACCTCGACCCGGCCTCCGACGACCTGGGGGTGCTGCGGTCGTCGGCCGCGGCCCTGCACGGCCTGCTCGACGAGCTCGGGCTGGCCTCGTTCCTCAAGTCCAGCGGGTCGCGGGGCCTGCATGTGGTGGTGCCGCTGGTCCCCGCGGCCGACATCGACACGGTGAAGGTGGCCAGCATCGCCGTGGCCGAGGCCCTGGCGGCCCGCCACCCCGACGACTTCACCACCGAAGGGCGCATCGCCAACCGCCACGGCCGGCTGTACCTCGACATCGGGCGCAACGGCTACGCCCAGACCATGGCCGCGCCGTACGCCGTCCGGGGCCTGCCCGGCGCGCCCGTCTCGGTCCCGCTCGACTGGTCGGAGCTGGACGGCTTCGTCCCCGGGCGCCACACCCTGCGCACCATCGCCGAGCGCCTCGCCGCCCCCGACCCCTGGGCCGGCATGGAGGCGGCCGCGTCCCGCCTCGAGGCGGCCGGGGCCCGCCTGGCCGAGCTGGGCTGACGCCTCGGCCAGGCCAGCCGGCAGCCTGGTCGCCTCCAGCAGCCAGGCCGGACGCCGGGTGCCGGCGCCCAGCCGCCGGCCCCAGGTCGAGCGGGTGGCGGCGACGTCGGCCGCGGTGGCCGGCCGGGACCTGGTCACGGCCAGGCCGTGGCGGCCGTAGGCGTCGGCCATCGCCGCCAGGGTCGGCTCCGCGAGCGGCTCGACCCCGGCGCCGCGGTCGCGGTCGGTCGAGGACAGCAGCATCGACAGGGTCGCGCCCGGGCGCAGCACCCGGGCCAGCCCGGCAATGACCGCCGGGTCGGCCGCCACCAGGCCGCGCAGGAGCGAGCCCCAGGGAAAGTGGACGGTCACCAGGCCGGCCAGGCCGTCCAGCTCGGCGGGCAGGGCCTCGGCGGCCGCGACCACGAACAGGGCGTTGGGCAGGCCGCCACGCCCGGGCCGGCGGGCCGCCCGGCGCGACGCCTCGGCCATCGCCGCCGCGCTGGCGTCGACCCCGACCACCAGCCGGTCCGCCGCGGTCGCGGCGGCGGCCAGCACGGAACGGCCGTCGCCGGTGCCCAGGTCGACCGTTGCCGCCGGGTAGCCGGCGGCCAGGTCACGGAATCAGCCGACGTCCACGTCCCGCACACGCCGGCCGACGACCACGCGCATCGCTCCAATCCTCCACGTGCAGGTTCCAGGTCCTGTGCCAGTCTCATCCACCCGCCGCGGCGTTACAGCTCCAGCGGGCGGCCGTCGTCCAGCACCTGGAGGGTCGTGCCGCCCCGACCCCCGAGCTGCCCGAGCTGCCCGAGCTGCCGGTAGTGGATGGCGACGCCCTGCTCGGACAGGACCTTCTCGTGCACCGGGACGGCCACCCTGGGCGCGACCCGGCGCAGGTAGTCGACCGCCTCGGCCAGCTTCAGCCACGGCGCCGCGGCCGGCACGGCCAGGACCTCGACCGGCTGGCCGGGCAGGGTGAAGGCGTCGCCGGGGTGGAACAGCCGCCCGCCGACCAGGTAGCCGACGTTGGGGACGACCGGGATGTCGGGGTGGACGACCGCGTGGTCGCGCCCGGCCACCGCCACCCCCAGCGCGCCCAGGTCCAGCTCGTCGCCGTCGTGGACGACCTCGACGTCGGCCCCGGCCTCGCCGAGGGCCGGGGCGCTGCCCTCGTCGCTGACCACCCGGACCCCGGGGTTGCGGTCCAGCACCCGCCGCAGGCGCTCGGCGTCGAGGTGGTCGGGGTGCTGGTGGGTGAGACAGACGGCGGTCAGCCCGTCCAGCTCCTCGAACCCCTCGGAGAACGAGCCCGGGTCCAGCAGCAGCCTGGCCCCGCCCTCCTCCACCAGCAGGCACGAGTGCCCGAACTTGGTCAAGCGCATGCCGCCACCTCCGTCGGTCAGATCTCCAGCCGGGTGTCCTCCAGGTCGAGCTCGCGCTCGATGCGGTGCATCACGTCGTTGCTGATCTGGCCCTGGTTGCGCAGCCCGACGATCGCCTGGCGCTGGGCCACCAGCAGCTCGCGGAGCAGGCGCTGGTAGGCCAGCGACCGGTCCTCGGCGCCGTCATCCTCCCAGATCCCGGCGCGTTCCTTGAGGCGCCGGCGGCGGAACTCGAACATGCTGTGCAGCCGCTGCACGGTGTCGTCGCGGGTCCAGTCGGCCAAGGCCAGCTCGTCGAGCCGGTCGAGGGCGGCGTGGGTCGCGGCCAGGCGGGCCCGCAGCTCCTCGCGCTGCTCGGCGCCGTCGTCGGAGAACCGGAGCCGCCGGATCAGGGTGGGCAGGGTCAGGCCCTGGACGACCAGGGTGGCCAGGATCACCGCGAAGGTCAGGAACAGGATCAGGTTCCGCATGGGGAAGTCCAGGGGCAGGGCCAGGGCCGCGGCCAGGGACACCGCCCCGCGCATGCCGCTCCAGCCGAGCACCAGCCGCTCCCGGGCCCCCACCCGCCGGGCGCGCTGGGACGCTCGCCGGTCCAGCAGCCGGACCAGGTAGGGGACGCTGAACACCCAGGCCAGGCGCACCGCGATCACCACCGCGCTGACCAGCAGCGCCTGGCCGACCAGGACGGCCACCGCGGTGCCGGCGAGGCCGCTCAGGATCGGGTGCAGCTGGAGGCCGACCAGGATGAACAGGACCGCGTTGGCCAGGTAGCCCAGGACCTCCCAGAACGAGAAGCCGAGCAGCCGGGTCGAGGCCGAGGCCAGCGCCGGGGCCCGCCAGCCCAGGTAGAGGCCGGCGGTCACGGCGGCCAGGACCCCGGAGACGTGGAGCAGCTCGGCCGGCAGGTAGGCGGCGTAGCCGGTGACCACCGAGATGACGATCTCGACCACCGGGTCGTCGAGCCGGCGCCGCAGCTCGGCGACCAGCCAGCCGACCACCAGCCCCACGGCCACCCCGCCGGCCACCCCGGCCACGAACTGCAGCCCGGCCTGCCAGGCCACGAAGGTCCCGCTGACCGCGGCCACCGCCAGCCGGTAGGCGACCAGCGCGGAGGCGTCGTTGACCAGGCTCTCGCCCTCGAGCACGGTGATGAGGCGGCGGGGCACGCCCAGGCGGCGGCCGATGGCGGTGGCGGCCAGCGGGTCGGTGGGCGACACGATCGCCCCTAGCGCGAACGCCGCCGGCCAGCCCAGCCCGTCGATGGCCGCGTGGGCGACCACCGCCACCGCGGCCATGGTGGCCAGGACCAGCCCGACCGCGACCATCGAGATCGCCCGGGCGTCGGCCAGGAGGTCGCGGGGCGAGGAGAAGAAGGCGGCCCAGTAGAGCAGCGGCGGCAGGAACACCACCAGGACCAGCTCGGGGGGCAGCTCGACCGGGGGCATGCCGGGCAGGAACCCGAGCACCAGGCCGCCAAGGACGAGCAGGATCGGGTAGGGCACGCGGACCAGCCGGGCCAGGACGCTCAGCCCGGCCACGGCCACCATCAACGCCAGCAGCAGCGGTTCGAGGTCGTGCAACGAGGCCTCCGAGGGACGCGCTCGTTGCCACCTTAGCTGGGGGCTCAGGCCGAGGCGATCCGGGCGGCGACGTGCTCGGCATGGCGTCACCTACCCGGCCGGTGAGGTAGACCGTCGTCCCCAGTTGCTCCAGGTGGTCGCCGTCCAGGCGTCTCACCACACTAGGATTGGCGTCTCCGCACACGATGAACGGTGTGGGGCCGGCGGACAGCATCCGGAGCGGACGGGCGGTGGCATGGGGGACGAGGGCGAGGCGGCGGGCGGCGCGGGTGGCGGGCGGCCGCGCTGGCTGGTCGACGGCATGAACCTGATCGGCTCCCGGCCCGACCGCTGGTGGAACGACCCCGACCGGGCCGTGCGCCGGCTGATCGGGGAGCTGGACCGGTTCGCCGCCGCCACCGGCGACGACGTCACGGTCGTGTTCGACCGCCGGCCCCCCGACGTCGAACCGGGCCGCCACGGCGCCGTCGGGGTCGCCTTCGCCTCCCGGCGCGGCCGCAACGCCGCCGACGACGAGATCGTCGCCATGGTCGCCGGCGACCCGGACCCGGCCGCCGACCGGGTGGTGACCTCGGACCGGCGGCTGGCCGAGCGGGTCCGCGACCTCGGCGCCGGGGTGGAGCCGTCGTCGAGGTTCCGGCGGCTGGTCGACCGGGTACTCCAAGGTGACCCGTATCGATAGGGACGGGTCGGACGCCTACAGGAACATGGGCAACATGGGCAACCTGGTCCTGATCGCCGACGACGACGTGGACATCGTCCGCTTCGTCGCCCTCAACCTGCGCCTGGAAGGCTTCGACGTGGTCGTGGCCAACGACGGCCAGGACGCGCTCGACAAGGCCCTGGGCGAGCGGCCCAGCCTGATCGTGCTGGACACGATGATGCCGCGCATGGACGGCTACGAGGTCTGCTCCCGGCTGCGCGACGAGCGGCCGTTCGCGCAGGTCCCGGTGATCATGCTGACCGCCAAGTCGCTGGCCGCCGACCGGGCGATGGCCTTCACCGCCGGCGCCGACGACTGGGTCACCAAGCCCTTCGACCCCGCCGACCTGGTCTCCAAGGTCAAGCACCACCTGCGCCTCCAGGACGCGCGGGCGGCGGTGGTTCGCGGAGCCTGAGCCGTAGAATCGGCCCGGTGGACGGGGCTGATGTCGTCTTGCTGCTGGTCGCCGGGGTGCTTGCCGGGATCGCGGGCTCGGTGGCCGGGCTGGCCTCGTTGGTGTCCTATCCGGCGCTGCTGGCGGTGGGGCTGCCCGCGCTGACCGCGAACGTGACCAACACGGTGGCGCTGGTGCTGTACACGGTGAGCGCCGCCGCCTTCTCGCGGCGGGAGCTGGCCGGGCAGGCGGGGCGGGTGCGCCGGCTGGCCTCGCTCACGGTCGTGGGCGGGGCGGCCGGGGCGGCGTTGCTGCTGTCGACCCCGGAGGCGGTGTTCGAGTTCCTGGTGCCGCTGCTGATCGGCGGGGCCTCCCTGGTCCTCCTGCTCCAGCCGGGGATCAAGCGGCTCACCGGGGGGCTGGTCGACGAGCGCAGCCCGGCCCTGCTGGCCGGGGTGTTCGCGGTCGGCGTGTACGGCGGCTACTTCGGGGCGGCGGCCGGGGTGGTGCTGCTGGCCCTGCTCACGGTGTCGGTGGCCGAGCCGCTGGCCCGGCTGGTGGCTGTCCGCAACGTCTCCCTGGGACTGGCCAACCTGGTCGCCGCGGTGAGCTTCGCCCTGTTCGGGCCGGTCCGCTGGGCCGCGGCGGCGCCCCTGGCCGCCGGGTTCCTGGTCGGCGGGGGGATCGGCCCCGGGCTGGTCCGTCGGCTCCCGGGCGACCGGCTGCGGGTCGGGATCGCCCTGCTCGGGCTCTGCGTGGCCGTCAAGCTGGGGTTCGACACCTTCGGCCAGGCCGGAGGGCCCGGGTAGACTGCCGCCCCGTGACCGAGCGTGTGCTCTCGACCCGGGAGCTCAACCGGGCCCTGCTGGCCCGCCAGCTCCTGCTGGAGCGCTCCCCCCTGCCCCTGGACGCCGCCCTGGAGCAGGTCGCCGGGCTCCAGGCCCAGTACGCCCCCTCGCCGTATGTCGGCCTCTGGTCGCGGCTGCGCGACTTCCGGCGCGACCAGCTGACCAGGGCGCTGGAGGACCGGCGGGCGGTGCAGGCGACCCTGCTGCGGTCCACCATCCACATCGTCTCGGCCGCCGACTACCCGCCGTTCGCCGAGGCGATCCGCGGCGCCCGCCGTGACTGGTGGACCCGGGTGGCGCGCAGCCAGCTGGAGGGGGTCGACGTCGAGGCCGCGGCCGCCCTGGTCCGCGAGCGCCTGGCCGACGGCCCGGTCCGCCAGGCCGAGCTGACCAGGCTGCTCGCCGACAAGGGCTATCCCAGGGCGGTGTGGAACGGCGTCGGGCTCTGGGTCGACATGGTCCGGGTCCCGCCGTCGGGCACCTGGGAGCGCCGCCGGGCCGACCTGTACGGCCTGGCCGCCGACTGGCTGGGGCCGTGGCAGGTCGACGAGGCCGAGGCCCTGGAGCACCTGGTCCGCCGCTACCTGGCCGGGTTCGGCCCGGCGTCCCTGGGCGACCTGGGCAGCTGGGCCGGCATGCCCCTGACGCGGCTGCGGCCGGTGCTGGAGCGGGTCGGGACCCGCCGCTTCCGCGACGAGCAGGGCACCGCCCTGTTCGACCTGCCCCGGGCGCCCCTGCCCGACCCGGGCACGCCGGCCCCGCCCCGCTTCCTGTCCACCTGGGACGCCAACCTGCTGGTGCACGCCCGGCGCACCCAGGTCCTGCCCGAGCGCCACCGGCCCCGCGTCTTCCACACCAGGACCCCGCACTCGTTCCCGACCTTCCTGGTCGACGGGGCGGTGGCCGGGACCTGGCGCCACGACCAGGGCAGCGTCCAGCTCGAGCCGTTCGAGCCCCTGAACTCGGCCACCCGCCGCCGGCTGGAGGCCGAGGCCGACCGCCTGGCCGCGTTTCACCAGGAGTAAGCCCCCGGCGTCGGTGGATTTGGCCTTGCCCGCTGGGCGACAGTAGACTGTCGCTCCCCCCAAGACCGTCGCACACCGCCAT
>Ga0307289_10000459_pt1 | contig 17435 bp, 17 predicted proteins | sample ER_DNA_143_FD_194483 | JGI IMG/M metagenome (GOLD analysis project Ga0307289, IMG submission 194483) | Bulk soil microbial communities from the East River watershed near Crested Butte, Colorado, United States - ER_DNA_143 | ecosystem: Environmental > Terrestrial > Soil > Floodplain | place...
GATCGCATCGCCCACCCGCATCTTCTCGATGTGCGCGAAGGGCGCGAGGTAGGTCGTCCGGTGGCCGGCGATGTAGATCAACTGGCCCTCGCCGGGCATGTACGTACGCAGGTCGCGGCCCGGGCCTTTTTTCAGCGTCGCGTGGTCGGTCCCGTTGACGAGGATCATGTTCACGCCGATGCGCGGGACGCGAATGCGCCCGATCGCCTGGCCGCGCTTCGACTCCAGGCGGTAGCGGCGACCCTCCTGCGCGACCGTCCGCATGGTGGAGTCGATCGAGGCGTCGGAGATCCGAGCCGGACGGTACGCGTCGAAGCGCTTCTGGTACGAGTGCGAGAGCCGGTGCTGCTGCCAGTGCGTGTAGAGCGCGGTGAAGGGGTCCTGCCAGCGCCAGACGACCACGACCCAGATGAGGACCAGGGCGCCGGCGACGAGGAGCACCGTCCCTCCGATCCGAAGCGACCGCTGCATGCTCATCCTTCCAGCGCCTTCGATTCCTCGTTCACGGAGCGCCTCCTCGCTCGCACGCCGAGAACCACCCGTCTGACTGTTTCCCGAATGGGGCCTCGAGCAGGCCGCTCGGCCGCGCTCGGGTACGGCGCGTAGCGGCCGGCTGCGAGGGCGGCGACCTGTCCCGCGGCCGCGAGCCAGGCGACGGCGATCACGACCGCGGAGAGGCGCACGTAGCCGCTCGCCGTCAGCTCGGCGAGGTACCAGGGCGCGTCGAGCCCGAGCCCGAAGCGGAGCGCGAGCGAGCCGAGCAGCAGCAAGGGACCGAGCAGGCCCGCCGCGAACAACGCCAGTCGCGCCGAGATGGGCCGGTTGCGCACGTTCGGCAGCCAGAGCCACGCGTGCAAGGACGGAAGCAGGAAGACGAGCGCGAACGGATTCGTCGCGACGACGAGCAGGGCGACGACCGCAAGCGCGAGGAGCGCGGCCGTCGTGCCGGCAAGCTCCTCCGAGGAGCCGATCGGCCTGCGCGGCGCGAGGCTGGTCCGCGCCACGACCCAGCCGAGCAGGCTGAGCACCGCGAAGCCGCCCAGCGCCAGAACCGGCCAGCTCGTCGCGGGCGACGTGTCCGGCGGCAGGGGCACCGAGGGAGCCGACGGCCAGGCGCCGGCGAGCGCAAAGAGCTCGAAGATCGCGGCCGTCCAGAGCCAGAAGCCGAGGCGGCTGCGGTAGCTGCGGAACGCGGGCGCGACGACGATGTGCCGCCGGCGGCAGCGGGCAAATAGGTCGATCGCGGCGACCAGGAACGGCGCGAGCGCGGCGATCAGCACGAGCTCGATCGCCCAGCCGGGGAGGATCCGGGGCCCGAAGTAGACGTAGCTCGCGGTCCCCGGCGCGAGCTCGACTCCGGAGTCGAGCCACCGCAGGAGCTGCTGGGCGGCGCCCCCGAGCTCGCCGAGGCGGATCGCATCGAGCCGGTTCGGCCGATCGGTGAACGCCGTCGGAGGGCGCTCGCCTCCGCTTGTGAGCGTCAGGGCGGGCATTCCGTGGGCAAGGAGCGGCCCCTGAGCGTGCAGCGTGTACGGAAAGGCGAGATCGAGGAGCTGGGCGAAGCCGGTCGGCCGCCGGGGGCGGGAGCCCGTTTGCTGCAGGACGAGCCGGGATGCCGTCTCGACCAACCCCGGTGACGCGAGGCGGGGCTGGGATCCCGCGAGGACGAGCCGCGCGCGCCCGGAGTCGGCGAGAGAATCGAGGTCGATCGCCGCCAGGACGTGGCCGTGATGGGTCTGCGCGAAGCGCCGGGCGCCGAGGGCTCCGAACGCGCCGCCGTCGGTGGCGACGAACACGAGGGTGTGCAGCGGGCTGAGCGCGCGGGCACCCGGCGCGTCGACCGGCGTCCCGTACGAACGCGCAAGCTGGATGAGCGCCGCGATCCCGGACCCGTTGTCGTTCGCGCCGGGCCCGCCGCCGCTGTCGTCGCGGTGCGCCATCACCACGATCTCGTCGGGCAGCTTCCCGGGGATGGTCACGAGCTGGTTGACGAGCGGCTGGCGGCCGTGGCCGGGCAGGAGCGCGCGGAAGCGGTCGTCGAAGACCTTCAGGCCGTACGGTGCGAGCTGCTGCGCGTACCACGTTGCGGCTCCTGCGGCGCCCGCAGTTCCCGGCACGCGGTCCGGGTAAGTCGCCGCCAGCTGCGACGCCAGCTCGACGGCCCCGCTTCGATCGAAGGCGGCCGGCAGAGCAGGAGAAGGGGCGGGCAGCGGCTCGGCCTTGCGCACGCTGAAGGCCGCGAGCAGGAGCGGGATTCCGACGAGCAGCCACGTCCCGCGGTAGAGACGCCCGCTGACCGGGCGCTCGAGCGAGCCGAGCCGCGGCCGGCGCCGGGCGGGTCGGGGCGGGAGGGCCGCCATACCCTGGCTATAGTAGGTACGCGATCTCCCAGCGCCGGCAGGCATTGCCGATGCCCGATTCCTCCACGATTCTGCTGGTCGACGACGAGGACGCTGTCCAGAAGCTCCTCGCCTACCCGCTCGAGCGGGACGGCTTCCGCGTGATCCAGGCGCGCGACGGCGAGGAGGCGCTCGAGCAGTTCGAGCGCGAGCACGTCGATCTCGTCGTTCTCGACCTGATGCTGCCGAAGCTCGACGGGCTCGAGGTCTGCAAGCGCCTGCGTGCGGCCAGCGCCGTGCCGATCATCATGCTCACCGCCCGCGACGACGAGCTCGACAAGGTGCTCGGCCTCGAGCTCGGCGCGGACGACTACATCACGAAGCCGTTCTCCATCCGCGAATTCCGCAGCCGCGTGCGGGCGCTTCTGCGCCGGGCAGCCACTGCGCGCCCCGACGACCTCCAGGAGGAGATCGAGGCGAACGGCCTTCGGATCGATCTTGCGCGCCGAGAGGTCTTCGTTCACGACCGGCCTGTGCACCAGCTGACCTACGTCGAGTTCGAGCTCCTGCGCACGCTCGCCTCGCACGCAGGCCGCGTCTATACCAGGGAGCAGCTGCTGCAGGCGCTCTGGGGCGGTTCCGAGTACCGCGAGCCGCGGACGATCGACGTCCACGTCCGGCATTTGCGCGAGAAGCTCGAGCGCGACCCGCACGAGCCGGAGTTCATCCTGACCGTGCGCGGCGTCGGCTACCGCTTTCGTAGCAGATGAGCCGTTTCTTCCGCAGCGTCGGCACGCGCCTCAGCCTCGCTCTGCTCCTCGTCGTCGCTGCCGCGCTCGGGATCGTCTATCTGGCGGTCGTTCCCTCGTTGCAGACGAATCTGGAAGACGCACGGTTGACACAGCTTGCGGGTGCGGTGACGCACCTCGTCCCCGAGGCGACGGATGCAACCAACGACTGCTGCATGGACGACTTCGTGGAGACGTCGGCGCGCGATGTCGGCGCGCGCGTGATGATCTTCGAGACGACTGCCGTGCCGGGCGGGCCGACGGTCGGAAGCCCGATCGCTGACTCGAGCGTCGCCAGTCCGTCTCACGCGGAGCCCACGGACGATCGGATCGCGACGAAAGCCCTGCAATCAGGGGACGTGGCGCAGGGGTTCGTGGCCGAGGGAGGCGTCCACTATGCGGAGGCGGCGGTTCCCTACAACGGAGGCGCGCACGTCCTACTTGTCCGCGATTCGCTCGAGAGCCAGCTAGGCAGCGTTCACCTCGTCCAGCGCCGCGTGCTGTTCTCGGCCGGCGGCGCGCTCCTGATCGCGCTGCTGCTCGGCTACGGCGGGGCCTGGATCTTCGCGCGCCGTATCCGCCGGCTCGAGCGGGCCGCGGACCGGATCGCCGCCGGCGAGTTCGACGAGCCCGTGCACGACAGCGGCGGGGACGAGCTCGGCGACCTCGCTGCCGCTTTCGACCGCATGCGCACTAGGCTCGCCCAGCTCGACGACGCCCGGCGCGAGTTCGTTGCCAACGCGTCGCACGAGCTGCGGACGCCGCTGTTCTCGCTGTCCGGCTTCCTGGAGCTGCTCGACGACGAGGAGATCGACGAGCCGACTCGCCGCGAGTTCCTCGAATCGATGCGAGATCAGGTGGACCGGCTGACGAAGCTCGCATCCGACCTGCTCGACCTCACCCGACTGGATGCGGGGCGTCTGCGCGTCGAAAGCGAGTCGATCGATTTAAGCGCGCTCGGCCGAGACCTCGTCGAAGAGTTCGGCCCTGCGGCGACGGGTTTAGAGCACGATCTGGAGCACGAAGGCGAGGGCGCGATCGCGCTCGGAGACGAGCTCCGCGTGCTTCAGATCGGCCGCATCCTCGTCGAGAACGCGATCCGGCACACGCCGCCGGGCACGCCGGTCCGCGTGAGGACGCTCGCACGTGGCGGAAACGCGGTCCTCGAGGTCGAAGACGCAGGCGAAGGGATCGCGCCGGAGCGCCAGGAGCAGCTGTTCGAGCGCTTCTTCCGCCTCGACGGCACGCGTGCCTCAGGCAGCGGCCTCGGCCTGGCGATCGCGCGCCAGCTCGCCGAGCTGATGGACGGCTCGGTCACCGTCGAATCAGCTCCCGGGAGAACGGTGTTCGCGCTCGTGCTGCCCATGGCAGTTCGCCAGGAGCAGGTCGACGAGCGGCTCGCCGTCCTCGACTGACCTATTTCCCGTGAAATCGCCCGCTACAGTGGGTGAGCGATGCGGACGACAGCTTTTGCGCTCATCTGCGCCGTCATAGGCGGACTGGCCGCGCTCGGGATCGGCAAGGCGACGGGTTGGGTCGGGCCGGGCTCGAGCACGACCGTCTTCCGCGCTTCCCCGATTCCGCTCGCGGGTGCCCAGCCCGCGGCCGTTGGCCCCTCCGCGAAGCCGCTAGCAGGCAACGGTTTCGACCCGCGCCGGATCTACGCGAGCCGCTCGCACGGCGTCGTCACGATCTACGCCCAGTACGGAACCGGCGCTTCCGCCGAAGTCGCCCAGGGCTCGGGCTTCGTCGTCTCGAAGGACGGCTTCATCCTCACGAACTCGCACGTGGTCACGAATGCGGGCGAGGGCGGGGCGGTGCACGGCGCCGACCGCGTCTACGTCGAGTACCAGGACCTCGACCGCGTGCCCGCCAAGGTCGTCGGCTGGGACATCTTCGACGACGTCGCGCTGATCCAGGTCGATCCGCAGGAGCACGACCTCGCGCCGGTGCCGCTCGGCGACTCGAGCGCGGTGGCGGTGGGTGAGCCCGTCGCCGCGATCGGCAGCCCCTTCGGCCAGGCGGACTCGCTCGGAGTGGGCGTCGTCTCGGCCACGCACCGGTCGATCGAGTCGCTCACCTCGAAGTACTCCCTGGTCGACGCGATCCAGACCGATGCGCCGATCAACCACGGCAACTCCGGCGGCCCGCTCTTCGACGCGCGCGGTCGCGTGATCGGGATCAACGCGCAGATCCGCAGCGACAGCGGCACCGCGGAGGGCGTCGGCTTCGCCGTCCCGATCGACTCTGCCCGACGATCGATGCAGCAGTTGGTCGCAAACGGCAAGGTCTCGTACGCGTACGTCGGGATCACGACCTCGAATCTGACGCCCGCATACGCGAAGCACTTTCACTACGGCGCCACGGAAGGCGCGGCGATCACGACGGTCATGAAGCGGTCGCCCGCGAGCGACGCCGGGTTGCACGAGCCCTCGCGCACCAAGACCTACCTCGGCGTCAAGTTCCCGGCCGACGCCGACGTGATCGTCGCGATCGACGGCAATCCGGTGCGGACCTCGGCGGACGTGGTGCGAGTCGTGACCGAGCGGCTGGCGCCCGGCCAGCGGGCGACCTTTACGATCCTCCGCGGCAACAAGCGGCTGCAGGTGCCGGTGCGCCTGTCGCAACGAACGAATCCTTGACGGAGCCGAACCCGTGATCTTCTACGCAGGCAACGCTGATCCTTCCTGGTTAGGCCGTGCTTGGGCCGGGGTAGAGATTCCCAAGATGAGAGAGCTGGGTTGACCGGGGCGGGCCAGTCCGTGCGCTTGACGATCCCGGCGCGGGCCGAGTACATCACCCTGGGCCGACTCGCGCTGACGGCGATTGCAGGCGTCCGGCCGGTCTCCGACGAGACGCTGCACGACCTGAAGCTCGCCCTGACCGAGGCGTGCACGAACTCCGTCAAGCACGCGTACGGGAACGGCGGCGGCGAGGTCGAGATCGTCTACCAGCTCGAGCCCGACCGGCTCGTGGTCGAGGTCGGCGACATGGGCTCGGGCTTCGAGCCGGGGAAGCTGCCGCCGAGCGACGAGTCGCACCTCGAGGAGGGCGGCCTCGGAATCGAGATCATCCGAGCCCTGGCCGACGAGGTCGAGATCGGCCCGCGCGGCGAAGGCGGTTCCAGGCTGCGCTTCGTAAAGCTGCTTGCCGATAGATAAGCTCGGACGCCGCAGGCGCACCACCCACCACTAACCATGCTCCAACTCGTCAACGTCGGACAGAAGTCGCTCGCTGACTACGCAACCATCGCCACTCGCGGGCTGATGGACGAGATCAGGCGGCTGGCCGAGCCACTCGCCGGCAAGCGGGTCGTGCACCTGTCCGCGACCGCGTTCGGAGGCGGCGTCGCCGAGATCAACTACGCCCTGATCCCGCTGATGAAGGACGCAGGCCTCGACGTCGAGTGGCGGATTATCGGGGGCGCGGACGAGTTCTTCGCGGTCACGAAGACGATCCACAACGCCATGCAGGGCAGCCCCGACGGCTTGACGGCCGAGCAGCAGGAGGTCTTCCGCCGCTACAACGCGATGAACGCGGAGCAGCTCGACGACGAGTACGACTTCGTGATCGTCCATGATCCGCAACCCGCCGGGGTGGTCGAGCATTTTCCGTCCAGCGCGGCGAACTGGATCTGGCGCTGCCACATCGACCTCTCGCATCCAAACCCCGACGTTCTCTCGTTCCTCGTCCCGTGGATCTCGCAGTACGACGCGGCGATCTTCCACATGCCCGAATACGTGCCCAAGGTCGGCGGGCTGCCGCCGGCGTACATCTGGCCGCCCGCGATCGATCCGCTGACGCCGAAGAACATGGCGCTCTCGCCCGAGGACGCGGCGTACATCGTCGACCAGTTCGGGATCGACGTCGAGCGGCCGCTTCTGACCCAGGTCTCCCGCTTCGATCCGTGGAAGGACCCGCTCGGCGTGATCGACGCCTACCGGTCGGTCAAGGAGGAGTGGCCCGACGTGCAGCTCGCGCTCGTGGGCTCGATGGCGCACGACGACCCGGAGGGCTGGGACTACTACAGCCGCACGGTCGCCTACGCCGCCGGCGACCCGGACGTCTACATCCTCTCGAACCTGAACAACATCGGCTCGGTCGAGGTCAACGCGTTCCAGGTGCACTCGGCGGCGCTCATCCAGAAGTCGACCCGCGAGGGCTTCGGGCTGACGGTCACCGAGGGGCTCTGGAAGACGAGGCCGATGGTCGCGAGCCGCGTGGGCGGGATCGTCGCCCAGGTGCAGGACGGCGAGACGGGCTGGCTCGTCGATCCGGAGTCGCCCGACGAGTGCGCCAACGCCTGCCGGGAGATCATGCGCGACCCGGCCGCCGCGCGGCAACGCGCGCTGCGAGGCAAGGAGTTCGTGCGCAGGAACTTCCTCATGCCCCGCCTGCTGCGCGACTGGCTGGTGCTCTTCAACCTCCTCGCCGGCAACGATACGGCCGGCGCCGAGGTCGCTACGGTCGCTGCGGTCTAGCTCGAGTAGCCGCCACACCTGTCAGCGCGGCGGCGAACGCGACGGCGGCGAACAACAGCCAGACGGAGTGGACGCCTGCGTGGTCGCGGAGCTGGAACGCGATGAACGGCGCGAGCGTCCAGGCAGGGCCGGTCATGGCCGCGAGCGCGCCGAAGTAGGAGCCGCGCGAGGGCTCCGGGGCCAGTTCGGCGGCGACCGCCTGCGAGGTCGGCATCCAGACCATCTCGCCGAGGATGAAGAGGACGATCACCGCCGCGATCGCCGCCACGCTCTGCGCCGCGAGCAGCACGAGGAAGGGCAGGCCCATGAGCAGCGCCGCCCCTGCCAGTCTCGGCGCTACCGGGATGCGTGAGGTCGCGCGGGTGAGCCGGAGCTGGCCGAGGATCACGAGCGCCGGGCTGATCGCGATCAGCAGGCCCCAGGAGGACGACGAGAGGCCATACGCCGAGACCGCGATGACGGGTAGAACCGTCTCGAACGCGCAGTAGTCGATCCACGAGAACAGGTTCGAGAGCAGGAGCAGCGCGAAGGGACGGTCGCGGACCACTTCTCGAATCGAGCCGGCCCGCACCTCGGCAGAAGGGCGTGCTGTCGCCGGAAGCAGCACCGCCGCGAGTACGGCACCGGCCGCCCCGAGCGCGGCAATGCCGAGCAGGAACGCAGTCCAGCCGCCGAGGTACACGAGGAGTGCCGCGAGTGGCGGTCCGACCAGGATCCCGACGTTCGACGCCACTCGGATCGTCGCGTACCCGGCTTCGCGCTCGCCCGGCTCGCTGATCAGGTCGGCGACCAGGACCCGGTCGAGCGAGTACGCGGGCGCGCCGATCGCGCCCTGAAGGATGATCAGTACGAAGGCGGCGGCGGTCCTGTCGCCGACCACCGCAAGCGCTATCATGTTTGCAGCAGAGGCAACGAAGCTGAGCACGATCGGGGTTTTGCGGCCGGCCGCATCGGCCAGTCGTCCGCTCAAGTAGTTGGCCGCGGCGGCGACGGGCGCGCTCGCGAGAAACAGGAACCCGACGCGGGCCGGCGGCCAGTGCAGTCCCTTGACCGCGTAGATCCCGACGTAGACCCAGAAGGTCGAGAACGAGACGCTGTAGACGAAGCTGACCGTGGCGACGGGGCGGATCCGCCGGTCGGCCGTACCACCGAGGAGCCTGCTTGCAAGGGTCGCGAACAGGGTCCATATACTCGCCGCTGCCCCGGCGTGAAGCTCGCCGGGCGTTTCTAGAGGACGCCGCGGGATAGGGTCCAGTAGTGGCGGCCGATCGCCGGAACCTGATCGTCGTCTCGAATCGCGGGCCGGTCACCTACTCGCGCGAGAACGGCGAGCGCGTAGCGCGTCGCGGAGGCGGCGGGCTCGTCACCGCGCTGCGCGGGCTCGTGGCGCACCACGACGTCACCTGGATCGCAAGCGCGATGAGCGACGAGGACCGCGCGGTCGCGGCGGAGGGCCCGATCGACGAGAGCCTCGGCAACGGCTCGACCGTTCGCCTGCGGCTCGTCGAGCATGACGAGACGGCCTACGACTGGTTCTACAACGTGGTCTCGAACCCGATGCTCTGGTTCCTGCAGCACTACCTCTGGGAGCTCGCGTACACGCCGACGATCGACATCGCGCTCAAGCACGCGTGGACCGACGGCTACGCGCGGGTGAACGAGGGATTCGCCGACGCGGTCATCGAGGAGCTGGACGCAGCGCTCGAGACGCCGGTGTTCTTCCACGACTACCACCTCTATCTCGCGCCGAGATTCGTGCGCGACCGCGCGCCGGACGCGCTGCTCGCGCATTTCGTCCACATCCCGTGGCCCCAGCCGGACTACTGGCACGTGCTGCCGAAGGGGATGCGCACCGCGATCCACGACGGGCTCCTCGCGAACGACGTGATCGGGTTCCACGCCGAGCGCTGGCGGATCAACTTCCTTCGCTCGTCGCGCGATCTCCTCGGCGCCGAGTGCGATTTCGTCGAGTACTGCGCGGAGCACGCCGGCCGGCGCTCGCTCGTCAGCGTCCATCCGATCTCCGTCGACCCGGGCGAGTTCGAGGAGCTGGCGCAGAGCGACGCGGTGCTCGCGGCCGAGCGCGAGTTGGTCTCGCGGCGGCCGGAACAGCTGATCCTCCGCGTCGACCGGACCGATCCGTCGAAGAACATCGTCCGCGGCTTCCGCGCCTACGAGCTCTACCTCGAGGCTCATCCCGACGCGCACGGCAGGGTCGGGATGCTCGCCCTGCTCGACCCGTCGAGGCAGGACATCCCCGAGTACTCCGAGTACGTCGCCGCGATCCAGCGCGAGGCGCGGCGCGTGAACGACCGGTTTCAGCGCGGCGGCTGGATGCCGGTCGAAGTGAGGGTCGAGGACAACTTCCCGGCTGCGGTCGCCGCCTACAAGCAGTTCGACGTGCTCTTTGTCAATGCGATCTTCGACGGCATGAACCTCGTCTCGAAGGAGGCGCCCCTGGTGAACGAGCGGGACGGTGTCGTTGTCCTTTCCGAGAACACCGGAGCCTACGAGGAGCTGCAGGACTGGGTCGTCCGCGTGAACCCATTCGACGTCGCGGGCCAGGCCGATGCCTTGAGCCGCGCGCTTTCGATGTCGCGGACGAAACGGCGCGAGCGGCTGGCGGCGATTCGCGCCCATGTGCGCGAGCACGACATCGCCGGCTGGATCGAGGGGCAGCTCGCCGACCTCGATCGCTGCGTCGCGGGCGCCGCGTCGCGATAGCGTTTCCGGAATGAGCGAGCTTTCGCACGTGGACGACTCCGGCGCCGTCCGGATGGTCGACGTCGGCGACAAGCCGGTGTCGCGCCGGCGCGCGCGGGCTCGGGCTGTCGTGCGGATGGCTCCCGAGACGGCTTCGCGGCTCGCCGAGCTGCCCAAGGGGGATGCGTTGGGAGCCGCACGGCTCGCAGGGATCATGGCCGCGAAGCGCACTTCCGAGCTCATCCCGTTGTGCCACCCGCTGCCGCTTACGCACGTCGCAGTCGAGCTGCAGGTCGGCGACGGTCTGGTCGAGATCGAGGCTTCCGCCGAGACCGCCGCGCAGACTGGAGTCGAGATGGAGGCGCTGGTCGCGGCGTCGGTCGCCGCGCTGACGATCTACGACATGGCGAAGGCCGTCGACTCCGGGATGGAGATCGGCGAGGTGCGCTTGCTCGAGAAGGTGAAGGAGTGAAGGCGGCCGTCGTCACCGTCTCGGACGGCGTCTCCGAAGGGACGCGCGAGGACGCGAGCGGCGACCTGCTCGCCGAGCTCCTGGCCGGCGAGGGCTACGAGGTCGAGCGGCGCGTGGTCCCCGACGAGCGTGACGCCATCGCCGACGCAATCGTCGAGCTCGCGGAGGAAGCCGTCCTGGTGCTCACGACCGGAGGAACCGGGGTCGCCCCGCGGGACGTCACGCCCGAGGCCACGCGCGACGTGCTCGAACGCGACGCGCCCGGAATCGCGGAGGCGATCCGGGCCGATTCGATCGCGAAGACACCGCATGCGCTCCTCTCGCGCGGGCTCGCCGGAGTGCGTGGCCGTGCGCTGGTCGTGAACCTGCCCGGCTCGCCCGGGGGCTGCCGCGACGGCTTCGCGGTGCTGAGTCCGGCCCTCGCGCACGCCGTGTCTCTCTTGGCCGGCGAGCCGACCGCGCATCGCCAGACGTGAGCGCTCTCGCATATCCCGTTCGTTTCGCCCGGCTCGTCAAGTTCGAGCACACGGTCTTCGCGCTGCCGTTCGCGTACGTGGGTGCGTTCCTGGCCGTCGACGCGGTGCCGAGCGCGCACGACCTGCTCTGGATCACGGTCGCGATGGTCGGTGCGCGGTCGCTGGCGATGGGGCTGAACCGGCTGATCGACGCTGGCCTCGACGCGCGCAACCCGCGGACGGCGCGCCGCGAGCTTCCGAGCGGGCTCCTCTCCCCTGCACAGGTGGTCTTGTTCTGCGCGGCGTCGCTCGCGGTCTTCCTGATCGCCGTCTTCCAGCTCGACCCCCTCGTGCACTGGCTCTGGCCGATCCCGGTCGCCGGCTTCGTGATCTATCCGTACCTCAAGCGCTGGACCTGGCTCTGCCACCTCTGGCTCGGCGCGGTCGACGGGCTCGCGCCGGTCGGGGCGTGGGCGGCGATCACGGGGACGATTCCGTGGGAAGCGTGGGCCCTGGGCGGCGCGGTCGCGCTCTGGGTCGCCGGCTTCGATTTCTTCTACGCGCTGCTCGACCTCGAGATCGACCGGCAGCAGGGTCTCCAGTCGATCGCGGTGCGCTTCGGCGAGCGGGGAGCCTTCCTCGGCGCGCGGCTGTTCCACCTCGGGACGGTGGTCCTGCTCGTCGCCGCGGGACTCGGCCTGTCGGTCGGGGTGTTCTATTGGCTCGGCGTGGCCGCAGTCGGGCTGCTGCTCGCGTACGAGCATTCGCTGGTGCGCCCTGGCGATTTGCGCCGGCTCGACACGGCGTTCTTCACGATGAACGGGGTCATCTCGGTCGGGTTCTTCCTGTTCGTGCTCGCGGACGTGCTCGTTTGATCAGGGCGGCGGGCCTCGAGAAGCGGTACGGGTTCAAGCGCGTCCTGCGCGGAGTCGACTTCGAGCTGGGGCGGGGTGGCTTCCTCGTCGTCACCGGGCCGAACGGGGCCGGGAAGACGACGCTGCTGCGGCTTTGCGCCGGGCTCGCCATCCCGACGGGCGGCACGCTCGACGTCGAGACCGACCGCAGCGGGATCGGCTTCCTTGCGCACGAGCCGCTCGTCTACCGTGAGCTGACGGCGCTCGAGAACCTCGACCTCTACGGCCGGCTCTATCGCGTTCCGGAAAGGCGTGAGCGGGTCGGGATGCTGCTCGAGCGCTTCGGGCTCTGGGAGGCGCGGCGCGAGCGGGCCGCCGCGCTTTCGCGCGGCCAGCTGCAGCGGCTCGCGCTCTGCCGGTCGCTTCTGCACAAGCCCGAGCTGCTGATCCTCGACGAGCCCTTCTCCGGGCTCGACGCGGAGGGCGCGGAGCTGCTCGACCGCGAGCTCGCGGAGATGCGCGGCAAGCGGACGCTGCTCGTCTCGACGCATGACCCCGAGCGCGTCGCGCCATTGCAGACCGGGAGGCTGGCGCTTGCCTAGGTACTTCGCCGACGCGGCCATCCTGGCCCGCAAGGACCTGCGGCTCGAGCTGCGGGCTCGGGACACGCTGCCCGCGATGCTGCTCTTCGTCCTCGCGATGCTCGTGATCTTTCACTTCGCGCTGCCGGAGGGCTCTTCGCGTCTCTCCGAGCTCGGGCTGCTCTGGGTCGCGATCGTCTTCACTGCCCTGCTCGGCCTCGGCCGTGCGTTCGTGGCGGAGCGGGAACAAGGACTGCTCGACGCGCTCGTCATGGCGCCCTGCGACCGCAGCGCGATCTGGCTCGCGAAGGGGATCGCGACCTTCGTCTTCCTGGCTCTGGCCGAGGTAGTCGCGCTGCCGGCGTTCGCGCTCTTCTTCCGGCCGATCGGCTGGTCGACGATCGCTGCGGTGCTTCTGGCCGACCTCGGCATCTGCGCGGTCGGCGTCCTGCTCTCGGCGATGGCTGCGGCGGGCCGCGCTCGCGAGCTGCTCATGCCGCTGCTGTTCCTGCCGCTGGCGCTCCCGATCGTGATCGGCGGCGTCGGAGCAAGCGTCGTCGACGCGCCTGGCCGCTACCTGGCCTTCCTCGCGCTCTACGACGCGATCTTCACGGTGCTCGCCTGGGCGTCGTTCGAGTACGTCGTCACGGAGTGACGGGCACGGGCTCGGCGCGGCTGGCCAGACGGCGTTGCTCGCGGGCGTCGGGCCACATCGCGATCAGCGCGCCGAACAGGAAGACGAGGCCCGCGAGCCACACGAATGGGACCAGCGGGTTCACGAGCACCTTGAGGACGACCGAGCCGTCCTTGTTGAACTGGTCGCCGATCACGAACAGGTCCTGCGCGCGGACCCAGTCGGTGTGGATCGCGACCTCGTTCGAGACCTGCTGCTCGGCGGGGTAGTCATTCTTGCCGGGCGTGATCAAGGTTGGCCTTTCGTTGCCGCGCGAGACCGCGAGGCGCGCGCGCTCCTCAAGCGAGTTCGGGCCGCGGTGGACGACCGTCCCGAGATAGTCGAGCCGGTAGCCGCGGATCGTCATCGACTGGCCGGGCTTCAGCTGCTGCACCTTGGTCGCGCCGTACGCCCCTCCGGCGATCCCGATCGCGAGCAGGACGATCGCTGCGTGGACGACGTAGCCACCGTAGCGGCGGCGGTTGCGCCCGACGAGCGAGTTGAAGGCGCCGAGCCAGGTGCGCTCGCCGAGCTGCTTTCGGGCTCGAGTCCCGCGCGCGAACTCGAGGACGATGGCCGCGAGGACGAAGATCGAGAACGTGTAGGCGACGAGGCCCGGCGTGCTCGAGCCGGCGCCGAGCGCGATCAGGATTCCGCCGGCGACCACCGCCGCGACCGCGGGCCAGAACAGGCTCATGCCGAGCGCCCTCAGTGAGCTCCGCCGCCAGGCGACGAGCGGCCCGATCCCCATCAAGAGCAGGAGCGGTAGCCCGATCACGCGCAGGAAGAAGTTGAAGTAGGGCGGCCCCACGGTGAACTTCTCGCCGCGAACGGCCTCCGAGAGCAACGGGAACGCGACCCCCCAGAGCACGATCAGCGTGAAGGCGACGAGGAGCAGGTTGTTATAGAGGAACGCGGCCTCGCGCGAGGCGAGCGACTCGAGCCGTGTGCGGGCGCGCAGCAGCGGCAGCCGCCAGAGGATCAGCGCGGTCGAGAATGCCGCGGCGACGCAGATGAAGCCGAGGAACCAGGGCCCGATCGACGACTGCGCGAAGCTGTGGATCGAGCTCAGCACTCCGCTCCGCGTCAGGAACGTGCCGAAGAGCGAGAGGCAGAACGCGAGCGAGACCAGCACCACGTTCCAGACGCGCAGCATGTTCTTCTTCTCCTGCACCATCACCGAGTGCAGGAACGCGGTCGCGGCGAGCCAGGGCATCAGTGCCGCGTTCTCGACCGGGTCCCACGCGTAGTAGCCGCCCCAGCCGACCTCCTCGTACGCCCACTTGGCGCCGAGCAGGATCCCGATCCCGAGCGCGGCCCAGGCGAGCAGCGTCCAGCGGCGGGTGACGACGATCCAGCGCTCGTCGGTGCGGCCCGAGATCATCGCGCCGGCGGCGAAGACGAAGGGGATCGTCATTCCGACGTAGCCGAGGTAGAGCAGCGGCGGGTGGATCACCATGTACGGGTTCTGCAGGCTCGGCGTGAGGCCGGCGCCGTCGGCGGGCGCGACCTGGCGCGCGAACGGGCTGGCGACGAAGGACAGCACGACCGTGAAGAAGACGGCGACGCCGCCGAGCACCGGGACCGTCCATGGCAGGAGCCGGCGGATCAGCTCGCGGTTGAGGAGCAGGGCGGCCGAGCCCAGCCCGGTCAGCACGAGCAGCCAGAGGAGCAGCGATCCCTCCTGCCCGCCCCAGAACGCGGTGAACGAATAGGGGAACGGCAGCTTCAGGCTCGAATGCTGGGCGACGTAAGTGAAGGAGAAGTCGCGCGTGCGGAACGCGTTCAGGAGGACGAGCGCCGCGACGGCCGCGGCCGCGAAGACGCCGACAAGCGCGTTGCGCGCGGACTCGTGGAGACGCCGCCGTCCCGAATAGGCGGCGAGGCTCCCCGCGACCACTGCGTAGAGCGCGAGGCCGAAGGCGGTGATGAGCGCGGCCCGGCCGAGATCAGCCACGCGGCGAGTGTAGCGGCGAGTAGGTCGTCTTCTGCGATCATTGCAGCGGTTTCCTCGTGCTCGCCCGGCTTCGTCAGCTCCCGCTTCCCGTGCTCGCGGTCTCGACCGTCGTTCTCGCCGCGACGGCGCTCGCGCTCGTGTTCTTCAACGCGCCGATCGACGCCGACCAGGGGCTCTCGCAGAAGATCTTCTACATCCACGTCCCGATCGCGTTGACCGCCTACGCCTGCTTCGCGTGGGGCGCCGCGAAGGCGTTCATCCACCTCTGGAAGCGGACGCCGGGAGCGGACCTCGAGAGCTACACCGCCATTCATCAGGGAGTGATCTTCGGGGCCCTCACGCTCGTGACGGGCTCGATCTGGGCGCGGATCTCGTGGGGCCACTGGTGGTCGTGGAGCTCGAACCAGCTCGTCACGTTCCTGATCCTGTTCCTCTTCTACTCGGCCTACTTCATGCTCCGGTATTCGGTCGAGCCGGGGCCGGCGCGGGCCAACATGTGCGCGGTCTACGCGCTCTTCGGCGTCGTACTGATCCCGGTGAGCTGGCTTTCGATCCGGATCGCGAACGACTACATCCACCCGACGGTCTTCACGACCGACGGGCCGCAGATGTCGGGCTCGATGTTCCTCGCGTTCTGCGTCTCATGGGCGGCGCTGCTGTGCCTGGCCGGGACCATGTACCGAGTCGAGCTGGCCGGGAAGCGGTTGGACTCGAGCCTGCGCGAGCTGCGGGAGCTGCTCGCGTGAGCGCTTCCGAGAAGTACGTCGCCGCCGCGTACCTCGTCGTCTTCGTGGCGGTGCTGGCCTGGGTCGCGATCGTCGCGGCGAAGCTGGCGCGGCTCGAGCGGGAGGCGGGGGAGCTCACCGAGCTCGCGCGGCGCCGGGCGGACGAGCGCACCGAGGAGCGCGAGAAGGTCTCCGCGTAGCGTGTTGGTGCGGGTCGGTTCGCGGGGCTCGCGGCTCGCGCTGACGCAGGCGGAGCTGGCAGCCTCGCGGCTGCGGGGGCCGGGCGTGGAGATCGCGTTGGTACCGATCACGACGGCCGGCGACAAGGACCGGTCGAAGCCGTTCGGTGAGATCGGCGCGCGCGGCGTCTTCGTCAAGGAGATCGAGGAGGCGCTGCTCGCGGGACGGATCGACGTGGCCGTGCATTCGGCGAAGGACATGACCTCGTCGGACGCAGAGGGGCTCGTCGTGGGCGCATACCTGGAGCGTGAGGATCCGCGCGACGCGCTATGTGGCGCGTCGGAGCTGCGGCCGGGGATGCGGGTCGGGACCGCGTCGGTGCGCAGGCGGGCGCAGCTTCTGGCGCTCGAGCCGTCGCTGTCGGTGGAGCCGCTGCGCGGCAACGTGGAGACGAGATTGCGCAAGCGGGGCGAGCGGGGCCTCGATGCGGTCGTGCTCGCCGCGTGCGGGCTCGACCGGCTCGGACTCGGGTCGGAGGTCGGGTTGCGGTTCCCGCCGGAAGAGTTGCTTCCCGAGGCGGGCCAGGGGGCGCTGGCGCTGCAGGTGCGCGCCGGCGAGGAGGAGCTGGTCGCGGTCGCGGACGACCCCGAGACTCGCAGGCGGGTGGAGGCCGAACGTGCGTGCGTTTTCGCCATCGGGGGCGGCTGCCTAGCGCCCGTCGCCGCGCATCACGACGGAAGGACGTTGACCGCGCTCGTCGCCGACGAGGACGGCACCTGGATCGAGCGGCGGAGCGGAGACGACCCCGCGGCGCTCGCAGCCGAGCTGATGGCGCTCGCCCAGAATTGACGAAGTCGGCACAACCCCGTCACACACGCGTGCGCTTTTGGCCGCTACCTTGAATTTCCCCCGGGTGGGTGGGGGTTAGGGATGGGTCCCGCCCCGAAGCGCGCTCGCGTAATCGTGACCCGGGCGCGCGGTTCCGCGGAACCGCTGGCGCAGCGGCTGGGCGCCCTCGGCCTGGACGTCGTCCTCTGTCCGCTGATCGAGCTCGAGCCGGCCGGGCCGGACACGGTCGACGTCGAGGGCTACGACTGGGTCGTCGTCACGAGCCGGCCCGGCGCCGACGAGCTGGCGCGCCGCTGCCGTGGCGAGCTACCGCGGGTGGCCGCTATCGGGCCCGGGACCGCCGCGGCGCTGCGCGAGCACGGCATCGAGCCCGCGCTC
>Ga0307289_10000460_pt1 | contig 17433 bp, 18 predicted proteins | sample ER_DNA_143_FD_194483 | JGI IMG/M metagenome (GOLD analysis project Ga0307289, IMG submission 194483) | Bulk soil microbial communities from the East River watershed near Crested Butte, Colorado, United States - ER_DNA_143 | ecosystem: Environmental > Terrestrial > Soil > Floodplain | place...
CGGTGCCAGGCGCTCTTCGACAAGGTGGCGTACGCCTCAGGCAACCGGCACCACTTGACGCGGAAGTAACTCATCCGCTCGGCCATCAGCAGGTCCTGTAATTGATCATGCATGTGGTGCAGCACGATGTCCGGATTGCGGTCCAGCAGTGCGGGCGCGACAGAACGACCAAAGTCCATGGCCTGATCCGCACGATTGGTGTCGCCCACATGCGCCACCGGCACCAACACCGTGTCGGGCAACCACGGCACCTGCATGGCTGCCGCGAGATGGGTCAGCGCGCCATTGCTCGAGCCGAGCAAGACCGCCGGGTAACGCCGCTGCGGATAGCGAGCCGCGAACGACTCAGCGACCGTGGACAGATCCACCTCGCCAAGCCGGCGAGGATTGATTCCTTCGGAAGCGCCGATCCGGCTGTAGATGCCGCGCAGCATCGACCACGGCAGCCGGCCGGCAACGCGTACGGCGAGCCCAGCCGACGACGAACTGCCGAGATTCGGAAACGGCTGCCCATTGAGCGCCGCGACTGTGGCCGCATGCAAGACGCTCGCCGAATCGAAGGAGGCGACCACCTGCTTGGGGTCGAGATCGCTCACCCGGTCAGCCTGGCAGATGGCATGGCGCGATCAGCTGATCAACTCATTGATGAACCGCAGGAACCTCGCCGAGTCCTGCTGCGGCCACGAATGACTCGCGCCTGGCATCAAGACGAGCTTGCCGCCAGCCATCTCGGCTAGCTGCGCGGCGTAGGCGTGTGTGGTGAGCGGATCGTACTCGGTGTGAATGATCGTGGTCTCCGCCGTCACTCGCGGCAGGATGTCCTCAAGATGCAGCGCGATGGCTGAGGCGAAACCACGGAAGATGCGTGGAATGCCGGCCCGGGACCAATCCGGCACATGGTGGTAAAAGGCCGACTTGTCGTGCGGATCGCCCCGGGCAAACACGTACGACTGCTTGATCATGGAACGGTACGCCGGATCGACAGTCGGGCTTACCAACACCAGCCGGCTGACCAAGCTGGTCAGGGACGCGGCAACGGTGGCTGCCTGGCTGCCGGCCGATAGACCGATGAGCACATCCACCGGAGCACCATCGTTGTCGATGTCAGCCGCCAGATGGCGGCCATAAAGCTCCAAGTCTTGATCAACACCGCGCCAGGCCGGCGGCTGGAGCAGCGTAGCGTCGTAGCCGTGGTTGCGAAGATGCTGTACTGGCGGTGCCACGTACGTGCGTACCGCGAGCCCAGGTACGGCAATGACGCGAGTCATGAACGGACCTAAGCACGTCCCGTGGGGGCACTTCAATGGAAAGACGCAAATCACCCAGTTCGGGTGTATCGGCGAGCAGACCGATGGCAACACGATGGGTTAGCGCAGACGCGATCGCCAACAGGAGTACCTCAGATGACTGGTGAAGCAATCGCCCGCACCACAGAGCAGTGCGAGCTCGGCGAAGGCGCTCGATGGGACGATCGTCGTGCGGAGTTGCTCCGGGTCGACATCCTTGCAGGGCACGTTTACCGCGACACGATCACCGATGATGGCGCGCTGGTGTCCATTCAGGTTCATCGTGTGCCCGGGACGGTGGGGGCGGTTGCCCCCATTCACGACGACGAGGGCTGGCTGCTAGCAGCAGATCAGGGGTTCAGCTACCTGCGTCCAGATGGCACCGTACGGGCTATTGCCGACGTCGCGCCGGACTGGACCCGGATGAACGATGCCGCCTGCGATTCCCAGGGCCGCTTCTGGGCGGGCACTCTTGCTTATGATCAACGACCGGGTGGAGGGGCCCTTTACCGGCTCGATCGCCGCGGCCAAACCGAGCTGATGCTCGACGGATTGACGATCTCGAACGGACTGGGTTGGAGTCCCGACGGTCGAACGATGTATCTGGTGGATACCGGACCTGGTGTCATCCACGCTTTCACTTTTGATCCGGACGAAGGCACGATCGCCGGAGGGCAGGTACTGGTCGAGGTGCCGCCAGACATCGGATCGCCGGACGGTTTGACGGTGGATGCGGCCGGTGATCTCTGGGTGGCGATCTACGGCGGAGGACGGATCCAGCATTACTCACCGGCGGGCGAACTGCGCGAGGAACTCTTCACCCCCGCCAAACAGACCACCTGCTGCGCGTTCGCTGGCCCTGGACTGCATCGCCTCTACGTCACGACTGCGACCGAGCACTGGACTGACGAGCAGCGCCGTGCACAACCAGCTGCTGGTCTCGTTTACGCCTTCGAGACCGACGCGACGGGCGTGCCCGCGGCACACTTTCGCCCGGAACCAACCTGGTGGGCAACGGTGGTCGCATAGCACAGTGAGCGCCATGGACTCCCCCGGTCTGAGTCTGCAATCCCCCGTGTCCGATGTGCTCACTCTCGCCCGCCGATTCGAACCGGTGCTGCGCTTCACCCAGGGCGAGCTGTTCTTTCCCATGCCTGTCGAGGATTACCTCGCGTCATCAGCTTTGTTCCGACGGGTGCCGGGCAAGAAGGTGCCCGAGCTGGTGACATCCGCCAGACAACTTGATCTCTCGACCTTGATCAGCTACGCAGCCGAACGCAGCACGTCTGATCTTGAGCTTCACTTTGTCGAGAAACCGCTCAATCGGGCGGCTTACCGCCGGTGGCGCCGGCGTCCGGACCGCCCACGATTCCAGGGTGGCAGCCCTTTCGCGATGGTCGGCATGTTCGGCCGCATCGTCGATTCGCTGATGCGACTGTCGTTGATCATGCGTGGCAAAGTGCCTGGTGGTTTTGCTGCCGCCGCACATGTCCGGTTCCAGGAGGCGGGAGATGTGGCACCCACGTACTACGTACGCGCCGTGCGTGATGCGGGATATCTGATCTTGCAGTACTGGTTCTTCTACGCCATGAACGACTGGCGCTCGACGTTCGGCGGTGTCAATGATCATGAGGGCGACTGGGAGCAGATCACCCTGTTCCTGACCGAGTCCGACGCAGCCGAGAAGCCTGAATTGGCCTGGGTGGCATTCTCTGCACACGATGAGGTAGGAGATGATCTACGCCGACGCGTCGATGACCCTGACGTACATCTCATCGACGGAACACATCCGGTCGTCAACGCGGGAGCCGGGTCGCACAGCGGTGCATATCTCCCGGGGGACTACATCGTGACGGTCGCTCCTCCGGTGGTGGAGAAGCTGACACAGCGGTGGCGGCGCTTTGCCACAGCGATCATGCCAAGACGTAAACGCTCGGACCGGATGGGAATCGGCCTCCCGTTTATCGACTACCGGCGCGGGGACGGTCCAGCGATCGGGCCTGGGACCGACAGAACGTGGACGCCGGTTGTGATCGGCGATGAAACGCCATGGGTGACGGGCTATCGAGGCTTGTGGGGCTACGACACTCGTGATCCATTCGGCGGCGAACGGGCGCCAGCGGGCCCACGCTATGAACGCGACGGCTCGATCAGGCCCGCCTGGGATCGGCCAGCAGCATGGGCTGGATTGGACAAGGTGCCGCCGACCCGGACCGATGAGGTTGTGGCGCTGCAGCGACGTGCCGGAGACATCGAACTCGAACTGGCGACTGCAGAGACGCGGCTGACCGATGAGATAGGCCGGTTACGGTCCCTACACGAGGGCAGACGCGCGCTCGCGGTCGAGGAATCGCCAGCGACGGCTGCATATAGTGCGGCGCAAGAGGTTGTTGACGCGAGGCGGGACGAGATCGCTGTTCTCCTAGCTGAGCGAGAGGCAGTGTCGAAGGCGCTGGCGATGCCTTTGCCGCCGGACGAGGTGCATGCCCATCTGCGTCACCGCGCGCTGCCGGATCAAGATACGGAACGCCCAACGCGCTGGACCTTACGTTTCTGGGCCTCAATTTCGGTCTCGGTATTGCTGCTGGCAGTGGCGGCGTTGATCGTCTACGGCGCCGCGCTAGGCATCTCCGGGGTGGTCGGGGTCCTCGTCATCATTGCTGGTATCGAGGCATTGATCCGCGGCCGGGTATTACCGTTCCTGGCCAGCCTCGCCATCATCTTGTTGATCTTCACCGGCATCTATCTTGCGCTGACCAATATCAGAGCTGCCATTGCCGGGGCATTAGTCGTGGCCGCTCTCGCATTGCTGATATCGAATCTTTCGGGCTTCCTCCGGCGTCGATAACGGGGGTGGGAAGAACAGCTTCTTCTGAGAAGTCCATTCTCAGAAGCCAGGCGCTTCTCCGGTACGCCGGCGCAGCGTCGCCCCGTACACCGCCGCCTGAGTGCGCCGTTGCATACCGAGCTTGGTCAGTAGGCCCGAGACGTAATTCTTGACCGTCTTCTCGGCGAGGAACAACCGCTCACCAATCTGGCGATTCGTGCATCCCTCGGCGATGAGATCGAGGATCTCTCGCTCCCGAGCGGTGAGGCTGCCAGCCACGGGATCTGGCTCAACAGGATGCCGCAACCGGTCGAGCAGCTTCTGAGTCATTGCCGGATCCAGCAATGACCGCCCCGCGGCCACCTGACGGATCCCTTCAAGAAGGCTGTTACCGGCGATCTGTTTGAGCAGATATCCAGAGGCGCCCGCCATCACGGCAGCAAAGAGCGCCTCGTCGTCATCGTAGGAAGTCAAGATCAAGCACCGGACATCCTCAGAGGAGGAAAGGATCTCCCGGCAGACATCGATGCCACTGCCATCCGGCAACCTCGCATCCAGCAGGGCGACATCGGGTGCCGCCGCCGGGATACGGTGCAACGCATCACCTGCTGTCGCGGCCTCACCCACGATGATCACATCATCGGTGGTCGTCAGCAGATCGGTCAGCCCTCTGCGAACCAGCTCATGATCATCGAGAATGAAGACGCGGATGGGCTGATGTCTGGTTACATGGAAATCGGGATCGACCATCGCAGCCGCAGCCCCCCCTCAGCTGAGTTGCCGACCTCGAGGTAGCCACCTTGCCGCTCGGCCCGTTGGTTCAGGTTTTCCAAGCCGCTCCGCCGCGTGCTGTGGCCTAGGCCTACTCCGTTGTCGATCACGGTCAGGTAGAGCCGCTGTTTGCCTGCTTGGATCCGCACCCGCACCTGCGTGGCCTGAGCGTGTTTCGTCACGTTGGTCAACGATTCCCGCAAGACAGCTTCGACATCGGCGATGGTCGCCTCGTCGGTAATCGTGTCCAGCGGCCCAACCAGCGAGACATCGGGACGTGCGGGCAGTAAGGGCGCGAGTTGATCGACAACCGCCAGCGCGGTACCTCGCAACGACTGTAAGGAATCCTCCTGTAATGCGTGAATCCTGGTCCGGATCTGACGAATCGTCTCATCGAGTTCCTCGATGGTTCGACCCAGACGTGCCTTGACCGCATCGTCTCCGATGGTCGCAGCGATGCTTTGCAAGCTAAGGCCTGCTGCGAAGAGCCGCTGGATGACATGATCATGAAGATCCCGAGCGATGCGATCCCGATCTTCCAGAACCCCAAGCCGCTGTTGATCAGCTCGGGCATCGCTGAGCTCCAAGGCGATGGCCGCTTGGCCGGCAAAAGTTTCGGCCATATCCAGGTCCGAGGCCGTGAACGGCGCGTGCGGTATGAGTCGGCCGGCCACGATCGCGCCGCGTGGACCGGTTTCTCCCAGTAGCGGAAGCGCCATGGCCTGGCTAACCGGTACATACGGCCGCAGGTGCAGATACACGTCCGGATGTTGATCAACGAATGCCACCCGTACGCCCTGGCCGTCCTGCATGGCTCGCCACGCGAGGCTGTTCTCGGTCGGGTACCGAATTCCGATGAGCTCGCGTTCGGCGGCACCGGTAGCAACAGTAACCTCTAACTGCACCGGATGATCACTGGTCGGCCTCACCAGCGTGACGACATCGGCTGAAGCCAGGCGCTTCACACTCGTCGCAATCCCATGAAGGGTCTCGGAGTAGTCGGCTTCCGGGTCAAGCAACTGGCGACTGACCTCGCCGGAGGCCCTCAGCCACTCTTGCCGCCGACGTGACTCCTCGTAAAGTCGGGCGTTCTCGATCGCAATGCCAGCCGTCGCCGCCAAGGCCAAGACCGACTCCTCGTCTTGGGCAGCAAAAGGCTCGCCATCGGCGCGGTCGGCCAGGTACAGGTTGCCAAAGACCTCGTCGCGGCTACGGATCGGGACGCCGAGAAACGTCGTCATCTGGGGATGCCCGTCCGGAAAGCCGGAAGATCGGGGATCTTGGTCAATCCGGGTCAGCCGGATCGGCTTGGGATCATCGATCAGCACGCCCAACACGCCCCGCCCTTTGGGAAGCTCGCCAATTGCCTGGACGGTGTCATCCTCCATCCCCACGTGCAAGAACTGCTCGAGCATACTGTCGCCGCCAATGACTCCCAACGCCGCGTACCTGGCGCCTGAGACGTCCTTTGCGGTGGCCACCAGACGACGCAGCACCGCGTCAAGCGACAGCTCTTTGACGATGGAATGATTGGCCTTCAGCAGCCGCCGCAGCCGATGCTGAGCCGTCATGATCACCGACGCCTGCTCCACGAGTTGGTTCGTCAGCAGTTCGACGGACAGCGGCGGATCGTCCGCGGGATCCGCAAACATGGGTCCCGGCTCGCTGGTCTCGCCCTGCGCAGCCATGTCGAGGACAGATTACGATGACCGGACAATTTGACGCCACGCGCCCGTCTCGAGGCATCACCCTCCAGCTGAATCATCTACCGCTATCTGGGTGGCCAGCAGCACCGCGGAATGGGCGACGTATGGACGCAAACCACATTTCCAACTCCGTAGGACCTTCGACCCTGGGTTTATTCACGGGCCAACGTGATCCTAAAGAGCGGGCAGTGAAGCCTGGCTCTCACGCTGGCCATCATCACCGCCTCGATTTGAGCGCGGCGGCGCCGACTGGGTGCTGCTCCGGAGGGAATGGAGGCCCTGCCGCCATGACCTCAGTGCCGTAGCAGCAACCCTCACCCAGCAAATTCGTCGAGCTGTCCGAGAACGAGTGCATCAAACTCTTAGCTGACCACACCGCCGGCCGAATCGGCTTTATGGGACTCGACGGCCCACAGATCTTGCCGGTGACCTATCAATACCGTTTCGGCAGCGTGATATTTCGTACCTCTCCTGTCGGAGCCCTTTCCGGATTGGCGCGCCGAACCAGCGTCGCCTTCTAGATCGACAGGATTGATGAGCGGAACCAGTCGGGCTGGAGCGTTCTGGTAATCGGATTCGCCGAAGAATGGTCCATAACCGTCTGCTCGCCTCCGCATGGGAAATAGGTCCGGTGCCCTAGGCGGACGGAACGCGAAATCTCTTCATTGAAATCAAGCCGCGGAAGATCAGCGGTCGATCCGTACACACCCGATCGGGCTATTGACAGACCTGCTGGCTACGCGTCCGACGTATGCGCGCTAAGCCTGGCGAAGGGCCATCCTGCACCACTCAGCACAACATGCTCCCTGAGATGCTCCCTGAGCCTGTCGGAGGGCCGATCTCTGCGGACTCAGACCTCACCAGCCCACGGCTCGAGCAGCTCCAAAAGCCAGGTTCGTACCGGGAATTCATACTTCGCGATCATGCTCAGCGGCGCCTCCTGCAGGGCACGCTCCCAGGCCAGGGCGCGGGTCACACAACCGGTACTCCGTGCCAGTCCCACCAACCACCGCAGCTCCTCAACACCGCACAGGCTGCTGAACGGCTCAAGGTAGGCGTCGCGAAGCCGCAGCAAGCGCGAGTCGTGAAATTGCCGCCCATCGCCCGGCACGCCGGCCTCGAAGGCAATCGAGTTCAAGGTGGCGAGCATCGTGCCGAAGGGATGGCCTATTGACGCGTCACCCCAATCGATGATCCGGACAGACGACAGGTCCGCCATCTCGCCCGGCCAACCGACGTTGTTGGAGTGCAGATCATCGTGCTGGAAGCTGTCGGGAATCGGCGACGCGGCGAGCTCGGCGCACCGGCCCTCGTACGCCGGTAGCACGCGTTCCAGCGTGGCGGCCTGCTGCCGAGTCAACCCGCCTTGTTCGATTGGCTGACTGGCGAGCTTGTCCAGCAGCCGGTCGAACTCCAACGGGAGTTGGACAGGACCTCGGTCCGGCGCCCCACAGGCAAGCATCCGGGAACGATCGGCGGCGAGGGCGAGCTGAGCCTCGCCGTATCGAGGAAGCAGCCGCCCCCAATACCCCCACAATCCGCCAGGCTTCGTTTTCGACCGGAGCATCGGCCCACCGTCGCGAGTAATCGACCAGGCCAAAGCGTCGTCGTACGCGAGCAGCTGCGATGCCAGACCCGGACAGAGCTCGTCGAGCAGTGCTACCAGCTTGGCCTCGTACGCGGTCCCAGGGCCATTCACCTTGAACCAGACGCGACCCGCGGTGGTTTCGAATCGGATGGTGCTAGACCAGACCCGAGCATGGGTCTGTTGCCACTCGCCAGTGAGCCGGATACCGCCCGGCCCCAGCTGCGCGGCCACCCATGTCCGAGCCGATTCAATGAAGTCGCTGCTGGTCCATACGGCTACCGGATCGGGGGTTCCGTCGGGGCACATCCTTGGACCTTAGATCAGCTGCCGGCTGGCGTCACTTGTTGATCTTGGCGTGCAGTTCAGATATTGCCGCGACATGCGAAGCGCTACACGGCTGTGCGGGCTGCGACGATGGAGGATAAGGCATGGCCGCGACGCGGCAGGCAGAGCGTAGGCCGCAGACCGTGAACCCGGCGGCAGCTCGACCTGCCCGGCTGCGCGTGCGCTGGGATCGAGTAAGTGTGCTGGTGGCATTGCTGGCCGTTTTGACGACCGTTACCGTCCACGCCGTCATCTCTGCGGTCCAGGACGGCCTGCGAGCAATGTCGGCTGAACCACCGCCACCGGCAGAAACAACCATCGGTGTCGCCCAGCCGGCTCCAGAGGCACACCATAAGTGCCCGTCGCCTGCGGCCGCGGTCGTGCACACTGCACCGTCCGTAACCGACGCCACAGTCCGGACCGTGGCGTTGACCTTCGATGATGGCCCAGGGCCGGCCACACCAGCCGTGCTCGACATACTGCAGAGGAATGGCGTGCACGCGACGTTTTTCGTCATCGGTCAGCGGGTGGCCGCCGAACCCGAGATGGTGCAAAGGATTGCCGCTGACGGGCACGCGTTGGGCAATCACAGCTGGTCACATCCCATTCCGAGCGCGAAAGCCGGTTGGAAGCGCAGCACCGTGACAGCGGAGATCGAACGCACCAATCGCGCGATTTTGGCCGCCACAGGTCTCAAACCATGCCTGTTTCGTCCACCTGGCGGAATCGTCAAGGGCGCCCGGAGAGCAACCCGCACTGCTGGCCTCTCGATGATCTTGTGGTCAACCGACCCCAGGGACTGGGCGGCCGCAGCAAGCAAGAAATCCGCCTCGGTCATCCGGAAGCGCGTCGCAGCGGGACTGACCGAGCAGCATCCGGTGATCTTGCTTCACGACGGCGGTGGCAACCGATCGGCGACAGTTGCCGCTCTGCAAGGGATTATCGACGACTACCGAGCGCGTGGCTACCAATTCGTCACCCTGGCCGCGCCGGGCTAACACACCGGAGCTACCGGCAGGGTACGGGCTCTCAGGCTTCCAACACGTACGTGCCAGGCGCGTCCGCGATCGGACGATACTTGCGGTTGCCCATTCGCGGTGGCTTGCGCATGCCCCCAGCTCGCGACGCAATCCATTCCGCCCAGTCTTCCCACCAGGTCACGGGATGGATAGTCGCGGCGGCCATCCACGCGGCCGGATCCGCGGGCAACTGCTTTTTACCTTCCAACACACGATGAATGGACTTCGGACTCGGGGGATTGACGATTCCCGCAATATGGCCGGAGTTTGACAGCACGAAGCGTACGTTCCCGGCCGGCAGCCGGGCACCCGCATAGGAGCTCTTCCATGGCGCAATGTGATCTTGCTCAGCCGAGAGGAAATAGAGATCTTGATCAACTTTTGCAAGATCAAGACGCTCTCCAGCCAGCTCCATGACTCCTCGGGCAAGCTGGTTCTCCACATAGCAGCTGCGCAGATAGAAGGTGTGCATCTCGGCCGGCATTCGAGTCGAGTCATTGTTCCAGCTGAGTAGATCGAACGCTGCCGGCTCTTCACCCATCAGCCAGCTGCTGACGGCGTAGTTCCAAATCAGATCGTTGGTCCTCAGCAGGTTGAAGGACCGTTGCATGTCCTCCTTGGGCAAGAAGCCAGTGCGCTTCATGGTCTTCTCCAACCGCCGGATGCTTGCTTCGTCGGTGAAGATGCCAAGCAGGCCCGGCTCGCTGAAGTCGATCAAGGTGTTCAGGAACGTCGCCGAGTTGATCAATTCGAGCCCGACGGCATCGAGGTATGCCAGCGTCGCCATCGTGAGCGTTCCACCAAGACAGAGCCCCAGGAGGTTGACCGTCTCTGCGCCGGTGATGTTGCGGACCACCTCAAGGGCCGCAATCGGTCCCGAGATCAGGTAGTCATCCATCTGCACATTGCGCATCCGCTCGTCCGGATTGCGGTAGCTGATCATGAAAACCGTGTGTCCGTGATCGACGGCCCATTGCACCAGGCTGCGGCCCGGGGCGAGGTCCATGATGTAGTACTTGTTGATCCAGGGCGGGCTGAACAGCAGCGGAATCTCGTGCACCTGAGCGGTGCTCGGCGCGTACTGGATCAGCTCCATCAAGTCGTTGCGGAAGACAACCTTGCCTGGTGTGACCGCCATGTCCTCGCCCACGGTGTGCACGCCTTGCACGACCTGCTGCGGCGCACCGCGATTGGTCCGGACGTCATGAACGAAGTTCCGCGCTCCTTTCGCCAGAGACAGGCCGCCGGTGTCCAAGGCCTTCTTGATCACTGCCGGGTTTCCCAGGGGGAAGTTGGTGGGAGCCAGCGCATCGATGATCAACTGCACCGCGAACTCCGCTCTCTGCTTGACTGCGGGCGGCGTTTCGCTGTCTCGGATTATCTCGAGCAACGACTGTTCCCAATCGTGATATATCTCCCGAAGCCACCAATACCCGGCATTGCTGGTCCACGCCGGATCGGTGAAGCGCCTGTCCTTGCCGCGCTGTGGTGCGTACGACGGGCTGCCGCCAGCTGCGCGGATGGCAGCAGCAGCAGTGGCGCGCAGCATCTCGCTCCCCGTACGCGTGATCACGCCGGCTACCTTGTCGGGGCGAGCCGCCGCGGCTAGGCCGGTGCGCAGCAGTGGCGAGAACAAGGAGAGTGGGTCGAGTCGGCCCATCAAGTCGCTGCCGTTGAGCAGATTGGTGCCTGCGGTCAGCAGCGGACCAAGTTGATCACGGACCGCCTCGTCGATGGTGTCCCAGTCATCGTCGGCGCCGAATGGCCGACCACCAGCTTGAGGGGTGCTCGTCTCGCTCATCGCGCCCCCCGACCCTTGCGGTGTTTCAGAGTGACTCGACGCAGCGCCTGATACGCCTCAATCAACGAACGGCGCTGGGATGCCGTCAGATCAGAGTCTGACTGAATCGCTTCGATCACCTCCGCCGACGCATCCTCCGACTGGTCGCCGCGCAGCAAGTCGGCAGAAACGTTGAGCGACTCAGCGATCGCCCGAAGAACCTCTTCCGAAGGGGCCCGAAGCCCGCGTTCAATCTGGGAGAGGTAAGGGTTGGAAATGCCGGCCATCGCCGCGACTTGACGCATCGACAGCTCGGCCAGCTCTCGTTGCCGGCGGATGATCTCGCCAAGTTTTAGCTGATCATCCGCCGACTGCTGTGTTGTCACAGCACGAGCATACGGTTTTACTTCAGGACGTCCCGCACGGCTGAGGTGTACGCCGCGGTGGCCTCGGTGATGAAGTCGTTCTGCGCCTTGACGACGGTGGTCACCCAGTCCAGCTGAGTGGCGTCGGCGAGCTGCTGCCGGTAGTCGACGTAGCTGGCGACAGTCTTCTCGTAGGTGTCGAGAGCTGCGCTGCCGGTCTTCTTGCCGGTCTCGATCAGCTTCTCGTTGAAAACGCGATAGCGCTCGTTAACGTCGCCAAAGCCTTCAGTGAGATCATTGATCTTCTTAGTTGTGGTCGTGGCCATGATTGTGCTCCTTGGATTGTTTGGGTACAACGAACACTATGTTAGCCAAAAAACGCTAGCTAAGCTAGCGGAGCTCGTGCGAGATGGGTCACATCCGGGACCTCTACGATGAATCCATGAGTCCTGGCGAGGAAGCACCGGAGAATCTGCTTGGCGAGCTGATCCGTAGGCAACGCGAGCTGGCCGAGCTGTCGATGCGTCAGGTCGCGGCGATGGCCGGCATCTCCAACCCGTACCTCTCACAGATCGAGCACGGCCTGCGCGCCCCATCGACCGACGTGCTCGAGGGAATTGCCGCGACCCTGGGTGTCCCGGTCGACTCATTGCGTCCTCGCACCAGCGATGATGATCATGCCTTTGATGGCGCCGATGATCACGAGACAGAGCAGGAACAGCCTGGTGAGCATGCCGCAACTGTCACTGCCATTTCGGCCGATCAAGGACTGACGGCTAGGCAGCGCCGGGCTTTGATCGAAATCTATACCGCGATGACTGAAGCGACCGCCAGCCGACGCCACGGCCGAAGCTCATAGGTCTTCATCGAGGTTCAGGCGCCGTGGCCCAGCAATTCGAGTCCGTCGATGACTACATAGCAAGCTTCCCGCCAGAGGTGCAGGGCGAGCTCCAGGCAGCGCGTCGCACGATTCGTACCGCGGCTCCGGATGCCGAAGAGTCGATCAGCTACGCGATTCCGACCTTCAGCGTGGCTGGCCGACCAGTCGTCTACCTCTCCGGTTGGAAGAAGCACATCAGCATCTACCCGGTGCCTGAGCTCGACGAGAGCATCGAGCCGCAGATCGCTCCTTATCTGTCCGGCAAAAGCACGGCCAAATTCCCACTCGGAAAGCCGATCCCCCAAGAGTTGATCACCGCTCTGGTCGAACGATTAGTGGCGCAGCGAGGCTGACGAGCGCAGTAGGCCATCGTTGCGTCGGAAACCTACGTGCACGTAGGTTTCCTAGGGTCTGCATAGGTAGCAACGCATGCACACCGTCAGCAACGAAGGTGCACGTAGGTTTCCGACCGGAGTACCCGAGGAGCGTCGCTAGCCGCCGAGGGGACCCGGCACAATCGCTGGCGGAGTGATTGGTTGTGTCCTGCGATAGTCGCTGTTGACCTTGTAGGCGTTCTTCTCCATCTTCAACGCATCTTCGCGAGCCTTCGCCATCTCGTCTGGGCTGAGGTGGCTGACCTTGGTCAGAACCAATGTCTCCTCTTCTGGATCATCGACGGCACCAACCTGGACATTTCCCACGTCTGGTGCGTAGAACTTCCGCTGATGTCCGCTCTCAGGTTCCAGCGGACTGCGCTCATCGGTGATCATCACGTCGTCGTAGCAGCCGGCAGGCACACAAGTGTGCTGCTGCATCATGAACACCTTCGCACAATCCAAGAACTCGATCTCCGGCGACCAGCCTTGGAGATATTCTGGCGTTCCCAGCTGGGCATTCCCGATCATTGAGTTGCCCGGTTTGGCGTCATTTATCCCGGCAATCCAGACGTCTGGCGCGCCATCGAACTTGCCGTTCTCATACTCCTCGGGATATTCACCCATATTCCAAATGTTTGCGCCGCTGTCTTGCGCCTGGAAGTTCAGCTCGGCTTCTTGGATGGTGCCTTCGTTGATGTCCTTCTCCAAGATGACAACCGTCCGTACGCCGTTGATCACCTTGGTGAGATCGGTGACGATGGTAACCACCTCGTGAGGCAGCAATCCGCCGCCGCGGTCGGCCTGCCCATTCAAGGTGAACTGCGTGCCAGGAATCAAAGGATTCCATTTGTTGTCGATCTTGGTTGGGTCGGAAAAGTTGAAGGGCGTGAACGCCGTCACCGGACTGCAGGGCGGCGGCTTCTCAGGATCATCACCATATGCCGCGACAGAATTCGCGAGCGTCAATAGAGAGGCAAAAAGAACGATCAGGACCGCAGGTCGGACCCTTCGGCTGGGCATTGAGCCCCCCTTCCTCGGGGTAGGTACGTGTCAGCCCGTGGACGATTTCTGGGCGTCCCTCCCAATGCTCGGAGCATGCGGCCTCACTGTGAAATACATATCGGTGGGCAACACATGAATCGTTATCGATTCGATGTATTGCACACGTATTTCGAGCCAAGGCGGGTAGCAGCCGAGCCGAGGCGCGTCACTGAGCCGACGTACGTGGTGCGGATGCCAGCCGGTGTTCGCGCGGACTCATTCCGCGCTCCCGACGAAACGCGGCGCTCAGCGCAAAGGCGTTGCTGTATCCAACCTGACGCGCAATGTGATCGAGGGTGTCCGACGTCTCGCTGAGTAGATCAGCAGCGAGAGCCAGTCGCCATGTGGTGAGGAAGGTCATCGGTGGCTCGCCGACGAGGTTGCCGAACCTGCGCGCCAGCCCTGCGCGCGACATCCCTACGGCAGCAGCAAGGCTGGCCAGCGTCCAGGGGCGGTCGGGATTGTGTTGGATCAGCAGCAGGGCGCGACCGACGACCGGATCACTCTGGGCGCGGTACCAGCCTGGCGGCATGGCGTCCGAGCGATCGAACCAAGCTCGCAGGGTCGAAACCAGCAGCAGGTCAAGAAGCCGATCAAGGACCGCCTGCTGGCCGAGTTGATCTTTCCCCATCTCGTTAGCCAGTACGTCGATCAGCGTCTGATCGGTCTCCGGGTACTGGACGTGAACGACCGGCGGCAGCGCGGCGAGTAGTCGTTGGCTGATCGCGCCGCGCGCGACGTAAGTGCCCGTCACGAGCAGAGTTGCCTCGACCACTCCGTCGGGTGCATTACCCCAGGTGCGTACACCGGTGCCCGCCTGCCAGTCGAGTTCGCCGCCGTCGAGGCTGGTGCAGGACTGGTCGGGATGAATGAGGGCCTGAGGTCGGGTAGCCGGCTGATCGGCCACCGTGTAGTGGTCAGGTCCGCGTAAGACGACGGCGTCACCTTTGCTGATGCGGACCGGCTCGGCTTTGTCCGGCACGACCCAAGCGTGGCCGCGGACGACTGCCACGAGGGCAAGCGGCGCCTCGTCTTGCACTCGGATCGACCAGGGCGGAACGAGGACCGAACGCAGCAGGAATGCACGGCGCGCCCGAGGGCCATCCAGCAACCCAGCAATCACATCCATCGCGACAGAGTAGACGATTACACATGTTTGTGCGACTGCATGCCATGTCTAGTCGCAGAGATCAGTGCTGAACTCTGTCTCATGAACGCAATTCATAACACTGCACGTCCGGCCACAACCCAGCGGCCGGTGACCCGATGAGCGCGGGCCTGAATCTGCTGACCGGCGTGGCCGCGATTGGATCGGCAACGGTTGGCGGAGTTTTCTACGGTTTCTCAACCTTCATCATGCGCGGCCTTCGACAACTCCCGACCGCTTCGGGCACAGCTGCGATGCAGCAGATCAACCTCACGGCCGTGAAGCCTGGGTTGATGGCGGCAATGTTTGGTACCGCTGCCGCATGCGCAGCGGTAGCGGTCTGGAGCGGTCTACGCGGATCATCGCCTCGAAGTGTGGCCGTAATCGCTGGCAGCGTGCTCTACCTGGTTGGTGCCGTCGGAGTGACCGCCGCATACAACGTGCCCTTGAACAACGCTTTGGCCGGCCTTGACCCGGCGGCACCGGGAACCGACGCCGCTTGGCGGGACTACCTGAGCCGCTGGACCGCCGGAAATCACGTACGCGCACTCGCATGCCTGGCCGCCGCTGCGCTCTACACCTGGGCGCTCACTGCAGGCGAGGAGTAAGTAGAGGTGGTGCGGTTTACGAGCGGTGCGCTACTTCCACATGTGAAGACGCACGGTCGTCCCGGCCACGGTGGAGCGCAGCTGCACAAGGTCGCATTTGCGGTTGGCGGAAGCGAGTCCGTCGCGGTCACTGGTGACGAGTGCCCGCCGACCCGCCAGCACGTCGTCGATCATGGTGCCATCGGACACCTCGCAGATCAGCGCGTACGGCAGGTCCCAGACCTTGATCGTCCCCTCGGTTGCTCCCCGGCGCAGACTGCAGGAGGCGAGCCGGCGCGAGGTGGCGGCGAGCTCGGTCACCTTGTCTGACCAGAGCCCGGCGCCATATGCCTCCAGGGTCACAAAATTGAAGACCCGATCCACCGACTCGGTAGTGAAGGTGAAGTCGGCCGATCCGGCGTCCAGCACGGGCAGCTCAGTGCTGAACATTGCCTCGACGTGGGCCGCACCGGCGTACTGGGAGTTTCCGTGATAGCGGTCGCCATCCATGATCGCCGGGTGACTGCGATGAGCTTCCTTGATCACCGAGGGGTCCAGGCTCTGCACGTCGTACGGGCAGATCAGCCAGAGTGGAATCTTTGGATCGACGGCCACATTGAGCAGGGCCTCATGCAGCTGGCACTCCAGAATCTCTTCTGGACGACGGCCAGCCCAAATAGGCTCGCCAATCCCGCGTACGGGACGTCCATAACCGGAATGCTGATCAACAAACTTTTGCCAGGCAGGAATAATGCGTGCAGGATTTCGGCCAAGCTTGGCCATGTCGACGAATTTCACCTTGCGAGCCTGGGTGCCAAGGCTTTCGCGCAACCAGTTGGCATGGCGTCGTACAACCGCGACCATCACAGTCTCGCCCGCGGCGAGCCCGTCTTCGACGAATGGTGTGAGCACGGAGGCATAGTCATCCGCGTCGCGCCACATGAACGCTTCGTGCCGATAACTCTGTTGCGATCTTGGTGGTGCAGCTTGCGGCATACGGTTTCCTGATGCAAATGGCGACTGGCGTCGGGTGGGGGTGCACGACACTGGTGCGGCCGCATCTCGGGGCTAAAATGCTTGCTCGCGAGTTCGCCGTTACTTTACCGAAACCATCGCGGTGGGCCAAAACCCGTTTCGCCGAAAATGGACACTTCGTGACGGGGATGACCGGTCGACGGTTGGTTCTTTGCGGGATCGCGCACCATGTTTTTGCGGGGCCGGCGATAGACCGGAAGAAGGCAATCGCTAGACGTTAGAGGTGCTCCTCGGAACGCCGGGTTTCAGCTGTGTACTCCCGCCGACCTACAGTGGCGCCATGTCGGCGCGCTGGCTCGTTGTAGTCGTGGCCGCGGTCGCCTTCGTCGCGACGCCTCTGCTGATTGCCTCACCTCCAGCCATGCCGTCTGAGACTTCTGCCATCGAGCTTGCCGGCCGAATCCAACAATCGGCCAGCGTTGGCTGGTCAGGGTTTGTGGAAACCGACGGAACGCTGCAGGTGCCCGACAACGAGTCATTCGCCACACTGGCTCAACTACTCGGAGAGAACACTCAGCTGCGGGTCTGGTGGCGCAACGCGGCTGATTGGCGCGTCGATCGGATCCGCAGCACCGGCGAGACCGATATGTTCCGGCAAGGCGGCGGCACCGTTCGCTGGGTTTTCGAGTCCGAAACTGCAACGTATTCCCCGGTCTCCAAGATCAGATTGCCCGACGCCTCAGATCTGCTGCCGCCAACC
>Ga0307289_10000462_pt1 | contig 17405 bp, 15 predicted proteins | sample ER_DNA_143_FD_194483 | JGI IMG/M metagenome (GOLD analysis project Ga0307289, IMG submission 194483) | Bulk soil microbial communities from the East River watershed near Crested Butte, Colorado, United States - ER_DNA_143 | ecosystem: Environmental > Terrestrial > Soil > Floodplain | place...
CGCGCCGCGATGATCAATTGCGTCGTTACCTAATGGGCATTCAGATGGGGAGGTGCACACAGTGACCTTGACGGCAACGGATCTATTGGAGATGTCGCACGACGAGCTCGACGAGCTGTTTCGCGCATCGCCGGCCGGTCCAATTCCCATGGGTGAGGGTGAAGGTACAGTCATTTTCGCGCCGGATACCCCGGTAAGCGACGTTGCAGCCAAGCTCGTACATCTCATTGCCTGGAAGGGCAAGGTATTCGATCCTGCCCGTGGAGAGCTTCGCAATGAGATTGGCCCCACTGGTGCGCACGCTGTTCGGGCCAAGGTCTACTACGCGGAGAGCTGGTTCGATCAGAAACAAGCGATCATCCTTGACTACAGCAAGACCTCGCTATTGGCACATTGGATACGCGATGAGATTCGCCTTGTCGTTCCGGGCCTCTATCTCGGGATCGTCTTCTGGGACGGCCACAAGATCCTCAATTTCGCCTTGCATTTCCGCGTATAGGTTGTGCAACGGTCACGCTCCCACCGTGGTCGTCTCGACGGTCAGGGCCCGAGCCTCGTCGCTGAGGGAGAACCCCAGACCGGGTCGAGCCGGCACGTGCATCCGGCCGTCGGCGATCCGCAGCCGTTCGTTGAACAGGGGCTCCAGCCACTCGAAGTGCTCGACCCAGGCGTCCAACGCGTACGCCGCGGACAGGTGCAGGTGAATCTCCATCGCAAAGTGCGGCGCCAGCTTCAGCCCGGCCTCCTCGCCCAGCGCCATGATCCGCAGGAACTGAGTAATGCCGCCCACCCGGGCAGCGTCGGGCTGGATGAAGTCCACCGAGCGGCGATCGATGAGCAGGCGATGTTCGGCGGTGCTGGTAAGCATCTCTCCGGTGGCGATCGGAGTATCGAGCTTGTCGGCAAGCATTGCGTGACCCTCGGCGTCGTACGCGTCGAGCGGCTCCTCGATCCAGGTCAGGTCGAAGGCCTCGAGCTGCCGGCCGATGCGAAGCGCGGAAACCCGATCCCATTGCTGGTTCGCATCGACCATGAGGGCCACTTCTTCACTCAGCGCGGCACGTACCGCCTCCACCCGGCTCAGGTCGATCCGCGGATCAGGCTGGCCGACCTTGATCTTGACGCCGCCGATCCCCCGCTCGATTGAGGCGTGCGCGTTGTCCAGGATTTCTTCGATCGAGGAGGACAAGAAGCCGCCAGACGTGTTGTAACAGGGCACCGAATCTCGGTAGGCCCCGAGCAGCTTCGCGAGCGGAAGTCCGGCCCGCTTGGCCTTCAGGTCCCACAAAGCGATGTCGATGGCGGCGATGGCCTGGGTCGCGAGGCCGCTGCGTCCCACCGAGGCACCCGCCCAAATGAGTTTCGTCCAGATCCGCTGGATGTCATTGGGGTCCTCACCGATCACGTCATCGGCAATCTCCTTGGCGTGGGCGTACTGGCCATGGCCGCCGGCCCGCTTGGAGTAGCTGTAGCCGACACCCTGGTGTCCCTCGGCTGTGGTGATCTCGGCGAACAGGAAGGCAATCTCAGTCATGGGCTTCTGCCGCCCGGTCAGCACCTTTGCGTCGCTGATCGGACGAGCGAGGGGGAGAAACGCCAGCGACAGGGTGAGCGAGATGATCTTGTCCTGACTGGCTTCGCCTGCCTGTAGGCCGGCGAAGTAACGCTCTGTCGCGGTGCTGGATTCAGTGACCGCGGTACTGGCCAGGTTTTCCGAGGTGCTGGTCACGACTGTCTCCTGTCCGTCGACGATCATTCATTATCTGATCTGCGGAATGGCTGCCGTGGACCAGGACCAGGTGAGGGTGGTGCAGACTTCCGCCATGCGGACAGTCGGCGTGGAAGAGGAACTGCTGCTCGTCGATGTGCGCACCGGGAAGCCGCGCTCGGTGGCCAGCCAGGTCATCGCCACCGCCACCGACGAAGACAACGCAGCTGCGGCCGGCGACGGGGGCGTCGAGCCTGAGCTGCAGCGCTACATGGTCGAAACCCAGTCCTCCGCAGCGAGCGATCTTTCCGACGTCGAGGCAGAGTTGCGTGAATGGCGACGAGTCGTGGCCCACGCCGCACGGGAGGCCGGAGCCGGCGTCGCTGCCCTCGCTACCGCTCCACTGGGGAGCGCCGGCCTCATCTCCCCGACACCGCGGTATCAGCGCATGGCGGAGCGCTTCGGCCCGACCGCACAGGAAGTACTGACCTGCGGCTGTCACGTCCACGTCGGCGTCGAATCAGACGAGGTGGGCATCGCGGCCATCGATCGGATCCGCGTTTGGCTGCCGGTCATCCTCGCGATAAGCGCGAACTCGCCATTCCACAACGGCCGGGACACCGGGTATGCAAGTTATCGGTCGCAGCTCTGGATGCGCTGGCCGTCGGCCGGCCCAACCGACACGTTTGGGTCCCCCGACGCCTACCACGAACTGGTGAGCTCGATGGTCGAGTCGGGCGTGCTCCTCGACGAAGGGATGATCTACTTCGACGCACGCCTGTCGCGGAGCTTCCCGACCGTCGAGGTCAGAGTCGCCGACGTGTGCACCGATCTCCAGGACACACTGGTCGTCGCGGCGCTGTGCCGAGCACTCGTCGAAACGGCGGCGGCCGAGGCAGCGAGCGGTGATCCGGCGCCCCAGATGCCGACATCGCTGCTCCGGCTTGCGGTTTGGCGGGCGGGCCACGACGGCGTTGGCGGGGTGCTTGTCGACCCAGTATCACGACAGCCTCGGCCATGGCTCGACCTCACACGTGATCTGCTCAGCTACGTACGCGATGCCCTGGAGGGGTTCGGCGACCTGGAGCGGGTCGAGGTCGGGATCGACCGCCTGGCGCGGGTCGGCACCGGTGCCACAAGTCAGCGCCGCACCTTTGTCAAAACCGGGCAGCTCCTCGATGTCGTCGTCGATGCGGTGCGCAGGACAGCAGGAAACTAATCCCCGCAGGTAGTGCGTGCAACAAATTGCGCAACATAGTTGCAAATAGCATTTAGTTAATCCGCGGGCTCGGCAGGTCCGCAGTTATTATTGCCCTAAGTCAATTCTCGTTTAGTTTTGCCGAGACAGACGGCCGCAAATGTAATAGCGTCAGCCGACACCATCCTGAACTACTTCTTGACCCGCCAAGCACGCTCAAATGGCAGCCGCCAGGCGTGCGGCGCAACCAGCTGATGGATCGCGTTCGGCCCCCAAGACCCCGGTGAGTATGGCCGCACCGGAGGCGGATCTTGGAGCAATGGCTCGGAGCGCTCCCAGAGGCTTTCAATGCCTTCCGCAGTAGTGAACAAGGTGTGATCATCACGCATGGCATCCAAGATCAACCGCTCATACGCCTCGAGAATGTCGCCTAGCCGATCCGTTTCCTGGGTGGAGAACTGCATGCTCAGCTTGTCGAGCTTCATGCCGGGTCCGGGGCGCTTGCCGTAGAACGAGAGGGAAACTTTCGCCTCATCAGCAAGATCAAAAGTAAGATGGTCCGGACCGGACGAGCCGACCCCCGATCCCGCGGGAAACATGCTCTTCGGTGCCTCTTTGAAGGCAATCGAGATGATCCGCAGGCCCTCGGCCATCCGCTTGCCGGTCCGGCAATAGAAAGGTACCCCGGCCCAACGCCAGTTGTCGATACCGCATTTCAAAGCAATGAAAGTTTCAGTATCGGAATCTTTGGCGACACCTTCTTCTTCGCGATAGCCCATGTACTGACCACGGACAACTTCGCGCGGATCGAGTGGCAACATTGAGCGAAAAACTTTGTTCTTTTCCTCACTAATTGCCCGCGGTTCTAGCGCGGTTGGCGGTTCCATCGCCACAAATGCGAGCACCTGGAAGAGGTGCGTCACCACCATGTCCTTGTAGGCGCCGGTCACCTCGTAGAAGTTAGCCCGCTTATCCAGGCCCAAGGTCTCCGGGATGTCGATCTGGACGTGGTCGATGAAGTTCCGGTTCCAGATCGGCTCGAACAGTCCGTTGGCGAAGCGGAACGCCAGGATGTTCAGCGCAGCTTCCTTGCCCAGGAAGTGGTCGATCCGGAAGATCTGCCTCTCCTTGAAGGTCTCGTGCACCTGATCGTTGAGCGTGATCGCACTCTTCAGATCGGTGCCGAACGGTTTCTCCATCACCACGCGGGAGCGTTCCACCAGGTCCGCCTCGCGCAATGTGTTGATGACCATCGGCGCAGCGACCGGCGGCACGCTGAGGTAGTGCAGCCTGCCGACTGGGCCGCCGAGCTTCTCCTCCGCTACCCGGACCAGCTTGCCCAGACCCTTGGGCCCGGCAGATTGCGGTATATAGGTGAGTCGCTCGGAGAATGAGCTCCAGTGCTCCTCCGTTAGCGGGTGGTGGCTGAACTCCGTTATGGACTCTTTGGCGAAGTTGCGGAACTCGGCCTCGGTCAGGTCCTCCAGCGAAGTCCCAATCACTTGGATGTCGGGCGCGAGTGCCGACAGGGCGAGATGCGCAAGGCCGGGAAGCAGCTTGCGGCGGGAAAGGTCGCCCGTGGCCCCGAACAGCACGATGACGTGAGGCGGGATGACGTCCATCCCTCTGCGTGTCCGGGCGCCGGGCGATGGATAGGCGATTGTCTGAGCTTCGTGTTGGACTACCACGCCTCGATGCTCCCACCTGGCGCGCAGCATCAACAAGATGACACCTGGATTTAATGACTACATGGGTCACCTCTTGCCGTACGCCGCCAACTGCTCGCTGCTCTTCACCGAAGTCGAATTGCTGCAACGGCCGACTGCGGCTCGGGCCGCGGGATTCGAGGCGATTGAGTTCTGGTGGCCCTGGCCACATCAGCCGGTACCACCCGACGCCGAGATTGACGCGTTCATCGCCGCCATACGCGATGCTGGGGTGCAGCTGATCGGGCTGAACTTCTTTGCCGGAGATCTTGCGGGCCCTGACTGCGGGGTGCTATCGATCCCGGCACGGTCAGCCGAGTTCCGCGACAACATTGCCGTCACGATGGGCATCGGTGATGCCCTCGGCGTACGCGCCTTCAACGCTCTCTATGGCAATCGGGTCAACGATGTGAGGCCAGAGCAGCAGGACGATCTCGCGACCGAGAACCTGACAGTGGCGGCCAAGGCCGCGGCAGCAATTGGGGCCACGGTCTTGGTCGAACCTGGCAGTGGCCCAAAGCCGTATCCGCTGCGGACGTCTGGCGACGTGATCGCGGCCCTCGACCGGGTGCATGCGCCGAACATCGGCTTCCTTTGCGACCTGTTCCACCTCGCCAACAATGGCGACAACATTGATGCGGCGTTGGCCGCATACGCCTATCGGATCGCCCACGTGCAAATCGCTGACCATCCCGGACGTGGCGAACCCGGCACCGGCACCCTTGATCTCAGCCGCTACCTCAGCACAATCGAGGCCAGCGGCTACTCCGGGCACGTCGGACTGGAGTACATTCCCACCACGACCACGATCGACAGCCTCCGCTGGCTGCGCCAGGAGAAAGTCATCCAATTATGAGCACGATCGCGTTCCTTGGCCTGGGCATCATGGGTGGGCCGATGTCGGCGCACCTGGTAAAGGCTGGCCACACGGTGATCGGCTTCAATCGCTCCCCTGACCCGGTGGAGCGCCTGGTGGCGGCCGGCGGCACGGGTGCCACGAGCGTTGCCGAAGCCGTCGGAGAAGCCGACGTGATCATCACCATGGTTCCGGACTCACCCGATGTGGAAGGCCTGGCGCTGGGCGAGGCCGGCATTTACGCCAACGCTCGGCAAGGCTCGATCCACATCGACATGTCCTCGATCAGGCCTGACGTGTCCGCCCGGCTGACTGAAGCGGGCAAGACAGCAGGTGTTCGGGTGATGGACGCGCCGGTGAGCGGCGGTGAGGCCGGGGCCATCGAGGGCACGCTGTCGGTCATGGTTGGTGCGGACCGCGCTGACTTCGACGAGGTGAAGCCCATCTTGGACACGATGGGCACAACGGTGGTCTTAGTCGGGCCACCTGGCTCAGGGCAGACGGTCAAGGCGGCCAACCAGCTGATTGTGGCGGGCACCATCGAGCTGGTGGCCGAGGCCATCGTGTTCCTGCGGGCCTACGGCGTTGATACCGAGGCTGCCGTCGCCGTCTTGGCCGGGGGGTTGGCGGGGAGCCGAATCCTTGAGCGTAAGGCCCCCAGCATGCTCGCAGGCAACTTCGAGCCCGGGTTCCGGATCGACCTGCACCACAAGGACATGGGCATAGTGACCGCCGCGGCCCGCGAGCGTGACGTCGCCATCCCGCTCGGCGCACTGACGGCTCAGCTGGTGGGTGCGGTACGGGCGCAAGGTGACGGCAATCTCGACCACTCCGCACTGCTTCGCGGCGTCGAGCGCCTCTCGGGAGGTACGCCCTAATGCTTCTTGGTCCGCCGCCGCACCCACTCACTTCGGAGTCAAATTTCCGACCGATACGGACAATTCGCGTCGCGATTCCGAAATCCGATCGAGAACCCGCCACTGGTCGGAAATTTGATGACTGAGAGTGGACACGCTGCGCGCGTCGTACTCGCTCCGGACAAGTTCAAAGGCTCCCTGACGGCTGCAGAGGTCGCCGCGGCGGTCGCGGCCGGCCTAGTGGACGTCCTGCCCCAGCTGGAGACGATCATGCTCCCCGTGGCGGATGGTGGCGACGGCACCGTGGCGGCTGCCCTGTCGGCCGGCTTCGACGAGATCATCGTCGATGCCGTCGGCCCTACCGGTGAGCCGGTGCGGGCACCGTACGCGCTGCACGCTGATCGAGCTGTGGTTGAGCTGGCGGCGGTCGTGGGATTGACCGGGTTGCCGGAGGGGCGGTTCGACTCGCTCGGATCCTCCACCTATGGACTGGGCCTCGTGATCGCGGATGCCATCCGGCGAGGCGCGGCCACGATCGTGCTCGGCCTCGGCGGCAGTGCATCAACCGACGGCGGGTCGGGGATGGTTCAAGCCCTCGGCGCGCGGCTGCTCGACGCCGATGGCAACGATCTGCCGCCTGGAGGCGGAAATCTCACCCGGCTCGCACGCCTCGATCTGTCGCCGCTTCGCGACACGCTCGGCGATACCACCGTCATTGTCGCCAGCGATGTGGACAATCCATTGCTCGGGCCCAACGGCGCAGCTGCGGTGTTCGGGCCACAGAAGGGCGCCGATCCGGATGAGGTGCAGAGGCTTGAGCAGAGCTTGCGGCAGTGGTCCCAGCTGGTTTCAGAAGCGACGGGGCGCAATGACGCTGAACGCGCAGGGGCCGGTGCCGCAGGCGGCGCCGGTTTCGCGGCGTTGGCTCTGCTCAACGCCGAGATCAGGCCCGGTATCGAGTTGATCTTGGATCTGATCGACTTCGACCGCAGGGTCGTTGGCGCCGATCTTGTGGTGACCGGCGAAGGATCGCTGGATCAACAGTCGCTGGCGGGCAAAGCGCCTATCGGCGTGGCTCGTGCGGCGGCTGGCGTACGGGTGGTCGCGGTCGCCGGCCGCCTCCAGCTGAGTCCACAAGCGCTGCGCGAGGCCGGGATCTCGGCGGCGTACGCGCTGACAGATCTGGAGCCTGATCTCGACCGCTGCATCGCGCATGCGAGTTCCCTGCTGCATCGAGTGGGCGCGCAGATTGCGAAGGAGTGGCTCGACTAGTTCAGTTCCGAAAGTGGTCAGCAACAACATGTTTCGGTGCCGATCTGTTGTTGTCATCGACCACTTTCCGGGTGTGTTGGACTTGTCACATGGTGACCGTCCCCGAGGACGTCATGCGCTACCTTCACGCCGTGACGGCGCGGGTCCGTGGCGTCTTTGGTAACCGCGCGGTGGGGGTCTATACGACCGGTTCGCTGGCGCTCAGCGACTATCGCCCCGGCCGCAGCGACATCGATCTGATGGCAGTTGTCGCCGGGTCGCAGGATCTCGATCTTTGTCGGCAACTCGCGCGTCAGCTTGATCATCAGGTGTTGGCCTGCCCGGCCGCGGGCTTGGAGTTTGTTCTGTACCCGCTGACAACCGTTAGCCGGCCTACCTTGGATGCCGGGTACTTGCTCAACTTCAACACCGGACCCGCGTTGCCGCCGGTGACGAGTTTCGACCCCGGAGACGGACCTGCGTTCTGGTACGCGATCGACCGCGCAATCACCCATCAAAGCGGTGCATCGCTGTACGGACCGCCCGCTCCGCAGCTCTTCGCCGCGTTGCCCTTCGAGGATCTACTTCGAGTCGTGATCGCCTCTGTGGAAGCGCACCGCGACCCGCAGGAAGGGCATCTTCTCGACAACGCGGTGCTCAACGGCTGCCGCGCCTTGAGCTTCGCTCATGATCGCCGTTGGTACCCCAAGGTCGAGGCTGCCGAGCGGACCCTGCCGATTGTCGGCAAGTTCGCGCCGCTTGTTTCCGCCGCCATCGTCTCCTTCGGTTCTGCACGGCAGGAGGCGGCGACGCTGGATCCAGACACCGTATGGGCGTTTCTGTTCGAGGTGCTGCGGAGATTACGAGCGCAGCTCAGGCCTCCAAGTTCAGCTGAGCAAACGCGTCCAGCATCAGGGTCTCAGCCACGCAAGCAGCAGTGAAGTCGCCCAGCTGGAGTGCCTCGTTGCTGCCGTGGGCCCGAGTGTCCGGATCAGCGACCGCGGTGATCAAGATCGTTGCCTCCGGGAAGGCTATGCCGAAGTCAGCAACCATCGGGATGGTGCCGCCTTGCCCAATGAAGACCGGCTCAACACCCCAGGCCTCGGCGAAAGCGGCACGGGCGGCCTCGGCGTACGGGCCGGTGAAGTCGATCACCGACGACTCACCCGTCTCGCCTTCCGACACCGTCACCTGAGCGCCCCAGGGCGCATGATCTTCAAGGTGGGCAATCAGGCCGGCTAACGCCTTGGCTGCGTCGTCGCCGGGTGCGAGTCGAGCGCTGATCTTGGCACGTGCCGCCGGGATCAAAGTGTTGGAAGCCTTGTCAACAGGCGTGGCGTCGAGGGCGATCACCGAGATTGCCGGCTTGCACCACAACCGCTCGACCAGCGATCCGCTGCCGATCCACTGAACGCCGTCGAGAATTCCTGATTCCTCGCGCAGTCGCTCAGTCGGATACTCCAGCGCTGGGGCCGGAGCAGTCGTAAGCCCGGCAACCGCCACGTTTCCTTGATCATCATGCAGGGTCGCCAGGAGCCGGCAGAGCGTGGTCAGAGCGTCCGGCACAACGCCGCCGTACACCCCGGAATGCAGTCCGTGATCCAGCGTGCGAACCTCGACCGTGCAGTCGGCAAGTCCGCGAAGCGAGGTGGTGAAGGCGGGTTGCCCTACCGCCCAGTTGGTGGAATCGGCAATGACGAAGACGTCGGCGGCAAGTTGAGCGCGGCGCTCCTCGAGCAGCCGTGCCAGAGTCGGCGACCCGATCTCTTCTTCTCCCTCGACGAAGACGGTGACGCCGACGGGCGGCTTGCCGTCAAAGGCCCGCAACGCCGCCAGGTGAACCGCGAAGCCGCCCTTGTCGTCGCTTACCCCCCGGCCGTAGAGCCGCCCGCCAAGCTCGGTCGCCACAAAGGGCGGCGTATGCCACTCAGTCGGGTCGCCTTCGGGCTGGACGTCGTGATGCGCGTAGAGGCACACCGTTGGCATGCCCTCGGGTGCTGGGAACCGGCCGATGACAGCCGGCCCTCCCCCATCCGCTCGCACGACGCGGACATCCGGACAGCGCAGATCGACAAGCAGTTGCACGATGCTCTGCGCGCTGCGCTCAACTTCCGCGGCTCTCGCCGAATCCGCACTGACTGACTCGATGGCAACGAGTGCTTTCAGATCGGCGACGACGCCCGGAATCTGGGCTTCGACTTGATCACGCAGAGACATGAGAATGGTTGATTCTCAGGCCTCGGGGGGTGCCATGACGCCAGGGATGGTGCCCTGCCAGGCCTCCCGGATAGGCGCCAGAGGCAGCGTGAACTGGCCGACCACTTCGAGCGTGGCATCCTCCTCGTCCGTAACAACGCCAAGCTTTGTCAATTTGACTCCATTGATCCGGCACAGCGAGGCGAGATCGCGGTAGGCACCCTGCTTGATCGAGACGAGCGCCCGCCCGGTGCTCTCGGAGAACAGCCAGACGAACGGATCAGCCTTGGCTGGCAGCTGGATGCGCGCGCCCAGCCTGTGCCGCAGGGCCGACTCAACCAAAGCCTGCGCCAGCCCGCCGTCGGCGAGATCATGGGCGCTGGCGAGCACGCCGCGGCGGCTCGCCCTGATCAGCACCTCGGCCAGCGCCTTCTCGTGACTAAGATCAACAATTGGCGGCTGGCCACCAAGATGATCATGAATGATCCCTGCCCAGGCGGAACCGGCCAATTCATCGCGGGTCTCACCGAGCAGGTAGATGACTTGTTCAGCCGCTTGGAACCCGCCAGGTGTCCGACGCGTGACATCGTCGATCACCCCGAGCACTCCAACGACTGGCGTTGGCAAGATCGGGGTACTGCCGGTCTGGTTATAGAAGCTGACGTTCCCACCGGTCACCGGCGTACCCAGTACGCGGCAGCCGTCCGCAAGTCCGCGCACGGCCTCGCTGAACTGCCACATGATCGCCGGATCCTCCGGCGAACCGAAGTTGAGGCAGTCGGTGATCGCCAGCGGCTCGGCTCCAGTCGTCGCGACATTGCGGTACGCCTCTGCCAGGGCTAGCTGCGCGCCTGTGTAGGGATCCAGCAACGCAAAGCGCGCATTGCAGTCTGTGGCGAGTGCGACGCCCAGGCCTGAGTCTTCGTCGATTCGCAGCATTCCGGCATCGTCAGGCTGAGCGAGGACGGAGTTGCCACGGACGTAACGGTCGTACTGATCAGTGACCCAGGACTTGTCGCAGAGGTTGGGCGAGCTGACCAGCTGAAGCAAGGTGTCGGCCAACTCGTCGCCAGTGCCCGGTCGTGCGAGATGATCAACTCCCCCTGCCTGGACCTGGTCCTGCCACTCCGGCCGGTCGTAGGGACGCTCGTACACCGGCCCCTCGTGAGCGACCGTACGTGGCGGCACGTCGACAACTGTCTCTGCGTGCCAGTCGATCACCAACCGATCCCCTGCGGTGACCTCGCCGATCACGGTTGCCAGCACATCCCACTTGCGGCAGATCGCCAGGAAATCCTCAACATGATCAGGTTCGACGACCGCCATCATGCGTTCCTGGGACTCACTCATCAAGATCTCTTCCGGGCTGAGGCTCGGGTCGCGCAACGGCACCAGATCAAGATCAATATGCATCCCGCCGTCGCCAGCGCTGGCCAGCTCGGAGGTGGCGCACGAGAGTCCGGCGCCGCCGAGATCCTGAATGCCGGAAATCAGCCCAGCCGCAAAGATCTCCAGCGTGCACTCGATCAGCAGCTTCTCCATGAATGGGTCGCCGACCTGAACGCTGGGGCGCTTGCTGGCTTGTCTGTCATCGAAGGTCTCCGAGGCGAGCACACTGACCCCGCCGATCCCGTCTCCACCGGTCGAGGCACCGTACAAGATCACCTTGTTGCCGGTGCCGGTGGCCTTGGCCAGGTGCAGGTCTTCGTGGCGGAGCACCCCGACGCACAAGGCATTGACCAGCGGATTACCCAGGTAGGTGCGGTCGAAGGCCACTTCCCCGCCGATGTTGGGCAGGCCCAGGCAGTTCCCGTAGCCGCCGACACCGGCAACGACCCCTGGCAGCACCCGCGCAGTGTCGGGCTCGTGGAGGGGGCCGAAGCGAAGAGAGTCCATGACGCCGATGGGACGGGCCCCCATGGCCAAGATGTCGCGGACGATGCCGCCAATACCGGTGGCAGCGCCCTGGTACGGCTCGACGTAGCTCGGATGGTTGTGCGATTCGACCTTGAAGGTGACGGCGTAGCCCTGCCCGATGTCAACGACGCCGGCGTTCTCCCCGATGCCGGCGAGCAGTTTGCCGATGGGTGTCTCCGGCGGTAGCTCAGCAAACTGGCGCAGGTGCACCTTGGACGACTTGTACGAGCAGTGCTCGGACCACATGACCGAGTACATGGCGAGCTCGGATGAGGTCGGCCGCCGACCCAGGATCTCCTTGATCCGGGCGTACTCGCCGTCCTTCAGTCCGAGCTCAGCCCATGGCTGTGACTGCTCTGGGGTTCGGGCCGCGTTCCCGACAGTGTCTGCCACGGCCGCAACGCTACCGGCGCTCGGCCCTCACGGTGCTGAGAGTCCAATCGTTGCGCTCGGCCCAGTCGAAGAAGAACCAGCCCATGACCGCGGTGGTCTGCGCCGTCACCGGGAGCCAGACGAAGATCCCGCCGTCGTTCAGCAAGGTGCCCACGATGGCGACAATGAGCGTGGCAATCAGCGTGCTCCGGACGGTGGTGAAATCGGAGGAGACTCGCGGCACCACGTACCTAAGCATCACGATCCACAGCACGATACCGATCAGCAGCGATCCAATGCCGACGATGGAGACAATCGTCTCCGTAGATGCGACCGCCTTGCGGCTGATGACGTCCAGGGCGTCTCCATCAAGGATTCGCTGCACAAAATTGCCCAGGTGAGTCCGCCGATCCGGCCCGCGGAACCAATCGAGCACTGAAATCACGGCGACCGCAAGCACCGCCGAGCCACAAATAGCCAGCAGCCTGAGCCACGTCACCTTCACACCCGAGAGCGCCAGCATCAGCCATAGCACGGCCGGGGTCAAGGCGATGACCCCGCCGAAGTCGCTGCCCATGGAGGGCCAACCTTCGCAGATCACGATGCCGAAGCCGATGGCGCCGACCGCCACAACGGCTGCCGCGCGCCGGCCGGCAGCCAGGAAACGATGGGCGACGTAGCCTGCAAGGATCAATCCGGCGCTGGCGTACGCGGCGAATGTCACGTTCCCGAAGCCGTACCAGCGCAAGCCGAAGATCGGGCGGGAGTTGATCATCGACCCCGGCTGCATCACTGCGCCCAACGCCGCGTCAATAGTGAAGGCGGCAACGGTCAACGCCATCGCGGCGATGACGTTCGGTACCCGGGTGAGCTGGGCCACCAGGAGCGCCAGTAAGGTCAAGATCACCGACCAGGCAGCCACAAGAACACTCAGGAAAAGCCCTGGCGATCTGCTGTACTGCCAGGGCACTGCGCCGGTCAACATCATGGCGGCGGCGAGCACTCCACCAAATGTCAAGATCAATTTGGGCAGTTCAAACCTGCTCCGCAGCACACCGGCTAGCAAGATCAGGAACAGCACTGCACCGCCCAGACCCAGTGCTACATAGCCAATCGGTGCTGCTGCCGAGAGCGCGCTAATGGCATTGATCTTGGCGTCGATCTCATCGAGTGTGAGGTCTGCGCTGTAGACCGCGAGTGGCGAACCATCAACAGCGACCGATGACCCGGGCGCTCCGAAGTCGATCAAGGTTCGGGTCAGATCGGTCAGCGTCACGATCCCCTCGCGTCGCGTGCTCGCGGAGGTAAGCCAGCCGGGCAGCGTCGTGCCGAGCCGGTAGATGATCTGCAGACTCGGATCGTTCGAGCCGGCTACTGGCCCGACTCCGGTCACGATCAGCGTGGTGTCGGTGCGGTTGGCCAGCTGGGTGATGATCTGGTCAGAGAGCGGGCCCGCGTCCACCAGGGTGATCGGGCACTGGGACCGCAGGCCGCCAGCGACGAACTCTTCAGCCGATTGGTAGCTGGCAACGCTGCCATCCGGCTTAGCGGCCGCGAGTGCTGCTCCTGGGCCGACTGCGGCAATGCATCCGGGGACGGAACCGGCGAGCGTTCCCAGTTGGGCGTCGCCGCGCCGCGCCGCAGCGGCCGCCTGTCGCGCGGCCCAGTCGGTCACCTTCCCGTTTTGGACCTCCGGAGCGCATAGACCACCGACCGCAGCCCGGCGACCGGCCCCCAAAGTGGTCCAACCGGCCGCAGCGCAGTCCCCGACATAGCGGGGACGGATGGAGACCATACCGGCTTGCGCATCGTCGAGATGAGTGCCCAGCACAGCGCGATCAGCCTGGGTAAGTTCCGTCCGACCGGTCACCCCGACGACGACCACCTGATCGGTGAAGATTGCCGATTGCTGCGGCTGGTCGGCCAGACCGTGGATGCCGCGAAGTCCGACGAACAGCACGCCCAGCGCCAGGAGCAGCAGCACCCACCACCGACCCCGACGTACGTCGGTCTGGTTCGGCTCCTCCGCCACAGGACCACCAACCGGATGACGCCGCGGCGAGTGCCGGACGCCGGATGAGCCTCGTCCGGCAACCACGAGACGGCTAGACCTTGGCGGAGAGGAAGCTGAAGATGCTGCTGAAAATTGGGCGACCGTCTTGGCTCGGTCCAGTCAGCGAATCAACATTGTGCTCCGGATGTGGCATGAGGCCGACGACATTCCCTCGCTCGTTACAAATGCCCGCAATGTCGTGAAAGGAACCGTTGGGGTTGCCGTTGACGTATCGGAAGATGATCTGGCCCTCACCCTCCAGGCGACGCACGGTTTCCTCATCGGCGACGTAGCCGCCCTCCCCGCTCTTGAGCACGAGCGTGATGACTTGGCCCTGCGTAAAGTCCGATGTCCAGGTGGTGTCGGCCGACTCCACTAGAAGATCTTGATCCGTGCAGACAAAGACCCGCACATTGTTACGGATCAGTGCGCCAGGCAGCAGGTGCGCCTCGCACAAGATCTGAAAGCCGTTGCAGATCCCGAGCACCGGCATCCCGGAGTTGGCGGCTGTGATCACCTCGGTCATCACAGGGGCGAATCGAGAAATGGCGCCGCAGCGCAGGTAGTCCCCGTAGGAGAAACCACCAGGCAGAATCACGGCCTGTACGTCGTCGAGCGTGTCGCTGCCGTGCCACAGCGGCACGGGCTCGCCGCCACAGAGCCGGATAGCGCGGAGCGCGTCCTGATCGTCGAGCGAGCCAGGAAACGTGACAACACCGATCTTCGGACCCATCAGCCCGCCTGGGTGGCAAGCTCGGCCTGCTCAGCGGACTCGGCTGGCTCTTCCGCGTCGGATGACGACGGCGGCTCCTCGACGCGTACGTTGAAGGTCTCGATCACGGTGTTAGCCAGTAACGTCTCCGCCGCCTGGCGCACCTCGGCCAGCCGTTCCTCGGTGAGCTCGCCTTCCAGATCGAGCTCGAACCGCTTGCCCTGGCGTACAGAAATACCGGCAAAGCCCAGCCGGGACAGCGCCCCGGTCACCGCCTTGCCCTGCGGGTCCAGGATCTCCGGCTTCGGCATTACGTCGACAACCACTCGAGCCATGCCGCGGAGTCTAACCCGGCTCCCCCACCGCTCCAGGACTCCTTGAGGAAATAGACAGGCGTGACGGCGGCCATCCCAGGGTTGTCCACAGGCCCCGATTCGACCCTCCCTGGTCGGAAACCTACGTGCACTTAGGCTTCTTGCGGTTTGCACGGTTTGCAACCTGTGCAGACCGCATGAAAGGTGTGCAGAGCTGGCTCGATCTGGGCGCCGCAGCCGGTGGGGGACGCCTGATCAGGTGCGCCGAGCTCACTCGACTAAGCAACGTCGCGACGTGCCGCAGAGAGCACACCGGCGAGCGCCGGCAGCAGGCACCAGGCCGCCAGGACCAAGGCGGCGAGCCACCACGGCGCTGGATTGTGACCAGCGAACAGCACGGGCGAGGTGATCTCCAGCATGGCGTTGGTCGCTCCGCTGGGCATCAGATTGAGCAGCTCGTCCCACCGCTTCAGGAAGAACACCACCGACACAACCGGCTCCACCAGAAAACCGAGGAGGATGCCGACGACCAGGGCGACCAGCATGTTCTTGATCAAGATTCCGATGCCCATGCCGATCAAGGTCCACGACGCGATCGAGCACACGCCCAGAATGATCGAACGCCAGGTTTCAGGCTGGTTCAGCAGGAACGTGCCACCGTTCGCCAGCACGAAAGGAATCGACACCAACATGCCCGCGGCCACGCTGGCGATCCCAAAGATCACCCCGAAGATCAACAATGCAGCTGCCTTGCCGAGCAGCATCCGCACCCGGTGTGGGGTGGCCAAATAGGTCGACGCGAGGGTGCCATATCGATACTCGCTGCCGACTGTAGCGATGCCGACCACCATGGCCAGGATGCGAGACAGCACATTTCCGCCGTTGTAGATGCTGCGGATGATGCCTGGGTCAGCAAACGGCGAACTGGCAACGCCTGATCTGCTCTGCAGCAGCGCCACGGCGGCGGGCAGCGCCGCATATCCGGCGCTCAGCACAAAGATGCAGATCAGGACGATCCACCACAACTTGGTGGTGGCAATTCGCCGTAGCTCTGCTCGAAGCACACCACTCATCTGGAACCTTCGAGCATGGAGAAGAACTCCTGCTCGAGATCGCGCCGCTCGGTGACCAGCTCGTCAACCACGATGCCGGAGCTGAACAGGGCGGCGCCGACCTGACCCACGTCGTGGCTGTGAACCCGCAGATAAGCGCCACGCTCGTCGACCGCAGTTTCCATCTGAGCACCAATGGCCGCCAACGCCTGCAGCGCGGCCCTCAGGTCTGGCACCCGAGCGCGAGTGATGCCCTCGCCCAAATTGAGTTCCGACATCGGCATTTGGGCCAGCAGCCGGCCCCTGTTGATCACGACAATGTCGTCAGCGGTGGCCTCGATCTCGTTCAGCAGGTGAGAGGAGATCAACACAGCCCGGCCACTTTCCGCAAAGTCGCGCAGGAAGATGCGCAGCCAGCGGATCCCTTCCGGGTCGATGCCGTTCGCTGGCTCGTCCAAGATCAGATAATCGGGATCGCCGAGCATCGCGGCCGCCAGCGCGAGACGCTGCTGCATGCCCATGGAGTACTCCCCGACCGGCTGCCGGGCGACTTCCCCCAGCCCGACCTCGCCGAGCAGCTCGTCGACCCGGCGATCGCTTGCGCCGGCCGTCGGCGCGAGCACCCGAAGGTGGTTACGGCCGCTCCGGCCAGGGTGGAAGCGCGCGTCGAGCACGCATCCGACCGTTTGCTGGGGATGCGGCAAGTCCGCGTAGGCGAGGTCGCCAAACGTTGCGGTACCGGTGGTTGGGGTGACCAACCCGACGAGAATCCGCATGGTGGTGGTCTTCCCTGCGCCATTGGGACCCAGGAAACCGGTCACCCGCCCAGGTTCGACCATGAAGCTGAGGTTGTGTACGGCGAGATTGCCGTTGTAGCTCTTGATCAGCCGATCGACAATGATCGGCGGCACCTGATGGTGGACGGCCGGTCGCGAAGACCTGACCCGACCTCCAGCGCGTACAGCAGCGCGCTGGATGGTCTGCCGAGACTCTGGTCGGAGGGTTGTCGCCGGACGGTCCGGAGCCGTGACCGGCGATGCAGGTCGGTTCCGAGCGGTGACCGTCGATGCAGGTCGGACCGGAGCCGTGACCGTCGATGCAGGTCGGACCGGAGCCGTGACCGTCGATGCAGGTCGGACCGGAGCCGTGACCGTCGATGCAGGTCGGACCGGAGCCGTGACCGTCGATGCAGGTCGGACCGGAGCCGTGACCG
>Ga0307289_10000463_pt1 | contig 17403 bp, 18 predicted proteins | sample ER_DNA_143_FD_194483 | JGI IMG/M metagenome (GOLD analysis project Ga0307289, IMG submission 194483) | Bulk soil microbial communities from the East River watershed near Crested Butte, Colorado, United States - ER_DNA_143 | ecosystem: Environmental > Terrestrial > Soil > Floodplain | place...
AGGCCGAAGGCCAAGCTCGATGTAATGGGAGCCTTGGCGGAGCTTCCACGCCTCGTTCACGCGCCGATCAAGGACCGTGACGTCAGGGTCGCGGCTCAGCAAGATGTCGGTGGGGGGCGATCCAACCCCGAGCAAGACGCGCCGGATAGCCGCCACGATCTCGCGCTCGGCCTCACCCACGGTTGCGGCTTCTGGTTCCAGGAGGGCATCCGCGGTCCGCGTTGCAGTGCCAGATATGGACACGAGCGGGTCGGCCGCCAGCGCTGCGGCGAGCGCAGCTGCCCTGGCCAGCAGCTGGCGACGGTTCATGTCCTCATCAGACCCGACGGCCACGATTGGAGCAATCCCTGAGTTCGTCCTGGCGGCGAGGAGGGCAACGGCTGCCTCGTCGCTGAATAGCTCGAAGCGATGCCTACCGGTGGCTCGACTCAACAGCTCGCGGTAGAAGTCGTCAGGCTGCTGATGGTTGTTGACCCACCGGCTGATAAGCGGGATTAGACTCTCGGTCTTGGGGAGGACAATCCCATCGATTGCGGCCTCGTGCCGCAGCTCGGCGATCAGTCGGGTGTAGGACCAGCCCAGCTCCTTCAACGCCACGGCCAGGCAGTTGATGCTGGTTGCTGCCATGGCGACTCCTCCCGCACGCTCCTAACGGGACGGTCTAGCAGCCGCCACTAACAATCGGTCCATGAACTCGGCGGCTTGCCGGTCTTGGGCCTGCTGGAAGTGGGCATAGGTGGCCAGGGTCATGTGCCCGTCGGCGTGGCCGGCCCGACCGGAGACGGTGCGCCAGTCCACGCCGCCGGCGACCAGCTGGGTGACCATGAAGTGGCGCAGGTCGTGCAGGCGGGCGCGCACGCCGAGCTGGGCTGCCAGCTCCTGGAAGCGGTGGGAGATCCCATCGGGGCTGATGGCCGCGCTGCCATTCGGCGACCGGGCGAACATATAAGCCTCCGGCGGCAGGGTCGTCCCGGCGGCCAGCGCCGCCGCGGCCTGCCGTGCCCGGTGGGCCTTGAGCAGCTCCACGGTCTCGGCGCCGACGGCCACCCGGCGCTTGGCGTGGGTCTTGGTGTCCTTGTCGATCAGCGGCTGACCGGCCACCCGGACCACGCCGCTGGCGATCAGCACCTCGCCAGCGCCCAGGTCGACGTCGCGCCATTTGAGGGCGATCAGCTCGCTGCGGCGGGCGCCCAGGACCACGGCCAGGCGCAGGAACAGGCCCAGCTCGGGGTCCTGGTCCATCGCCGCGGTGAGCAGCCGGGCCACCCCTTCGGCGTCGGGTGGCGCCACGTTGGCTCGGCCGGCGGCCGGTGGGGTTGCCAGCTTGGCCGGGTTGTGGGCGGTCCAGCCCCAGACCACCGCCTGCTTGAAGGCACCCGAGAGCACCGAGTGCACCTCACGGACCGCCGAGGCCGACACCGGCCAGCCGCGGGCGCAGTCGGGCTCATGGACCGCCTCGTCGGCACCTGGCCGGGGCTGGTAGCGCACGTCGGCCCGCAAGGCCGGCTCGCCGCGGCGGATGCGCTTCCAGCAGGCGCGGCACTTGCCGCCGGTGGCGCGCACCCGGGCGTAGAGGGTGTCGAGGGTGGCCGCGTCGACCTCGTGGAGGTTGGCTCGTCCGAGGTTCGGGAGGATGTAGCGGTCGATCGCGCCCCGGTAGTTGGCCACGGTGACCGGCGAGATGGGCCGGACCTGCTGGCGCCACTCCAACCACCGCTCGACCAGCTCGCCAATCGTTCGCGAACGTCCGTCGCGGCGCTCGCCCCGGTCGACCTGCTCCAGCAACTCGGCCTCGACCTTCTTGGCCTGGCGCCAGGCCGCCTTAGTCTGTCCGTCGACCTGGCGGCTGAGCCACCGCTTGCGGCCGGTCAGCGGGTCGCGCCCGGCGAACACCTGTACTTGGAGGCCCTTGCGTCGCTTCCTGATCACGCCCGCTCCAGCTGCCGCGGTCATTCCTTCTGAAGCTGAAGAATGACCGCGGAATGACCGCAGGACAAGCAAAGCAAGCTCTATAGGCTTCTGAACTGCACCTTTGGGAGCTGGCGGGGGGACTCGAACCCCCAACCTGCTGTTTACAAGACAGCTGCGCTGCCGGTTGCGCCACGCCAGCGGGTGGGGAAAGGGTACGTGATCAGGGGGGTGGAGGGGAGTGGCGGCGGCGGCGGACCTCGAACAGGGCGAGGGCTCCGGCGACGGAGGCGTTGAGGCTCTCGACCTGGCCGGACATGGGGATGCGGACGAGGACGTCGCAGGAGTCGCGGACGAGGCGGTGGAGGCCGCTGCCTTCGCTGCCGACGACGACGCAGACGGGTTCGTCGGCGAGCTGGAGGTCGAACAGGCTGGCCTGGGCGGCGCCGTCGAGGCCGATGCACCAGACGCCGGCGTCGCGGAGGTGGTCGACGGCTCGGGCCAGGTTGGGGACCTCGGCGACGGGGAGGTGCTCGAGGGCGCCGGCGGAGGTCTTGACGGCGACGGCGGACAGGGGGGCGCTGCGGTGGCGGGGGACGATGAGGCCGTGGCAGCCGGCGGCTTCGGCGCTGCGGGCCAGGGCGCCCAGGTTGTGGGGGTCCTCGACGCCGTCGAGGGCGAGGAAGAAGGGGGGTTCGCGGCCGGCCAGGGGGAGGGCCAGGAGCTCGACCAGGTCGATCGGCTGGAGGGGGGCCACGACGGCGAGGACGCCCTGGTGGGCGCCGCTGCTGGCCTCGGCGTCGAGCACCGAGCGGGGGACGGTCTGGACCTCGACCCCGCGGCCCCGGGCCAGGTCGAGGAGCTCGCCCAAGGCGGCCCGGTTGGCGCCGGGGGCGAGCAGGATCCTGTCCATGGGGCGGCCGGCGCGCAGGGCCTCGACGACCGGGCGGCGGCCCTCGATCAGGGTCCGGCCGGGGGCGGGGCGGGCCGCCTCCCTGGCCGCCTCGAGCTGGCCGCGGCGGCGGGACTGCTTGGCCTTGCGGGCGCCGGCGCCGGCGCGGCGCTTCTCGGAGGGGGCCTGGGGGCGGCGTACCTCTCCCCCGCCGTCGCCGGGCCGGCCGCTGCGCCCGCCGCCGTCGCGACCGGAGCCGCGGCCGCCGCCTAGGGGGCGAGATGCCATCGGGGGCCGCCGGGGCGGTCCTCGACCCGGATGCCGGCCTCGGCCAGGCGGTCGCGGATGGCGTCGGCGGCGGCGAAGTCGCGGGCCGCGCGGGCCCGTTCGCGCAGGTCGAGGAGGAGGTCGAGCACCGGCCGGAAGGCCGCCGGGTCGGGCAGGTCGTCGAGCGGGCTGAAGCCGAGGCGGCCGGCCAGGCCGAGGAAGGTGGCGAAGCGGTCCCGCAGCCCGTCGAGCACCGAGGCGTCGCCCTGCTCCAGCTTGACGATCAGGGGGTTGGCCTCGGCGACCAGGTCGAACAGCACGGCCAGGGCGGCCGGGACGTTGAGGTCGTCGTCGAGGGCGGCCTGGAACCGGTCCCGCCACCCGGCAGGCTCCGAGGGGCCCACGCCGACCGCGGCCGCCGGGAGCTCGCCGCCGGCGGCGCCGAGGGCGCGGGCGGCGTTGGTGGCGAAGGTGGCCAGGCGGTCGTAGCTGGCGGCGGCGTCGGCGATGACCTCCTCGGAGAACTCGAGCGGGCTGCGGTAGTGGGCACCGAGGAGGGCGTAGCGCAGGACCACGCCGCGGTGGCGGCGCAGCAGCTCGCGGGGGCTGACCACGTTGCCGACGGACTTGGCCATCTTCTCGCCCTTGAGCTCCAGGAAGGCGTTGTGGAGCCAGTAGCGGGCGAACGGCTCGCCGGTGGCGCCCTCGGACTGGGCGATCTCGTTCTCGTGGTGGGGGAAGATCAGGTCCTCGCCGCCGCCGTGGATGTCGAAGCCGCGGCCCAGGTACTTGGCGGCCATGGCCGAGCACTCGATGTGCCAGCCGGGGCGGCCCGGTCCCCAGGGCGAGTCCCAGGTCGGCTCGCCCGGCTTGGCGCCCTTCCAGAGGGCGAAGTCGAGCGGGTCGCGCTTGTCCGGGTTGACCTCGACCCGGGCCCCGGCCAGGAGCTCGGCCGGGTCGCGGCCGGACAGCCTGCCGTACTCGGGCCACTTGCCGACGGCGAAGTAGACGTCGCCGCCGGCCTGGTAGGCGAGGCCGGCGTCGACCAGGCGGGCGATCAGGGCCAGCATCTCCGGGATGTGCCCGCTGGCCCGGGGCGCGATGTCCGGTGGCCGCACGCCCAGGGCGGCCGTGATCTCGTCGTAGACCCGCGACCAGTGCTCGGCCACGACGAAGGCCTGCAGCGGGTCGTGGCCGGCCACGTTGATGATCTTGTCGTCGACGTCGGTGTAGTTGCGGACGAACAGGACCTGGAAGCCGGAGGCGGCCAGGTGGCGGCGGAGCACGTCGAACACCACCACGTTGCGCAGGTTGCCGATGTGGGGCTCGCCGTAGACGGTGGGACCGCACAGGTAGATCCCGACCCGGTCCTGGTCGCGGGGCACGAACGGCTCCTTGCGCCGGGTCATGGTGTTGTGGAACTGCAGGACCACGGTGGTTCGGCTCCAGGTCGGGATCGGGGTGGGCGGACTCGTATCCTACCCGCGAACCGGCTGCTCAGCGGCCAGGCAGACGGCGCTGGCGGCGATCCCCTCGCCGCGGCCGCAGAAGCCGAGGCCGTCGCTGCTCTTGGCCGTGACCCGGACCTGGGCCGGCTCAAGGCCGAGGGCGGCGGCCAGCCCGGCCGCCATCGCGGCGGTGAGGTGGCCGAGGCGGGGCCGGTCGCAGACCACGGCCACGTCCAGGTTGAGCGGCCGCCAGCCGGCGGCGGTGACCAGCCCGGCCACGGTGCGGCACAGGTCCAGGCTGGAGGCGTCCTTCCAGCGCCGGTCGTCCGACGGGAAGTGCTGGCCCAGGTCGGGCAGGCCGGCCGCCCCGAGCACGGCGTCGCAGGCCGCGTGGGCGACGACGTCGCCGTCGGAGTGGCCGTCCAGGCCGAGCTCGAACGGCACGGTCACCCCGCCGAGGACCAGCGGCCGCCCGGCGACCAGCGGGTGCGCGTCCACGCCCTGGCCGACCCGCAGCGGCGGCAGGCTCACCGGTCCTCCCGGTCCTCCCGGTCCTCCCGGTCCCCCGGGGCGTCGGGCCACGGGTCGCCCGGGCCTCTCCCGGCCGGGCCGCGGCGGGCCAGCAGGGTCTCGGCCACGGCCAGGTCGAGCGGGGTGGTCACCTTGAGGTTCTCGGGGTCGCCGGGGACGACCAGGACCAGGTGGCCGGCCAGCTCGACCAGGGTGGCCTCGTCGGCCGCCTCGACCCGCTCGCGGAGGGCGAGCCGGTGCGCCTCCTCCAGCACCTCGCGGACGAACAGCTGGGGGGTCTGCATGGCCCGCATCTGCTCGCGGTCGACGATGCCGGTGGAGCGCTGGACGGCGTCGACCCGGCGGATGGTGTCGGTCACCGGCACCCCGGGGACCACCCCGGCCGCCCCGGTCTCCAGGAGCAGGCCGAGCATGCGGTCGACCACGCCGGGGCCGACCAGGGGGCGGGCGACGTCGTGGACGGCCACGAAGCCGAGGCCCGGCGGCAGGGCCCGGAGGCCGGCGGCCACGCTGGCCCGGCGGGTCGGCCCGCCGGCGACCACCGCGGTCACCTTGGTGAAGCCCTCCTCGGCGACCAGCTTGGCCGTGCCCTCCAGCGCGTCGGGGTGGCCGACCACCACCACCGCGGCCGTGCAGCGGTTGGCCTCGATCGCCGCAACGGCATGGGCCAGCAGGGCCCGCCCGGCCAGGCTGACCAGCGCCTTGGCCCCGCCGCCGAGGCGGCGGCCGGCGCCGGCGGCGGGCACGACCACGCCCACCGCCGGGACGGCGGTGGGCGTCGGGGAAGGATCGGGGCTGGTTACGACTCGAGCGCCTCGTCGAGCAGCAGGATGGCTTTGCCCTCGTCGCAGTGGCAGGCGAGCACCAGCTCGGACACGAGGATCTGGCGGGAGCGCTGGAGCATGCGCTTCTCGCCGGCCGACAGGCCCTTCTCGCGGTCGCGGACGGTGAGGTCGCGGACGACCTCGGCGACCTGGAAGATGTCGCCGGACTGCAGACGCTCGATGTTGCCCTTGAAGCGGCGGCTCCAGTTGCCCTGGGTCGAGGACTCCCCGGTGCGCAGGATCTCGAAGACGCCGTCGACGTCGTCGGAGCTGCAGACCTCGCGGATGCCGACCTCCTGGCAGTTGTCGCGAGGCACCATGAGGGTAAGGTCGCCATATGTCAGCTTGAGGACCAGGTACTCCCTGGTCTCGCCGCCTACCTCACGATCCTGGAGACCCTCGATAACAGCGGCCCCATGCTGTGGGTAGATGACGCTGTCGCCGACCTTGAACATACGCGCAAACCCCTTCCCTCGACCTGAACACCAACCAGGATAACATTCCCGAGGGGTTACGTACAAACGAAGTCGCAGGTAGATGGCCTGATTGACGGAGGCGAGGTCACGCGTCGCCGTCGGGTCGGGCGCCGTCGGCGAGGCGCCTGAGCCCCTTCCGCAGCAGCCGGGCCCGGCCGGCGCCCACGCCCTCGACCTCCTCCAGGTCCTCCGGTCCGACGGCCAGGATCACCTTCAGCGAGCCGAAGCGCTCCACCACCCGCTCGACCGCCGCCGGCGGCAGCTGCGGGACCCTGGCCAGCAGGCGGTACCCGCGCGCCTGCACGGCCGCGTCGGGGTCCTCGGGCTCGCCGGTGAGATCGATCGCCTTGGCCACGACGGCCGTGTCCGACAGCTCCTCGGGGGTCAGGCGGCCCAGCTCGGCGAGCACGTCGGCCACCTCCCACCCGGGGCGGTCGCGCAGGTGGTCGCGGACGGCCAGGCGCTCCTCGTCGTCGACGCCGGCGCTCAGCTCCTCCAGCTGGAGCCGGAGCAGGCGGCCCTCCCCCCCCAGCTCGGCCACGTACTGCTCGAGCTCGTCGGCCACCCGGCGCACCAGCTCGGCCCGGCCGAGCAGGCTCAGGACGTCCCTGAGGGTGGCCTGGCCGTGCAGCTCGCTGGCGTCGAGGGTGGCGCCGGCCTCGTCGAAGCGGGCCCGGTAGTGCTGCAGGGTGGCCACCGCCTGGTTGGCCCGCGACAGCACCGAGCCGACGTCATCCAGCACCTGGCGCCAGTCCTCCACGTACAGGGTGATGGTGCGCATGGAGTGGGAGACCGAGATCACCGGCACCCCGGCCTGCCTGGCCACCCGCTCGGCGGTGCGGTGGCGGGTGCCGGTCTCGACCGTGGCGATGGCCGGGTCGGGCATCAGGTGGACGTTGGCCCAGAGGATGCGGCTGGCCGTCTCGTCCAGCACCAGGGCGCCGTCCATCTTGGCCAGCTCCGAGAGGCGCTGGGCGGTGAACGGCACGTCGATCTGGAACCCGCCGGTGAACAGCGCCTCGACCTGGGGCGGCGAGCCGAGCACGATCAGGGCCCCGGTGTTGGCCCGCAGGATGCGCTCCAGCCCGGGCCGCAGGGCCGTCCCGGGGGCGACCTGACGCAGCACCTCGAGCCGGCGGTCGTCCCGGTTCATCGGGGCACCCCCAGCCGCTGCGGGGCCGGGATGGCGGCCAGGACCGACAGCGACTCGGCCACCGACCCGACCGGGTCGAGCTCGATCTCGGCGGCCCTGGCCCCGTCGGGGAGGCCGGTGGCCGGGACGAGGGCGCGGCGGAAGCCGAGCCGGGCGGCCTCGGCCAGGCGGCGCGGCAGCTGCGGCACCGGGCGGACCTCGCCGCCCAGGCCGACCTCGCCGAAGGTGACCAGGTCGGCGGGGACCTGCCGGTCGCGGGCGGCCGAGGCCAGGGCGAGGCAGACGGCCAGGTCGGCGGCGGGCTCGGTGATCCTGACGCCGCCGGCGGTGGCCGCGAACACGTCGTTGCCGGCCAGGCCGATGCGGGCCCGCCGGTCGAGCACGGCGACCAGGATGGCCAGCCGGCCGGCGTCCAGGCCCTGGGCGGTGCGCCGGGGCACGGCCACCCCGGTGGGCACGACCAGGGCCTGGACCTCGGTGACGAGCGGGCGGCGGCCCTCCAGGCTGACCGTGCAGGCGACCCCCGGGACCCCGGCCGAGCGGGCCGACAGGAACAGCCGCGACGGGTCGACCAGCGGCTCCAGGCCGGCCTCGGTCATCTCGAAGCAGCCGACCTCGTAGGCCGGGCCGAAGCGGTTCTTGGTGCAGCGGACCAGGCGCAGGGCGTGGTGCTGGTCGCCCTCGAAGTTGAGGACCACGTCGACCAGGTGCTCCAGCGTCTTGGGGCCGGCGACGGCCCCCTCCTTGGTGACCTGGCCGACCAGGAAGGTGGCGATGGACCGCTCCTTGGCCAGCCGCACCAGCTGGGCCGCGACCTCGCGGACCTGGCCCACCCCGCCAGGGGCGCCGGCCAGGTCCGGGTCGGCCACGGTCTGGACCGAGTCGACCACGACCACGCTCGGCCGGACCTGCTCGACCAGGGCGCGGATCGCCCCCAGGTCGGTCTCGGCGGCCAGCAGCAGCCCCGGGTGCAGGGCCCCGAGCCGCTCGGCGCGCAGCCGGACCTGCTCGCGCGACTCCTCGGCGCAGACGTACAGCACCGGCCCGTCCGCGGCCAGGCCGGCCAGGACGCCGAGCAGCAGGGTCGACTTGCCGATGCCGGGCTCGCCGGCCAGCAGGACCACCGAGCCGGCGACCAGGCCGCCGCCCAGGACCCGGTCGAGCTCGTCGACGCCGGTGGGCCGGTGGGCGTCCGTCTGGGCGGCGACGTCGGTGATCGGGACCGGGGGGGCCACCGGGCCGGACGGCCTGGCCGGGCCGGGCCGCTCCAGCACCTCCTCGACCAGACTGTTCCAGGAATTACAGAATGGGCAGCGGCCGACCCAGCGCGGGCTGGCGGCCCCGCACTCGGTGCAGGCATAGGTGGTCCGGACTGTCCTGGCCATATTGCTGCGATCGCCCCCGCCGTCGGGATGCCGACAGGCATCCTCACCAGGCGAAATGCTAGCACGCGACGACGACAATCGAAGCTCGTCCACAATGGGGACATGGACGAGCTTCCCGGCCCGCGGGAGCTGCTGGCCCTGCTGGCCGAACCGGACCGGCTCAGGGCGGTGGCCGCGGTCACCCTCGGCGCCACCAGCCTGCCCGAGGTGGCGGAACGGACCGGCCTGGAGCCGCGGGCGGCGGCGCGGGCGCTCAGCCGGCTGGTCGCCGGCGGCCTGCTCGACGGCGAGGCCGGCAAGGGCTACCGGGTCCGCACCGAGGCCCTCCAGGCGGCCGCCATCCCGCCGGCCGGCGAGGCCGGACGGGACGAGGAGCCGGGGGACGAGGTGCTGCGCCGCTTCATCTCCAAGGGGCGGCTGCTGGCCATGCCGGCCGCGCGCGGCAAGCGCCTGGTCGTGCTCGACCACCTGGCCGGCCTGTTCGAGCCCGGCCGGCGCTACCCCGAGCCGGAGGTCAACCAGCTGCTCGGGCGCTACCACCCCGACTACGCCATGCTCCGCCGCTACCTGGTCGACGACGGCTTCCTGGACCGGGCCGACGAGGCGGGGCCGGGGACGCGCTCGGTCAAGGTCTACTGGCGCACCGGCGGCACCGTCGACCCGTCGGCGCCTACTTCTTCCTGAACCGCTCGCTGGCCTCGGAGAAGGTCGCGGTCAGGGCGTCGCTCAGCGACGTGGCCGCCTTCTTGGTCTGCTCCCCGACCTCCGGGTCGCGGACGGCGTCGCCGAGGGCGCTGAACGCCTGGTCCAGCGAGTTCCTGAGCTTCTCGAGGGCCTCGTCGACCTTGCGCCGGTCGGCGGCCGGCGCCGCCTGGCCCTCCTGGCCCTTCTGGACCTCGCTCCCCGGCCGGGGTCGCTGGTCGTAGTGCTGCTTCACCTGGCGCCCCAGGGTCTTGAAGTCCTCGCCGACCTTGTCCCAGGCCGCCTTGCTCTCAGCCATCTTCCGCTCCTTCCCTCCCCTCCAGCTTACGCGGGCGGGGACTCAGGAGGAGCCGCGCAGCCGCCGCCTGGCGAGCGCCGAGCGGACCAGCCGTTGGAGGCGAACACCCGGGCCGGCGAGCCAGAGCTGCAAACGTTCGCGGCCACCATCGACCGCGAGCGGCTGGCGGGAGCCACCGCCCTGGCCGCCCACCTGGCCGAGGCCGGCGCCCTGGCCCCCGGTCTCCCCGTGGAGCGGGCCCGCGACCTGATCTGGCTCCCCACCGCCCCCGACACCTACCGCCTGCTGGTCCTGGAACGAGGCTGGACCATGGACGAGTACGAGCGGTGGTTCACCACCCAGCCTGGCCGCCGCCCTGCTCCCCGGCCCCGCCGCTCCCTAACCGGGCAGGTGCAGGCGGCCATCGGCGCCGGTGGCGACCAGGCCCTCGGCCTCCAGGCGGGCCAGGAGGGTGTCGAACCATCCGGCGGGCCGGTCGGCGGCGACCGCCTGCACGGCGTCGGCCAGGGCGGCCCGGTCCAGGCCGTCGGGGGCGCCGGCCAGGGCCCGGACCACGGCCCCGCGCCAGCGCCGGTCGGAGGTGGCGAAGGGGGCCTGGGCCCTCGGCCGGGGCGGGGGCGCGGCCGGGCCGAGGGCCCGCCAGCGGCAGCTCGGCGCCAGCGGGCAGCCCTCGCAGCGGGGCCGCGGCCGGCAGTGGAGGGCGCCGACGTCCATCAGGGCCGAGGACCAGGTCCAGGCGCGCCCGGAGGGGTCGGGGGCGCCGGCAACGGCGGGCCCGTGCGCCGGGGGCGGCAGGGCCTGATCGGCCAGGCGCTGGCGGGCGGCCGGGGTGAGCTGGGCCGGGTCGGCGCCGGCCAGCGACCTGGCCAGGACCCGGGCCACGTTGGTGTCGACCGGGGCGACCCGGCGCCCGAGGGCGAAGCAGGCCACCGCCCGGGCCGTGTAGGGGCCGACGCCGGGCAGGCCGGCCAGCCCCTCCACGGTGTCGGGCCAGCCCCCACGTTCCTCCACCGCCTGGGCCGTCCGGTGCAGGGCCAGGGCCCGCCGGTTGTAGCCCAGGCCCTGCCAGGCCCGCAGCACCTCGGCCGGGGCGGCCGCGGCCAGGGTGGCCACGTCCGGGAACCGCTCCAGGAACCGGGGCCAGGCCGCGGCCGCCCGCGCCGCCTGGGTCTGCTGGGCCAGCACCTCGGCCACCAGCACCCGGTAGGGGTCGCGGGTGGCCCGCCAGGGCAGGTCCCGGCCCGCCTCCGCGAACCAGGCCAGCACCCGCTCCCGGGTCTCCTCCAGCGACGCCCCATCGACCATGAGGGCCATCGTAAGCTGGCCTGACCATGGCGCTCACGCGGGCCCGGGTCAGGGTCGAGGGGATCGTGCAGGGGGTCGGCTTCCGGCCGTTCGTGCACGCCCTGGCCGGGCGGCTGGGGCTGGCCGGGCTGGTCGGCAACGACGCCGGCGGGGTGTTCGTCGAGGTCGAGGGGTCGGCCGAGACGGTCGAGCGGTTCCTGGAGGCGCTGGCCGCCGAGGCGCCGCCGCTGGCCGTGATCGAGCGGGTCACCGCGACCCCGCTGGCCCCCACCGGGACCGTGGGGTTCGCGATCGCGCCAAGCCGGGCCGGCGGGGAGCGCCAGGCGCTGGTCTCGCCCGACACCGCCACCTGCGCCGACTGCCTGGCCGAGCTGGCCGACCCGGCCGACCGGCGCCACCGCTACCCGTTCATCAACTGCACCAACTGCGGGCCGCGGTTCACCATCGTCCGCGACGTCCCCTACGACCGGCCGGCCACCACCATGGCCTCCTTCGCCATGTGCCCCGACTGCGCCCGCGAGTATCACGACCCGGCCGACCGGAGGTTCCACGCCCAGCCGGTGTGCTGCCCGGCCTGCGGGCCGTCGCTGGCCCTGGTCGACCGGGAGGGGCGGCCGGCCGGCGGGGAGCCGCTGGCCGGGGCGGCGGCCCGGCTGCTGGCGGGGGCGGTGGTCGCGGTCAAGGGCCTCGGCGGCTACCACCTGGCCGCCGACGCGGCCAGCGAGCCGGCGGTGGCCGCCCTGCGGGCCCGCAAGCACCGCGAGGACAAGCCGTTCGCGGTCATGGTCGCCGACCTCGCCGGCGCCCGGGCGCTGGGTGCGGTCGACCCGGCCGAGGAGGCCATGCTGGCCAGCCCGAGGCGCCCGATCGTGCTGCTGGCGCGGCGTCCCCCCGAGGGCCGGGCCGCGGTGGCCCCGTCGGTGGCGCCCGGCAACCGGTCGCTCGGGGTGATGCTGCCCTACACCCCCCTGCACCACCTGCTGCTGGCCACCGTCGGGCGGCCGATCGTGCTGACCAGCGGGAACGTGTCCGACGAGCCGATCGCCTACCTGGACGCCGAGGCGCTGGAGCGCCTGGGCGGGATCGCCGACTGGTTCCTGGTCCACGACCGCCCGATCCACGTGCGGGCCGACGACTCGGTGGTGCGGGCGTTCCGGGGGCGGGAGCTGCCGCTGCGCCGCTCCCGGGGGTTCGCGCCCCAGCCCCTGGGGCTGCCCTGGCCGTTCCCCCGGCACGTGCTGGCCTGCGGGGCCGAGCTCAAGCACACCTTCTGCCTGGCCAAGGACGGCCGCGCCTTCGTCTCCCATCACATCGGCGATCTGGAGAACTACGAGACCTTCCGCTCCTTCACCGAGGGGGTCGAGCACTTCCGGCGCCTGTTCGCGGTCGAGCCGGAGGTCGTCGCCCACGACCTGCACCCCGAGTACCTCTCGACCAAGTACGCGGTCGAGCTGGACGGGGCCGAGCTGGAGGGCGTCCAGCACCACCACGCCCACGTGGCCGCCTGCCTGGCCGACAACGGCGAGCCGGGGCCGGTCATCGGGGTCGCCTTCGACGGGCTCGGCTTCGGCGCCGACGGGACCATCTGGGGCGGGGAGCTGCTGGTCGCCGACCTGGTCGGGTTCCGCCGGGCCGGCCACCTTGAGGTGGTGCCGATGCCCGGCGGGGCCGCCGCCATCCGGGAGCCGTGGCGGATGGCCGCGGCCTGGCTGGACGCCGCGTTCGAGGGGCAGGCGCCGGAGCGGCTGGGGGTGGTCGGGCGCAACGCCGACCGCTGGGAGCGGGTGCTGGCCCTGGGCCGCTCGGGCACGGCCTCTCCGGTGACCTCCAGCGCCGGCCGGCTGTTCGACGCGGTCGCGGCCATCGTGGGCGTCCGGGACGCGGTCAACTACGAGGGCCAGGCCGCGGTGGAGCTGGAGCAGCTGGCCGACCCGGGCGAGCCGGGCACCTACCCGGCCCGGGTCGCCGGGGCCGCCGGCGACGGCGCCCCGCTGCGGCTGGCCGGGACCGACCTGGTGCGGGCGGTGGTCGAGGAGCTGGAGGCCGGCGTGCCCGCGCCGCTGGTCGCCGCCCGCTTCCACAACGGCCTGGCCGGGGTGACCGTGGCCGCCTGCCAGGCCCTGCGGGACGCCACCGGCCTGGAGACGGCGGCCCTGTCCGGCGGCGTGTTCCAGAACCTCCTGCTGCTCGAGCGGACCGTGGCCGGCCTGGAGCAGGCCGGCTTCCGGGTCCTGGTCCACTCCCGGGTCCCCCCCAACGACGGCGGCATCAGCCTGGGCCAGGCCGCGGTCGCCGGCGCCCGCGACCGGTCCCGCGCCTAGCCGCCCCGCTCAGCAGATCCTTGGCAGGGGGTCGCCGACCAGGAGGTCGACGATCCGGGTACCACCGAACGACGTCTTCAGCAGGACCAGGCCGGGCGGGTCGTCCCTGACCCGGCCGATGACGGCGGCGCCCTCGCCCAGGGGGTGGGAGCGGAGCGCGCCCAGGGCGGCGTCGACCTGGTCGCCGTCCACGACCGCGACCAGCCGGCCCTCGCAGGCGACGTACAGGGGGTCGATGCCGAGCAGCTCGCAGGCCCCGCGCACGTCCCGGCTGACCGGGACCGCCTCCTCGTCGACCACCACCGCCACCCCGGCCGCCCTGGCGACCTCGTTGCAGATGGTGGCCACCCCGCCCCGGGTGGCGTCGCGCAGCCCGCGCACGCCCGGGCAGGCGTCCAGCAGCCGCTCGACCAGGCCGTTGAGCGGGGCCGTGTCCGAGGTCACGTCGGACTCGATCTCCAGCTCCCCCCTGGCCAGCATGACCGTGATGCCGTGGTCGCCGATCGGCCCGGACACGATCACCGCGTCGCCGGGCCGGGCCAGGGCCACGCCCAGCTCGCCCTCGCGCTCGATGATCCCGACCCCGGCGGTGTTGACATAGCAGCCGTCGGCCTTGCCCCGCTGCACCACCTTGGTGTCGCCGGTGACGACCTGGACCCCGGCCCGCTCGGCCGCGGCGGCCATGGAGGCGACGATCCGCTCCAGGTCGGCGACCGGGAACCCCTCCTCGAGGATGAACCCGGCCGACAGCCACAGCGGCCTGGCCCCGCTGACCGCCAGGTCGTTGACGGTGCCGTTGACGGCCAGGTCGCCGATGTCGCCGCCCGGGAAGAACAGCGGCGACACCACGTAGGAGTCGGTGGTGAAGGCCAGCCGCCCGCCGTGGGCCTCGAGCACGGCCCCGTCCTCCAGCGGGGCCAGCAGGGGGTTGGCGAACGCCTCCAGGAACACGGCCTCGATCAGGGTCTGGGTCGCCTTGCCGCCGGAGCCGTGCGACAGGGTGATCCGCTCCTCCTTGAGCTTGGCCTTGCGGGCCCGCGCCTTCTCGATCCGCGCCAGCACCTGCTCCTCGCGGCTCAGCTCCTGGTACTGCTGGTGCTGCGAGGTCACGTCCTGGTCGCCTCCTTCACGCGCTCGCGGGTGAAGCGGCCGAAGTTGTAGTAGGCGGCGCAGGCCCCCTCGGGGGAGACCATGCAGGTGCCGATGGGTGTCTCGGGGGTGCAGGCGGTGCCGAACACCTTGCACTCCCACGGCTTGAGCACGCCCTTGAGGACCTCGCCGCACTGGCAGGCCTTGGGGTCGGCGACCCGGACCCCGGGGACCAGGAACTGGCGCTCGGCGTCGAAGGCGGCGTAGCCCTCCCGGACCCGCAGGGCCGAGTGGGAGATGAAGCCGAGCCCGCGCCACTCGAAGTAGGGGCGCAGCTCCATGACCTCGTTGATGACTTGAAGTGCCTTGAGATTGCCGTCCCAGGGGACCACCCGGGTGTACTGGTTCTCGACCTCGGAGCGGCCCTCGGCCAGCTGCAGCATCAGCATGTAGATCGACTGCAGCAGGTCCAGCGGCTCGAACCCGGCGCAGACCAGCGGCTTGCCGTAGTCGCGGGCGATGAACTCGTACGGCCGGCAGCCGATCACCGTGGACACGTGCCCGGGGCCGATGAAGCCGTCCAGGCGCAGGTCGGGCGAGTCGAGGATGGCCTTGATGGCCGGGATGATGGTGACGTGGTTGCAGAAGATGGAGAAGTTCTCCAGCCCCTCGGCCTTGGCCCGGAGCACGGTCATGGCGCTGGAGGGGGCGGTGGTCTCGAACCCGATGGCCATGAACACGACCCGCTTGTCCGGGTTCTGGCGGGCGATCTTCAGGCTGTCCAGGGGCGAGTAGACCATCCGGATGTCGGCGTCCTGGGCGTTGGCGTCGAAGAAGGCGCCGTTGCTGCCCGGCACCCGCATCATGTCCCCGAACGAGGTCATGATCACGTCGGGCTGCCTGGCGATGAAGATGGCGTCGTCGACCCGGCCCATGGGGATCACGCAGACCGGGCAGCCGGGCCCGTGGACCAGGGTGATGCTCTCGGGCAGGTAGTCCTCGAGGCCGTGCTTGTAGATGGTGTGGGTGTGGCCGCCGCACACCTCCATGAACTTGTACTGGCGGCCGGGCTCGCACAGGGCGGCGATCTGGGCGGCCAGGGCCTGAGCCTTCTCGGCGTCGCGGAACTCGTCGACGAAGCGCACCGCTGCGGCCTCCTCTCCCTATTCGATCCTGGAGTCGGCCAGGGCGGCCAGCTCGTCGGCGTAGGCCTGACCGATGCCTTCGAGGAAGTCGAGGGCGGCCTTGGCCTCGTCCTCGTCGATCTTGGACAGGGCGAAGCCGACGTGGATCAGGACCCAGTCGCCCGGCTCCAGCTTCTCGTCCTCCAGCAGGCCGATGTTGATCGCCCGCTTGACCCCGCTGACGTCGACCTTGGCCAGGTCGGGGCGGTCGTCCATGAACTCGACGATCTCACCCGGGATGCCGAGACACATCTTCTTCCTCCACGTGGATGGCCTCCAGGATCAGCTCGTCGCCGCCCTTGGTGGTCAGATCGAGGCCGCCGCAGGCCGGGCAGGCGGCGAGGGGGTCGGCAGCCTCGGCCTCGTGCCCGCAGTCCAGGCAGGTGACCGACACCGGCACGACCACCAGGTCGACGGCGGCGCCGTCGGCCACCGTGCCCTGGGACACCAGCGCGAACGACTGGTCGAAGGCCGAGGAGACCACCCGGTGCTGCGCGCCCACCCGGACCCGGACCCGGGTCACACGGCGGCCGGCGGCCCGGCGCTCCACCGCCTCGAGAATCCCCTCGCACAAGCCCAGCTCGTGCACCAACCCCCTCCCCTCACATCTGTCGCATCTTGAAGTAGCGGGCGAGGTCCGGTGCCTGCTTGCGCAGGACCGCGACCAGACCGACCAGCACGGCGCCGAGCGCCAGCTTGCGGAACATACTCATCCCTCCTCCCCGCTCTCGTGCTCGCCGATCAGCTCGCGGACAACGGCCACGGCCTGGTCGACCGCGCCCGCCACCGGCGGGCTGAGCCCCATCCGCTCCGAGACCTCGGCCGGCTCGCAGCCGACCACCAGCAGCTTCGGGATGTCGCCACCGAGCGCCTTGAGCAGGGCGAACACCGCGTCCGGCTCCATGCCGTGGGCGTCGACCAGGACCCCGGACCCGTCCTGGACCTCCGGGCCCGGCTCGCCGTCCAGGTCGGGCTCGATCACGTACACCGTGCCCGGAGCCTCCCCGCGGGGGGCGGCGTCGACCAGGATGGCCGCCTCGTAGCCTTCCAGCAGCTCATAGGCAAGATGGACGCCCCGGATGCCGAAGTCCCCGACCCGGACCCAGCCGGGCAGGGTCTCGTCGGCCAGGCGCCTGGCCACCTCGACCCCGAACCCGTCGTCGCCCAGGAACACGTTGCCGACGCCGGCGACCAGGACCCTCGGCCGCGGCCCGGCCGAGAGGGTCATTGGGGCTCCACCTCGTCGGGCGAGAAGTACAGGTAGCGGCCATGCCAGCGCTGGAGGTCGGCCGCCGGGTCCTCGTCGAGCGTGACGGCCAGGTGGCGGTTGCCGTCCACGTCCAGGAACACCGCCTCGACGGTGGCCAGCCGGCCGGCCAGGAACATGTCCTGGGCGTCGGCCCGGCGCTGCCCGGGGCGCAGCCGCACCCGGCTCCCCTTGGCCACCGTGACCCCGGCCACGACCACTCCGTCGGTCTCCGGCGACACCGTCCGGTCCGCCCCCGGGTCCCACCACGGCACCAGCTCAGGGGCTGTGGACAGACGGTCGCCCCCCGTCACCCTGTCGGCTACCCTCCCGGTTGGGGGCCCGCCCAGCGGCGGGTGGGGTTCCTCCGCGCC
>Ga0307289_10000467_pt1 | contig 17331 bp, 21 predicted proteins | sample ER_DNA_143_FD_194483 | JGI IMG/M metagenome (GOLD analysis project Ga0307289, IMG submission 194483) | Bulk soil microbial communities from the East River watershed near Crested Butte, Colorado, United States - ER_DNA_143 | ecosystem: Environmental > Terrestrial > Soil > Floodplain | place...
ACCCGCAGCGACCTCACCCTGACCGTGATCCAGCGCGACCTGGCCGACGCCCTGCGCCGCTCCCCGCCGGGGAGCCGGCCGTGACCTCGCCCGGCCCGCAGGAGCGCCTGGAGGACCGCCCCGAGCTCCACGGGGGGTTCACCCGGCTGGTCGGGCTGCGGTTCGAGGAGGTCTCCGCCGACCGGGTGGTCCTGACCTGCCCGGTGACCGGAGACCTGCTCCAGCCCTACGGGCTGGTCCACGGTGGGGTCCACGCCACCCTGGCCGAGACCGCGGCCAGCGTGGCCGGGGCGCTCTGGTTCGCCGACCGCGGCAAGGTGGTCGGCGTCTCCAACCAGACCGACTTCCTGCGGGCGGTGCGCGGCGGCGAGCTGCGCGCCGAGGCGACCCCGCTGGCCCGTGGCCGCACCACCCAGCTGTGGCAGGTGGAGATCGGCGACGACCAGGGCCGGCTGGTCGCCCATGCCAAGGTCAGGCTCCAGAACGTGGCCGAGGCGCCCGGCTAAGGCGTGGAGTCGGCCTTCGGCCGACGATCAACAGACTCCGACCGGCAGATTCGCCGGTCGGTCAGCTGTCGGTGATGGCCACGAACACGTCCACGGCCGAGCCCGCCGGGTAGTGGACCTCCAGGTCGGCGCTGAACGACCGGGCCAGCGGGGCGTGCTCGAAGAACTCCGCGACCCTGGCCCAGGTCGCGGCCAGCGCCTCCGGCATCGGGCCGCGGGCGGCGAACACCAGGTAGTCGCCGGCAGGGACGGTCACCGCGGCCATGCCCGCCGGCACCTCGCCCTGGCCGGTCACCTCGGCGCCGACCAGGCAGCGGAACCGCCGCGCGTCGCCGTCCTGGTAGTCGCTGTAGACCGCGCAGGTGGTGCGGGTCCCGGCGCGGTCGGGGATGCGGTCGGCCAGTCCGTCGGCCTCGAACCGCCGCCACAGTTCGGGCACGGCCGCGGTGGCCGGGTCGGCCTCCAGTAGGCTGGAGGTCTGCGCCTGGATGCCGACGACCCGGGCCTCGGCCCGACGAACCCGCTCCGGTCTCACCGTGCCCCTTCCGCCACTCCCCGTCCCGGCGGACGGCCAGCATACCCGGAAGCCCATTCGCGTCCGTGACCTGATCCTGTTGGTAGGCTCCGCGGGATGCAGTGGCTGCAGCACTACGACCAAGGTGTGCCCGAGACGCTTGGGCCGTACCCGGAGCGGACCCTGCTGGACGAGGCGGTGGCCCAGCGGCCCGGGGCGCCGGCCCTGCTGTTCAAGGGGCGCACGGTCAGCCACGGCGAGCTGGACCGGCTCAGCGACGCGTTCGCGGCCGCCCTGGTGCGGCTGGGGGTGGCCAAGGGCGACCGGATGGCCCTGCTGCTGCCCAACTGGCCCCCAGTTCCTGATCTGCGAGCTGGGCGCCTGGAAGGCGGGGCGGTCGTCCACCCGCTCAACCCCATCTACACCGAGCACGAGCTCCAGGGGGCGCCCGGGCGCACCGGGGCCGAGACGATCGTGGTCTGACACCCTTCTACGGGCGGGTCAAGGCGGTCCAGCCGCGCGCCGCCCTCACCAGGGTGGTGGCCACCAACGTGAAGGAGTACCTGCGGCCGCTGCTGCGGGTGCTGTTCACCTGGCCAAGGAGCGCAAGGACGGCCACCGGGTGCGGCTCCACGAGGGCGACCTGTGGCTGGCCGCCCTGCTGGACACCATCGAGAAGACCCGCCGGACCGCCTTCAGCGGCGTGCCGACCCTGTTCAACGCCCTGATCAACCATCCGCGGGTGCGGGCCGGCAAGGTCGACCTCAGCTCCATCAAGGTGTGCTCTCGGGGGCGGCGCCGCTGCTGGCCGGCTACTGGGACGACCCCGAGGAGACGGCCGCCACGGTCAGGACCGCCGACGGCGAGCGCTGGCTGCACACCGGCGACCTCGGCTACCTGGATGGCGACGGCCACCTGTTCATCGTCGACCGCGTGAAGGACCTCATCAAGACGCACGGCTACCAGGTGTGGCCGCGCGAGATCGAGGAGGTGCTGGCCAGCCACCCGGCGGTGGCCGAGGTCGGCGTGGCCGGCGTGCCCGACGAGGCCAGGGGCGAGGTGGCCAAGGCGTGGGTGGTGCTGCGGCCCGGCCAGCAGGCCGGCGCCGAGGAACTGCGGGCGTTCTGCCGCGAGCGCCTCGCCCCCTCCAAGGTGCCGGCCACGGTCGAGTTCCGCGCCGGGCTGCCCAAGTCGATGGTGGGCAAGGTGCTGCGGCGGGCCCTCACCGCCGAGCCCGAGCCAGCTCCTTGACCCGGGTCATCAGCTCGCAGGGGTCGAACGGCTTGACCACGAAGTCGTCGGCGCCGGCCTGGCGCGCGACCTCCTGGTCGGCGGTGATGAAGTTCGCGGTGAGCAGGATCACCGGGATGGCGGCCCCGCGGTCGTCGGCCCGCAGCCGCGCGCAGACCGTGTAGCCGTCGATCCGCGGCATCAGCACATCGAGCAGGACGACGTCCGGCTGGAGGTCGAGGGCCTTGGTGAGTGCCTCCTGGCCGTCGCGCGCGGTCACCACCTGGAAGCCCTCGAGGCGGAGGTTGACCTCGACGAAGCGGACGATGTCGGCGTCGTCGTCGGCCACCAGCACGGTCCCGGTCAGCATGGCTCCTTCCCTCACGCCCCCCGGTACGGATGCTCGTCGCGTCGCCGATACTCTCACCCGCAGCGGACGAGTTGCACCGTGCAGGCGGAAACGGGCCGGTTGACAGTCGGCGGGAGCGACGGGCAGCGTGATCGCCCCATGATCGGCCCCTCGTTCGAGGCCGTGCTGGCCGCCGCCGTCGATGGCGACGAGCTGGCCTTCGGCGTCCTCTGGCGCGACCTGCAGCCCGGCCTGCTGCGCTATCTCAACGCCCTGGCCCCGGGGGCGGGTGAGGACCTGGCCTCCGAGACCTGGGTGCGGGTCGTCGCGAGGCTCGGCCGCTTCTCCGGCGACGAGCGGGCGTTCCGGGCCTGGGTGTTCACGGTGGCCCGCCACCGGGCCGTGGACCGCTGGCGGCGCGGCGCCCGCCGGCGCGACGAGCTCGTGCCCATGGACGCGCTGGTCGACCTGCCCGCACCCGACGACCCGGCCGGCGCGGCCCTGGACGCCATCGCCACCCGGGCCGCGGTCGTCCTGATCGCCACCCTCCCGCCCGACCAGGCCGAGGTGGTGCTGCTGCGGGTGGTCGCCGGCCTGGAGGTCGCCGAGGTGGCCGCGATCACCGGCAAGCGCCCCGGCCACGTCCGGGTCCTGGCCCACCGGGCCCTGCGCCGCCTGGCCGCCCGGCTCGGCGCGCCCACCCGGGTCAAGGGAGCGGTGTAACGCCATGGGCGCCGGCGACGTGTTCCCGGCTGAGATGCCGGACCATCCCTCCCACCCGATGGTCCCGCTCGACGACGACACGGCCGAGCGGCTCCTCGCCGGCCGCCTGGACCCGGAGGACGCGCCCCTCGGCCACGCCGAGGTGGCCGGCCTGCTCCAGACGGTCGCCGGGCCCCCCTCCCCGGACGAGCTGTCCGGCCTGGAGGCGGCCCTGGCCTTGTTCCGGACCGCCCGCCGCCGTCCCGCCCCGGCGCGGTCCCGAGTGGTGGCGCTGGCGCTGGCCGGGACGCTGGCCGTTGGCGGGCTGTGGATAGCCGATGGAGCCGGAACTGCCCTTGGGCCAGGTTCCCCCTCCGGGGGGCCCGGTTCCGGTGGGTCGGGGTTCGGCGCGCCCGGATCCGGTTGGGGGTCGGGGACGGCCGCTGGGTCGGGGACGGCCGCTGGGTCGGAGTCGCTGCGGCCGGCCACGGCGCCGGTCACCGGTGGCCAGGCGCCTTCGTTGCCCTCGGCCGGCGGCCGGGCGACCGACCGTCACGGCCGCGGCGTCACCGCCCGCGGCGGCGCGCCTGCCCACGGGGTCGGTCCCGGGTCGCGCGGCAAGCCGTCGAAGGACAAGCCGCCCAAGGGCGAGGCGGGTAAGGACAAGGCGGGCACGGACAAGCCGAAGGCCAAGCCGGCCAAGGGCAAGGTCACCGAGGCCTAGTCGCCGGGCTCGGTCAGCTCCAGCTTCCCGACCCGCAGGTGGCCGATCTCCAGCTCGCCGACGCGGAGCTGGTGGATGACGGCCCGCCGGATGACCAGCCGCCCCACGGCGACCGCCCCGAGGGCAACAGCCCCGCCTGCCACCGCCAGCAGGGCGGTGAAGCCGACGCTGGACGCGCCCTGGGCCGCCGCCCCGGTCGCGCTCGCCCCGGTGGAGCTCGTCCCGACCGTCGCCGTGCGGACCGTCGTGTGCTCCTCGGCGGTGTCGCCGGCCGGGACGGCGGTGATGTCCTCGTGGTCGCTCATGGTGCCAACTCCCGCAGCTTGGGCGCCTTCCGGCCGGGCAGTCTATAGGCTTGCCTCAAGCCGGCGTGCCGGGCCGGCCGGGCACGACGAGGGAGACCGACCGCGTGGAGCAGCCGCCGGAGCAGCCACCCCAGCCCCAGCCGTGGGGTGGGCAGCCGTGGCGCCGCCCGGAGCCGCCGCAGGAGCCGCCGCCGCCGCGGCCCTGGGGGGCGCCGGCGACGCCGCGTGAGCCCTGGGGCCACCGGCCGCCGGAGCAGCCCAAGGAGCCGCAGCCGCCGCCCTGGTACCGCCACCCGGTGGGGATGGCGCTGATCGGGGCGGCCGTGGTGATCGTGCTGGCCCTGGTCGTGCCGTCCTTCCTCGGAGGAAAGAACGAGCCGGCGCCCACGGTGACCACCGGCGCGTTCGGTGGCCCGACGACGACGCGCGGGCCCGCGGCCACCACCACCGGCGGCCAGCCGCCGACGGTGGCCGACCAGCTCCGCCAGGCCGCCCAGACCGAGCTGGGCGGGGCCGGCGAGGTCACCTCGGTGACGGCCCCGCCCGGCGGCCCGATCACCGTGACCTGGGGGATCAAGCAGGCCGGGAGCCAGGGCCTGACCGAGAACAACGCCCGCTTCGGGGTCATGCGCATCATGCGCGCCGTCCAGAAGACCCAGCTCGCCGCCGGCGGCGCCGCCCCGACGGTCCGGCTCGTGGGCCAGTACCAGCTGGCCGGCGCGGCCGCCCCGGTCACGGTGGTGCGGCTCCGCTTCGATCCCACCACCGTTGAGCGCGGCGACTTCGACGACCGCCGCTACCTGGAGGCGTTCGACATGGCCGACGCCGCCGTCATCCACCCCGCCTTCCGGGGATAGCGGGAGAACAGGTGCCCGCGGCTGACCACAGCCCCGCCACCGCCGCTGCTGCGGCCCTCCGCTACGCTGGGCGTGAGGGTCGTCCCGGTGGGCCGACCAGAGGACGAGGGAGCCGCGCGATGTTCTTCTCCAGGCACAAGTCCCGCATGCCGGCCGAGGCCGAGGCGCTGCCCGGGCGGGAGACGGCCATGCCCGTTCCCGAGCGGCACGCCGTCAAGGACGCCCCGCTGGCCCCGCCGTTCCCCGACGGGCTGGAGCAGGCCGTGTTCGGGATGGGCTGCTTCTGGGGCGCCGAGAAGACCTTCTGGCAGACCGAGGGCGTCTCCACCACCGCCGTCGGCTACGCCGGGGGCTTCACCCCCAACCCGACCTACGAGGAGGTCTGCTCCGGCCAGACCGGGCACGCCGAGGTCGTGCTGGTCGTGTTCGACCCGGCCAAGATCAGCTACGAGCAGCTGCTCAAGATCTTCTGGGAGGACCACGACCCGACCCAGGGCATGCGCCAGGGCAACGACGCCGGCACCCAGTACCGCTCGGCCATCTACACCTTCTCCGAGGCCCAGCAGAAGCAGGCCGAGGCCTCTCGGGACGCCTACCAGCACGAGCTGGACGCGGCCGGCTACGGGGAGATCACCACCGAGATCCGCCAGGCCCCGACCTTCTACTACGCCGAGGACTACCACCAGCAGTACCTGCACAAGAACCCGTGGGGCTACTGCCCCGACCACGGCACCGGGGTCAGCTGCCCGGTCGGCCTCACGTCCTCCGGCTGACCCGGCCAACAGATACTTAAGCGGAAGCTTGACCAACCGGTACGACGACCCTACACTCAAGCGTATGCTTAACCAAAGCGTGCCGCTCGACCGGGTGTTCCATGCCCTGGCCGACCCCAGCCGGCGGGGGATGGTGGAGCGACTCTCCAGGAGCCCGGCGTCGGTCAGCGAGCTGGCCCGGCCCCTGGACATGACGCTGGCCGCGGTGGTCCAGCACCTCCAGGTGCTGGAGGCGAGCGGGCTGGTGTCGTCCGAGAAGGTGGGGCGGGTCCGGACCTGCCGTATCGAACCGGCGGCGCTGCGCACGGCCGAGCAGTGGATCGGCGAGCGGCAGGCCAGCTGGGAACGCCGCCTCGACCGGCTCGGCGACTACCTCGCCGAGCATCCCGGCGAACCCGACAGGAGGAACCCGTGACCGACCGATCCGTGACCCACTCCACCTTCGTGGTGGAGCGCAGCTATGACGCCTCGCCGGCGCGGGTGTTCGCCGCCTGGGCCGACCCCGAGGCCAAGGCCCGCTGGTTCGCCAGCCCCGAGGAGTGGGGGCCCGACGAGTTCGAGCTGGACTTCCGGGTGGGCGGGCGCGAGCTGAGCCGCGGCGGCCCAGAGGGCGGTCCCGTCCACACCTACGAGGCCCACTACCAGGACATCGTGGCCGACCAGCGCATCGTCTACAGCTACTCGATGCACATGGACCAGACGCTGATCTCGGTCTCGGTGGCGACCGTGGAGCTGCGGGGCGAGGGCGCCGGCACGCGGCTGGTCCTCACCGAGCAGGGTGCCTACCTCGACGGCCACGACACCTCGACCGAGCGGCAGCACGGCACGGGCGAGCTGCTCGACGCCCTGGGGGCGGCCCTGCGCCAGCAGCCGGCGGAGCGGCGCTGAGCCGGCCCGACTCCGACGTCATCCGGAGGTCATGATGCGCAAGCTCTACTCGTTCATGGTGGTGACCCTCGACGGCTTCTACGAGGGCCCCAACGGCGAGTTCGACTGGCCGAACGTCGACCAGGAGTTCAACGAGTTCGGGATCGAGCAGCTCCACGACACCGACCTGCTCCTGTTCGGGCGGGCGACCTACGAGGGGATGGCCGGCTACTGGCCGACCCCGGCCGCCCGCCAGGACGACCCGGAGGTCGCCGCGCTGATGAACGGCCTGCCCAAGGTGGTGGTGTCGACCACCCTCGCCTCGGCCGACTGGGCCGAGACCAGGATCGTCCGCGACAACCTGGCCGAGGAGATCGCCAAGCTCAAGCAGGAGCCGGGCAAGGGCATCGCCATCATGGGCAGCCCCGGCCTGACGGTCAGCCTGATCGAGCTGGGCCTGGTCGACGAGCTGCGGGTGCTGGTGAACCCGATCGTCCTCGGCGGCGGCCACTCGCTGTTCCGGACCACCAGGGACCGGCTGCGCCTGGAGCTGCTCCAGACCAGGACCTTCAGCTCGGGCAACGTGCTGCTCACCTACCGGCCCGCCTGAGCGGGATCAGGCGATGCGGCGCCGGACCATGTGGACCGCGAGCACCAGGAGGACCACGGTCAGGGCCACGAACAGGGCCGTCTCGATGCCCTGGAACAGCCAGAAGCGGTCCGCCGGCTGGAACAGCTCCTGGTTGTAGGCGCCGGCGCCGTACTTGGCCACGCACTGGGCCGCCGAGGTCTGGTCGCAGAGTGCCTGGGAGCCACTGCCGGGGGTGAGCTTGACCCCCTGGGCGCTGTAGACGGCCCGGCTGATGACCCAGTCGCCGGCGAGCTGGTTGGGCTCGGCCGGGGAGCCGCCGATGGTCGGGTAGGTGCGGCGCTGGTAGGGGAGGAAGCGGGGACGGAGCAGCAGGGCGACGGCCACCCTGGTGGCCAGGAACCCGCCGAGGGTGATCGCCATCGCCGGCAGGACCTTGCCGGTCAGGGTGCCGACGAGCACGCCGAGGCCGAACGCGAACAGGGCGTAGCCGACCAGCACCGGCCCCTGCTGGTCGAAGAACAGCCAGGTGAAGCGGTAGCCGGTGGCGTCGTTGAGCGGGGCGATCCACCACCCGACGAGCAGGGCGTAGGTGGCCGCGACCAGCACGACCCCGCCGCCGACGAGGGCGAGCTTGACCGTGGCCCAGCGCAGCCGGGTCACCCCCTGGGTCCAGACCAGTCGTTGGGTGCCGTGCTCGACCTCGCGGGCGACCAGCGGCGCCCCCCAGAACAGCCCGGCCAGGACGGGCAGGAACAGCAGCAGCAGACTGGCCGTGCCCAGCCCGAGAAACCGGCCGCTGAACTGCTCGCTGAGCGAGGCGCAGCCGCCGTCGGGGGCCACGAGCTCGGAATGGTCGGCGCCCGGCAGGCAGCTCCGCAGGCCCAGGTCGTCGAAGGCGGCGCGCATCTGCCGGCCGGTGGGGACCAGGAGCAGCGCCACCGCCAGCAGGGCGACGACGGCGGCCAGGGCCTGCTGGCGGTGCTGGCGCCAGACAAGCCAGGTCATGCCTGCACCTCCAGCCGGTTGGGGGCCGGCGCCGCGGCCGGGCCGGGCCGGGTGCCCGCCGAGGGGTCGGCCAGGTAGGCCAGGACCAGGTCCTCCAGGGTGACGCCGCCGACGGTCAGGGCCGGGTCGCGCACCGGACCGTCGGTGCGGACCAGCAGGGTGCTCTGGCGGGCGGTGTGGGTGGCCCGGACGACCGCGGCCACCCCGGCGATGCCGGCCGGGTTGCGGCGGGGGCCGACCAGCAGCTTGTGCCGGTCCAGCAGGTCGTCGACCGGGCCGAGCACCTGCACCCGCGCCGCCTGGAGGACGACCAGGTAGTCGCAGACCCGCTCCAGGTCGGCCAGCAGGTGCGAGGACAGCAGCACGGTCAGGCCCTGCTCGGCCACGCTGCCCATCAGGACCTGGAGGAACTCGCGCCGGGCCAGCGGGTCGAGGCTGGCCACCGGCTCGTCCAGCAGCAGCAGCTCGGGCCGCTTGGCCAGGGCCATGGCCAGGGCGACCTGGGCCCGCTGGCCGCCCGACAGCCGGTCGACCCGCCGGTCGAGGGGGATGCCGAGGCGCCCCAGCCGGTCGCGGGCCAGCGCCTGGTCGAAGCGGCGGTTGAGCCCGGCCCCCAGCCGCAGGAGCTCGGCGCCGGTGAAGTCGCCGTACAGGGGGGCGTCCTGAGCCACGAAGCCGACCCTGGCCAGCAGGTCGGGGTCCCCGCCGGGGGCCCGGCCGAGCACCCGGATGGTGCCCGCGGTCGGGGCCAGCAGCCCCACGGCCAGGTGCAGCAGGGTGGTCTTGCCGGCCCCGTTGGGGCCGACCAGGGCGGCGATGCGGCCCCGAGGCAGAGCCAGGGTGCAGTCCCGGAGGGCCCAGGTGCGCCGGTAGCGCTTGCCCAGCCTGGTGGCCTCCAGGACGGCCGGGGTCGCCGGGGCGCTCACGCCACGCCCTCCTCGGCGGCGGCCCGCAGGGTGGTCTCGAACAGGGCCACCACGTCCTCGGTGTCCAGGCCGGCCGCCCGGGCCCGGCCCAGCCAGGCCAGCAGCTCCTGGCGCAGCTCGACCTGGCTGGCCAGCGACGGTCCGGCCAGCGAGCGGAGCACGAAGGTGCCCTGCCCGGGCCGGCCCTCGACCAGGCCGTCGTGCTCCAGCTCGCGGTAGGCCTTCAGCACCGTGTTGGGGTTGATGGCCAGGGACTCGGCGACCTCCCTGACCCGGGGGAGCTGGTCGCCGGGCTCCAGCATGCCAACCCGCAGGGCCTGGCGGACCTGCTGGACGAGCTGCATGTAGGTCGAGACCCGGGAGCGGCCGTCGAGGTGGAACTCGATCATCGGGCACCGCCTGTCCGCATGTCTATCTATTGTCCTACGACAATAGATAGATTCGCGCCGGGCGGCCCCGGCTGTCAAGCGCGACCGGCTCGGCGATGCGGTAGAACCATCACGACGGCAGCACACCACAGAGCGCAAGGGGGACCCGGTGGCCCAACCGGCACGGCTCGCGCCCGGGCGCGGGCTGAGCGCGACCGAGGTCGCCGAGCGGGTCGACCGGGGGCTGGTCAACGACGTGCCCAGCGCCCCCACCCGGACCATCGGCCAGATCGTCAGGTCGAACCTGCTCACCCGCTTCAACCTGCTGCTGGGCTCGCTGCTGGCCGTCATCCTGGTCGTCGGGCCGCTCCAGGACGCCCTGTTCGGGCTGGTGATCGTGGCCAACACCGCGGTCGGGATCGTCCAGGAGCTACGGGCCAAGCGGACCCTGGACCGCCTGGAGGTGGTCAACGCCCCCCGGGCCCGGGTGGTCCGCGACGGGCGGGTCAGCGAGCTGGCCGTCGGCCAGGTCGTGCTCGACGACGTGCTCGAGGCCGCCGCCGGCGACCAGGTGGTGGTCGACGGCGAGGTGCTGGAGGCGGCCGGGCTGGAGGTCGACGAGTCGCTGCTCACCGGCGAGTCCGAGCCGGTGGCCAGGCGTCCCGGCGACCGCCTGCTGTCGGGCAGCTTCGTGGCCGCCGGGAGCGGCCGCTACCAGGCGACCAAGGTGGGCCGGGAGGCCTACGCGGTCCAGCTCACCGAGGAGGCTCGCCGCTTCACTCTGGCCCGGTCCGAGCTGCGGGCCGGGGTCGACCAGGTCCTCAAGTACGTGACCTGGGCCCTGGTGCCGACGGCGGCGCTGCTGTTCGTCAGCCAGCTCCGCCTGGAGCACGGGGTGCGGGCCGGGCTCAGCGGGGCCGTGGCCGGGACCGTGGCCATGGTCCCCGAGGGGCTGGTCCTGCTGACCAGCGTCGCCTTCGCCGTCGGGGTGGTCCGCCTCGGCCGCCGCCAGGTGCTGGTCCGCGAGCTGCCGGCGGTCGAGACCCTGGCCAGGGTGGACGTGATCTGCTTCGACAAGACGGGCACGATCACGGCCGGCGACCTGGCCGTGCAGGGGCTGGAGCCGCCGGACGGGACGGCGGGGGAGGCGGCGGCGGCGCTGGGCGCCCTGGCCGCCGCCGACCCCAACCCCAACGCCACCCTGCGGGCCATCGGCCGGGCGTTCCCGGCCCCGGACGGCTGGCGGCCGGAGGCGGCGGTCCCGTTCTCGTCGGCCCGCAAGTGGAGCGGGGCCAGCTTCCCCGGCCACGGCGCCTTCCTCCTCGGCGCCCCCGAGATCCTGCTCGGAGAGGTGACGACGGAGGGGTCCGGGGAACCCCGGAGGGGTGCCCCGGAGGATCGGGAGGGGTCCGGGGAACCCCAAGGGGGTGCCCCGGAGGATCGGGACGGGCGCCTCGACCTGCTGCGGCGGGCCGAGCAGATCGCCGTCGAGGGCCGGCGGGTGGTGCTCCTGGCCCACTCGGCCCGGCCCCTGGACGGCGAGCGGCCCCCGGCCGGGCTGGAGCCGCGGGCCATGGTGGTGATCGGCGACCAGGTCCGCGGCGACGCCGCCGACACCGTCGCCTGGTTCGCCGCCGAGGGGGTCCAGGTCAAGGTCGTCTCCGGCGACCACCCGCGCACCGTCGGGGCCATCGCCGCCCAGGTCGGCATCGGCGGCGCCGACCAGCCGGTGGACGCCCGCTCCCTGCCCGACGGCCAGGCCGCCCTGGCCGACCTGCTGGAGGCCCGCTCGGTGTTCGGGCGGGTCGTGCCCCGCCAGAAGCGGGAGATGGTCGACGCCCTCGGGGCCCGCGGCCACGTGGTCGCCATGACGGGCGACGGGGTCAACGACGTGCTCGCCCTCAAGGACGCCGACCTCGGCATCGCCATGGGCAGCGGCAGCGCCGCCTCCCGGGCCGTGGCCGAGCTGGTCCTCATGGACGGCCGCTTCGCCACCCTCCCGGCGGTGATGGCCGAGGGCCGCCGGGTCATCGCCAACATCGAGCGGGTGGCCAAGCTGTTCGTCACCAAGACGGTCTATGCCACCGCGCTCGCCCTGGCCGTCGGCATGGCCGGCCTGGCCTTCCCGTTCCTGCCCCGCCACCTCACCCTCATCTCCAGCCTGACCATCGGCATCCCCGGCTTCTTCCTGGCCCTTGAGCCCAACACCCAGCGCTCCCGGCCAGGCTTCGTCCGCCGCACCCTCGCCTTCGCCGTCCCGGCCGGCCTCGCCGCCGCCCTCGGCACCCTGGCCGCCTACCAGGTCGCCGACCTCGCCGACGTCCCCCAGGACGAGGCCCGCACCACCGCCACCCTGGCCCTGGCCGGCCTCGGCCTGGTCGTGCTCGCCCTCGCCGCCCGGCCCCTCAACCACCTGCGCCGCCTGCTCCTGGCCACCATGGCGGCCGCCTTCGCGGTGGTCCTGCTGGTCCCCTTCCTGCGGGCGTTCTTCGCCCTCGACCTGCCGCCCCTGCCGGTCGCCCTGACCGCCCTCGCCCTGGTCGCGGCCGTCGGCGGCCTCCTCACCCTGGCTGTGCTGCGCCTGCGCCTCTGACCCTCAGGTGACCACCTTGAGGTTGACCATGGGGGTGCCGAGGGCGCCGAACAGGCGGAGCCAGAGGGCCACGTACATCTCGGCCGCGCGGGCGCTGGTGATGTCGCCCAGGTCGATGACCTGACGCCAGCCGAAGCCGTCGGTGAGCAGCCTCATGACCTGGGCCTTGGCGTCGGGGTCGTCGCCGCTGACGAACACGTGGTGGTCGCCGCCGCCGACCTGGCCGGGGTCGACCATCAGCGCCGCGGTCATCGTGTTCAGGCTCTTGACCACCCGGACCCCGGGGAAGGCCCGCTGGATCTGCTCGCCGAGCGAGTCGGTGTTGGCGACCGAGAAGGTGGGCGGCATGCCCCTGGAGAAGTCGAGCGGGTTGGCCACGTCGACCAGGACCTTGCCGTCCAGGTTGGCCTCGCCGGCCTGGCGGAGGGCGTCGAGCGAGCCCGCCCCGGAGGTGGCGTTCACGACCAGGTCGGCGTGGGCCGCCGCCTCGGCGAAGCTGCCCAGGGCGACCTCGGGATGCCGCTGGTGCCAGGCCGAGAACGGCTCCTGCTGCATGGGGCCCGGCTCGGTGCGGGCCAGCAGGGCGGTGACGTCGCGGGTGCCGAGCATCGTGTCGTGGCCCAGCGCGGCCAGCTTGGCGGCCAGGGTCTGCCCGACCACGCCACTGCCGAGAACGGCGATCTTCACGGTAGCAACCTCCTGTGTGTCGTGATGGCACAGCTTGCCTCGTTGACGGGAACGGCGTCACGCGGTGAAATCTGTGGCTGCCGTCGACCGGCGACCCGGTCCTGACCGCACGGACGTGCCGATGACGCCTGTCAGCAAGGCCCACACCCCCGGCTCGGACGCCCCCCGGTGAGCTGGCGCTGGTCGCCGGCCGGCGGCCTGCTGATGGCCGGGGCGGTCCTGGTCACCCTGGCCATCCTGTTCGTCTGGCGGCGCCGTCCCACCACCACCATCGTCGGCCTGCTCGCGGTGCTGCTGGGGGCGGTCCTGTGGAGTGTCTGCTATGCCCTTGAGCTGAGCGCCGCCGACGTGGTCGGGCGGGAGTACTGGGGGGACCTCAAGTACGCCGGCGTCTGCCTGCTGCCCGCAGCCTACCTGGCCTTCGTGCTCCAGTGCAGCGGCCACACCCGCTGGCCGCGCTGGCTCGGTCCGGCGCTGGCCCTCGAGCCCCTGGCCGTGCTGCTCGTGCTGGCCAACGCGGCCACCCACGACCTGGTCCGCTACTACGCGGCCGGTGCCCCGGCGACCACCACCCAGGTGGCCGAGGCCGGGCCGCTGTTCTGGCCCCACCTGCTCTACAACAACGCCCTCGTCTGGGGGGCCACGGTCCTGCTGGTGGTGACCCTCGGCCGGATGTCGGCGCTGTACCGGCGCCAGAGCGTGATCCTGGTCGTGGCCATCCTCCTGCCCATCATGCTCAACCTCTTGTTCAACTTGAGGGTTGAGCCGTTCCGGCAGGTCGACCTGACCCCGTTCGCCTTCGTGCTGACCACGGCCGTGCTGGTCTGGGGGGTCTACCAGTTCAGCCTGCTCGACCTGCGGCCGGTGGCCCGCAGCCAGATCTTCCGGACGATCAGCGACCCGGTCCTGGTGCTCGACCCGGACGGGCGGGTGCTGGACGCCAACCCGGCCGCCGGGCGGCTGGTCGACCGGCCGCCGGCCGAGGTCGTGGGCAAGCGGTTCACCCGGCTCCTGCCGACCTGGAGCGCGACCGTGAACGAGGCCGTGGCTGCCGGCGTCGACCAGGCCAGCAAGGAGGTGACCCGCGACGGCCGGATCTACGACCTGGCCATCTCGGCCCTGCCCGACCGCCAGCGCCAGTCCGGCGGGCACCTGGTCGTGGCCAGGGACGTCACCGAGCGGCGCCAGGTCGAGGAGCGGCTGTGCGAGGCGCTCAACCACGAGCGGGTGGCCACCGACCGCCTGGCCGCCGCCCTGGCCGGCGAGCGGGCCGCGGCCGAGCACCTGCGCACCCTGGACGAGCTCAAGAGCGGCTTCCTCCAGGCCGTCTCCCACGACCTGCGCACGCCGCTCGCCTCGGTGCTCGGCATCTCCCTGACCCTCCAGCGCGGCCGCGGCCAGCTGGGCCCGGCCGACGCCGACGACCTCCTCGGCCGGCTCATCGCCAACGCCCGCAAGCTGGACCGCATCCTCACCGGCCTGCTCGACCTGGACCGCCTGGACCGGGGCATCGTCGAGCTGCGACGCGAGCGGGTCGACCTGGACCGGCTGGTCGCCGGGGTGGTCTCCGAGGCCCGCGAGGAGCTGCTGGACGCCCACCCGGTCAGCCTCGAGCTGCTCCCGGTCCAGGTCCTGGCCGACGCGGCCAAGGTCGAGCGGATCGTCGAGAACCTGCTGGCCAACGCCGCCCGCCACACCGACCCGGGCACGCCCATCTGGGTCCGGGTCACCGCGGGCGACCGGGGGGCGCTGCTGTGCGTCGACGACGCCGGCCCCGGCGTCCCGGTCGAGCAGCGGGAGTCGATCTTCCGGCCGTTCCAGCGCGGCCCGGGCGTGGGTAGCTACGCCCCCGGGTCCGGGGTCGGGCTGGCCCTGGTGGCCCAGTTCGCCAGCCTCCACGACGGCCAGGCCTGGGTCGAGGACCGCGCCGGCGGCGGCGCCTCGTTCCGGGTCCTGCTGCCGGCGTAGAACGGCGGATGGCCGAGCCTGGATCGTGCCGCGCCGGCCGTGCAGGATGATCGCGGTGCTCTCCTATCTCTCCCGCCTGGTCGGCGTCGTCCGGACCGTGTCCGGCAACCCGGGGCTGCTCCGGGCCGAGCTGGCGTATGTCGGCTTCAACGTCGCCGAGTGGGCGACCTGGGTGTCGATCCTGGCCTTCGCCTACGGGGTCGGCGGGGCGACCGCCACCGGGCTGGTGGCGGTCGTCCAGCTGGTCCCGGCGGCCCTGGTCGCGCCCCTGGCCTCGATCGCCGGCGACCGCTACCGGCGCGAGTGGGTCCTGCTGGGCGGCTACCTGGCCCAGGCCCTGTCGATGCTGGCGACCGCGGTCGCACTGCTCACCAAGGCCCCGGTGCCGCTGGTCTACGGCCTGGCCGCGCTGGCCGCGACCTCGATCACCATCACCCGCCCGGCCCAGAGCGCCCTGCTGCCCACCCTGGCCCGGACCCCGGAGGAGCTGACCGCGGCCAACGTGGCTTCGAGCTGGACCGAGAGCACCAGCGTCCTCGGCGGCCCGGCCCTGGCGGCGCTGCTGCTCGGGCTGAGCGGGCCGGGCGCCGTCTTCGCCGTGATGGCCGCGGTCCTGGCCTGCTCGGGGCTGCTCGTCACCGGGATCAGGACCGACCCCGTGCCCGGCCTTGCCCAGCCAGGCAAAGGCCGGCCGGGACGGCTGGCCGGGCTCGTGCGGACCGCCCTCGGCGGGTTCAGCACCCTGGCCCGCGAGCGGCTGCCCCGGCTCTCGGTCGGCCTGCTCACCGTCCAGTTCGTGATGGTCGGTGCCCTCGACGTGCTGCTGGTGGTGCTGGCCTTCGACGTCCTGGACATCGGCAGCTCGGGCGTGGGGCTGCTCAACAGCGCCGTCGGGGCCGGGGCCATCGCCGGCTCGGCCCTGACCGTCCTGCTGGTCGGGCGGCGCCTGGCCGTGCCCATCGTGACCGGGTTCGCCTGCTGGAGCCTGGCCCTGGGCGCCGTCGGGCTGGTGCCGACCAGGGCGGCCACGCCGTTCCTGCTCGCGCTGGCCGGGGCCGGCGGCATCCTCACCGAGGTCGCCGGCCGCCTGCTGCTCCAGCGCAGCGCACCCAACCAGGTCCTCAGCCGGGTCTTCGGGGTGCTCGAGGGCCTGAGCATGGCCGCCATGGGGCTCGGCTCGGTGCTCGTGCCGGCGTCGATCGCGCTGCTCGGCGTGCGCGGCACCCTGTTCGCCGCCGCCGGGCTGATGGTGGCCGCGGCCCTGCTGGTCTGGCGCCGCCTGGTCGGGGCCGAGGTCGCCGCCCCGGTCCACGCCACCCGGCTCGCCCTGCTCCGGGAGATCCCGATGTTCGCCCCCCTGGCCGCCGAGGTGGCCGAGCGCGTCGCCGCCGCCATGACCCTGGTCCAGGCCTCCGCGGGCACGGCCGTCATCCGCCAGGGCGAGGAGGGCGACCGCTTCTACGTCCTGGCCACCGGCCAGGTCGAGGTCCTCCACGACGGCCGCCCCATGGCCACCATGGGCCCGGGCGGCTACTTCGGCGAGATCGCCCTGCTCCGCGACGTCCCCCGCACCGCCACCGTCCGGGCCACCACCGACGCCGAGCTCTACGCCCTGGACCGGCTCCCGTTCCTGGAGGCCATCTCCAGACACCCCCTCAGCACCCAGCGGGCCCACACCGTCGCCACCGAACGCCACCAGGCCCAGGAGCAGGACCAGCCGTGAACGGCACAACGAGGCAGCCCAGCCAGACCGCGCTGGCCGCGGCCGCGGCCAGCGCGGTCTGGCTGGTGGTCGACCAGCAGCCCCTGATCTTCCGCGACCCGGTGGCCGCCGACCTGATCGGGGAGGCGGGCGCCGAGATGCTCGGCTACCACCGCCGCAGCGGCGACCACATCGTCCTGGCCGGCACCCGGGCCCAGGTCAGCGTCCGCCGCCGCTCCACCGAGCAGCGCCTGGCCGAGCTGGCCATCCCGGCCGCCCTCTGGCGCCGAACCGACGTCCTGCGCCCAGCCGACCTCTGCCGGCTGGCCCGGGCGGCCGTCTCGCCCTGACCGTCAGGAAGGGTCGCGGAGGGCCTCGTGGCCGGGGCGGGGCTCGGCCGGGATGGAGCCGAGGCGGCCGGCCTGGTAGTCCTCGAACGCCTGGATGAGCTCGGCGCGGGTGTTCATCACGAAGGGGCCGTAGGCGGCCACGGGCTCGCGGATGGGCTGGCCGCCCAGGACCAGGACGTCGAGCTGGGGGCTGCGGCTCTCCTGGCCGGTGTCGGCGGCGACCGTGACCACGTCGCCGGTGCCGTAGACGGCCAGCTGGCCCGTGCGCACCGGGTGGCGCCTGGGCCCGACCGACCCGGAGCCGGCGAGCACG
>Ga0307289_10000468_pt1 | contig 17302 bp, 14 predicted proteins | sample ER_DNA_143_FD_194483 | JGI IMG/M metagenome (GOLD analysis project Ga0307289, IMG submission 194483) | Bulk soil microbial communities from the East River watershed near Crested Butte, Colorado, United States - ER_DNA_143 | ecosystem: Environmental > Terrestrial > Soil > Floodplain | place...
CCACGCGGTGCACGGCGCCGTCGACGCAGCGGTTCGCCAGGTCGTGCCCGAACGCACGGAAGCGCTCGGTCGTCAGCTCGAAGTCGAACGGCCCGGGCAGCTCGAGCAGCGCCATGGCGCAACGGTACGTTGTGCCCGTGGAGATCGAGCAGATCGCGCCGCACCTCTGGTGGTGGACCGCGCCTCATCCCGACTGGGGGCCCGAGGACTTCAAGAGCGGTGAGGGTTGGGCGCGGGATGTCTCCTCGTACGCGCTCGTCGAGGACGGCGCGCTCGTGCTGTTCGACCCGCTCGTGCCCGTGGAAGACGAGTCGACGTTCTGGGCCGCGTTGGACAGCGACGTCGACGAGCACGGGCCGCCTGCGATCCTGATCACTGTCTTCTGGCACGCCCGCAGCTCGCGGGAGATCTTCGACCGCTACGAGGGCACGACGGTCTGGGCGCACGAGCCGTCGCTGGAGGAGGTCAGCAAGCGCGCGGCCGTGACGAACGTCTTCGCCGCAGGTGACGAGCTCCCGGGCGGCGTGGAACCGCTGGCGATGCACCACATGGACGAGGCGGCGTTCTGGCTGCCCACGCACCGCGCGCTCGTCTTCGGAGACACGCTCCTCGGCTACGAGGGCCAGGTGCGCCATTGCCCGGCGAGCTGGCTGCGGGAAAGCGAGTCGTTCGAGACCTCGGCGAAGGCGCTCGAGAGCGTCCTCGAGGACAAGGACCCGGAGCGGCTCCTGCTGACCCACGGCGGCCCTCGGGCGGCCTCAGAGCTCTAGGGCAAGAGCACGGAAGTCGGTGAGCGGCGTAAAGGCGACGCCACGGCGCTCGAGCCAGCGGGCGAGGCCGCCGGTCGCGAAGACGCGCGCCGCTGCGAGCGAAGCGCAGTAGTCGGAATGCCCGTCGCCGGCGTAGACGACCTCGCCGGCCGGCAGGTCCGCGCGCTTGCACGGCTCGCCGCAGACCTCGCAGGTCTCGGCCACGCGGAAGTGCACGCGCCAGCCGTCGGGCCGGGCATCGACGCGGTTGGCCCGCAGCTCGACGGCGCCGAGCACGCCCTCGCGCTCGAGCACCGGCTCGATCAGCTCGTGGAAGCCGGACGAAACGACAAGCGGCCGCCGGGCACGAGCCAGCTCGGCGAAGCCGGATCGCACGCGCGCGTGCTCGAGGACGTGTGCCACCACCTCGTCCAGCGGCGCGGTCACCGTCGCGAACTCGGTCGCGATCACGTCGTTGAGCGTCATCCGCCCCGCGTCGAGCTCGGCCTCGGCTCGCTCGTAGATCTCGCGGTCGCCGAACTCCGACAGCACGAGGTCGAGCGTGTCCCGTTCCGTGACCGTCCCGTCCCAGTCGAGTACCAGCTGCACGCGGCAACGGTATCGACCGGGGCTCAACCGCCCTGCAGGAGCTCCGCCGCGGCCCGCAGGTTGGCCCGCCCTGGGCCGTGGGTCGCCACGAACGCACGAGCCCGGTCGGGTCGCCACTCGGGCACGCCGGTCTCGATCACGATCGCTCCCGGGACGACGAGCTCTCGCTGCCACGGATGCCGGTGGGCGTCTCGCAGGACGAGGACGAGCGGCCGGTCGGCGTCGAGCAGCGGCAGCCGGTCACCCTCGTGCAGCCGGATCGTCTCGGCGCCGAGCAGCTCGCCGAGCCCGTGCCCGGCCGGGCCGGCCGCGATCGTCGGCTCGGGCCGCAGGTCGACAACGAGCGCGTTCTCACCGACAACGGCGTCGCCCTCGACCTGCAGCGCTCGCCGGGCGGCCTCGGCCCCGGCCTCGCGATCCTCCAGCGGCCCAGGCGACGTCCAGGCGGCCAGCTCGGCCACGCGGCCTGCGGCATCGACCAGCCGCTCCTCCGCGAGCGTCCCTTCGCGCACGGCCGAGACGATGGCGGCGTGGACCCCTTCGACCTGCTCAGGCGTCAGAGCGGCGCCGAGGCAGAGCGCATCGGCGCCCGCGGCCAGCGCGCGCACGGCCGAGCGCTCGATCCCCTCCGGCCCTCCGGCGCCTTGCATCTCGAGGGCGTCGGTCATGATCACGCCGTCGAACCCGAGCTCATCGCGCAGGAGGTCGAACGCGGCGGGGTTCAGCGTCGCCGGCTCGTCGCCGAACGCGGAGAAGCGGATGTGTGCCGTCATCACCACGCGCGCCCCGGCCTCGACCGCGGCTGCGAACGGCGGCAAGGCGCGCTCGCGCAGGACCCCGAGGCTCACGTCGGAGGAGGGAAGCTCCAGGTGCGAGTCCGCGACGGTCTCCCCGTGGCCCGGAAAGTGCTTGACGCAGGCGGCGACGCCGACGCTCTGCATGCCCTCCACGAAGGCCGCCACGTGCCGGGCCACCAGCTGCGGATCGGAGCCGAACGAGCGAACGCCGACGATCGCGCTGGCCGGGTCCACGAGCACGTCGGCCACGGGCGCGAGATCGAGGTCGATCCCCGCCGTCGCGAGCTCGCCGCCGATCGCCGCGCCCACGCGGCGCGTCAGGGCCGGGTCGTCGACCGCGCCGAGCGCGAGGTTCCCCGGGAACGAGCTCCCGGTCGCCGTCTCGAGCCGCGTAACGTCGCCACCCTCCTCGTCGGTCGCCACCAGCAGGTCCGGCCGCTCGGCCCGCAGCGCGGCCGTCAGCGCGGCCACCTGCTCCGGGTCGGCGATGTTGCGGGAGAAGAGGACGACTCCGCCGAGCCCCTGCGCCAGCAGACCCTTCAGCCAGTCCGGAGCCGTGTGGCCGTCGAAGCCGGGAAAGAGACAGGCCGCCGCGGCGGGGCCGAGCCCCCGGTCGCTCACCCGCGAACCGCGCCGGCGGTCAGCCCAAACCCGATCTTCCGCTGCACGATCAGGAAGAAGATGATCACCGGCACCGCAATCAGCGTCGAGCCCGCCATCAGGCCGCCCCAGTCCGTGTTGCGGCTCGTGCCCGTGAAGTACGAGAGCCAGACCGTCGCCGTCTGCTTCGACTGGTCGTTCAGGAGGACGCGGGCGAAGATGTACTCGTTCCAGGTCGTGATGAAGGCGAAGATCGAGGTCGCCACCAGGCCGGGCGCGACCAGCGGCAGCAGGATGCGCATGAACGAGCCGAGGCGGCTCGAGCCGTCGACCATCGCCGCCTCCTCGAGGTCCTTCGGGATCCCGAGCAGGAAGCCGCGCAGCACCCAGACCGAGAATGGCAGGACGAAGGTCATGTAGGTCACGATCACGCCTGAGAGCGCGTTCACCTGGTGGTAACGGGCGAGCACGACGTACAGCGGGATGATCAGCCCCGCCTGCGGGAGCATCTGGATCCCGATGATCAGAATGATGAACGCCTTCCGACCGGTGAAGCGGAACTTCGCCAGCGCGATGGCGGCGAGGAAGGCCAGCACCATCGAGAGCGCGACCGTGACGCTGACGACGACCAGGCTGTTCTTGACGCCGTCCCAGAAGAAGGGCCGGTTGATCGCGTCGCGGAAGTGCGAGAGCGTCGGGTGCATCGAGAACCAGGTGGGCGTGGCGCCGTTCAGCTCTTCGTCCGGCTTGAACGCGCTCGCGATCATCCAGTAGACCGGGAAGGCGATCACCAGGAAGAGCGCGATCCCGACCGCGTCCCAGACGAAGCGCGTGCGTCCCCGGCGCGGCCTCATGCCGTCTCGTCCCCGGTCTTGACCATTTTGCGCACGTAGACGATCGAGAGGATCGCGACGATCAGCAGCATCAGGATCGAGATCGCGGCGCCGCGGCCGAAGTCGGTCTTCAGGTACCCCTCCTCGAACAGGTAGATGCCCATCAGCTCGTTCGAGGTGTTGATGCTCGCCTGGCCGATCAGGAGGTAGGGCTGCGTGAAGACGCCGAAGTCCCAGATGATCGAGAGGCTGGTCAGGATCAGGAAGATCGGCTTCAGGATCGGCACGGTCACGTCGCGGAACACGCGCCACGCCCGCGCCCCGTCGATCTCCGCCGCCTCGACGAGCTCGTGCGGAACCTGCGAGAGGCCCGCGTAGACCGTCACGACGATGAAGGGGATCGCGCCCCAGACCATCAGCGAGGTCGTCACCGAGAGCTGCGAGAACGAGCTCCCCAGCCAGTCGTGCTGCGAGTAGTCGCCCACGTGCAGCTTCGTGAGCACGTAGTTGAGGACCCCGTTCTCGGGGTTAGTCATCCAGATCCAGACCTGCACCGCGACCACCGGCGGCATCGCCCACGCGAGCACGAGCGCGGCGGTGAGGAGCACGCGCACGAACGAGCTCACCTTGGTCAGGAGCAGCGCGAGCAGCGTGCCGATCCCCATCGCGAGCGCGACGTTGGCGACCGTGAAGACGAGCGTGCGGAGCAGGACGTGCCAGAAGACGGAGTCGTGGAGGACGGAGCTGTAGTTCGCCCAACCCACGCTCGTGCCGTGGTGCGCGATCAGCTCGAACAGCCCGTACTTCTGGAACGAGAGGCGCGCGAGGTGGTAGAGCGGGTAACCGAGGATCGCGGCGATCGTGAGGACGACCGGGGCGATCAGCAGGTACGGCGCTGCGCCGCGCAGGAGACGGGCGAACGTGAACGGCCTCCGCCGCCGAGGCCGGAGAGCTGCTTCGGCGGCGAAGGCCGTTCCGCCGGGAATCTCGCTGCTGGTCAAGCGGGTCCCCGGGTCATCTGGGCGTTACTGGTTGAGCGTGAGCTCGATGTTGCTGTCTGCGAAGGCGGTCGCCTGGGCGATGCTCGCCTTCCCGGTGAGGATCCGGGCCAGCATCGTGCGGAGGACGTTGCCGTTCTCCACGTTGACCCAGTTCTTCGCGGTCGGGACGAACCAGCTCCGCTGCGCGGCACGCTCGTTGACGCTGTGCCCGAGCAGGTTGGTCGCGTTGGGGATGTTTCCCTTCGCCTGGAAGCCCCGCTCGCTGGCCGTGCTGGTGTAGATCCGAATGAAGTCGGCCGCGAGCGACTTGTCGTTCGAGCCGTTCGGCACCGCGAGGTCGGAGCCGCCGAGGAAGCCGGGCATGCCCTGGCCCTTGACGTGGCTCGGCATCACGAACTGCTTCGTCGTCTTGGTGTACTTCTTGCCGACGCAGCAGGTGAACCAGGCCGGGCCGACGATCGACGCCGCCTTGCCCTGCGCGTAGACGTCGTACGGATTCGGACGGGTCTCGATGGTCGTCTTGCTCGCACGCGAGGCGGCGGTGAAGAACCGCTTGAACGCGGCCAGGCCGGCCCGCGCCTTCTTCGACTCGAGCTGCCCGACCCACTTGCCGTGCTTGAGCGAGGCGATCTGGCCGCCGTAGTCGTAGACGAAGCCCATCGCGAAGTACCAGTCGGTGCCCGCGATGTAGACCGGGGAGAAGCCACGGCTCGCGTGCTGCTTGGCGATCCGCTTGGCCGTCGCGGTGAACGCCGCGAGGCTCGTCGGCACCTTGGCGTGCGCCTTGCGGAACAGGTCGGTCCGGTACGTCACGACCCGCGAGCCCGCGTAGTACGGGACGCCGTAGGTCTTGCCGTTGTAGATCCCGGACGCTGCGAGCCCCTTGAGCCAGTTCTTCGAGTTCGGGAACGAGCTCTTCTGCGAGCTGAGGTTCGCGAACGCGCCCGCCGCCATGTACTTCGTCATCTCGGTGTTGCCCATCTCGATCACGTCGGGCGTGTTGCCACCCGCGAGCGTGGCGTCGAACTTGCTCAGGTGGTCGACCCAGGACTGGTACTGCACATCGACGGTCGTCCCGGGATGCTTGCTCTCGAACTCGGCCTTGGCCGCAGCCACGACGTTCGGCCAGCCTGACTGCGCGTCGGTCTGCAGCCAGACGGTGATCTTGCTCGCCGCAGCCCGCCCGGTGTGTGACGGACGCGCGGACGCTGCCGTGGTGGCCCCGACCGCTAGCACTGCGGCGAGGGCGGCGGCGGCGAAGAAACGTGCTTTCATCGACGTACCCCCATGCACTCGGACGGCCTGCAGTGGCTGCGGTCCCCTGGAGGTGGCCCGGGACGCGGCGAACGGCCGCACAATTGGTTTGTACCACTTGGCCACGTGGCGGACACTCGCACATTTCCGCCGATGCTGTCAAGACCACTCACGCGTTTTGGCTGCATCAGGCGCTTTCGGTCGCCGTTGATGGTCTTGACCAACTTACGCGCCTAGCCAATCCGGACGCCGTCCTCGCGCGGCACCCACGACATTCCGCCGGGGCCTAGCTCGCCGCGCGAGCTGAGGTCGGTGACGAGCCGGTAGCGATCGCCGCGGTAGATCGAGCGCACGAACTCGACGGTGCCCCCGTTCTCGTCGCGGCTGAAGCGCTCGAACATGAAGGCCGGCGAGTGAAGGGGCACGCCCAGCGCCGAAGACTCCTCCTCGTTCGTCACCGTCGGCTCGATCGTCTGGACGCCGCCCGCGATCGAGACGCCGTAGCGCTCGCGCAGCAGCTCGTAGAACGACCCACGCTCGAGATCGGCGGCGGTCAGGTCGGGGACGAGCGCCGATCGGACGTGGAGCGTCTCGATCGCCATCGTCTCGCGATCGGCCAGCCGGACGCGTTTGGCCACCATGATCGGCTCCGAAGGGGAGACGTGGAGGAGGCGGCCGAGCCGCGCGCCTGCGGGCACGATCTCGAGCGAGAGCGTGCGGCTGGCCGGATTCATCCCACGGCGGCGCACGTCCTCGGTGAAGGACGTCATCGTCAGCTCCTGCGCGATCTTCGGCTCGCTGACGAACGTGCCCGAGCCGCGCCTGCGCACGAGGAAGCCCTCGCGGACGAGGTCGTCGAGCGCGGCGCGCACCGTCAGCCTCGAGACACCGAGATCGGTGCTCAGCTGGCGCTCGGAGGGGATCGCCTCGCCGACGTCGAGCCGCTCGATCAGATCGAGCACCTGACCCTTCGTCTGGCTCTGCTTCGTCGGACTGCTCATTGTCAGCCCGCGGCCGGCGCGAGCTCCGGCTGCCGCTCCTCCGCAGGCGTGCCGAGGAGACTGTGACCGGTTTCCGGGTCGAAGAAGTGGAAGCGCGCCGGGTCGAGGGCGAGGCGGACACGATCCCCGACGCGGACGGTCGTCTGGGGCTCGACGCGCGCGGTGAAGAGCGTCCCGTTGCCCGCGAGCGGCTCGGCCTGGCCGCCTGAGGCCTTGGCGTCCCCTGCCGGGGCCGCGTCGACGAGGAAGAACACGTGCGTGTCGGCGCCGAGCTCCTCGAGCACCGTCACCGTCGACTCGAGCGTGGGCAGCCCGGGTCGGGCGAAGGCTGCCTCCTCGAACGCTTCCGGGCGGATCCCGAGGACGACGCGTCCCTCGCGGCGAGGCGGCCGGCGGGCGGGGTCGAGCGGCACGCGGTTCGAGCCGAAGACGACGTCGTCGCCGTCCAGCCGCGCCTCGACCAGGTTCATCGCGGGAGTGCCGATGAAACCGGCCACGAACAGGTCGGTCGGCCGGCGGTAGAGCGTCTGCGGCGTGTCGACCTGGAGCACGCGGCCGTCGCGCATCACCGCGACGCGCTGACCGAGCGTCATCGCCTCCGTCTGGTCATGCGTGACGTAGACGGTCGTGACGCCGAGCCGCGCATGGAGCTGCGCCAGCGACGTGCGCATGCCGACGCGGAGCTTCGCGTCGAGGTTCGAGAGCGGCTCGTCCATCAGGAACGCCTTCGGCTCGCGCACGATCGCGCGGCCCATCGCGACGCGCTGGCGCTGGCCGCCCGAGAGCTGCGCCGGCTTGCGCTCGAGCAGCTCCTCGAGCCCGAGCAACGCCGCCACCTCGTCCACGCGGCGCCGCGTCTCGCCCTTCGGCGTGCGCCGCACCTTGAGGCCGTAAGCGATGTTCTTGCGCACGCTCATGTGCGGGTACAGCGCGTAGCTCTGGAAGACCATCGCGATGTCACGCCGCCTCGGAGCGAGCTCGGTGACGTCGGTGCCGCCGATCGAGATCTGCCCCTCGGTCACGTCTTCGAGGCCGGCGATCATGCGCAGCAGCGTCGACTTTCCGCAGCCCGACGGGCCGACGAGCACCATGAACTCGCCGTCCCCGATCTCGAGGCTGACGTCGTTCACGGCTTTCACGCCGCCCGAGTAGACCTTCGTCAGGTGCTGCAGCTCGATCTGGGCCATCGGCTCGACAAGAATAGGACCGGTTAGCCCGAAAAGCAAGACCAAAGTGGAACAAAGCGGTTAACTGGTATTGACCACCGTGCTCCGAGGCGCTTAGACTCCGCCGATGGCGTCGAGCAAGGAAGCCGAGAGCCTGGACAAGCTCGCGACCGAGGCGCGGCGGGCTGGCACCGACTACGCCTCCCGCTCGACGCCTGAGCTCGTCGAGCTGATGAACGAGGAAGACGCCTCGGTTCCGGCCGCAGTGGCGGCCGTGGCGGACGAGCTCGCGGCCGCGATCGACGCGGTGGTCGCCAGGCTTGCTGGCGGCGGGAGGCTCGTCTACGTGGGCGCCGGCTCGTCGGGGCGCATCGCCGAGCTCGACGCCGAGGAATGCGAAGGCACCTTCTCCACCGCACCAGGACAGGTCGTGGCGCTCGTCGCCGGCGCCGGTCTCTCGTCCGCCGAGCGCGAGGCCGCCGAGGACGACGCCGACGCAGGACGGCTCGCGGTCGAGGAGCTCGCGGTCTCTGCTGCCGACGCCGTCGTCGGCGTGAGCGCGAGTGGTCGCACCCCGTACGTGCTCGCGGCGCTCGAGGCTGCCGCCGAGGCCAGAGCCCTGACGGTAGCGCTGACCGCGGTGGAAGGATCCGCGCTCGCGCGCACGGCCGACCACGACCTCGCCGTCGTCGTCGGCCCCGAGTTCGTCTCCGGCTCGACGAGGCTCAAGGCAGGAACGGCGCAGAAGCTCGTCCTGAACACCATCTCGACCGTCGCCATGATCCGGCTCGGCAAGACGTACGGCGACCTGATGGTCGACGTCCGCTCGTCGAACGAGAAGCTCGCCGCCCGCGCGCGCCGCGTCGTGCAGCTGGCGACCGGCGTCTCCGACGACGAGGCCGAGCGCGCCCTCGCGGCGGCTGACGGCAGCGCGAAGGTCGCGGTCGTCTCGCTCCTCGCCGGGGTGGACACCCAAACGGCGCGAGAACGCCTCGAGCAGGCCTCGGGACACGTCACGGCGGCGCTCGACCGATGAGGCTCGGCGTCGAAGCCGCGCTCGTCGGCGGGAAACTCGTCCCCGGCGACGTCGAGATCGCCGACGGCCTGATCTCCGACTACGGCCTGAACGGCAGCAACGGTCGCGGCCACATCGCCGTGCCCGGCTTCGTCGACCTGCAGGTGAACGGGTTCGGCGGCGTCGACTTCATGGGCGCGGACGCCGACGGCTACGCGCGCGGCGGCGAGGCGCTGCTCGAGACCGGCGTCACCGCGTACGTGCCGACGTTCATCTCCGCGCCCGAAGAGGATTTGCTCGCAGCGCTCGGCAACGTGCCGCTCGATCCGCCCGGCCCGCGCCTGCTCGGCGTGCACCTCGAGGGGCCGTTCCTCTCGGACAAGCGTCTCGGCATCCACCCGCGCACGGCGCGGCGGGACCCCGACCCGGCGCTGCTGGAGCGGCTGCTCGGGGCCGGACCGGTGCGCCTGATGACGCTCGCCCCGGAGCTGCCAGGCGCCGACGAGCTGATCGGTCTACTGCTGGCGCGTGGGATCGCGGTCTCGTGCGGCCACTCCGACGCCACTGCCGAAGAGGCGAACAGGGCCTTCGACCGCGGAGCCAAGACCGTCACGCACCTCTTCAACGCGATGCGCCCCTTCGGCCATCGCGACCCCGGCCTCGTCGGCGCCGCCCTCGCGCGTGACGACGTGATCGTCCAGATCATCCTCGACGGCGTGCACCTCGCCGAGGAGACGGCGCGGCTCATCTGGCGCTCGGCCGCACGCCGCGTTGCGCTCGTGACCGACGCCGTCGCCGGCGCGGGGATGGGCGACGGCGCCTACCTGCTCGCCGGCTCCGAGATCGAGGTCCGCGACGGCGTCGTGCGCGGGCTCGACGACGTCCTGGCCGGCAGCGCGCTGACGATGATCGAGGCGATGCGGAACCTCCACGAGCTGGGCGTCCCGCTCGCGGACGCACTCGAGGCGGCGACGTCCGTCCCGGCTCGCGTTCTCGGCCTCCCCGCCGTCGGCCGTCTCGACGTCGGTTTCCCGGCCGACCTCGTCGTGCTCGACGACAACCTCGAGATCGACCGCGTCTGCGTCGGCGGCGAAGCGCGTGTCGTTGCCTGAGACCGCTGCGTTGCCGGAGCCGCTGGGCGCCGACTTCCTGGCGGAGATCCGCTCCCAGCCACACGCGCTGCGCGCGCTGCTCGAGCACGAGCCGGTCTACGCCGAGGCTGCCACCCGCGCCCGCGAGCAGCGCGCGACGACGATCCGCATGGTCGGCCACGGCTCTTCCGACAACGCCGCCTCGTACGGCGTGTACGCCTTCGGTCTGCTGCCGCGCTGGACGTCGCTGCGCGACTCGATCGCGCTGACCGTCCACTACGACACGCGGATCGAGATGCAGGGCTCGACCGTGCTCGCGCTCTCGCAGTCCGGCCGCACGCCCGACGTGATCGAGTACGTGACGCGCGCGCGGCGAGAGGGCGCCTTTGCGCTGGCCGTCACCAACCACACCGATTCGGAGCTGGCACTCGCGGCCGACGTGGCGCTGCCGCTGGCAGCAGGCCCGGAGCGCTCGGTCGCGGCGACCAAGACGTACTCGAATCAGATCGCCGCGCTGGCGCTCTTCGCAGCCCACGCCGCCGGGCGGGGCGACGAGATCGCCGACGGAATCCGCGCGACCGCCGATCTGCTCGAGCAAGCCCTGCCGACGCTCGAGGCGCAGGCGCGGGCGATCGCGCTGCCGTTCGCATCCGTCGGGCGGATGTTCACGATCGGCCGCGGGATCGAGTTCGCCACCGCCCGCGAGATCGCTTTGAAGCTGCTGGAGACCTGCCGCGTGGCCGCCGAGCCGTTCACCGCGACCGGGCTGGCGCACGGGCCGGTGGCGGCGCTCGACCCGCTCTTCCCCGTCTGGGCCGTGGCCTCAGACGACGAGACGCTCCCGGCCGTCGTCGAGGCCGCGGAGCGCGTGAGCGCGGCCGGCGCGACGATCGTCGCCAGCGGCAACGCTGCCGAGGCCCTCGTGGGCGCGGCCTACGTGCTGCCGGTGCCGAAGCCGCCGTCGCCCCTGCTCTCCCCGCTGCTCTCGGTGGTGCCGGGCCAGCTCTTCGCGCTCGCGCTCGCGCAGGCGAAGGGGCTCGACCCCGACCACCCGGCCGGGCTGAGCAAGGTGACGCTTGCGACGTAGCGGCCCGACGGACGGCCCGTTCTTCGCGGTCGACGTCGGGGCGAGCTGGGTCAAGTCGGGCACGGTGGTCGACGGCCGGGCGGGCGAGATCTCGAGAGCACCGGTCGCGCGCGGGCTCGACGAGCTCGTGGGCCAGCTGGTGCGGTTGCACCGTGACGCAGGCGGCCCGCCGTGGGGACTGTGCGTCGCCGGCCTCGTCGACCGGCCGCGCGGCGTCCTGCGCTACTCGGCCAACCTCGGCCTGCGGGACGCGCCGCTTGTCGAGCTCCTGCAGGCTGAAACGTCGGCGCCGGTCGTCTTCGCGAACGACCTCGACGCGGCTGCGGTCGGCGAGGCGGACGGCGGGACGCTGGCGCTGCTGCAGATCGGCACGGGCATCGCCGGCCGGTTCGTCGTCGACGGCGAAGTGCTGCCCTCGGCCACGGGGCTCGCCGGCGAGGTCGGACACCTGCGCTTTCGGGACAACGGGCTCCCGTGCCGTTGCGGCCGGCGCGGTTGCGCCGAGTCCTACGGCAGCTGGGCCGGGATCGAGCGGCGCTACGAGGAGGCGGGCCGCCCGCAGCCGGAGCCGGGCTCGCTGCTGGCGGAGACCGAGACCGACGACTGGGCTCGCGGCGTCCTCTCGGACGCGCTCGACGCGCTGGGCTTCGCAGCCGCCGCGCTCGTGGCCGTCACCGATCCCGGGACGCTTCGGGTTGGAGGCGGCATCGGCGCTGCCTGGGGCGAGACGCTGCTCGCCGCGCTCCGGGCCGCGCTCGACGAGCGCGTGCTGGCGGAGGTCGCCGCCGCGACCAGCGTCGAGAGCGCGACGCTCGGGGACGCCGCCGCCCTGGTCGGGCTGGCAAGGCTCGCCTCGACCTGAAGCCAAAGCTCTTCCCTTTTGTGCGAGATCGTGCTAAATCCAGACGCGGACTGGGTTGATCCCGGCAGGGGCGGCACGTAACCAGGGGAGGGTTTACGTTGAGGAAGTTCTTGCGGCGTTCGTGGTTGGTCACTGCGGCGGTTGCGGCTGTCGCGTCGTTCTTTGCGCTCACGGCACTCGGCGGCTCCGGCACCGTCGCCGGCGGCTCGCTTTCCTACACCGCGGCCTCGGGAGAGGTGAACCACATCACCGTCTCGGTCAGCGGGGGCAGCCTGCTGATCGACGATCCGACCGGCGGCGTCACCGCGCTGGGCGGCTGCGTGGCCAGCGGCACGCAGCTGAACTGCGGCCCGGTCAGCGCGCTAACCGGACCGATGGTGATCAGCGCAGGGGACTCCAATGACACCGTCACGATCGACGCGTCCGTGAACTCGACGATCCCCTCGATCACGGTCAACGGCGGGACAGGCAACGACACGCTCAGGAACAACTCGAACCGCTCCGTGACCTTCATCGGCGGCCTCGGGGACGACACGATCACCGGGCTCGGCAACCACGACACCGTGGACTACTCCAGTAGCGCCAACGGCGTGAACGTCGACCTTGCGGCCGGCACGGCGACGGGCGACGGCACCGACGAGCTCACGAACATCGGCGACGTGATCGGCTCGTCTCACGACGACACGATCGCGGGCGACGACCGCCCCAACGATCTCCAGGGCGGGGGCGGCATCGACACGGTGGATTACTCCGGCGTCACGAGCACGAGCGCCAACGGGATCACGCTCACTCTCGGCGTGCCGGCGATCGTCCCGGGCACCACCTCCGCCGGCGCCGACACGCTCGGCGGGTTCGAGAACGTGATCGGCTCCCCCTACAACGACAGCATCAACGGCGACGCGAACGGCAACACGATCGAAGGCAGCGCCGGCGACGACACGATCGACGGCGTGGGCGGGCAGGACACGGTCTCGTACGCCCACTCACCGGCCGGCGTGAGCGTCGACCTGGGCTCGGGCCTGGCGAGCGACGGCTACGGAAACACGGACTTCATCGTCACGAACAGCGTCGAGAACGTCACCGGTTCCGCGCATGACGACTCGCTGACGGGCGACGGGAACACCAACGACTTGAACGGCGGCGACGGGAACGACACCCTCGCCGGGCACAGCGGGAACGACACCCTCAACGGCGGGAACGGCTCGAACACGGCGGACTACTCGGCGGCAGCCGCAGGCGTCACCGCGAGCATCGCGGCCGGCGCCGCCACCGCTGACGGCGACGGCGGCACCGACACGTACTTGAACATCCAGAACCTGACCGGCTCGGGCCAGGCCGACAGCCTTACGGGTGACGACGGCCCGAACGCGATCAACGGCGCTGGCAGCGGCGACACGATCGTCGGGGGCGCGGGCAACGACGTCCTCAACGGCCAGAACGGCGGCGGCGACACGATCGACGGCGGCACCGGCGACGACGCGATCGACGGCGGCACGGGATCGGACGACACGGTCTCCTACGCGTCCTCGATCTCGTCGGCGGCCGGCGACGGAGCCCGCGTCGACCTCGGCGCAGGGACGGCGGCCGCGATCGGCACGAACGACGCCGGCCACGACACGCTCGCCGGCCTGGAGGACGCAGTCGGCTCACCCTTCGCCGACAACCTGACCGGCGACCCCGGCGCGAACGTGCTGACGGGCGCCGGCGGCAACGACTCCTTCGGCTTTAGCGGCGGCGGTGACACGTTCGACGGCGGCACCGGCACGAACAGCGCCGACTTCTCGGCGGACACGAGCGGGATCGCGCTCGACCTGACGGTGCTCGACACGCCGCAAGCCGGCGCCGACAACACCACGATCGCCAGCAGCGGCGGCCAGAGCTCGATCCAGAACGTGACCGGCACGCCGCAGTCCGACACGATCACCGGCGACGGCCAGCAGAACTCGCTCTCCGGCGGCGGCGGCAGCGACACAATCGACGGCGCCGGCGACAACGACACGATCGCCGGGGACAGCGGCAACGACGTCCTCACCGGCAGCGGGGGCGACGACTCGGTCGCGGGCGGCGACGGCAACGACACGCTCTCCGGCCGGGGCGGCAGCGACACCCTCGCGGGCGGCGCCGGCACGAACACGGCGAACTACGGCGCGGCGGCGACTGCCGTCGACGTCAACCTCCGCGCGGGCACCGCCTCGAATGACGGCGACGGTGGCTCCGACACGCTCTCCGGGATCCAGAACGTGACCGCTCCCTCGGTCGCTGGCAACACGCTCGAGGGCGACGCCGGCAACAACGTGCTCGACAGCGGCGGCGCGGGCGGCAACACGGTCTCGTTCTCGGGCGCGGCGAGCGGCGTGAACGTCGATCTCGGCGCAGGAACGGCAACGGGCGACGGCAACGACGTGCTCGTCGGCGGCTTCCAGAACGCGAACGGCTCGGCCTTCGGCGACACGCTGACGGCGGCCCCGTCCGGGAGCACGCTCAACGGCGGCGGCGGGAGCGATACGCTCGCCGGCAGCGCGGCCAACGACAGCCTGAACGGTGGCTCCGGGGACGATTCCATCAGCGGCGGAGCCGGCGTCAACTCACTGGACGGCGGCCTCGGCACCGACACGCTCGACTACTCGGGCGCGAGCTCGGTCGTCACTGCTTCACTCGCGGGCGGATTCGGCCTTGCCACCTGGCCTGCGGCGAGCACGGACTCGCTCGCGAACTTCGAGAACGTCACCGGCTCGCCCGGTGACGACACGCTCATCGGCGACGGCGGCGACAACGTCCTGCGCGGCCTCGGCGGGAACGACCTCCTCCAGGGCGGCGCGGGCGACGACTCGATCCAGGGCGGCTCGGGCAACGACACCGCGGACTTCTCGGACGCGAGCGGTGGCGTGGACGTCGAGCTGGTCTCGCAGACCGCGCTCGGCGACGGCACCGACTCGCTGTCGCTGATCGAGAACGCGAATGGGTCGAACTTCGCCGACCAGCTCAACGGCAACGGCGGCCCGAACACGCTACAAGGCTCGGGCGGCAACGACCAGATCGATGGCGGCGGCGGCGCTGACACGATCGCCGCCGGCCTCGGCGACGACTCGATCTACGCCAAGGACGGCTTCGTCGACATGATCCTCTGCGGCGGCGGCAACGACAGCGCCATCGTGGACGCGATCGACGTGGTCAACGCCGACTGCGAGGCGGCCGGCTTCCTCGGCGGCCCGGTCGTCCGGACGATCGAGGCGAACGGCATCACGACCACCGGCGCGACGCTCAACGGCGGCGTCAACCCGGACGGCCGCGCGGTCACGTACAGCTTCCGCTACGGCCCGACCTCCGCGTACGGCTCGACGACGGCGTCGGCGCCGCTCCCGGCGGGTCACAGCGAGGTGCTGGTCTCGGCCGCGATCGGCGGATTGACGCCCGGGACGACCTACCACTACCAGCTGGTGGTCACGGACGGGCTCGGCAACACGACGCTCGGCAACGACGAGTCGTTCACGACCGCCACCCCGCCGCCGCCGGCCCACCCGGGCCCGTTCGCCGAGACGCTGGCGCCGGCGCAGGTCGACCCGGTCGGAGCGATCCTGCTCGGCCGCGTCACGACCAACGGCGCTCACGTCGTCTGGTACTTCGAGTACGGCCTGACGACGGCATACGGCTCGCAGACACCGGCCACGGGCCTCGGCGCGACCAGCACGCCGGCGCAGGTCTTCTATCCGGTCACGATCAAGCCGAACACGACCTACCACTACCGGCTCGTGGTGACGAACGAGTTCGGCACCTCGTTCGGCGCGGACAAGGCGTTCAGCGCCCCGAAGGGAACGTCCTTCAAGAGCGCGAAGGTCGGTGCCCGGCACGGCCGCTCGAACCTGCTCCGTCCGCTCAAGCACTAGGTAACGGAACGCCGAGAGGGGCGCGTGAGGGCGCCCCTCTCGTCAGAAGTGCGAGGTGACGCCGGCCGGGTCTTCGTCCGAGTCGCCGGCGGGAGCCCGCTCCTCGAGCCACGAGTAGGCGTACTCGCCGTCGTCCAGCTTCTTCGCCAGCTTCGTCAGGCGGAGCGGATGGAACGTGTCGCACATCACGGCCAGCTCGTGGGTCTCGGTCTGGCCGATCGACTTCTCCGCCAGTCCCGGATGCGGGCCGTGCGGGATCCCGGAGGGATGGAGCGTCACCGAGCCGACCTCGATCCCGCGCCGCGAGCCGAAGTTCCCTGAGACGTAATAGATCATCTCCTCCGAGTTCAGGTTCGAATGGTGGTACGGGATCGGGATCGCCAGCGGGTCGAAGTCGAGCTTGCGCGGGCAGAACGAGCAGATCACGAAGTTGCGGCCCTCGAAGGTCTGGTGCGACGGGGGCGGCATGTGGATGCGCCCGGTGATCGGGAACTCGCCGCGGTCCCGGTGGGTGTGGAGCTCGGTCGGCGGGTGGATGTCGCGGTGGTAGTACGGCGCGTGCTCGAGCAGCTGCCCGTACTCGTTGCGGTAGCGCTCCGGGATCTCGATCAGGCCGGGCGACTCGAAGACGAGGTAGCGCTGCTCGCCCTCGGGCTTGAAGCGATAGGTCGTGCCGCGCGGGACGACGATGTAGTCGCCCTCCTTGTAGGGCACGTCGCCGAAGATCGTCTCGAGGGTGCCGGCGCCTTCGTGGACGAAGATCACCTCGTCGCCCTCGCCGTTGCGGAAGAAATAGTCCATCTCCGTGTCCGGGCGGCAGAGCGAGATCTCGACGTCCTCGTTCCACATCAGGAGGCGCCGGCCGTTGATCGCGTCGCCCTCGGGCTCGAGGCCCATGGTCGCGAAGTGCCGGTGCTGGTGGCCGTCGGGAACCCACTCGTCGCGCTCGATCGACTCGAACTCGTCGACCTTCGTCACGCGGCAGGGCGAAGTCAGGTGGTAGAGGATCGACTCGTTGCCCGAGAAGCCCTCGAGGCCCATCACCTCTTCGGTCAGCAGCGTTCCGTTGTCGCGGAACTGGATGTGCCGCTTTCGCGGGACCTCGCCGAGTCGCTGGTAGAAGGGCACGGCGACAGGATAATCAGGCTGCGTCGAGCGCGAGGTCGGCGAGGCGCTCGCCGATCGCCGGCGCGAACTTGAAGCCATGGCCCGAGCAGGGCGAGCCGACGACGACTCGGCCGCGGCGCTCGAGCACGAAGCTCTCGTCGGCCGTGGTCGTGTACATGCACGTCTCGGCTCCCGCCGGCTCGGGCTCGGCCAGCCGGTAGGTCTCGTTGGCCCAGGCGGTGATTC
>Ga0307289_10000469_pt1 | contig 17295 bp, 22 predicted proteins | sample ER_DNA_143_FD_194483 | JGI IMG/M metagenome (GOLD analysis project Ga0307289, IMG submission 194483) | Bulk soil microbial communities from the East River watershed near Crested Butte, Colorado, United States - ER_DNA_143 | ecosystem: Environmental > Terrestrial > Soil > Floodplain | place...
GCCCGGCTGGTACTTGGAGCGCAGGCGCCTCTCGAGCGCGGACGAGAAGAAGCTCCTCGGGGTCTCGCCCAGGTCGGGGAGATTGGCGGGTCCGCTGCCCGAGCTCCCGCAGCTGCTGCGGCTTCCGCCTGCCACGCGGTTGACCTGGGGAATCGAGCTCGGAAGGCGCTTCCGAGACGAGTTGCGCGCAGGGGCCAAGGCAGGCGCACGGCTCTCGTTCTGGCAGCTCGACGAGATCCAGGCCGAGGCGGTGGGCCCGCTCGGCCGGGAGTACCGCGACCTGACGCGGGGCGCGCTGCGAGGGCTCCTCTTTGGACGGCCGACCCTCGGCGACAAAGCCCAGCGGGGCTTCGTCTGGTGTGCGCACACGGCGCTCACGCTTTCCCGGGCGCGCTTGACACCGGAGCTGGCTGCCTTCTGGCGGATCCTGAACCAAGCTGCGCTCGGACTCGTCGGCGAGGAGTACCCGGAGTTCGCCGGCGATCCGCGGGCGGCCGCCCGAGCAGGCGCCGTGGGCCAGCGCGGGCTGCAGGCCGGCGGGCCTGTTCGCCGCGCGCTCGCGCGCAAATACCTCGCCGGCGTGACGCCCGGCTACCGGCGCGCCGTCGGTCTGGGCGGAAACGTGCATGGCTGGCCTCGGGAGCAGGTGAACGCCTGGCGCCAGGCCTACATTCGCGCCCGCGCCGCGGCCGGGGTCGCGGGCTTCGCCGAGTTCGACTTCCGCTTCGAGAACAACCAGGCGCTGGTGATGCGCGACGTCTTCGAGGAGCTGGCTCAGGTCGTCTAGCGCGGGTGAACCAGAGGTGCTCGAAGCTATTTGCCTACATGAACGAAGACAACGTGGGGCGCGGAACCTGACGTGCGGTTCTGGTAGTTACAGCGCGAGTCGATGTTCCCTTCGATCGTCTTGAAACTGGACTTCGTCCCCGACTTGAACATCCCGACGTGGTTCTTGTCGGTCGCGAAGTTGGATCCATCCCAGTCGTAACAGACGAGATCGCCGGGCTGCGGATCGGGCGTCACCGTGAGGCCGTTGCGACCCGCGCGCGCGTTCGCAACCAGGGTCGGAACGTACTCGTAGTTGTGACCACGGCTAAACGCCTTCGAGCCGGCAACCACGTACGCCTTCGAGACGGTACGCGCGCACCAGGCAGCGTCGCCGTGGCCCCACCAGCCGTTGATCGCCGGCACGTGGTTAGACCCGAGAGGCTCCTCGACGAGGCCTACGAATTTCTCCATCTGCGCGAGCGCCTTCGCGCGCAGGGGCGTCGCCTGTGCCTGCTTCTTCCGCAGGGCAATTCTCTTCTTCGCAACAGAGCTCGGCTGGGCCGTCTTCAGAAGCTGCTTTTCGAGGGCCGAACCGAAGCTCTGATCGGGTGTCGCATACCCGAGCCAGTACTTGGCGCGAAAGCAGGCCTGTGCGGTCAGCGGCCCAAACTCACCGCCGCTCTCTCCCTTGTAGTACCCCGCGCGCTTGAGCAGGTTCTGCGCGTACTTGACGTCGTCTCCGGTCATGTGTGGCGTCGTGAGCGTGAGCGTTCTCTTCATGACACAACCATCCTCCTCATGTCTGCTCGACGGGTGAAGTGCTGACGCTTGCAGCGACGGCTCGTTCGGCCTTGCCGAACATCACGTTGATCCAGCACTCGCTGAAGCCGGAGAGGAAGGCGACGGTGCCGAGGAAGAAGAACGCCAATGCAGTCGTCGCCATCGCGACCTCACTCTCGAGGCCCGGCCGCGGGCTCCGTTTGCACTTCGACCGAGGCTACTCCACTTGCGGAGGAGCTTCAAGGCCGGTCGATCCGGCGCGACGTAGCGACTCTGTCCCGACGTGCGCCGGAGGCCGGGCAGAGCCCGAGTCCGGCCGAGTCCGGCCGACTCAGGGCTCTGCCCGTGCCTTTTCTCCCCCTAGTGGTGCGTCTTGCTCTTGCCGTGCACGAGCTGCGCCCGGATCTCGCCGGCAGGGCGGGTGACCGAGTGGACGTTCACGTAGGTCGCGCCGGCCTGAATCGCACGAACGAGCTCGTCGAACTCACCGGCGGCGAGCCCCTGGGCGCTGCCGCCCGCGCCGACGTCAGCGGGCTTGATCGTGCCGCTGATCGTGCCGCCGTTGGCCGGGCATGCCTGCGTCCCGGGCGGGCCGTTGCCGAGGTTCGAGCACAGGAAGACGATCACGGGACCCGAGTTCGTCCTGTTCTCGAAGTGGATGTGAGACTGCGTGGCGTCCGACTCGAGGCCACCGTAGGTCAGCCGGTAGTGGATCTCGTTGTGCGCGCGGTCGATCGAAGCGCGGAACTGGCCGTGCCCCGGCGTGGACAGGGCCGGCACCTCCTGGTAGCCGGTCAGATGCTCGCGGATGCTGTGCCCGCCGCCGGCCGCCGCGATCGTCACCAGCGCGATCGCAAGCGCGCCCACCAGTGTGACGGCAAGCACGAGCTTGAAGCGAAGAGTCTTCATCTCTCCCCCTCTGTGAGGAACTACGGACCTTTCCCGTCAACCTACCGGCGCGGGGCCGAACCGGTTCACTCAGACGATCGCAATGCGATGCGCGCGCGTGGGCTATGGGTGCTTCTCTAGCCGGCCTGCGAGCGCATCGCGAGCCGCTCGGCCCGCGTCGGCATCGCCACGACCTCGGCGGCGGTGAGGCGGCTGCGAATCAGCTTCTGCGCGTAGAGCCGCTCGTCGGCGGCCCGAAAGAGGAGCAGCGCGCTCTCGCCGTCGCGCGGGTGGACGGCCCAGCCGAAGCTCATGCTCAGGCCTTCCTCGGCGAGCGCGGCGGTCAGGCGGCCGCAGAGGGCGCGAACGGGCTCGGTGCCCGGCAGCGCGGTGATGACGGCGAACTCGTCACCGCCGACGCGCGCGACCTGGTCGCCCTCCTCGAGGCCGCGGCTGAGGATCTCGCCGGCGAGCCGGAGGACGTCGTTGCCGACGGCGTGGCCCTCGTTGTCGTTGACCTCCTTCATGTTGTCCATGTCCGCGAGCACGAGGCCGAAGGGACGGCCCTGCTCGAGCCGCTGGGTGAGCGCGGCGTCGAACGCGCGCGTGTTCAGCAGGCCCGTGAGGAAGTCGCGCTCCGCTGCGACGCGGAGGCGGTGGACGAGGACGCGGTGGTTGTAGGCGAACCAGCCGACGAGCGCGCCCATTGAGGTGTAGGTGACGAGGCGGATGCTGGTGCTCGCGGTGAGGACCTCCGACGGAGGCAGGTGCGGGTTGATCAGGATCCCGAGCGTGTAGAAGCCGGTGGCGGCGATCCCGGCCCCGGCGCCCCAGAAAGGACCGCTCGCCAGCGCAACCATCGCGATCGGGACGTAATAGAAGTGGCCCAGGCCGAGGCCGGGCTTCTCCAGCAGGAGGAAGGTCGCGAAGATCAGCGGGTAGAGCGCGGCCGAGGTCGCGAGCAGGAAGGCTCGGTGGTGTGACGCCGCCGCAGGCACTCGCTGAGGATCCCCGATGCGGTGGGCCTTCGCCTCCCTCGGTCTAGTGATCTTGCGGGTTGTCGCGATTTCGGCATGAAGGCGTCACAGACACGTGACAGGTGCCGGACTACGGTGGCTCGGCGATGGCAAAGGCGACGACACCATGGGGCCCGGCGGAGCTCGTCGAAGAGCTGACGCTGGCCCAGCGCGCGGGCGAGAAGCGGTTCTCCTCGGTGGTGCAGCTCCTCGAGACGCCGGGCGGCGAGCGGCTGGTGCGGATCGCCTACACGACCGGCGGCTCGGCGCGGCGAGGGCCGGTGACGCTGCGGGCGCGCGACGTCGAGCGGTTCCGGGCCGGTCTCGCGGAGCGGCCCGCCCTGGCCGAGGCGCTCGGGCTCAGGCCGCCGTGAGCAGGCGCTCGCGCGCGGCGTCGACGAGCGACCCGAGGATCGAAGCGCCGTCGGTCGAGCCGAGCAGCGGGTCGACCGCGTGCTCAGGGTGCGGCATCAGCCCGAACACGTTGCCTTCGGCGTTCGTAACCCCGGCGATGTCGTCGATCGAGCCGTTCGGGTTCTCCTCGTAGCGGAGGGCGACCTGGCCGTTCGACTCCAGCTCGGCGAGCAGCTCGTCGTCGGCGAAGTAGCAGCCCTCGCCGTGCTTGACGGGGATCGTCAGGCTCGAGCCGGGCTCGAGCCGGCTCGTGAACGGCGAGCTCGTGCGCTCGACGCGCAGCCGCACGTCGCGGCAGACGAACGAGAGTGACGCGTTCGGGCGCAGCGCGCCGGGCAGGAGGCCGGCCTCGCAGAGCACCTGGAAGCCGTTGCAGATGCCGAGCACGAGCCCTCCCTCGGCGGCGAAGCGGCCGAGGGAGTCCATCACGGGCGCAAAGCGCGCGATCGCGCCGCAGCGGAGGTAATCCCCGTAGGAGAAGCCGCCCGGGAGCACGACCGCGCCGACCTCGGGAAGGCTCGACTCCGCGTGCCAGACGAGCACCGGCTCCGCGCCGAGCCCCTCGAGCGCCAGCGCGGCGTCCCGGTCGTCGTTCGAGCCGGGGAAGACGAGCACGGCGATCCTCGGACGGGCCGCTCCGCTCATTCGCCGAGCGCGATCTCGTAGGACTCGATCAGCGGGTTGGCCAGCAGCTGCTCGCACATGCGCTCGAGCTCGGCCCGGGTGCGCTCGATGTCCCCGTTTCCGACCTCGAGGTCGATTACGCGGCCGACTCGAGCGCCGTCGACAGGAAACCCGAGCTGGCGGAGCGAGCTCTGCACCGCCTCGCCCTGCGGGTCGAGGATCCCCGGTTTCGGCCTGACGAGGATCGTGGCCTTCATGCGAGCACGACGGCGGGGTCGGCCAGGTAGTCGTCGAACGCGATTCCGGTCAGCCGCTCGAACGCCTCGACGTAGCGCGCGCGGGTGCCGGCGACGACGTCTTCGGGAAGCGCCGGGCCCGGGTCGGTCTTGTCCCAGCCGAGCGTCTCGCAGTAGTCGCGGACAAACTGCTTGTCGAAGGACGGCTGCGGGCGCCCCGGCTCGTACTCGTCCGCAGGCCAGAAGCGGGAGGAGTCGGGTGTGAAGGCCTCGTCCGCGAGCACGAGCTGGCCATCGGGGTCGAGGCCGAGCTCGAACTTCGTGTCGGCGATCAGGATCCCGCGCTCGGCCGCGTAGGCGGACGCGAGTCGGTAGAGCGCGATCGCGACCCGCTCGATCTCTTCCAGCCGCTCGCGCCCGACGAGCTCGGCAGCGCGGTCGCGGTCGATGTTCTCGTCGTGACCCTCCTGGGCCTTGGTCGCGGGGGTGAAGATCGGCTCGGGCAGCTTGTCCGAGTCGCGCAGGCCCTCGGCCAGCACGTGGCCGCAGACCGCACCGGTTGCCTGGTAGTCCTTCCAGCCGGAGCCCGTCAGGTAGCCGCGCACGACGCACTCGAGCGGCAGCATCTCGAGCCTGCGGCACTCGGTCGAGCGGCCGTCGGGCCGCAGCGCGAGCAGGTGGTTCGGCACGAGCTCCCGCGTGCGCGCGAACCAGAACCCGGAGAGGCCGGTGAGGACGCGGCCCTTGTCCGGGATCTCCGTGGGCAGGACGACGTCGAAGGTCGAGATCCGGTCGCTCGCGACGAGCAGCAAACGGTTGTCGTCGAGCTCGTAAAGCTCGCGTACCTTCCCGCTCCCGACGTGGGTGGCCGCTTCAGGCATGTACGGGTTCCTCCTTTCGGGCGAGCTCGCCCAGCCGCTCGAAAACGGCGTCGAGGTGACGTGTGTACCAGCCGAGGTCGAAGACCCTTTCCAGGTCGACGCGGCTCGCGATCTCGTCGTCTGCCCGCACGAGCTCGCGGAAGTCCTGTTCCTCCTCGTGCGCGCGCAGCGCGTGACGCTGGACGAGGCGGTAGGCGTCCCCGCGCGGCAGGCCGGACTCGACGAGCGCGAGCAGGAGGCGCTGGCTGAAGAAGAGCCCGTGACCCGCCTCGAGGTTGCGCCGCATTCGCTCCGGCCGCACATCGAGCCCATCGACGAGCCACGTGAAGCGCTCGAGCATGTAATCGAGCGCGAGGAACGAATCGGGGATCACGACCCGCTCGGCCGACGAGTGCGAGATGTCGCGCTCGTGCCACAGCGCTACGTTCTCGAGCCCAACGAGGGCGTTCGCGCGCACGACGCGCGCGAGGCCGCAGATGCGCTCGGCGACGACGGGGTTGCGCTTGTGCGGCATCGACGAGGAGCCCTTTTGGCCCTTGCCGAACGGCTCGGCCACCTCGCCGACCTCGGTGCGCGCAAGGTGGCGGACCTCGAGCGCGAACTTCTCCAGCGAGGCCGCGACGAGCGCGAGCGCGGCGAGAAGCTCCGCATGGCGGTCGCGCTGGATGATCTGCGTCGAGACCGGGTCCGGCTCGAGACCGAGGCGCTCGCAGGCGAGCCGCTCGAGCTCCGGGTCGGTCGCCGCGTATGTGCCGACCGCGCCCGAGAGCTTGCCGACGCGCATCGTCTCGAGGGCGCGGCTGAGGCGAGTGCGCGCGCGATCGAGCTCGAAGGCCCAGCCGGCGAGCTTGAGCCCGAACGTCATCGGCTCGGCGTGGATCCCGTGCGTTCGGCCAATGCAGAGGTCGTCCTTGTGCCTGGCCGCGCGCTCGGTGACGGCGTCGAGCGCGAGGTTGAGCTCGCGCAGCAGCAGCTCGCCCGCCTCGCGGACCTGCAGTGAGAGCGCTGTGTCGACGACGTCGGAGGAGGTGAGACCGTGGTGGATCCACCGTCCGGCCGGGCCGACTCCCTCCGCGACCGCGTCGACGAAGGCCGCGACGTCGTGCTGCGTCTCCCGCTCGAGCTCGGCGACTCGCTCCGGCGTAGGCGGCTTCGCCTTGGCGCGAATCTCGGCGACGGCGTCCGCGGGCACCGCCCCGAGCTCGGCCCAGCCCTCGAGGGCGGCGAGCTCGACGTCCAGCCAGCGCGCGAGCTTGCTCTCGTCCGACCAGACCCCGGCCATCTCGGGTCGGGAGTAGCGCGCGATCACCGGCTGCAGTCTAGAGCCCGGACAGGAAGTCGTCCCGTGGGCAAAGAGTCACGCTCTCGTCACAACCACGTCACACCCCCGCGCCCATTTCGCAGGCACCCTGGAGATCTCCCCGGGTGGGTGGGGGTTAGGGATGGGACCCGCCTTGGCGCGCGGTCCGAGCCGGCCGGCGAGCCGCATTGATTAGCTGCCCAGGATGCGCGCGGCCAGCGCGGCCGCGTTCTTCGCGTTGTCGACGCCGACCGTGGCGACCGGCACCCCCGGCGGCATCTGGGCGATGGCGAGCAACGCATCGAGCCCGTCGAGCACGCTCATCCGCGAACGGAGTGGCACCCCGATCACGGGCAGGTCGGTTTGGGCCGCGATCGCTCCAGGCAGTGCGGCCGCGAGCCCCGCCCCGGCGATCAGGACGCGGATGCCTCGTTCGCGCGCGCTGCGCGCGTACTCCGCGACCGCGTCCGGGTCGCGGTGAGCCGACCGGACCTCCAGCTCGTGCGGAATCCCGCGCGCCTCGAGCTCGTCGACGGCAGGTTGCATCCGCTCGCGGTCGGATTCCGACCCGACAAGGATGCCGACCACCGGCCCGTCAGCCGGGGACATGTCCCTCCACAGCACGAAGTGCGATGTCGCGGCGGAAGCGCATTCCCGCGAACGAGATCCGGCTCGTCGCCTCGTAGGCCTTCGCCCGGGCCGCGGCGACGTCGTCGCCGGTCGCCGTCACCGCGAGCACCCGGCCGCCGTTAGTCACCAGGCGTCCGCCCTGACGCGCCGTGCCGCAATGGAAGACGAGCGCCCCGGCTGCCTCGGCGTCCTCGACGCCGTCGATCGGCGTGCCGCTGTCCGGCTGCTCCGGATAGTCGCCGCTGGCGATCACGACGGTGACCGCGGCGGCCTCGCCGACCGTCGCCTCTCCTTCCAGCTCGCCCGTCGCCGCGCTCCAGAGCAGCGGCAGCAGGTCGCTCTCGACGCGAGGCAGAATCGACTGCGTCTCGGGATCGCCGAAACGGGCGTTGAACTCGAGCACGCGCGGGCCGTCGTCGGTCAGCATCAGGCCCGCATACAGGAGCCCGGTAAACGGTGCATCCCGCCGCGCGAGCTCCGCGAGCACGGGCCGGTGGACCAGCTCGAGCAGCTCTTCCGCTTCCGGGTCGCCCAGCCCCCGGACCGGCGTATACGAGCCCATCCCGCCCGTGTTCGGGCCGGTATCGCCCTCCCCGATCCGCTTGAAGTCCTGCGCAGGCGCGAGTGCGACGGCGCGCGTGCCGTCGGTGACCGCGAACAGCGAGATCTCCTCGCCTTCGAGCAGTTCCTCGATCAGGAGGTCGCCGCCGAGCGACGCAGCGCCTTTCAGTCCCGCGTCGAGCTCGTCCTGCGTGCGGCAGACGAAGACTCCCTTCCCCGCAGCGAGCCCGTCGACCTTCACGACGCACGGAGGTCGCGCCACCGCGAGACGCTGCGCGGTCGGGACGCCCGCTGCCTCGAGCACGTCCTTGGCAAAGCCCTTCGACCCCTCGATCCGCGCGGCCGCGCGCGTCGGGCCGAAGGCGGTGACCCCGCCGCGGCGCAGCGTGTCGACCAGGCCGACGACGAGCGGCGCCTCGGGGCCGACGACGGCGAGGTCGATGCCGAGCTCGCGGCTTAGCGAGAGGAGGCCCTCGCCGTCCTCGGCCCGCACCGGGTGGCACTCGCCGAGGGCGGCGATCCCGGGGTTCCCGGGCGCTGCGTGCAGCTCGTCGAGAGCGGAGCTGCCGGCGAGCTTCCACGCAAGCGCGTGCTCGCGGCCTCCCGAACCGACGATCAGCACCTTCACGGCGGCGAGTGTACTGCCGCTGTCGGCGTTTCAAGCCCGCGCCGCAGGTCGAGGTTGACGCGGCGCTGCTCGCCAACGTGAATACGCCCGATGAGCTTCGACGTCTCGGGTGACGCGTACGACCGCTTCATGGGCCGCTACTCGCGCGAGCTGGCGCCGGTGTTCGCCGACTTCGGCGAAATCGGCGCCGACCAGTCCGTGCTCGACGTCGGCTGCGGCTCCGGCGTCCTGACCGAGGAGCTCGCCCGCCGCCTCGGCCCCGAGCGCGTGGCCGCGGTCGACCCCTCACCCCTCGTCGAGGTCTGCGCCGCCCGGCTACCCGACGCAGACGTGCGCCAGGGCGCCGCCGAAGAGCTGCCGTGGCCCGACGGCTCGTTCGACTCCGCCCTCGCCCAGCTCGTGATCCACTTCCTCGACGATCCCGTCGTTGGCGTCGCCGAGATGGGTCGAGTCGTGCGACAGGGCGGGGTCGTGGCGGTGTGCTCGTGGGATTTCACCGCCATGCAGTTGCTCCGCACGTTCTGGGAGTCCGTCCAACACCTCGACCCCGCTGCGCCAGCGGAGACGCTGCCGTACGCGACGCTCGACGGGCTGACGGCGCTCGGCGCCGACGCCGGGCTGGAGTCGGTTGAAACCGCTGCGCTCGAGGTCTCGAGCTGGTACGAGGACTTCGACGAGCTGTGGGACTCGTTCCTGCTCGGTGTCGGCCCGGCCGGCCAGTACTGCCTGTCCCTGCCGCCCGACAAACAAGCGGCGGTCCGCGAGGAGTACCGCCGACGCATCGGCGATCCGGCCGGAAGCTTCACGCTCACCGCCAGCGCGTGGGCCGTGCGTGGTCGCGTGCCTGACCGCCGCTAGGGGCGGGCGAGCGCCTCGAGCGAGCCGGGCGCGAGCACACGTTCCCGCTCGGCGCCGGTGCCGATCAGCGAGACCGGCACCTCGAGCTCGCGCTCGACGAACTCGACATAGCGCCGAGCAGCTTCCGGGAGAGCGCTCAGCACGGTCACCTCGTCGAGCGGCTCCTCCCAGCCCGCGAGCGACTCGTAGACCGGGCGGCAGTGGTGGAAGTCGCTCTGGTGCGCGGGAAAGTCGGCCGTCTCGGTGCCGTCGCGCAGCCGGTAGCGCACGCAGACCGGGAGCTCGGCGAACGCCGAGAGGACGTCGAGCTTCGTCAGCGCGAGCGACGTGATGCCGTTCAGCCGCACCGCGTAGCGGAGCGCGACGAGGTCGAGCCAGCCGCAGCGGCGCTGGCGGCCGGTGGTCGTGCCGAACTCGGAGCCGAGGTCGCGCACGCGCTCCTGGTCGGGGCCCTCGATCTCGGTCGGGAACGGGCCCTCGCCGACGCGCGTGACGTAGGCCTTGGCGACGCCGATGATCGCGTCGATCCGGTTCGGCCCGATCCCCACGCCGACCGCCGCGGCGCCGGCGACGGTCCCCGACGAGGTGACGAAGGGATACGTGCCGTGGTCAAGGTCGAGCAGCGTGCCCTGCGCGCCTTCGAGCAGGACGAAGCGGCCGTCGCGCAGCGCCCCGTCGACCAGCAGCGACGTGTCCGCGACGTACGGCCGCAGCCGTTGCGCAAAGACCTCGTAGCTCTCGGCCAGCGCCTCCAGCTCGAGCGGCTCCGAGCCGTAGACGCGCTCGAGCCAGACGTTCTTCTCGGCGAGCGCGACCTCGATCTTCTGGCGCAGGATCTTCGGCTCGAGCAGGTCCTGCACGCGAATCCCGAGCCGCGCGGCCTTGTCGGCGTAGGCAGGCCCGATCCCGCGCTTGGTCGTGCCGATCTGCAGCTTGCCGAGCCGGCGCTCGCTGCCTTGGTCGATGGCGACGTGCCACGGCATGATCAGGTGCGCCTCGCCCGAGACGCGGACGCAGCCGGTCGAGATCCCGCGGGCCTCGAGCTCGTCCAGCTCGCGAACGAATACCTCCGGGTCGATCACGCACCCCGCGCCGAGGATGCACTCCTTGCCGTGCAGGATCCCCGACGGCATGTGGTGGAACTTGTACTTCTCGCCGTCGGCGACGATCGTGTGCCCCGCGTTCGGCCCGCCCTGGTAGCGACAGACGAGATCCGAGTGCTGGGCGAGCAGGTCGACGATCTTGCCTTTGCCCTCGTCGCCCCACTGGGCGCCGACGATGACAGTCGCAGGCATCAGCGTTCCCTCACGGTCGCGGGCACGCGCGGGAGTGTGCCTGATCTGGTCGGCTGTCAGGAAGCCCGGGTGAACATAAGGTGCGCGACGTCTCGACCCTGAACCACTCGCGTCTGCTTCAGCTGGATCGGCTCGCCTCCCGGCTCGTCGAACAGCCGCGTGCCGCCGCCGAGGAGCAACGGGGCAACGTGGATGTGCATCGTGTCGACGAGACCTGCCCGCAGGTACTGCTGCACTACGTCGGCGCCCCCTGAGAGCCCGACGTCGCGGTCGCCGGCCGCCGTTTTCGCCTGCTCGAGCGCGGCCTCGATGCCTTCGGTCACGAAGATGAACGACGTGCCTCCGTCTTTGGCCACGGTCTCGCGGGGATGGTGCGTGAGCACGAATACCGGCCCGTGGAACGGCGGGTCGTCTCCCCACCAGCCGTCGGCCTTCGGATCGTCCTCCCACGGCCCCTCACCGCCGCTGAACATCCGCCGGCCCATCACATGGGCGCCGATCGAGCCGATGATCTCTTGGACGAGCTCGTCGTCTGGGCCCGTCTCCCCGCCCTCGAGACCGTGCCACTCCCGCCAGACGGCCAGCCGTACGACCCAGTCGTGCAGCTGCTCGCCGCCCTCGCCGAGCGGCTCGTCGAGGGTCGCGTTCGGCCCGGCGACGAAGCCGTCCAGCGACATCGTGATGTCGAGAGTCAGTCCTGCCATGCCTAGATCAGACTGTCTGCCCGCGCGAAACTCATCGCAGGAGGGCTACCAGAGGGGCGAGGTCGCCTCCGCCGCGACGGCGCCGCCCGCGCGAATGATGCGGATGCGGTGACCGCGCGGGCATGTCGTCCAGCCGAGATCCTCCTCGAGCCGCAGGTTCCCCTGCGCCGTCTGGCCAACATACTCGGCAGCCGCTTCCAGCTCCGCACAGGCCTGGCACACGACCGTGAAGGCAGTCGTACGCGAGAGGAGGACGACGGTCTGCTCGTACATCAGCCTCCGGCGGTGCCTCCGGACGGCGCGAGGTCGGCGAACTTCGCGTAGCGCTTCAGGAAGGAGAGCTTGACCGTGTCGGTCGGGCCGTTGCGGTGCTTCGCCAGGTGCACCTCGGCGATGCCCTGCTGCTCGGACTCGTCGTTGTAGTACTCGTCGCGGTAGATGAACATCACCAGGTCGGCGTCCTGCTCGATCGAGCCGGACTCGCGCAGGTCGGAGAGGATCGGCCGCTTGTCGTGGCGCTGCTCGACCGCGCGCGAGAGCTGCGACATGGCGAGGATCGGGACGTCGAGGTCGCGCGCGAGGATCTTCAGCGAGCGGGAGATCTGCGAGACCTCCTGGACGCGGTTCTCGACGCTCGAGCCCGAGGTCATCAGCTGCAGGTAGTCGACGACGATCAGGCCGAGGTCCGGCTGCCGCGACTTCAGCCGCCGGGCCTTCGAGCGGATCTCCATCATCGTGATCGAGCCCTGGTCGTCCACGTAGATCGGCGCCTTGGCGAGCCGGTCGCAGGCGGCGGTCAGGCGCGGCCAGTCGTCGGCGCCGAGCTTGCCGGTGCGGAGACGCTGCGACTCGACCTTGGCCTCGCTGCACATCAGCCGCTGCGTCACCTCCGACTTCGACATCTCGAGCGTGAACATGGCCACGGGCACCTCGGCGCGGACGGCGAGGTTCGCGGCCATGCAGAGGCCGAGGCCGGACTTGCCCATGCTCGGGCGGGCGGCGACGATGATCAGGTTCCCCGGCTGGAAGCCGGACGTGAGCCGGTCGAGATCTCGAAAGCCTGAGGGCGTTCCCGTGACATCTGCCCCGGCTTCGTAGAGGGCGGTGATGCGCTCGAAGCTGTCCTTCAGCAGCTCCTCGATGTGAGTGAACTCGCTCGTCACGCGCGCCTGTGAGAGGTCGAAGACGACCTGCTCGGCGCGGTCGACGAGGTCGGTTGTCTCGCCCGGCCGCTCCCAGCCCAGCAGGGAGATCTCGCCGCCCGCCCGAATCAGACCGCGCAGAGTCGCCATCTCGCGGACGATGCGCGCGTAGTGCCCGGCGTTGGCGCTCGCGGGGACGAGGGCGGCGAGCTCGTGGATGCGGACGCGGCCGCCCGCACCCTCGAGCTCGCCGCGCTCTTCGAGCTCGTCGACGAGGGTGATCGCGTCGACGGGCTCGCCCTTCGAGTAGAGCGCCAGCGCCGCGCGGTAGATGACGGCGTGGCTCTCGCGGTAGAAGTCGCTCGCGTCCAGCACTTCGCTGACCGCCCCGATCGCGCCGGGGGAGAGCATCATCGCGCCAAGGACAGATTCCTCAGCTTCGAGATTCTGCGGCGGGACCGGGGCGGTCGGCGAGGCCTGGGCGAGCTGGGCCATCGGGTTACCCAACCATGCCCGGCGCGGTCCTGGAAGGTCTGGACGACGCGGCTTTCGACAGGCCTAGGCGGTCCCGGGAGCGGCGGTTTGCAGGCATAAGGGAACGCATGTTTCCACGACCCCCGGACGACGCCTGTGGGCGAAAAGACCGCTCGGAGCGGGAAGTTCCTGAGGAATTCCACAGGCAACGGCTCGCTTGTGGAGAAGCCTGTGCGCTCTTGTTACGACTCGGGCCGGTCGGGCTGCTGCTCGGCGTCGGCCGGCAGCTCGTCCGCCGCGTCGGCGGCGCGGTCGAAGGCGTCGTCGGGGACCTGCTCTGCCTCCGCCTCCGGGTCCGGCTCCACTTCCTCCTCGGCCTCGACGACGGCCTCGATCTCGGCCTCCGCAGCCTCGTGCTCGGCCTCGGCTTCTGCCTGCGCGGCGGCCTCGGCCTCGGCCTCGGCGGCAGCGATCGCGTCGAGCTCCTCCTGGGGCGGCAGCTCGCCGCCCTCGGGGACGACTGCGATCCGCAGCGTGGCGGTCACGTCGGCGAACAGCTCGACCGGGATCTGGTAGCGCCCGATCCGCTTGATCGACTCGGGCAGGTCGAGCTTGCGCCGGTCGATCCGCACCTTCTCCGTCTCCCAGAGGCGCTCGGCGACGTCGGTCGCGGTGACGGAGCCGAAGAGCGTGCCCGTCTCGCCGGCAGGGACGTCGAAGCGCAGCTCGGCGGCCTCGACTCGTTGCAGGATCTCCTGCGCCTGCTCGAAGCTCTGCGCCTCGTGCCGCGCGCGCTTGTCCTCGAGCTTGCGCAGCTCGGCGACCTTCGCGGGGGTCGCGGTCTCCGCGAGCTTGCGTGGCAACAGGTAGTTGCGCGCGAAGCCGGGGGCGACGTCGACGACCTCGCCGCGCAGGCCGACCTTCTCGACGTCCTGTCGCAGGATGACTTCCATGCTCAGCCGGTGGAGTAGGGGAGCAGCGCCATCTCACGCGCCCGCTTCACCGCGATGGCGACCTGCCGCTGGTGGCGGCGGCACGCGCCGGTGATGCGGCGCGAGCGGATCTTGCCCTTCTCGGAGACGTAGCGCCGGAGCTGGTTCGCGTTCTTGTAGTCGACTTCCTCGATCTTCTCGCGGCAGAAGTAGCAGTTCCGCTTCCGGATCGGGCCGCCGGGTGCGGGCCTGCCGCCCTTGCGCTGCTGTTTCTGCTCCCGCGGGGGCATCAGAAGGGGATGTCGTCGTCGGCTGCCGAGCCGGAGAAGTCGGCGTTGTCCGCCTGCGCGCCGCTCGGCACGAACTGCGGCTGCGCAGCGCCGCCGCCCTCGCCGTCCTGGCGGCTGCCGAGGAACTGGACGCTGTCGGCGATGATCTCGACCGCCTGGCGCTTGGTGCCGTCCTGCGCGTCCCACTCACGCCAGTCGAGCCGTCCGTCCACCGCGACGGGGCGGCCCTTGGCGAGGTACTGCGCGCAGCTCTCGCCCTGGTTGCCCCAGACGGTGACGTCGAAGTAGTTGGGCTTGTCGCCCCACTCGCCGGTGGCGCCGTCCTTCTGGCGCGTGTTCACGGCGAGGCGCAGCTTGCAGACGGCCGTGCCGCTCGGGGTGTGCCGCAGTTCGGGGTCCTTCGTCAGGTTGCCGACGAGGACGACGCGGTTGATGTTGGCCATTCCTTCTCCTCTCCGCTCAGGCGGGGCTCTCTGCGGGGCTCTCGGCCTCGCTCTCGGCGGGGCTTTCGGCCTCGCTCTCGGCTGGGCTCTCGACCGCGCTCTCAGCGACGGTCTCGGTCTCTGCATCCTGCCGTGCGGGCGGCGCTGCCGCTACCGGCTCTTCGGGCATCGGCTCGGGCGGACGCGTCGAGGCGCCCTGCACGCGGCGTACGGCGAGGTGGCGCATGACGCCGTCGGTGATCTTCAGCACGCGCGAGATCTCCTCGAGCGTCGCGGGCTCGGACGCGAAGGTCAGCAGGTGGTAGGAGCCCTCGCCCTTGTGGCCGATCTCGTAGGCGAGCCGGCGCCGGCCCCACGGCTCGTGGGCGTCGAAGCTGCCGCCGTCCTTTTCGATCGCCTCGCGCGCGCGCGTCACGATCTCCGTCTGCCGCTCGTCGGGCAGCTCGGCGTCGAGCATGAGCAGGATCTCGTAGTCGGTCATGCTCCCGATACCTCCCTTCCCTCGGTCTCAGGCGGCCCCACCGGCTAGCGCAGCTCGGGAGCGAACGGCGCGATGGCGAGGCAGGAAGGCGGCCAGTGTAGCATCGGTCCGATGAGGGCTCGGACGGCGTGGCTGGCCGGCGCGGCGGGTGCCGCGATCGCGGTCTACCGGAAGGTTCGGCCGCAGCCGGCGGCGGCTCCGGAGGCCGACCCGCGTGCCGACGAGCTGCGCCAGAAGCTCGAGGAGTCACGCACCGTCGCCGAGGAGCAGCACGAGGAGGCGGCCTCGGCGGAGACCCCGGTGGACGCCGCGGCCGAGCCGGAGCCGGGAGCGGTCGAGGACCGGCGCCAGGCCGTACACGAGCGGGCGCGCGCCGCCGCCGATGAGATGCGCGGCGACAGCTCCGCCGAGTAAGCGCCGGCCGGGCTCAGGGAGCGACGAACGCCGCCACGCCGGCGGTCAGGCCCCTGGCCACTCGCTGCTGGTAGGCGGCCGTGTGCAGGCGCCGCGCCTCGGTCGGGTTCGAGAGGAACCCGGTCTCGACGAGCACTACGGGGACGTTGGCCCAGTTGAAGCCGGTCAGGTCGGAGCGCTGCACGATTCCGCGGTCCGCTGAGCCCGTCGACCGGACGACCGCCTTCTGCAACGCCCGGCCCGCGCGCAGGCTGCGCGCGTAGATGTCGTCCGTCCAGCCGCGGTGCCACCCGGGCACCAGCGTCGAGACGCCGTGCAGCGAGCGGTCGGTCGAGCCGTCCGCGTGGATCCGCACCATCAGCGCCGCGTGCCGCCGGTTGCAGAAGCGGGCGCGCGCGATGTTGCCGTTGCCGTTGCCGAGCCTGATCGTCGGCCCGGTGCGCGTCATCGCGACGCGGTAGCCGCGCGCCAGCAGCAGCTTTCGCGCGCGCCGAGCGATCGCCAGTGCGACCGCCGCCTCACCGCGAGCGCCGCCGCCGTCCTTGATCTTCATCACGTGCGAGCCCGGCCCGATCGGCTCGACCTGGCGCCCGATCGCCGGCGGCGTGCCATGCCCGGGGTCGAGGCAGACGAGCGGCGGTGGCGCAGCGATCACGAGAGCCGTTCGGCCAAATACTTCACGGCGAGCGGGTAGCGGTACTCGATCGCCGAGTGCGTGCCGTCGAAGAGCTCGAAGAAGTAGTCCGTCACGCCGATCGCCTCGAGCTCGCGCCGGAACGCCTCCGCGCCGAGGTCGAGGAAGTACTGGTCGCGCTTGCCGCAGTCGATGTAGATCGCCTTCAGCGAGCGCAGTGCGTCGGCCCGTAGCGGCGCCATCCGGACCGGGTCCCACGCGAGCCAGCGCTCCCAGACCTCCGGCCGCAGCTCGCCGGTGGCCGGGTCGTAGGGCAGCTGCACGGTCCCGTCCTCGTCGGCCGAGTAGCAGGCCGCCATGCACCAGTCGTTCAGGAGCGTGGCGTCGGTGTCCTTGAGGAAGGCCGGCCGCGAGCGGAAGTCCTCCCAGAAGCGCTCGAACGAGCCCTTGTAGTTGTCGCGCAGCGCCCGCACGGACTTGCGGAAGTCGGGCAGGTAGCACATCTCGAAGAGCGCGTCGCCCGCGTGCGTGGCCAGGCCTCCGAAGACGTCAGGCCGCAGCATCGGGTTGACCATCGCGCCGTAGCCGCCGCTCGACTTGCCCGAGATCCCGCGGTGCGCGGGCTCGGGCAGCGTGCGGTAGTTGGCGTCCACGAACGGGACGAGCTCGTCGCAGATGTACGTGTGGTAGCGGCCGGTCCCCGGCGAGTCGACGAACTGGCTCCCCCCGAGCGACGTCCAAGCGTCGACCCAGACGAGGATCGCCGGCGGCGAGTCGCCGCTTGCGAACAGCTCGTCCACGAGCTCGGGGAAGTTCTTGCGGAAAGCGGTCCGGCTGCGCCAGCCGTCGAGCTGGCCGGTCAAGCCCTGGATCACGTAGATGGAGGGATAGCGCTGCTCGGA
>Ga0307289_10000470_pt1 | contig 17272 bp, 13 predicted proteins | sample ER_DNA_143_FD_194483 | JGI IMG/M metagenome (GOLD analysis project Ga0307289, IMG submission 194483) | Bulk soil microbial communities from the East River watershed near Crested Butte, Colorado, United States - ER_DNA_143 | ecosystem: Environmental > Terrestrial > Soil > Floodplain | place...
GTGGAGGAGTCACGACGCGGCAACGGTGGCATGAGCCGGCCGCCGCGGCCGCCACCCGACCTCCACCGGGGCGTTTCGGCCGGAGCCGTCCGTGGAACAGCCACAGACATGGACGACCAGGACCACCCGCACGAGCGGGAGTGGACCGGCACCCTGCCCGAGGTCGACGAGGAGACCTTCCTGCGGGTGCTGGGCGACGCCATCCGGGTGGCCGGCGGCAGCGGCCTGCCCCACGCCTTCATGGGCGGGATCGCCTCGACCGCGCTGGGGCGGGCCCGCTGGACCCACGACATCGACCTGTGCGTGCGGCCCCAGGACGCCCGGGCCATGCTGGCCGCCTTCGCCGACGCCGGCTACGACACCGAGGAGACCGACCAGACCTGGCTCTACAAGGCGACCAGGGACGGGGTCCTGGTCGACGTGATCTTCGAGAGCACCGGCGGGATCGTGCTCGACGACGAGATGCTGTCCCGGGTCCGCCAGGGCACCTTCGGGAACCTCCAGCTGAACGTCCTCGGGCCCGAGGACCTGCTGGTGATCAAGGCGATCGTGCACCGCGAGCACCGCCAGCGGCACTGGTTCGACGCCCTGGCCCTGGTCGAGACGGGCGAGCTGGACTGGCCGTACCTGCTGCGCCGGGCCGCCCCCAGCCCGCGCCGGGTGGCCAGCCTGCTGCTGTACGCCCAGACCGACGGGCTGCGGGTGCCCGACTGGGTGGTCGAGGCGCTGCTGGACCAGGCCCGCGAGCAGGAGACCGGGGCCGACGTGCCCGACGAGTACCTGGTCGCCCACGCCAGCGAGGCCCTGGCCACCGACCCGCGCACCGCCGAGCTGGAGCTGGACGTCAGCATCGACGGCGGCGAGGTAGTGATCACCGGCACCGTGGCCACCCCCGAGCGCCAGACCGCGGTCGGCGTGGCCGTGGCCAAGGCCCTGCCCGGCCGGGAGGTCCGCAACCTGACCGCGGTCGGCGACGAGGCCGCCGACCCGTTCGTGGAGACCCTGCCGTGATCCGGATCGCGGCCGTCGGCGACGTGCACGTCGGGATCGACTCGGCCGGGCGGCTGGCCCCGCGCCTGGCCGGGCTGGCCGACCACGCCGACCTGTTCCTGCTGGCCGGCGACCTCACCCACCGGGGCCGGCCCGAGGAGGCCAAGGTGCTGGTCGAGGAGCTGCGCCAGGTGGAGGTCCCCACCGTCGCGGTCCTGGGCAACCACGACTACCACGGCGACGAGCAGGACGCGGTCACCGAGGTGCTGGAGGCGGCCGGGATCCGGGTCCTGGAGGGCGACGCGGTGGTGGTGGCGGTGCGCGACCGCCGGGTCGGGATCGCCGGCAGCAAGGGCTTCGGCGGCGGCTTCGCCGGGGCCAGCGCCAGCGACTTCGGCGAGCCGGAGATGAAGGCGTTCGTGGGCCACACCAAGACCCTGGCCGGCCGGCTGGAGCGGGCCCTGAGCGGGCTCCGAGCCGACCGCAAGATCGCCCTGCTCCACTACTCGCCGGTGGCCGAGACCCTGGCCGGGGAGCCGCGCGAGATCCACGCCTTCCTCGGCAGCTACCTGCTGGCCGAGGCGGTCGACCGGGCCGGGGCCGACCTGGTCGTCCACGGCCACGCCCACCGGGGCAGCCGCAACGGCACCACCCCCGGCGGGGTGCCGGTCCGCAACGTCGCCGCCCCGGTGATCGGCCGCGCCTACGAGGTGTTCCGCTTCGACGCCGACGACCCCGGCGCCTGATCAGCCGCCCAGGCGCAGGGCGACGACCTTCCCGTCCCGCAGCTCGGCCTCGGCGTGGCCCTGGACCCGCTCGGCCGGGTCGTCCCGGTAGGTCCGCACCGTCCAGCTGACCCGGTGGCCGGCCACCTGCTTGCGGGTCGGGTCGACGTGCAGGTCGGTGGTGAGGTGCTCGCGCACGAAGCGCCCGATCCGTTGGCGGCCGCGGAGGCTGCCCCGGTCGGGGAACGGCGGCGCCGAGACCAGCTCGGCGTCGTCGGCGAAGCAGCCCAGCACCGCCGCCGGGTCGCGGCGCCGCCAGGCCCGCTCGAAGGCCAGCGCGGCCAGGAACTCCTCGGCCCTGGCCTGGCCGTGGGCCAGCAACTCACCGATGAAGGCCGGGTCGCGGTTGAGCTTGGAGGCGGTGCCGAGCGACCGCGACAGCCGGGGCCGGGCCAGCTCGATCAGCCGGACCACGATCTGCTTGTACCTGCCGTCGGCGGCCAGCCGGCCCTCCTCCAGCAGCTGGTCGATCTTCTCGATGAACCCCAGCTCCTGGTGCAGCGACAGGTTGCCGGCGAGCTCGTTGCGCCGGTCGGCGATCTCGACCATGGTCCGCGGCTCCCCGTCCCAGCGCCCCGGGTTGATCTGGATCACCCACAGCTCGTCCGGGCGGGTGTCGACCAGCTCCCTGACCGGCGGGTTCTGGGAGAACAGGCCGTCCCAGTAGGTGCCGCCGTCGACCCGGACGGCGCGGAACAGGGTCGGGATGGCCGCCGAGGCCAGGACCATGTCGGCGGTGATCGGCTCGCGCCGGCTGTTGAACGCCCGGAAGTCCCCCGACAGGACGTCGACGGCCCCGAGCAGCAGCATCGGCCCCGACCCGCCGGCCCGGCGGGCCTGGGCGGCCAGCCGGTCGAAGTCGACCCGCCGCTCCAGCATGGCCCGGAACTCCTGGAGGGCAGACACTGACGCCGGGTTGTCATAGGGGCTGACGGCCGGCAGGACGACCAGGTTCTCCAGCCTCGCCGCCCACACCACCCAGGCGTTGACCAGCTGCTCCAGCGGCGTGGTGGCCGAGTTGTCGGCCCAGAACGCCTCCAGCAGCCCGCCGGCCCGCGCCGGGTCGTCCTCGAGCAGGGCCGACCAGGCGAGCAGGGCGCACACCGCCCCGCCGGAGGTGCCGCTCAGGCCGACGATCTCGACCCCGGCCAGCTCCTCGGCCCCCAGCAGCCGCTCGAGCACGCCGGCGGTGAAGGCGGTGTGGCTGCCGCCGCCCTGGCAGGCGATGGCCACCCGGAGCCGTCCCGTCTCGGTCATCGGCCCACTGTACGGGAGCGGCTGTTTGCTCGGCTGCCACGCGGGCCACAGATCGGGCCGGCACAGCGGCCTACATCATCCCCTTCGCCTTCGGGAACCTGCTCGGGCCACTGCTGCTCGGCACCGGGCTGCTGTTCAACGCCGGCGCCCGGTCGAGGCGGCCGGCAGATCGCTGAGGACGTGGCCCGGCCACTGACCGCCCACGAGGAGGAGAGCGAGGAGGCCGAGGCCCCGGCCTAGCCGCCGAGGGTGGCCAGGGCGGCCGCGACCCAGTCCTCCATGCGCCGCAGCCACGGTTCGGGGGGGCCGGGGGCGTCCAGCTCGGGGATGCAGTCGACCGCCGCCACCACGTCCCAGACGGGGTCGTGGTCGAACCCGGTGAGGGCGTGGTGGGCGGCCAGGAACCGGTCGGCGGCCTCCGGTCCCAGGTCCCAGACCAGGTTCAGGCGCATGTGGCCGAGGTCGACCGACGGCGGCCCCCACGACCCGCCGATCCAGTCGACCACCCCGACCAGCCGCCCCTCGGCCCAGAGGGTGTTGCCCGGGTGGTAGTCGCGGTGGATGAAGCACGGCCGGTGCGGCGGCGGCCCGAAGGCCACCTCGAAGGCCCGCGCCCACAGCTCCGGCCGGGCCGACCAGGCCGGCGGGGCCAGCTGCCCGAGCTCGTAGAAGCGGTGGTAGCCGGGGACCGGGGCCGGCCCGTCATCCCCGCGGCCGCCGGCGCCGCTCCTGCCCGGCACGGCCACGGCGTGGATGGCCGGGAGGGCGGCGGCCAGGTCCTCGACCAGGCGGTCCAGATCACCGGCGAGGTCGGGCGGGCCGCCGGGGAGGCGGTCCAGCAGCAGGGCGGGCACGTCGCAGGCGGCGGCATCGGGGTCGGCCGCGACCAGGGCCGGCGCCGGCACCGGGGTGGGTTCGAGCAGCCCCAGGATGGCCGCCTCGCGGGCGGCGGTGAAGTCGGGATCGTCCTCGTCCCAGCCGGGCCGGGCCCAGCGGCGCAGGACCACCCCGTGCACCCTCCCGGCCGCGTCGGCCACGTCGACGGCGTGGTTGGCCAGCCAGGCCGACGCCAGCGGCCGCACCGCCACCACCTGGCTGCCGGGGCCGAACGCCGCCGCCGCCCAGGCCAGGGCGGCCGCCGGCGGGCGGCGGCGCAGCAGCTGGGAGACCCGGCCGGTCTCGGGTGGCTCGACGGCGGCCATGCAGTCAGCATTCTGCACCTCCTCCCCGAACCGAAGGAGCCGCCGGCGAGCTGGCCGCCGACAAGCTGCCCCGGACCCCGAGCCGCCTCACCCCCGGCCCGTTCCTGCACCGGCTGGCCGGCGCCACCGTGGGGGCGGCGGTGCACTACGGCGCCGGCCGGCCGCGCGGCCTCGGCGGCCGCTAGCCCAGCTCGACGCTGGCCCCGCCGCTGAAGGGGCCGTCGTGGAGCTCGACCCTGGCCAGGTCGATCGGGTCGGGGACGTCGTAGACCAGCGTGCCCGCCAGGCGCTGGCCCGGGTTGAGGTGGGTCGACAGCAGCCGGCGGTCGCCGTGGCGGACGGTGGCGTCCAGGTCCGGGTCGAAGCGCTTGCCGGCGTCGTCGAACAGGTACTGGCTCCCGCCGCCGAAGGTGCGGCCCTCGCTGCCAGTGTTCTCGACCTCCAGCGCCAGCAGGCAGAACTGCGCCAGCGGCCGCTTGCGGGCGATGCCCTGGCCCACCGAGCGGGCCCCGCAGGCCACCGAGTGGACCACGAACTGGAACTGGCCGTCGCGGACCGGGTCGCCCGGCCCGGCCGGGCCCGGGCTCCCCCGCCGGCCGGCCTCGCCGAGGTTGGCCGCCACCGACACCAGGGCCAGCACGCCGGCGGCCACCAGCAGCAGCCGCCCCCAGCGGCGCCGCCGCCGCGGGCGGGGCGGGCGGGGCTCGCCCCAGCCGGGCGGGGGAGCGGGGCCGGCCAGGGCCTCGGTCGGGGCTGGGCCGCCGGGGAGGCGGGCGGCGCCGGCCAGGGGCACGGTCGGGGCGGGGGCGGCGGCGGCCAGCGGCGCCAGCACGCGGCGCAGGACCGCGGCCGGGGGGCGGCGCCCCGGGTCCCTGGCCAGGAGGGCGAGCAGGACCGGTTCCAGCGGCCCGGCCCGCCACGGACGCCCGGGCGGGTCGTGCAGGATGGCCTGCAGCGTGGCCGCCGGGCTGGCCCGCTCGAACGGGGCGGCGCCCTCGACCGCGAACCACAGCGTCGCCCCCAGCGCCCACAGATCGGCCGCCGGGCCGGCCCGCCGGTCGCCGGCCTGCTCGGGGGCAACGTACGGCAGCGACCCGAAGGCGGCCGTCAGCGTCCGGTCGCCGGCCCCGGAGGCCGCCACGCCGAGGGTCCGCTGGGTGTCGTCCTGGAGCGAGGCGATGCCGAAGTCGGCCAGCTTGGTCCGGCCGTCGGCGGTGACCATGACGTTGGCCGGCTTGACGTCGTGGTGGACGATCCCGGCCCGGTGGGCGGCGTCCAGCGCCTCCAGCAGCTCCAGCCCGACCCGGGCCGCCGTCGCGGGCGGCAGCGGCCCCGACCCCTCGACCAGGTCGCGCAGGGTCGGCGCCTCGACCAGCTCCATGACCAGGAACAGCCGGCCGTCGGCCTCGACCACGTCGTGGAGGGTGACGGCGCCGGGGTGGTTGAGCCGGGCCGCCGCCCTGGCCTCGCGCAACGCCCGCTCCCGCAGGGCCACCGGGCCGGGTCCCGGTGCCCCGGGCGGGCCGCCCGGCAGCTCGACCTCCTTGACCGCCACCGGCCGGCCCAGCAGGACGTCGTCGGCCCGCCACACCGTGCCCATCCCGCCCCGGCCCAGCGGCCCCCCGAGGACATAGCGGCCCGCGACCATCCGGCGGTCGGCGCTCGCGTCCATGGCGGGCCAGTATGGCAGGTCGCCGGCGGGCCGCCTGACGCCCCGATCACCATCGGCCCGGTCCCTGGCCGGGCTCAGCCGGGCCTGGCGACCACCAGGGCGTCGACCGCCACGCAGCCATCGGGTCCGGCGACCAGCGGGTTGAGGTCGAGGGCGGCCAGCCGGTCGCCGAGGTCGACGGCCAGGACCGACAGGTCCACCACGGCCCGGGCGACCGCGTCCAGGTCGGCCGGGGGGGCGCCGCGGACGCCGTCCAGCAGGGGACGGACGGCCAGCCGGTCGAGCATGGCCATGGCCTGGCGGTGGTCGACCGGGGGGAGGGCGAAGCGGCGGTCGCCCAGGACCTCGACCAGGACCCCGCCGGCGGCCACCATGACCAGCGGCCCGAACTGGGGGTCGGCGACCACCCCGAGGGCCAGCTCCACCCCCGGGTCGGCCATGGCCGCGACCAGCACCCGCGGCCCCAGCCTGGCCGCCAGGTCGGCATAGGCGACGGCCAGCCGCTCGGGCCCGTCCAGCCCCAGCCGGACCCCGCCCACGTCCGACTTGTGGGCCACCTCGGGCGCGGCCGTCTTGAGGGCCACCGGCCACCCGACCCGCCCGGCCGCCTCCAGCGCCTCCTCCAGCCCGGTGGCCACCTCGGCCGCCACCACCGGCACCCCCCAGTCGCCCAGCAGGGCCAGTCCCTCGGCCTCGTCCAGCGCCCGCACCATCTGATCCAGCGGCCCCGCTCCGCTCAGCCATCCCGCCTCATGGAGCGGTCGTCCCCCCTCACCCGGCGGGCGTGCCGCCTCGTCCAGGCGCCGCCGCCACCGGTCCCGGACGCCCTGGCCCCCGGCGCCCCGCCCCTGCGCGCGCGGCACCCGGACCCGCCGCTGGCGGGTCCCCCGGTGGGGGAGCGTAGCCCACCCGGGAACGGGGTGCGCGGGGTTGTCCACAGCCCCGGTCGAGGCGGGCCCGGAGGGAGGGGACCCCAGGTTGTCCACACGCTCCCTGTGGGCGAGGAAGTCGCGGTAGGCGAGCAGGTGGCCGAAGGCGGCCAGGCCGGTGGCGGTACCCTCCAGGACCGGGACCCCGGCGGCGCGGAGGGTGGCGGCCTCGGCCGGGTCGGCGGCCGAGGCCAGGTTGGCGATCACGGCCACGGGCTTGGCGGTGGTGGCGGCGGCGTCGACGGCCAGGCCGGTGTAGCTGGTGTCCGGGGTGGGCTCGGTGGTCAGGTCCAGGTTGAGGGCCAGGGCGGCGGTGGCCGGGTCCTCCAGCAGGGCCTGGATGCAGGTGGCGAAGATCTGGTCGGCGTCGTTGCCGGTGCCCCAGGCGTCCAGCGGGTTGGTGGCGGGCAGGCCGGGCTCGAGCACGGCGGCCAGCTTCCGCCGGGTCGCCTCGGAGATCCCGGCCAGCGGCACCCGAAGCCGCTCGGCCAGGTCGAGCAGGTGGGCCCGCTCGCCGCCGGAGTCGTGGATCGCGGCCAGCCCGCCGGGGCCGGCCCGGCGCCCGGCCAGCAGCTCGCAGGTGTCGGCCAGCTCGTCCAGGGTGGCCACCCTGGCAACCCCGTAGGCGTCGAACAGGGCCTGGTAGGCGCCGTCCTCGCCGGCCAGGGCGCCGGAGTGGGCGGCGACCATGGCCCTGGCCGCCCGGCCCTGACCGACCTTGAGCGCGACCACCGGGACGGCCCGGGCGGCCGCCTTGGCCAGCGCGGCCCGGAACGCCGCCGGCTCCCTGACCGTCTCCAGGAACAGGGCCACCACCCGGGTGCTTGGCAGCTCCAGGGCGTGGTCGAGGTAGGCGGCGGCGCTGGTCACGAGCTCGTTGCCGGCCGAGACGACCAGGTTGAACCGGAGCCCGCGGTCGTTGTGGAGCAGGGCCGAGAACACCGACCCGCTGTGGCTGACCACCGCCACCGGGCCGCCGGGCAGGTCGGCCGGCTCGGGAAAGCCACAAACCCTCAAGCTCTGCTCGAGATTGAGGAACCCCATGGCGTTGCCGCCGCACACCACCATCCCAGCCGCCTCGGCGATCGCCCGCAGCCGCTCGGCCAGGGGGGCCACGGCACCGTCCGGAGGATCCCCCTCGATGCAGCTGGCGAAGAGGGCCGCCGCCGGGATCCCGGCGGCGGCCGCCGCCTGGAGCTGGGCCTCGAGGGCGGCGTTGGGCACGGCCAGCACGGCCAGGTCGACCGGGCCGGGCAGGTCGGCCAGGGACCGGTGGCAGGGTCGGCCGGCCACCTCCCGGTAGCGGGGGTTGACCAGGTGGACCGCGCCCCGGTAGCCGCCCCCGAGCAGCTGGGCGACCAGCTGGTCCCCGAACGACCCGGGCCGGGCGCTGGCTCCGACCACCGCCACCGACCGGGGCTCGAGCAGCGGGGCGAGGCGGGTCACCGCCGGCGCTTGGCCTTCCCGCGGTCGGCCATGACCGCCCGGACGGCCTGCCACCCGGGGATGCCGCAGACCCCGCCGCCGCCGTGGGTGGCCGAGCTGGCCTGGTAGAGCCCGGCGATGGGGCTGCGGTAGTCGGCGTACCCGGGGGCGGGGCGCATGTGGAACAGCTGGTCGGCCGAGAGCTCGCCGTGGAAGATGTTGCCCCCGACCAGCCCCCACTCCTGCTCCATCTGCCAGGGCCCGATGACCTCGCGGTGCAGGATCGCGGACTTCAGATTGGGGGCCAGCTCGGCGTAGCAGTCGATCATCCGGTCGGCGTAGGCCTCCAGCTCCTCCGTGTGGGGGGCCTCGGACCACTCGTGCGGGCACCACTGGGTGAACAGCGACATGACGTGGACGCCCTCGGGGGCCAGGGTCTTGTCGAACACGGTGGGGATGCAGCCGTCCGAGAACGGCCGGGTCGCGCCCCGGCCCTGCTTGGCGTCCTGGAACGCCTGCTCGATGTAGTCGACCGACAGGGCCATCTCGACCGACCCGGTGTGGTGCTCGCCGACCTCGGTGCCGGGGTCGGCGGTGAAGTCGGGCAGCTCGGCCAGGGCCAGGTTGATCTTGACCACGCCGCTGCGCGACTTCCAGCGCTCGATGTCGGTGACGAAGTCGGCCGGCAGCTCGGCCCGGTCGACCTGCTCCAGGAAGGTGATCCTGGGGTGGATGGCGGTGACCACCACCGGGGCCCGCAGCTCCTCGCCGCCCCCCAGCACCACCCCGGTGGCCCGGCCGCCTTCGACCAGCACCCGCTCCACCCGGGCGTCGGTCCGCACGGTGGCGCCGAGCTGGAGCGCCGAGCGGTGGATGGCGTCGGCGACCGCCCCCATGCCGCCCTCGGGGAAGCCCCAGCTGCCCAGGTGGCCGTCGCCCACGTCGCCGATCGAGTGGTGGGCCATCACATACGCGGTGCCTGGCGAGTCGGGGCCGGCCCAGGTTCCGATCACCCCGTTGATGGCCAGGCTCGCCTTGACCTGCTCGGACTCGAACCAGTCGTCCAGCAGGTCGCCGACGCTCATGGTCATGAGCCGGGTCACGTCGCCGACGGTGCGCACGTCCAGGCCCCGGTAGCGCCAGGCCAGCCGGAGCAGCTCGCGCAGGTCCGACGGCCGGCGCGAGCCGATCTTGGGCGGCGTCTGGGTGAGCAGGGGCCCGAGCACCGCCGCCAGGCCCTCCAGCCAGGCGTCCCACTGCGGCATGGCGTCGGCGTCGCGCTTGGAGAACCGGGAGATCTGCTCGTGGTTGCGGCGGGCGTCGTCGTCGTAGATGGTCAGCGAGCGGCCGTCCGGCCAGGCCTGGTAGGCCGGGCCCATGGGGAACAGCTTGTAGCCGTGCCGCTCCAGGTCGAGGTCGCGGATGATCCTGGGCGGCATGAGGCTCATCACGTACGACAGCCGGGTCACCTTGATCGCGGGCGCCTCGGGCCAGGGGGCGTCGGTGGCGGCCGCGCCCCCGGTCTTGGACCTGGCCTCCAGGACCACCGTGCGGGCCCCCTCCCTGGCCAGGTACGCGCCCGCGACCAGCCCGTTGTGGCCGCCCCCGATGACGATCGCGTCCCAGGCCGACATGCCGCCTCCCGATCGACCCCTGTTACTGACTGAACGTTCAGTCTAAGATGTGGGGCGAGCGACCGACAAGCCCGAACGGCCATACTGCACCTCGACGACGACTCTCCTGGAGCAGGCATGAGCCCACGACGCAAGCTTTCCGACGCGCGACGCCGGCAGATCCTCAAGGCGGCCGTGCAGGTGATCGCCGAGAAAGGCCTCTGCGACACCGGCATCAAGGACGTGGCCGACCAGGCCGGGACCAGCCCGGCCCTGGTCATCTACTACTTCGGCAGGAAGGACGTCCTGCTGGCCGAGGCGCTGTCCTTCGCCGACGAGCAGTTCTACGCCCAGACTGCGGACGCGGTGGCCGAGCTGACCAGCGCCCGCGACCGGCTGGTGGAGCTGGTGCGCTGCTCGTGCTCGGTCGGGGAGGCCGAGGACGACTTCGACGAGTGGGTGCTGTGGCTGGACCTGTGGGCCAGGGCCCCGCGCGACCCGGACGTGGCCAGGGACCGGGCGGCCATGGACCGGCGCTGGCGGGCCACCATCGCCGAGATCGTCCGCGCCGGCCAGGCCACCGGCGAGTTCGCCGCCCTCGACGCCGACGTCTTCGCCCTGCGGCTTGGCGCCCTGATCGACGGCCTGGCCATCCAGGTCGTGCTCCACGACCCCGAGGTCTCCCGCGAGCGCATGTTCGAGCTGTGTATGGACACCTGCGCCCGGGAGCTCGGCTTCTCCTGGACCACCGAGAACCAGGCGGCCGTCACCCAGGCCGTCCGGCGCAGCGCCCCGGACGGGCGAGCGGCCGGGTAGCGGCTCAGGCCGATTCGGGCAGGACCCGCAGGGCGGCGGGGGGCAGATGGACGGCGATGGCCGTGCCCTGCTGCCAGGACAGGGGCTGGCCCTGGTTCTGGACCAGGGCCTGGAGGGACGCGCCGTTGGCCAGGCGGACGACCAGCTGGGTGGCCGGGCCCTGGTAGACGAGGCGCTCGACCATGCCCGGGACGCGGTTGGGGCCGGTCGAGCCGTAGGGCTCCAGCCGCACCCGCTCGGGCCGGATGACCACCTGGACCTCGCCCGAGGAGCTGGTGTCGCCGCCGGCCGCCTCCAGCTCGAACTCGCCCAGCCGCAGCCGGCAGCGCCCGCCGCCGTTCGGGACCGGGTTGCTGACGGCCGGGAACAGGTTGGCCACCCCGAGGAAGCCGGCCACATAGGTGGTGGCCGGCTCCTCGTACAGCTGGGCCGGGGCGCCGACCTGCTCGATGCGGCCGCCGGCCATCACGGCCAGGCGGTCCGACATGGTCAGGGCTTCCTCCTGGTCGTGGGTCACGTACACGAAGGTGATCCCGACCGCCTCCTGGAGGGCCTTCAGCTCGACCTGGAGGGTCTTGCGCAGCTTGGCGTCCAGGGCCCCCAGCGGCTCGTCCAGCAGCAGCACCGACGGGTTGAGGACCAGGGCCCGGGCCAGCGCGACCCGCTGCTGCTGGCCGCCCGACAGCTGGGCCGGGCGCCGCCGCTCCAGGCCCTCGAGCTGGACCAGGGCCAGCGCCTCGCCGACCCGCCGCCTGGCCTCGGCCTTGCCGACGTCCTGGAAGCGCAGCCCGAAGGCGACGTTGTCGGCCACGTCCAGGAACGGGAACAGGGCGTAGCTCTGGAACACGGTGTTGACCTTGCGCTTGTGGGGCGGGGTGCGGGCCATGTCGACCCCGTCCAGCAGGATCCGCCCGGCGGTGGGCTGCTCGAACCCGGCGACCAGCCGCAGCGTGGTCGTCTTGCCGCAGCCCGACGGGCCGAGCAGGGCGAAGAACTCGCCTCCGGGCACCTCCAGGTCGATGCCGTCGACGGCGGTGACGTCCTCGAACCGCTTCTCCAGCCCGACCAGCCGGACCTCGCCTCCGCCCATCCGACGCCCCTTTCGGCCACGCTCCGCCGTGGGCATCGTAACCGGAGCGAGCGGCCCTCAGCGGCCGACGGCCTCGGCGAAGGCGGCGAAGTTGGCCAGGAACCGGTCGACGTCCTCGTCGGTGTGCTGGGCCGACAGCAGCCACTGCTCGGCCTTGCCCCAGGGGGGCAGGAACACGCCGCCGTTGTGCTGGTACAGCCAGTGGCAGTGGCTCCAGCGGTCGTCGATGGCCAGGAAGTCGCGGTAGTTGCGGACCGGGGTGGGGGAGAAGGTGACGCAGCCCTTGGCCCCGACCGCGACCACGTAGGCGGGCAGGCCGGTCCGGTGCAGGACCTGCTCGACCCCCTCGATCATCCGCCGCTGCAGCCCGTCGATGCGACGGTAGGCGTCCGGGGTGAGGACCTCGGTCAGGGCGGCCGAGGCCGCGGCCATGGCCAGCGGGTTGCCGTTGAAGGTCCCGACCTGGTCGTAGTGGCCGCTGGTGATGTGGTCCATGACCTCCCGGGTGCCGCCGATGGCGGCCGTGGACAGGCCGCCGCCGATGGCCTTGGCCAGGCAGACGATGTCGGGGGTGACCCCGTAGCGCTCGACCGCCCCGCCCGGGGCGGCGGTCACGCCGGTCTTGACCTCGTCGAAGGCCAGCAGGGCGCCGTGGCGCCGGGTCAGCTCCTGGAGGCCCTCCAGGTAGCCGGGCCGGGGCGGGATGATCCCGGCGTTCATCATCACCGGCTCCAGCAGCATGCCGGCGATCTCGTCGGGGTGGGTGGCGAAGAGCTTCTCGGCGACCTCGAGGTCGTTGAAGGGCACGACCGAGGTCAGCTCGACGATCTCGGCCGGGATGCCGCTGGAGGCGACCGCGCTGGCCGGGCCGTGGGCGGGGCCGAGCTCCTCCAGCGGCTGGTACACCGACACCTGGACCGAGTCGTGGTGGCCGTGGTAGCAGCCCTCGACCTTGACGATCCGCGACCGCCCGGTGATGGCCCGCATCAGGTGGACGGCGTCCATGGTGGCTTCGGTGCCGGAGTTGGCGAAGCGCCACAGGGGCAGGCCGAAGCGCCTGGCCAGCTCCTCGGCGACCACGATGGCCTCGGCGGTCGGCTGGGCGAAGTGGGTGCCCTTGGCCACCCGCTCGGACACCGCCGCCACCACCGCCGGGTGGGCGTGCCCGACGGCCATGACCCCGTAGCCGCCGTGCAGGTCGACGTACTCGTTGCCGTCGGCGTCCCAGACCCGGGAGCCGCGGCCGTGGCTGATCCAGACGGCCTGGGGCCGGGAGATCTGCCAGCTCGAGGTGACCCCGCCGGCCAGGGAGCGGCCGGCCCGCTCCAGCAGGGCCCGGGAGCGGGGCTGGCGCTCCAGGAACCGCCCCTCCTGGGCGGCGATCAGCTCGTCGAGGCGGGCCCCGACCGCGACCGGCACCGTCATGGCCGTCTCCTATCCGGTCAGCCGGCCGACGCCCCGCTTGGCGAGCTGGTCGGCGATGATCGCCCGCTGGATCTCGGAGGTGCCCTCCCAGATCCTGTCCACCCGCAGCTCCCGGTAGAAGCGCTCGGCCACGTTCTCGCGCATGTAGCCTCGGCCCCCGAAGATCTGCACCGCCCGGTCCGCGACCCGTCCCGCCATCTCCGAGGCATACAGCTTGGCCATCGAGCACTGGGCGTGCTGGACCTTGACGTCGAGGTCGGCGTCGATGCCGTGGGCGGTCTGGTAGGTCATCAGCCGGGCCGCCCACAGCTCGGTGAGGGAGTCGGCCAGCATGAACTGGACCGCCTGGTAGCCGAAGATCGGCTGGCCGTAGGCCTGGCGGTCCTTGGCGAAGGCGGTCGCCTCCTCGATCAGCCGCTCGGCCGCGCCCAGGGCCCGGGCGGCGATCATCAGCCGCTCGTAGCGGAACCACTCGTACGCGAAGGTCATGCCGTCGCCCTCGGCGCCGATCAGCTGGCCGGCGGGGACGCGGACGTCCTCGAAGGCGACCACCGGGTGGTGGTAGGGGTAGGTGTGGCTGTAGGCGGGCGTGCGCACCACCCGGATGCCGGAGGTGTCGAGGTCGACCACGAACATGGCGTGGGCGCCGGCGTTGGCCCCGCCGGCCAGCTTGGCCTGGAAGAAGACGTGGTCGGCGTGGTTGAAGGAGGTCACGTGCCACTTGACCCCGTGCAGCAGGTAGTCGTCGCCGTCGCGGGTGGCCGTGGCCGTGATGGCGTCCACGTCGGAGCCGGCGCCCTCCTCGGTGATGGCGTAGCACTCGCGGCGCTCGCCCCGGATGGTGGGCACGACCCAGCGGTCCAGCTGCTCCTGGCTGGCCACCTTGGGCAGCCAGGACGCCGGGGTGTGGACCACCCAGCCCAGGGCGTTGGTCACCCGCCCGATCTGCTCCTGGACCAGCACCTGCTGGAAGGCCGTGAAGCCGCCGCCGCCGAGCTCCTTGGGCATGTTGACGGCCTCGAAGCCGAGCTCGGCGACCCGGCGCCGGTGCGCCTCCAGCAGCCCGTCGGGCAGCTCGCCGCCGTGGAGCTCGGCCTCGACCTCGTGCGGGAGCAGCTCGTCGGCCAGGGCCCGGGCGGCCGCCTGGATCTCCCGGTCCGCCTCCGACATCGGATAGCTTTGCCCCACGGAACGGACTCCCGGAACGGCGGCCGGAACATTGACTGAACAGTCAGTTTATTGTAGTTTCCGGCCCACCTGCAAGCTCAGGAGGCAGCCATGGCCAGGATGAGCCGCCGAGCCTTCCTCTCCCGCTCCGCCGCCGGCGCCCTGGCCGTCTCCGGCGGGGTGCTGCTCTCGGCCTGCGGCAAGCGCGACGCCACCGGGGCCGCCCCGGGCGCCGGCGGCCCGCAGCTGGCCAGCCCCGACAGCCCGGTCACCTGGCCGGTCCCGGCCGAGGCCGGGCGCATCGCCGACGGCCTGGCCCCCGAGCGGGGCGCGACCCTGCGGGTCTACAACTGGACCGAGTACATCTACAAGAAGGTCGTGCAGGACTTCGAGAAGAAGTACAAGAAGTACGACGTCAAGGTGCAGGTCTCCACCTACGGAAATCTGGACGAGGCGGTGGCCAAGCTCCGCGGCGGCCAGGTCGCCTTCGACGTGCTGTTCCCCACCTACGACTGGCTCGGCAAGCTGGTCCAGGGGAACTTCCTGCGTCCCCTCAACCACTCCTACATCCCCAACATCGAGCAGGTCTGGCCGGCCTTCCAGAACCCCTGGTACGACCAGGGCTGGAACTACTCGGTGCCCTACACGATCTACACCACCGGCATCGCCTGGCGGGTCGACAAGGTCCCCGACGACATCGCCAAGCTGCCCAACCCGTGGGGGGCGCTCTGGGACGAGCGCTACCGCGGCAAGGTCGGCATCCTCGACGAGTACCGCGACGGCATCGGCATGGCCCTGCTCAAGAACGGGATCACCGACCTCAACACCGGCGACCAGGACCACCTCGACCTGGCCCGCGACCAGCTGGTGGAGCTGGCCAAGACGATGCGGCCGCGGGTCAACACCAACGACTACATCGACCTGCCCGAGGCCAAGACCTGGATCACCCACGCCTGGTCGGGCGACATGGTCAACGCCCAGTACTACATGCCCAAGGGCCAGAGCGCCGACGTGATGCGCTACTGGTTCCCGGCCGACGGCAAGGGCCCGGTCGGCAGCGACCTGCTGGTGCTGCTGCGCTCGGGCAGGAACCCGGTGCTGGGCCACCTGTTCCTCAACCACCTGCTCGACTACGACGTGGCCGTGGACAACATGAGCTGGAACGGCTACCAGCCGCCCCAGAACAAGCTCGACCCGACCAAGCTGGTGGCCACGGAGCTGATCCCGCCCAACCTCAAGACCGCGACCGTGCTGCCCGCCTACTTCGAGACCGGCTACCGCTTCCTGGAGCTGCCCGGCGAGGTCGACGACCGCTGGCACGCGGTCTGGCAGGAGTTCAAGGCCGGAGCGTAGCCGGTGGCGACCAAGCAGGCCCCGGCGGCGACCAACGAGCCCGGCCAGGCCGGGCCGAAGCTGCCGCGCGGCCGGGGTGCGCGTCGCGCCTCCGGCCGCGCCGGCGCCTGGCATCCCCGCTGGTTCTGGCCGGCGTTCGCCGCCCCGGGCATGGTCTGGCTGGCGGTCCTGTTCCTGCTGCCGTTCTACGTGGTCCTGGCCATCGCCTTCGGGGCCGTCGACCCGCTGTTCCGGACCCCGGTCCCGGTGTGGAACCCGGTGCAGTGGAACCCGTTCCAGTTCCAGCTGCTGTACGACCGGGTCTTCGGGCCCGGCGGCTTCCTGGGGCCGGCGTTCGTGCGCACCTTCGTGTACGTGGCCGCGGCCAGCGTCCTGTGCCTGGTGGTGGCCTACCCGGTCGCCTACTACGTGACCCGCTACGCCGGCCGGCGCAAGGGCCTGATGCTGGTGGCGCTGCTGGCCCCGTTCTGGGTCAGCTACATGATGCGCATGCTGGCCTGGGTCAACCTGCTGGAGAGCGACGGCATGGTCAACCGGCTGCTGGTCTCGGCCGGGCTGCTGCGCCAGCCGTTCCCCTGGCTGGCCGGCCAGCCGGTCACCGTCACCCTGGGGCTGGTCTACGGCTACATCCCCTACATGGTCCTGGCCCTGTACGCCGGGCTGGACCGGGTCGACCAGCGGCTGCTGGAGGCGGCCCGCGACCTGGGGGCCAGCCGCCGGCGGACCTTCCTGCTGGTCACCCTGCCCCTGTCCCGCCAGGCCATCCTGGCCGGCCTGGTCATTACCTCCCTGCCCATGTTCGGCGATTACTTCACCAACGACCTGCTGTCGGGGTCGCCGCGGACCTCGATGGTCGGCAACCTGGTCAACGACGCCATCGGCAGCCCCGGCCAGGGCGGCCAGGCCGCCGCCCTCGTGCTGGTCATGATCGCCCTGCTGGCCGTGCCCATGCTCGGCTACATCCGCTCCACCGGCCGCGCCGCCCGGGAAGCGGGGCGGTGAGGGCATGCGACCCGGGAGGGGTCCGGGGAACCCGCAGGCGGGTGCCCCGGTGAGACGCTGGCTGACCGACCCCTGGCGCAAGCCGCGGCTGCTGGAGACGCTGGTCTGGGGGTACCTGGCCTGGTCGGTGCTGCCGGTGGCGATCGCCGTCTGGTTCTCGTTCAACGCCGGCCGCTCCCGCTCCAGCTGGCAGGGCTTCTCGCTGCGCTGGTACTGGCAGGACCCGGTGCTGTCGGTCTGGCACGACCCCGAGCTGCAGCAGGCCCTGGCGTACAGCCTGCGCCTGGCCGTGCTGACCACAATGGTGGCCGTGCCCATCGGGGTCGCCTTCGCCATCGGCCTGGACCGCTGGCACGGCCGGCTGGCCGCCGGCTTCAACTTCCAGATGCTGCTGTCGTTCGTGCTCCCGGAAATCCTGCTGGCCGTGGCCCTGCTGTTCCTGTTCACCAACCTGCTCAAGGCGGTCCAGCTGGGCGCCACGGCCCAGCTGCTCGGCCTGGTCACCTTCCAGCTCTCCTACCCGGTGATCATCTGCCGGGCCCGGCT
>Ga0307289_10000471_pt1 | contig 17272 bp, 14 predicted proteins | sample ER_DNA_143_FD_194483 | JGI IMG/M metagenome (GOLD analysis project Ga0307289, IMG submission 194483) | Bulk soil microbial communities from the East River watershed near Crested Butte, Colorado, United States - ER_DNA_143 | ecosystem: Environmental > Terrestrial > Soil > Floodplain | place...
CTGCGCGACCGGCGCCGCGAACAGGTCCAAGGCTTCTGCGATGGGAGGTGCCATCCAGTCAGCGTCCCCGGCGCCGGGTTACGAGGAACTCCCCCCTCCGACCATCGCTCGCGGGACGCCGGGCAGGTGCGCGTGGCGACGGGCCGACACCCCTTCGACGCAGAGGACTAGGGTCTTCGAGAATGACCGTCGTCGCCCGTAACAACGTTTTCGAGCACGGGCCCCGCGCGGGACAGCCGATGCTCTTCGCGCACGGATTCGGCTGCGATCAGAACATGTGGCGCCACGTCTGGCCCGCGTTCGCCGACCGCTACCGAGTGGTGCTCTTCGATCACGTCGGCGCCGGTGGCTCGGATGCGAGCGCGTTCAACCGCGACCGGTATGCGTCGCTGCAGGGCTACGCCGACGACGTGCTCGAGATCTGCGACGAGCTGGGCCTCACCGATGTGATCTTCGTCGGCCACTCGGTCAGCGCCATGATGGGCGTGCTCGCAGCGGCCGCGGAGCCCGAGCGATTCTCGCGGCTCGTGCTCGTGGGCCCCTCCCCCCGCTACATCGACGAGGCGGGCTATGTCGGCGGCTTCACGCGTGAGGACATCGATGGCCTGCTCGAGTCGCTCGACAGCAACTACCTGGGCTGGTCGAGCGCGATGGCGCCCGTGGTCATGGGCAACGCGGACCGCCCGGAGCTCGCCGCGGAGCTCGAGACCAGCTTCTGCCGGGCCGATCCCGAGATCGCCGCCCATTTCGCGCGCACGACGTTCCTGTCGGACAACCGCGACGACCTCGGTCGGGTCTCGACCCCCAGCCTGGTCCTGCAGTGCGCGCGCGACGCGATCGCCCCCGAGGTCGTGGGGCGCTACGTGCATGAGAGCCTTCCTGGCAGCGTCTTCGTGCAGATGCAGGCCACGGGCCATTGCCCGAACCTGAGCGCGCCGGAGGAGACGATCGCTGCCATCCAGAACTTCCTTGGTGGGTGATCGCAGCCCCGAGCCGGTCGAGGAAACCGCCGAAGAGCTCTTCGAGGAGGCTCCCTGCGGCTACCTGACGACCCTGCCGGACGGCACGATCGTCCGGGTCAACCGCACCTTCGAGCGATGGACCGGACTCGATCGCCAACGGCTGCTCGGAACCGCCCGCTTCCAGGATCTGCTTTCAGCCGGTGGGCGCATCTACCACGAGACCCACTACGCGCCGATGCTGCGCATGCAGGGAGCGGTGCGCGAGATCGCGGTCGAGATCGTCTGCGCCGACGGCTCGCGCCTACCCGTCCTCGTCAACTCCCAGATGCATCACGACGCGCAGGGCCAGCCGGCGCACGTTCGGACCACGATCTTCGACGCCAGCGACCGGCGCCGCTACGAGCAGGAGCTTCTGCGCGCGCGACGGCGCGAGCAGGATGTCGCGTTGCAGCTCCAGCAGGGCATGCTCGCCGGTGCACTGCCGGCCGCCCCCGGGCTCAGGGTGGACATCGGCTACCGCCCCGCGGAGAGCGGGCTCGAGATCGGCGGCGACTGGTACGACGCGTTCTGGTTGACGCCGGGCGCCACCGTCGCGCTCGTCGTCGGCGACGTCGTGGGCCGCGGTGTGGGCGCGGCCACCATGATGGGGCAGTTGCGCAGCGCCGTGCGCGCCCTCGCGCTCACCCAGCAGGGCCCGGCCGCGATCCTCTCCGCACTCGATGCCTATGCCGTGCGCCATGACGTCGGCGAGATGACCACCCTCGTCGTCGCACAGATCGACCTCGAGGACCGCCGGCTGCGTTACGCCTGCGCGGGACATCCCCCGCCGCTGCTCGTGAGCCCGCGGGAGACGCCACGGTTTCTCCTCGACGGGCGCTCGATGCCGATCCACGTACCCGGCGGCGGCACCGCGCCGCGCCCCGAGGCCTGCTGCGCGCTGTCGCCCGGCAGCCGGCTCCTGTTGTACACCGACGGGCTGATCGAGCGTCGCTCTCAGCTGATCGACCACGGCATGGAGCGCCTTGCGAGCGCCGTGGCCGCCCGGCAGGACGATCCCGGCTCCACGCTCGCATCCGCGCTTCTGCACGAGCTTCCAGACCCCGACCACCCCGACGACTTGTGCCTGCTCCTCGCGAGCGTCTGACCTCAGCGGACGCGGTTGAGCTCGTCGACGACCCGTGCCGCGTCGCCCTGGCGGTAGAAGTCGACCGCGACGAGGTTCGGGAGCATGCCGCGCCTCTCACGGCACCGGTCGACGCGAGTCGCGAGGAAGTCGTGGGCGTTGACGCGACGGGCGATCGTCACGCGGGGCGCCGGCGGGGTGTCGACCCAGTGGTTGATGAGCAGCAGTGAGCCGGCGGTGCCGCCGCGGTTGGGCTCGCAGCTGGTGGGCGCTTCGAGCGCCGCGACGCTCCTGAACAGGAAGGGCGTCTCCTGGACGACCGCCGGCTGGTGGTGGATCCACGGCGCCCCGCCGGCGCGGTTCTCGGCCAGCACGATCACCCGCTCGTCGCGGTCGATCAGCTCGCGCAGCGTCGGCCACGGGCGGTTGGCGTCGCCGAGGTAGACCTCGTCGACGAGGCCGCTGGCGCGGATCACCTCCGCGGTGTCCGCGGCGCTCGTCTCGTCCTGGATCGACAGCACGACGACCTCCTCGGGGTGCCTGACGAGGAACCGATGCACGCTCCGCAGCGCTTCGATGGCCTTCGTCGCGCCGACCTCGCAGAGGGTGTGACAGAGGAACACCTCCTCGTTGCCCTTCGGGTTGCGCCCGATGCGCCGGCCCACCCGCTCGGCGGCCGCCACGAAGCTCTCGCCGACCTCGGCGACGAGCTTGGCGCGGCTCGTGTTCTCGCCGGTGATCCGCGTGGCCACGCCGCGCGCGGTGCTGATGCCGTACTGCGTGTCGATCATGAACGCGCGGACGCCGTCTTCGAGCTGCTTGGGGATCCCGGCGTCCTGGGTCGCGAACAGCCACCCCGGCTCGTCGGGGGCCGCCATCGCGTTGTGGGTCGTGAGGAAGGCGACCTGGTCGACGCGGCGATCGCACAGCGCGGCGTGCCCGTTGCAGCGCCCGACCCGCGCGACGGCCGGGCCCTCGCCGCCCGCGAGCAGCGCCGCCGTCGCGACGCCCGCCGTGGCCAGGAGGACCACCGTCCCGATGCGCAGTGCTTGGGGAACTCCCGGTCCGCGCGGCCGAGGGGCCGCCGAGGCGGCTGGTCCGGCGGCGAGCGCGAGCAGCTCCGCGAGGGCCGCGAGGACGAGCAGGGCCCCCAGGGCGACGATCACGACCCCCAGCACGGCGCGCGGCCACAGCACCATCGCCGCGCCTGCGCCGATCGCGATCCCCGCGCGCAGCACACGCTCGAGCCCGTTGCGCGGCGGCGCCGCAACGGTGGAACCGACCCCGCGCAGGAGCGCCATGACGGGGATCGGGCGCACGATCGCGGCGGCCGCGAGGGCGACGATGACCCCCGCGACGCTCGCGGCCACGGCCCAGGCCGTGATCGGGTCAAGCCATACGCCAAGCGCCGCGCGGACCGCGTCACGATCGGCCGACCCGACGCTGTCGGCCGCCAGGGAGGGGACGAGCGCCGCCGCCAGCGCGACGACGACGCCCACGCCTGCAGCCGCGACGCCGAGCCGCAGTACCGACGCGCGCCGCGAGTCCGTGACCAGCAGGGCAGCGAGCGCCAGCACGAGCGCGGCGGCGAAGGCGATCCACTTGGCCACGCGGGCGCGATCGGCATGCTCGGCCAGGCGCAGCATGAACCCCTGCACGCCGCCCTTGATGCGCGCAACCCGCGTGATCGCGCGCGTGGGCATCCGGTCTGCCACCCCCGGGCTCAGCCGCCGGACGACATCCGCCGCGAGGAGGCCGGCGTCGCGGATCTGGAAGGTCAGCCCGCGGGCCTGCGCATCGAAGGCCGAGCGATGGGCCTCGAGCGCCGCGCGCCGCACCAGCGAACGGAACTGAGGCGTCCCGACGACGGCGCGCGCCCCGAGCTCCACGATCGGTCGCAGCGCCACGAGGTCGGGACGGACTCCGACCACCGCGTTCGTCAGCCGGCTGGCGGCCGCATCACGAACCGGCTGAGCATCCAACGTCGCCGCCGCGCGGTCGGCGAAGGCGTCCGAGGAGAAGACCGTGTGCTCCGCGTAGGTCAGGAGCGCGGCGGTCGCGAGCGCCATCGCGCTGAGCACGGCCAGGACCCATGAGACCGCGGCGGCGCGACGCCCGCGCATCAGCCAGCCAGCTCGAGCGTCAACGCCGTCACGACCCTCCGGGTCTGGGGCGCCGGCTGGTCCTGATTCGAATATGGGCGATTGAGAAGGTGTCCGCGATGCACGAGCGTCGTCGATCCGCCGCCGTCGAGATTGATCGCGCGCTCGGCCCCGAGGTCGACCATGACACGGGCGAGCTCGAGCATCGACAGCCCGGCGTCGACGTTGGTGCGCCGCCCGTCGCAGGCCACGGCGATCAGCGTGTCGTCGCACAGCCCGAACGCCGCCCGCGGATGACGGTCCTCGGTGATGTCCGAGTCGAACTGCTCAGCGCCGGCGCTGAAGCCTTCGTGATCGGCCTCGGGATCGAAGGCGACCGCCCCGTCCGCGACCAGCAGCGGCCCGGCCTGCAAGAGGTCGCCATCAGGCCGCTCGGGCGCGTCATCGCGCGCGACGATCCGAACCCCGTCGCCGTCGCTCACCACGCACGCGCGGCGCGGCGCGTAGGCCTCGGGCAGCGGCTCGTGGCGGACAGCACGGCCGGCGGCCCAGACCTCGCCCAGTGGGCGATATGGATCACGCACGAAGAAGCCGCCGACCACCGCCTCCTCGACCGCCGCCGAGCGGCACGCGACGTCCAGGCGCCGCGGCGCAGGGAAGAACACGACCCGCACGCGCGTGCGCCGGATCGGATGCCGGACGGCGTACACCGTCGTTGTCTCCCCGTCGTCGAGGGACTGACGCCACAGCAGGTACTCGATCGTGGCCTCGCCGATCAGTTGGCCTCACTCACACGGGTGAACGGTCTACGAGCCGAACGTATCGCACGCGCCGGGCGCGCCCTGCTGGAACCCCGTCGTCAGCCGATGCTGGCGCTGCTATGTCGGCCCCGAGCGGGTGAATCGAGATCACCCGCCGCGGGTGAACCCGACTCACCCGCGCGCACGAAACGATCGCGCCGAACCGCCGACCTGCGGAGGAGCCGTGCCTCGTGACCTGGCCGGGACCGACCGGCCGATGGCCCAGACCGTGTCGGACCTGATGCCGGCGCTGCAGTCCGACCTGGCCCGGCTGGTGGCGATCCCCTCGATCTCGTCACCCGGCTATCCGGAGCCGCGCCAGCCGCTCCTCGATGCGTACGAGCTGACCGTTGACCTGCTGCGCGACGCAGGCGTGCAGAACCTCGGCGCGCTCGAGCTGCCGGACACCGCGCCGGTGATCACGGGCGAGATCCCCGCGCCCGAGGGCGCACCGACGGTGCTGCTGTACTCGCACTACGACGTCGTGCCGGCCGGCGACGAGGCGCTGTGGAGCTCGCCGCCGTTCGTGGCCGACGAGCGCGACGGCGCGATCTTCGGCCGCGGGACGGCCGACTCCAAGTCGAACGTGATCGCCCACGTCGGCGCCCTGCGCGCGTGGGAGGGCAAGCCGCCCGTCGGCATCAAGGTCGTCATCGAGGGCCAGGAGGAGGTCGGCGGCGGCGCGCTGACGACCTACCCGCCCGCCCACCCCGAGGCGTTCCGGTGTGACGCGATGGTGATCGGCGACATGGGCAGCGTGCGCCCGGGCGTCCCGACCCTCACCGTCGCGCTGCGCGGCATGGCCATGGCCACGATAGAGGTGACCACCCTCGCCGGCGCCAAGCACAGCGGCCAGTTCGGCGGTGCCGCCCCCGACGCGCTGATCGTCGTCCTGCAGGCGCTCGCGACGCTGCACGACGCCAACGGCGACGTCGCCGTCGACGGCCTGCGGCGCGAGGCGTGGGCCGGCGAGTCCTACAGCGAGGACGAGTTCCGCGAGCTCGCCGAGGTGCGGGCCGGCCTGCCGCTGCAGGGCACCGGGGATCTGGGCTCGCGCGTCTGGTCGGGCCCGGCGATCACCGTCACGGGCATCGACGTGCCGCCCGTCGACGGTGCGCTGAACGCCGTGTCCCCGTACGCGCGCGCGAAGATCAACCTGCGCGTGCACCCCGAGCAGGACGCCGCCGAGGCCCAGGCCGCGCTCGTGCGCCACCTCGAAGCGGTGCGGCCGTTCGGCATCGCGCTCGAGGTCCAGGCGGGCGAGACGGGCAACGGCTTCGCGGCGCGGACCTCGGGACCGGCCTACGAGGCCGCGCGTGCGGCGATGCAGGCGGCGTGGGGCAGCGCCCCGGTGAGCGCGGCGGGCGGCGGCTCGATCCCGCTCGTCAACGCCCTTCAGGCCGCGGCGTCCGAGGCCGAGGTGCTGCTCGTCGGCACCACCGACGGCTACGCGAACATCCACGCGCCCGACGAGCGCGTGCTGCTGGACGAGCTCGAGAAGGCGATCGTGGCGGAGGCCGAGTTCTTCGGCCGGTTCGCGGCGCGATGACCGACACGGCGCAGCCCGCGGCCGCCGCGCCCGAGCACACGTTCATGCAGCGCGTGCTCGACGCCATCGAGCGGCTGGGGAACAAGATGCCGGACCCGGCGATCCTCTTCCTGTGGCTGTGCCTGGGCGTCATCCTGCTCTCGCAGGCGCTGCAGTGGCTCGACGTCAAGGCGACCTACCAGGTCGTGGCTCCGCCGCCGGTCGCAGCGGAGCAGACCTACTACGGGGGCTCCAGCGAGCCCAGCTACGTCGGACCGACGGAGCCCGAGCCGGCCACGGATTACAAGGTCCGCACCGAGACGACCAAGGTCAAGGGCCTGCTGTCGGTCGACGGCGTGCGCTTCCTGTTCACCTCGTTCGTCGACAACTTCCGCAACTTCGCGGCGGTGGCGATCATCCTGGTGGTGATGATCGGCGTCGGCCTGGCCGAGGCGGCCGGGCTGATCGGGGCGTTGATCCGCCGGCTCGTCGCGGTCTCCTCGAGCGCCACGCTGACCTTCATCATCGTGCTGCTCGGGATGATCTCGAGCGTCGCCTCCGACGCGGGGTACCTGGTGCTGATACCGCTCGGGGCAGTCGCCTTCAAGAGCGTCGGGCGCAACCCGCTGGCCGGGATCGCAGCGGCCTTCGCCGGTGTCGCCGCGGGCTTCGGGGTGAACTTCCTCATCACGCCGCTGGACGGGGTGCTGACCGAGATCACCAACGACGCGTCCGCGCTCGTCGATCCGAACGCCGAGATCGACCTCGCGGCGAACCTGTACTTCGGGATCGCGTCGGCGCTGTTCGTCACCATCGTGCTCACCATCGTCACCGCGCGCCTGGTCGAGGGCCGGATCGGTCCCTGGGACCCCGCGGAGGCCAGCGAGGTCACGGAGGAGGCCGAGGTGCAGACCGACCCCGCCGACGAGGCGCGGGGTTTGCGCTACGCGCTGTGGGCGACGCTCGCGGTCGTGGCGGTCATCGCGTTGCTCACGGCGATCCCCGGCGCCCCGCTGCGCAACCCCGAGACGGGCCGGGTCATCGGGGACTCGCCGTTCATGGACAGCCTGATCCTGATCATCTCGCTGATCTTCTTCGCCGCGGGTCTCGGCTACGGACGCGGCGTGGGGACGATCAAGACCAGCGCCGACGTGCTGAGCTCGATCACCAAGTCCTGGGCCGGCCTCGCCAGCCTGCTGTTCCTCTTCCTCCTCATTGCGCAGTTCATCGCCTACTTCAACTTCTCGAACATGGCGCAGGTGGCCGCGGTGCATCTCGGCGACCTGCTCGAGCGGGCCGACATCGGCGCCGTCTGGCTGCTGATCGGCTTCATGCTCGTGACGATGGTCGTCGACCTGATCATGCCCGCGGCCATCGCGAAGTGGGCGATCCTCGCGCCGATCTTCATCCCGCTGCTGATCCGCCTGAACGTGACGCCGCAGACCGTGCTGGCGGCCTACCGGGTGGGCGACTCGCCGCTGAACGTCGTCACGCCGCTGATGGCGTACTTCCCGCTGATCGTGGTCTTCGTGAAGCGCTACCAGAGGAGCGCGGGCATCGGGACGGTGGTCTCGCTCATGCTCCCCTACGTGTTCATCCTGTCGGTGGCGTGGACGCTGTTCTTCGTGGCCTGGTACCTGATCGGAATACCGCTCGGGCCGGGGTCACCCGTCCACCCCTGATTCGGGCGCGGAGATGAGCAGATCGAGCCCGAGCCGCGCCGAGAGGAAGCGGGCGACGAGCTGCCCCTTGACGCTGTTGCCGGCCGCGTCGAGCGGCGGCGCGAAGGTCCCCATCCCGCCCTTGCCCGGCGAGATCGTGACGATCCCGCCGCCGATGCCGCTCTTCGCCGGCAGGCCGACGTCGTACAGCCAGTCGCCCGAGCTCTCGTACAGCCCCGCGGTCAGCATGACGGCGAGCGTGTAGTGGCAGACCGCGGCGTCGATCACGCGCTGCCCGGTCACCGGGTTGACCCCGCCGTCGGCCAGCGTCGCCCCCATCACGGCGAGGTCGCGCGCGCTGACCCTCAGCGAGCACTGGCGGGTATAGAGGTCGACGGCCTCCGACGGGTCGCAGTAAAGCCGCCCGCGATCCTGCAGCAGCCGCGCGATGCCCTGGTTGCGCGCGTTCGTCGCCGACGCCGACGCGTACACCTCGTCGTCGAAGCCCAGGTCGCGTCCGGCGAAGCGCGAGAGCCCCTCGCGCAGCGAGTCCCAGCGGCCGGCGAGGCTCGTGGTGGCGATGGCGCCCGAGTTGACCATCGGGTTCGTGCGGCCGTCGGCGCTGCGCTCGACGGCCGCGATGGAGTTGAACGGCAGGCCCGTTCCGTTGACCCCGACGCGGTCGCGCACGGCATCGGGACCGAGCTGCTCGCAAACCAGCGCGAAGACGAACGGCTTGGACACGCTCATGATCGTGAACTCGCGATCGGCATCGCCGGCCGTGAAGGCGCGGCCGCTCGTGCCCACGACGCAGATGCCGAAGAGGCTTGGCGGCGCCTGCGCGAGCGCCGGATAGACGGTAGAGACCACACCCTCGGCGTTCGGCGCGTAGCGCGCATGGGCCTCGTCGATCCAGGCCTGCACGATCTCCGCCGCCGGCAGACGCCCCGTCGAGACGTGCGCTTGCGTCGCCATGCCACATCGTGACATGAGCGACTCGACCATCACCTTCGTCATCCTCGGCGCCGCGGTCGTCGTCTTCGTCTGGGATCGGCTGCCCGTCGCGGTCGTCGCCCTCGGCGTGGCGCTCGCCCTGTGGGCGACGGGCGTGCTGAAGCTCGACGTGGCGCTCGGCGGCTTCGGCGACCCGACGGTCGTGTTCATCGCCACCCTGTTCGTCGTCAGCGAAGCGCTCGACGCCGCCGGCGTGACGTCGTGGGCGGGCCAGCAGCTGATCGTGCACGTCAGCGCCAGCCGCACGCGCCTGATCGTGCTGACGATGCTGCTCGCCGCCGTGCTGACCGCGTTGATCAGCGTCAACGGTGCCGTCGCCGCGCTGATCGGGGTGACGGTCGTGACGGCGATCCGGCTCGGGCGCCCGCCGTCGCAGCTGCTACTGCCGCTGGCCTTCGGCGCTCACGCCGGGTCGCTGCTGGCGCTGACCGGTACGCCCGTCAACGTGATCGTCTCCGACGCCGCCGGCGACGCCGGCGTCGGGCGTTTCGGCTTCCTCGAGTTCGGACTCGTCGGCGTCCCGCTGGTGGCCGGGACCATCGCGATCGTCTGGCTCTTCGGGGAGCGGCTGCTGCCGCACCGCGCCGCCCGCTCGATCACGCGCGACTTCAGGGACCACGCGCGCACGCTGATCGAGCAGTACCGGCTCGAGCACGCCGAGGACGCGCTGTTGACGCGCACGTCGGGCGTGGCCGAGGTCGTCGTGCCGCCGCGCTCAGAGCTGGCCGGCGAGCGCCTCTTCCCCGGGATGGTCACTGACAGCGGCGACCTCGTCGTCCTCGGCGTGCAGCGCAAGGGCGAGGAGCTGGCGGGCGAGAGCGTCCTGGCCGTCGGCGACACGCTGCTCGTGCAAGGGACGTGGCGCGACCTCGACCGCCACCTCGACGACGTCCTCGTCGTCGATCCGCCGGAGCTCGTACGCAGGGCGATGCCGCTGGGCCAAGGCGCCAAGCGGGCGATCGCGGTGCTCGCCGTCATGGTCGTGCTGCTCGCGACCGGCGCGGTCCCGCCCGCGGTCGCTGGACTCCTCGCGGCTGGCGCCGTCGTCCTGCTCGGCGTGCTGTCGGTGGATCAAGCCTATCGGTCGGTCTCGTGGACGACCGTGATCCTGGTGGCCGGGATGATCCCGCTGTCCACCGCGATGATCTCCAGCGGCGCGGCGCAGCGGCTGGCCGACCAGCTGGTCGCGGTCGTCGGCGAGGCGGGGCCCTACGCGCTGCTCGCCGGGCTCTTCGTGTTCACGGCGACGCTCGGCCAGCTGATCAGCAACGTGGCGACGGCGCTGATCGTGATCCCCGTGGCCGTCTCCGCGGCGGCCGAGATGGACGTGTCGGCCAAGCCCGCGCTGATGACCGTCGCCGTCTCGGCGGCCGCATCGTTCCTGACGCCGGTCGCGACGCCGGCCAACCTGATGGTCATGGAGCCCGGCGGCTACCGCTTCGGCGACTACTGGAGGCTGGGCCTGCCGCTGCTGGCGCTGTTCGGCGCCGTCGCGATCGGCCTCGTGCCCGTCTTCTGGCCGCTCTGATCGGACTCCGCGCGGCAGCGCGATCAGACGTGATCGCGCCGGGCCGCCGGTATCACCGCGGCCACGCGCGTCCCGTGACCGGCGGGGCTGTCGACCTCGAAGCTGCCACCGAGCGACTCGACGCGATTGCGCAGACCCTCCAGACCGCAGCCGATGCTCTCGTGTGCGCCACCGACTCCGTCGTCGACGATCTCGATGCGCAGGATGGGCGGCGCCGATGTCGCCCGGACGGTGATGAGCGAGGCCTCGGCGTAGCGCTGAGCGTTCGTCGCGGCTTCGGCGAGGACGTAGTACGCCGTGGCCTCCGCCGTGTCGTCGAGCCGCTCGGAGGGCAGCGCGAGGATCGCGAACGGGACCGAGGAGCGGTCGGCAACGCTCTTGATCGCGGCCGCGAGGCCGAGGTTGAGCGCGACCGGATGGATGCCATGGGCGATCTGGCGCAACTCCTCGATGGCGAGCGTGACCTCGGCGCCCGCCTCCTCGAGCAGTGGCACGCCTTGTTCGGGGACGCGCCGGGCGTTTTCGGCGGCCAGTCCCAGCCGGACCGCGAGCGCCGTCAGGCGCTGTTGAGCCCCGTCGTGCAGGTTGCGCCCCAGCCGCCGCCGCTCGGTCTCGGTGGCCTCGACCAGGCGCGAGCGAGACGCCGCCAGCCGGCCGGCGAACGCCTCGCGTTCGCTGACCACCGCGACCAGGAACAGCGTGGACAGCGCCGCCACGGCGAGGTAGAGCTGGGTGGCGAGGACGCTGTGGCTGATCGAGCGAAAGGCGAACGGGCCCTCGTTGTGCGTGGTGTTCCACACCGCGGAGCCGACCGCGATCGTGATGGCGAGCGTCGCCCCTCTCTCGCCGAAGCGCAGGGCCGCCCAGATCAGCGTCGGGAAGACCAGGTAGGCCACAGGCTCGTTGCTGCGGAACGCGAGCTCGCTCGCGCCGGCGACCGCGACGACCATCAGCGCCCCTTCGATCGCGCGACCACGCGGCCAGCCGCGCGGCAGCGGCCGATACCAGGCGAGCGCGACCGGAACGACGACCAGGGCGCCGGCAAAATCGCCCAGCCACCACGTGCGCCAGACGTCGGGCACCGCTCCCGTGCCGATCACCGAGCCGAGACGCAGCGACAGCGCGCCGACCGTCGCGCTGACCGTCGCGCCGGCCCCGATCGCCATGACCATCCGCCCGAGGCTGCCGACGCTGGCCAGCGGTGCGCCGCGCGGGATCAGCCGGCGCATCAGCAGCGTCGCGACGAGCACCTCGAGCAGGTTGCCGAAGGTCTGGCCCACCGCAGAGCCGATCGGAAGCGTCGAGTAGTCGTTGACCAGCAGGTCGCCGACCAGCACGCCCGGCCACAGACCCACGCCGCCGAGGTACAGGAACGAGATGGCGACGCCGACCGGCAACCAGACGATCGCCGCGACCGGACCGGCGAACTCGAACTCGTAGCCGACCTGGGCAGCGACGTAGTACGCGATCGCCAGGGCAGCCACCTGTACGAGATAGCGGCCACGGAACCCGATCCACTGGCGCACCGGGTGCGCGCGCGGGACACTGGGGAGCGCTGCGAAAGTTGCGGGCTTCACGTCGGCCATGACATGGCAAAGCATGCGTTGTTTGCGGCTCGCGTGCCACCCGGGCGCCCCGAACTCTCGGGATTGCGGGCCAAGGCGCTCGGTAGCGTTGAGCAATGGCGGCGCCCGACCAGACCCCGGACGGCCCCATTCGTGTGGTCTACGCGGACGACTCCTTCCTCATGCGCCAGGCCTTGGAGGCCGTCCTGGAACGGCTGGACGGGGTCGAGGTCGTGGCCGGCTGCGCCGACGGCGACGCGCTGCTGGCCGCGGTCGAGGAGCAGCAGCCCGATGTCGTCGTGACCGACATGCGCATGCCGCCTTCCGGTGACCAAGAAGGCATTCGCGTCGCCAACCGCCTGCGCCAGCGACATCCGAGCATCGGCGTCGTCGTCCTCACGCAGTACGCGGAGCCGCGCTACGGGCTCGAGCTGCTCCAGGCGGGGACGGAGGGGCGCGGCTACCTGCTGAAGGAGCGCGTCAACGATCCCCGCGAGCTGCACGCGGCGATCGAGGCGGTCGCCCACGGCGGCTCCGTGTTCGATCCGGCCATGGTGCGCCTGCTCGTCTTCGGCGGGTCCGCCGGCGGCAGCGCACTCGACGACCTGACGGCGCGCGAGCGCCAGGTGCTCGGGGAGATGGCGCAGGGCAAGAGCAATGCGGCGATCGCCGAGCACCTCGTCCTGACCAAGAAGGCGATCGAGAGGCACGTCGGCTCGATCTTCCTGAAGCTCGGCCTGCCGGAGGAGCACGTCGTGAGCCGGCGGGTGGCGGCGGTGCTGCTCTATCTCGCCTCCGACCGAGCGTAGCTCTCAGGCGAGAGGTGGTGCACGCCCCTGCGTCATTGGCGGGCACACTCCATTGTGAGGGCCGTCGGGTGGTGCGACGCTCGGCGCATGCGTGCGGCCCCCGACGTGCCGGTGGTGTCCGTGCTCGCGGTCGACGATCATGCAGCCTTCCTCGGGGCCGTGCGTGCGGTCGTCGGGGCCACCTCCGGCTTCGAGGTCGTGGCGGAGGCGCAGTCCGGCGAGGACGCGCTCGACGTCGCGGCCCGCTGCGGTCCCGACCTGGTCCTCACCGACGTCCACCTCCCGGGGATCGACGGCTGCGAGGTCACCCGGCGCCTGAGGGTCATCGACCCCGCGGCCGTCGTGTTCCTGCTGTCGTCGGACGACGACCCGGCGCTCCGGGACGCGTCGGCATCGTGCGGGGCTGCGGTCTTCTTGGCGAAGACGCGGTTCGGTTGCGACGCGCTCGCGTCGGCGTGGGCGCGCTTCGGCCGACCCCCGGGGCGCAACCGTGATCGGTGAGCGTCCGAGCCAAGAGGAACGGGCGGAGAGCCTGCCGGCGGAGCACACCGTGCTGAAGACGAAGTTCAGCGTGCCGCGCGGGCCGAGCACGATGGTGTCGCGCAGCCGGCTGCTCGACTCCCTGGACGCCGGCGTGCAGGGTCCGCTGACCCTGCTGGCCGCCCCGGCCGGTGCAGGCAAGACCGCACTGCTGAGCTCGTGGGTCGCGGCCGGCCGTGCGCCCGGCCCGGTCGCGTGGCTTGCGCTCGACGCCGACGACGCCGATCGCCGCCGCTTCTGGCGTGCGGTGCTCGGCACGCTCGGTCATGCCACGGGCGACGCGCGATTGACCGCGCTCGCCGTCAGCCCACGCGAGCCCATGGACATCGAGCTCGTCCTCCCGGCCCTTGTCGACGCGCTCGAGGCACGCGAGGAACCCCTCGTGCTCGTGCTCGACGACCTGCACCTCGTGGCCGAGGCCGTGCGCGAGGACATCGAACGCCTGGTCCGCTACCCGCCGCCGTCGTTGCGCCTGGTGCTCGTCACGCGCGCGGACCCGCCGCTGGGACTCGGGCGGCTGCGCCTCGAAGGCTGGTTGACCGAGATCCGCTCGCGCGACCTGGCCTTCACGCTCGACGAGGCCGCTGCGCTGTTCGACGCGCTCGACGCGCCCATCGCACCCGACGAGGTCGCCACGCTGTGGCAGCGCACGGAAGGCTGGTCGGCCGCGCTGTGCCTGGCCGCGATGTCGGTCCGCGGCCATCCCGAGCCAAGCCGGTTCATCCAAGACTTCGCCGGCACCGACGCCACGGTGAGCGACTACCTGCTCAGCGAGGTCCTGGTCCGACAGCCGCCCGACCTGCGCGACTTCCTGTTGCGCACGTCGATCGTCGACCTGGTCTGCGGTGAGCTCGCCGATGCCCTGACCGGCGGCTCGGACGGTCAACGGATGCTCGCGCGCCTCGAGCATGGCGGCGCGTTGCTGGCTGCGCTGGACGAGCACGGCGCGTGGTACCGCTATCACCCGCTCTTCGCCGAACTGCTGCGCGCGGAGCTGCGCGCGCAGCTCGCAGACGAGGTCGAGGAGCTCCATCGGCGTGCCGCGGTGTGGCTCGCTGCGCACGGCGATCGCACGGCCGCGCTGCGTCACGTGGCCCTCGGGCATGCATGGGACCTCGGAATCGAGCTCGTCATCGACCACTGGGTCGATCTGCTGATCAACGGCGAGATGGCTGCGCTGCGCCCGATTCTCGAGGCCATGCCGCGTGCGCGCGTCGATGCCTGCCCCGAGCTGTCGCTGGCCTTCGGAGCCGCGATGCTCGCCTTCGGCGAACAGGAGCTGGCCGAGCCCCACCTGCGCGCCGCACAAGCAGGCGCGGAGAAGGTTCCGCTCGAGCGCCAGGCCCAGTTCGCCGCCGCGTCGGCAGCCGTGGGGCTCTACGAGGGACGCTTCGGCCGGGACCCCGCCGGCGCTCTCGAGGCGGCGCGGGACTGGCTCGGGCGTGGCCCGGTGCTCGAAGGCCCCGATGTGAGCGCCCACCTCCGTGCCCTGGTGCTGACCCAGCTGGGGATCGTCGAGATGTGGACGGGGGACCTCAATGCGGCGGTCGAGCACCTGGAGCGCGCGTACGCAGTGGCCGCCGAGCACGGCGTCGAGTGGACCGCGTTCGCCTCGAGCGCTTACCTCGCGCTGGCCAGCCTGCTGCGTGGCGATTTCGCGCGCGCGCTGCGCCGCGCCGACCAGACGCTGGCCATCGCCGAGCGCTGTGGCTGGGCACGATCGGAGCCCGCCGCCGCCGCATCGTGCGCGCTCGCAGCCGTCTGGATCCAGCGCGATCGGCTCGACGAGGCCGAACGCCTCATCGGCCAGACGAGCGCGGCCCTGAGAGAGACACGCGAACGTCCGCTTCTGGCGGTCCACCTCCTCAATCGCGTGCAGCTGCTGAGCGACCGCGGGGAGCACGCCGGCGCCCTCGACCTTCTCCGCGCGACACGCGAGCAGCTTGGAGAGTGCCCGCTGCCGGCGCAGATACGCGAGCTCCTGACCGCCCAAGAAGGGCTTCTGGACGCGGCGACGGGAGAGCCCGAGGCCGGCCGCGCGCTACTCCAGCGCACGACTGCGAGCTCGCTGGCCGCGGCGAACGCGCTGGCCAGGTTGGACCTGCTGGAGGGCGAGGCGCAGGCGGCGCGGGTGACGCTCGCGGCGCACCTGGACGACCTGGACGACGGGGTGCCCCTCCCGATACGAGCCGAGGCCTGGCTCCTCGACGCGCTGACGCTGGACGCCCTGGCCGAGCACGCGGCTGCCGCGCGCTCGCTGGAGCGATCGCTCGACCTCGCCGAGCCCGCAGGCCTGCGCCGCATCGTGGTGTCGCACGGCAGCGCGATCGGACCGCTCCTGCGCCGTCACGTCCGCTACGGCACCGCCCATCCCGCGATGGTCGGCGACCTCGTGGAGACGATCGAGCGCCGCGGCCGCCCAGCCCGGCACGCTGCCCGCGAGGTCCTGGCTGAGCCGCTGAGCGAACGCGAGCAGGCGATCCTCGGCTACCTGCCGAGCATGATGTCCAACCAGGAGATCGCCGGCGCGCTGATGATCTCGGTCAACACGGTCAAGACGCACCTGAAGGCGATCTACCGCAAGCTCGACGCGCCCGGGCGCCGCGAGGCCGTCGAGCGCGCCCGGGAGCTCGCCCTCATCCCCTAAGACCCCCCGGAGCCCCCCGGCCAGGCCGCCGGCGCGCGCTGCGCCGGCGGCCCGGTCCGGGACGGGCGCTCACGCTGGCGCGTGGTCGCGCAGCGCCTCCTGCAGCGTCTCCTCCGCGTCCTGGCTCAGGGAGCTGTGGATGACGTCCCCCCCGTACTGGGAGATCCGTGGCAGGACCTTGTCGGGCGTGGACTGGCGCACGAGCACGAAGACCGCAGCGCCGCCGGGCTGCAGCTTGGCTCCGAGGTCCTTCATGAAGTTGTCGTCGACGCCGACGTCGGTCGCGGCGCCGGCGGCCGCGCCGGTGGCCCCGCCGATGGCCGCGCCGAGCAGCGGCATGAAGAAGATGAGGCCGATGAGGCCGCCCCACAGCGCGCCCCCGGTCGCCCCGCTCGCCACGGGCTTGAAGGTCTGGCGCAGCTTGATCTTGCCGTCGTCCTGGCGCACGGCGATCGCGAGGTCCTCGAGCTCGATCGAATGCTCCTTCTGCAGCTCCATGAGGGTCTGCCCCACTTCGCGGGCGGTTGTCTCGTCGGGATACGCGACGGCTACGAGGTTGCTCATCGGACCTCCATTGCTCGGGCTCGCCGCCCCGCGCGGGCGGCCGGTTGCCTGCCACGATCGAGCGCCGACGGGTGACCTGTCCTCACCCGTCGCGGGTGACTGCACCAACCGCGATCACCCTGCGCGGGTGACGAACGCTCACCCCGCTACCGGCGAGGCTTGCCGACGTGGTGTCCGGTGCCTGATACCCGCTACGAGATCCGCATCCGTGGCCGCGTGAGCGCGGCCGTGCTCGACACGTTCGACGAGATGGAGAGCGAAGTCGAGCCCGTGGAGACGATCCTCCATGGCCCGGTCCGCGACCAGGCCGAGTTGCACGGGCTGCTGCACAGGCTGCAGTCGCTCGGCCTGGAGCTGATCGAGGTGCGCCGGCTGCCTGAGGGCAGCCAGGGCCTCACGGCATGAGCCCGAGCTCGCGGCCGCGCTGCA
>Ga0307289_10000475_pt1 | contig 17187 bp, 16 predicted proteins | sample ER_DNA_143_FD_194483 | JGI IMG/M metagenome (GOLD analysis project Ga0307289, IMG submission 194483) | Bulk soil microbial communities from the East River watershed near Crested Butte, Colorado, United States - ER_DNA_143 | ecosystem: Environmental > Terrestrial > Soil > Floodplain | place...
TTGCGTTCGCGTTAACGAAACAGGCCCAGGTTGAACCGCACCGGCCGGTAGGCGAGAGTCCCAGCCGATGTTCATGCAGCTCCTGGCCAACGGCCTCGTCACGGGATCGGTGATCGCGCTCGCCGCGGCGGGCGTCTCGATCGTCTACGGGATCCTCCGACTCGTCAACTTCGCCTACGGCGACTACATGACGTTCGGTGCCTTCACGGCCGTCTACTTCAACGTGACGCTCGAGCTGCCGATCGTCATCGCCACGCTCCTCGCGATGCTGGCAACTGCGCTCCTGTCGGTCGCGTTCGAGCTCGTGCTCTGGAGACCGCTTCGCGCGCGCAACGCCGGCTTCATGAGCCTCTTCCTCGTCTCCGTCGGGCTCGCGCTCGTGCTCAGGCACGTGATCTACCTCGTGGCGGGCCCGCAGTCTCGGACCTACACGGTCGACCCGTACAAGGTCTACGTCATCGGGAGCGCACGACTCTCCGGGGCGCAGGGCATCGCGATCGTGGTCGCGGCAGTCGGGATCGTGCTCGTCGGGATACTCATCGCGCGCACCGGCGTGGGACGGATGATGCGCGCTCTCGCCGACGATCTTCCGCTCGCAGCGGTCGCAGGTGTGCGCACGAGTCGCGTGATCCTCGCTGCCTGGGTCGTCTCGGGCCTGCTTGCCGGTCTCGCCGGCGTCCTCGCGGGGCTCGTGCAGACCTCCTTCGACCCACAGCTCGGCTTCACACTGCTGCTACCGATCTTCGCCGCGGTCATTCTCGGCGGCATCGGCAACGTGTACGGCGCATTGCTCGGAGGTCTCACGCTGGGTCTGGTGATGGAGCTGTCGACGTGGCCCGAGCTCCACGGCGGCGTCGACCCCACCTACAAGCCCGTCGTTGCGTTCGCCGCTCTCATTCTCGTCCTCCTGCTGCGCCCGCAGGGCCTCTTCGGAAGAGCACGGGTCGTTTGAGCACGATCGCCAGCTTCGGGTTCTGGTCCTTCGTCGGCATCGTGGCGGGGATCTACACGCTCTTCGCGCTCGGCGTGCAGGTGCAGTTCGGCTACGCAGGGCTCCTCAACTTCGGCCAGGTCGCGTTCATGGGCATCGGCGCGTACACGATGGCCATCCTCGTGGTGAAGGAGGACCTGAACATGTGGCTCGCCGCGGGCTGCGGGATCCTGCTGGCGATCCTCGCCGGATTGCTACTCGGCCTCCCGACGCTGCGCCTGCGGGCGGACTACTTCGCAATCACGACGATCGCCTTCAGCGAGATCCTTCGGTACGTCGCGACGAACGAGGACCGGCTCACCGGCGGCTCGCAGGGGACGATCAACCTGGCCGGGATCGGCCAGGCGTCTCAGTACGACGGCGCGTGGCAGAGCTTCCTCGGCAAGGTGGAACGCAATCTCCACGTCAGCAGCGACGCGGCGATGCTGATCCTGGTCTGGACGGTTGCCCTGCTCGCGGTCGCCGCCGTGACGCTGTTGATGCGGACTCCCTGGGGACGGGTGCTGAAGTCAATCCGCGAGGACGAGGACGCGGCGGCCTCGCTCGGCAAGAACGTGTTCCTCTACAAGCTCCAGGCGCTCGCGCTCGGAGCTGCCCTCGGCGCGCTGGCCGGGGTTTTCTATGCGTGGCAGTTCAGCTTCTTCAGCCCGGACGACTTCGCGCCGCTGATCACCTTCTTCGCCTGGATGATCGTCATCCTGGGCGGGCTCGGCCGTGCCTGGACCGTGCCCGTGGGGGCGATCGTGTTCGGCGTCATCTTCGCCGGCACGCGCTTCTTCGACTTTCCACCCTTCTCGCTGCTCGACTCGACCGAACGCGCCTACGTACGTTTGATCGTGATCGGGCTCGTGATCATCGGGCTGATGCTCTTCCGGCCGCAGGGGATCTTCGGCAGCCGGAAGGAGATGGTCCTGGAATGAGCACCGCGATTCTCGAGGTGCGCGACGTCGTGCGCCGTTTCGGCGGCCTCCGCGCTGTCGACGAGGCGTCGTTTCACGTGGACGAGGGATCGATCACCGCACTGATCGGGCCCAACGGCGCCGGTAAGTCGACGTTGTTCAACGTCGTCTCCGGCTTCCTCTCCGCCGAGCGAGGAACGGTGCGGTTCGAGGGCCGCCGCATCGATCGCGCACCGGCACACCGCATCGCGCAGCGGGGCCTGGTGCGAACCTTCCAGGTACCGCGTGCACTCACCCGAATGTCCGTTCTCGACAACGTCCTCCTCGCGGCAACCCGTCATCCGGGCGAGCGGCTGAACGGACTGGTGCTACACCCTGGGCGCGTGCGCTCGCGCGAGCGAAGGGCACGCGAGCGTGCGGCCGAGCTGCTCGCGCTTTTCCGGCTCGACACCCATGCCGGTGAATACGCGGGCGTTCTCTCCGGCGGCCAGCGCAAGCTCCTCGACTTCGCCCGCGTGCTCATGGCGGAGCCACGGCTGGTTCTGCTCGACGAGCCGATGGCCGGCGTCAACCCGGCACTTGGGCGCCAGCTCGTCGAGCACGTGCTGCGACTGCGCACCGAGACAGGGATGACGTTCCTCTTCGTCGAGCACGATCTCGACATCGTCATGGAAGCGAGCGACCGCGTGATCGTCATGAACGAAGGCCGTGTGATCGCCAGCGGCAGCCCTGCGGAAGTGCGCGGCGACCAGCGCGTCGTCGACGCGTATCTGGGAACGGCGCACGCGACGTGAGCGAGCCGCTCCTCGAGGTTGCAGACGTCGAGGCCGGCTACGGTGAAGCGCTCGTGCTGCGCGGCGTTTCGCTCACGGCGTTCGAAGCCGAGCTCGTGGCGATCATCGGCCCGAACGGCGCCGGCAAGTCGACGCTCCTGAAGGTGATCTACGGCCTCCTTCGACCCACTTCCGGCCAGGTGCGCTACCGAACGGACGACGTCACGGGAGTGCGCCCGGAGCGGTTGACGCGCCTCGGGCTCAACTATGTGCCGCAGCTCGGGAATGTCTTTCCGAGCCTGTCCATCGCGGAAAACCTGCTCGTCGGCAGCGTCTCGCTCCCACGCGCCGAACGGCGGCCGGCCGTGGACGACATGTACGCGCAGTTTCCACTGCTGGCCGAGCGGCGCCGCCAGCGGGCGGGCACGCTCTCGGGCGGTCAACGCAAGCTGCTCGCGATCGCGCGCGCACTCGTGACGCGCCCGCGAGCGCTTCTCCTCGACGAACCTTCGGCAGGGCTTTCACCGCAGGCCGTGGAGCTCGTCTTCGACCAGCTCGCCGAGGTAAAGCTGCGCGGGATCGCGATCGTGATGGTCGAGCAAAATGCCCGGCGCGCGCTTTCGCTGGCCGATCGTGGCTACGTGCTCGACATGGGCCGCAACGCCTACGAAGGAACCGGCCGGTCGCTCCTGGACGATCCGAAGGTGACGGACCTCTACCTCGGCTCGACGATTGCGTCGAGCTCCACCTCGACGAGCGCGCCCTCGGGGATCAACCCGCCGACGTAGTACGTCGTGTTGGCCGGATCGACACCCGCGAACGCTTCCGCGTGCGCACGTGCGGCGTCCTTCCAGTCGCAGTCCGGCGCTAGCAGAAGACGCGTGCGAACGACGTCGTCACGCACCGCGCCGAGCTCGGCTGCGGCGTCGAGCGCCTTCTGGATCGCCGCCTGGGTCTGAAGAAACGAGTCGCCGGGATGCAGGACTCGTCCCTCGGCGAGCGGCGCTGTCCCACTGACCGCGATGTGTGGTCCGTACCGCACCGCGCGGGAATAGGCGGCGACTTCGCCGAAGCCGCCGCCGTCCCTGACTCGTTCCCGCACTATGGCTTGAAGGTGATCGTTCTCTGCGTGGTGATCGCGCCGTTCGCGTACTTCCAGATCTCGTACACGGCCGACCCCGGATCGCCGTTCTTGTCCCAGTCGATCGGGCCCCACGCGCCCTCGTAGTTGATGTCCTTGCCGGCGAGGAGGAGCTTGACCGCCTGATCGAGCTTCTTGTACGTCACCTTCTTGCCCGGAGGACCGGAAACCGCGCGGAGCTGGGTCTTGAGCTTCGGCCCTGCTGCCGAGCAAGCTTTCACCGCGGCGAGAAAGGCGAGGTTGGCCGCGTCGAACGCCGTCCCCTCGAAGCCGGTGTACGGCTTCGCTCCCTTGACCACCCGCTTCCAGAGCGCATCGAAGGCTGCTCGTGCAGGTGCTCCCTCGGACGTGGCCGCCGTGCCGCGCAGGCCTTCGGCCGGTGCGCCGAGCCCCTTCAGCACGTCTTCGTTCCGCAGGGCCTCCGTCATGAGCGTGCGCGAGGCCTGCCACTTTCCCGTCCGGACGAGCGACGGTGCGAACTTCGCGAACGTCTCGGGGAAATCGATGATCACGTACCCCGCCGGGCTGCCGCTGACGAGCCGGCCCGCCTCCGTGTCGTAGTTCGCCTGATCCGGGTTCCAGCGGAGCGTCTGCCCCACCTTGCCGCCGAGCTTCTTGTACTGCGCGACGAAGAGTTGCTCGAGTGCGGTGCCGAAAGCGTCGTTTCGCGCGCCGACGTTGACGACCTTGCCTTTCCCGAAGGCGCCGATCGCCGCCTGTGCGAGTACACGTCCTTGCAGGTAGTCCGACGGATACACCCGCCACAGATAGCCGTTGTCCTTGATGCCCGTGATCTGCGGAGCGCTCGAGGTCGGGCTGATGTCGACCACGTGGTTCGGAATCGCCACGGACTGCGCCATCGGAATCGTCGCGCCCGAGGCCATCTCGCCGATAATCACGCTGACATGGTTCGCCTTGACGAGTTTCGTCGCCGCCTCGACCGAGGCCGCCGCCTGCGTCTGCCCATCCTCTGACGCGACGAGCTTGACCGACATCTTCGACAGCTTCAGACGCTTGAGAGTCGCGTTGTCCATGCTGACCGCGAGCTTCACGGCGCGGTCGAGATTCGCGCCGTAGGCCGCGAGGCCGCCGGTGAACGGCAGGACGTCGCCGATCCGCAGCTGGAACGAGCAATTCTTCTGAGCCGCGGTCGTCGACGCGGTTCCGCCGGTGACCCCGGCCACGGCCGCGACAGCGGCCAACACCAGTGCGGCCCCCACCGCCTTCCGCCAGTTCTTCACGGCAGCCTCCTCAGTCGGTAACGCGCGGTCGCGCGGTCTCGATCATCCGTCCAAACGAGACGCGATGCAAGGGTGGAAGCGGCGGGCGGAGCCTCATATGCTGGCTCCGGCATGACGGAAATGCGGCTCTACGACCTGCGCGTCACCGTCGAGCGGATCGAAGGGCGGTCCGTCTGCGGGCTCGAGGTCGGCGACTACTTCGAGGTGACGGAGTCGAACCGGATCCGGATCCCGGAGGGCAAGCACTTCTGCATGTACGCGCTCCAGTCGGTGCTGCCCCTGCTCCCCGCGAAGCAGCGGCGGCTCCCGGATTCGGACTGGCTCGAGCAGGACTCACTCGTCTGCTGCCCCGACCCCGACGAGCGGGTCGTGATGCGGATCGAGCGAATCGGTGAACGTGTACTGCGCACCGAAGACCTGACGTGAGCGGGGACGGGCGGCAGCTCGGCCTCGGGCTGCAGACGGACAAGAGGCCCGGCGACTACTGTCCGCTCGCGCGCATGGCCGAGGAGGCGGGCTTCGACGTCGTCACGACTTTCAACGACCTCTGGTTTCAGCCGGCGCTGCCTGCGCTGCTCGAGATCGCCGCTGCGACGACGCGCGTGCGAGTTGGGCCGTCGTGTCTCAACCCGTTCACGGTTCATCCCGTCGAGATCGCGGGCCAGACGGCCATGCTCGACGCAACGTCGAACGGGCGGGCTTTCCTCGGGCTTGCGCGCGGGACCTGGTTGGAGCCGCTCGGCCTGGACCAATCGGATCCGGTCACCGCCATCCGCGAGACGTGGGAGATCGTGCGTCGCCTGCTGGCCGGCGACGACTCGGGCTTCACGGGTCGCAGATTCTCGCTGCCGCAAGGGCAGCGGCTTCGGTTCCCCATTCTGCGAGACGAAGTGCCGCTCCTCGTGGGAACGTGGGCTCCGCGACTCGCGGCCTTCGCCGGCGAGGAAGCTCACGAGCTGAAGGTCGGCGGCAGCGCGAACCCAGACGTCGTCCCAGTGCTACGCGAGCGGATCGCGAATCCCGACGTCGGCATCGTGCTCGGTGCAGTGACTGTCGTCGACGACGATGGTGCACGCGCACGGCGCATCGCGCGCCGCGAGGTCGCGATGTACCTCGCAGTCGTCGCCGAACTCGATCCGACCGTCGAGGTCGACCCTGAGCTGATCGCACGGGTCCGCGAACACGTCGACGCCGACGATCACGACGCCGCGGGCTCGCTGATCCCGGATGACCTCCTCGACCGGTTCTCCTTCGCCGGGACCCCGGACGAGGTGGCGGACCACGCGGAAGCCGTCTTCGCCGCGGGCGCTAGGCGCGTCGACTTCGGCACGCCACACGGAGCACCCGAGCGGCGAGGTGTCGAGCTGCTCTGTACCGGCGTCCTGCCGCGGCTCCGCGTCGCGGTCTAGACCACCTGCGGCTCGGGCACGAGGCGACCCTCGGCGAAGCGCTCGGGGTCGAGGATGCCGAGCGCCTCGTCCTCTCGTCCCTCGAGCACGGCCTCGGCGAGGATCCTTCCGACCGCGGGCGCGTGCATGAAGCCGTGACCGCTGAAACCGGCGGCGACCCACACCGGGTCGCGCACGCGGCCGAGAATCGCCTGGTGATCGGGCGTCACGTCGTAGAGGCCTTCGACGAGCTGGGGAAGCGCGACGTAGACCAGCCGCGGCAGAAGCGCTTCGCGCGCCTCTCTTAACGTCGCACGCCAGTCTTCCGAATCCGTTTCCGGTCGACCGTGCGCGCCGAGATCGCTCGCGAGCAGGCGCCCGTCGGCCAGTTGCTTTGCAGCAAACCGGAGCTCGGCGGAGATGACGAGGGGCTCGAGCAGTCGCTCGGAGATCGGATCGCTGAAGAAGAGGTAGCGAGCTTCTGCACGGATGGGAAGCTCGGGAAGGAGACGCGGCGTGCCGACACCGGCGGCGATCACGACGGTGCCCGCCGCGAGCTCGTCTCCGCTCTGCAGTGTGACCACGCCGTCGTCGCCGACGGCCCGCACGTCTCCTAGTTGCACGTCCGCCAATGCTCCGAAGGCCTCGACGATCGACTGCGGCCGGTCGAAGTAACCGTCGTCGGCGCTCCACGCACCGCCGGCCACGGTCGTGACGTCGAGACCGGGCACGAGCTCCGCAATCTCGGCGGGCGTCACGGTGCGCGACGAGACGGCGAGGCTGTTCTGTAGTCGAACGTTCTCGTTCAACTTGCCGAGCACGTCCTCCGAGTGCGCTAAGAAGAGGTAGCCGCATGCGCGGAATCCCGGATCGACTCGCATCTGCAACCGCTCCCGAATGTCGGCGTAGAAGTCCATGGACTCACGCGCGAGCGTGCAGTTGACGCGCGTGCCCCATTGCTGGCGTAGCCCGCCGGGCTGAACGCCCGAGGCGCCCGCGCCGATGCCGGCACGATCGACCACGGTCACGGACGCGCCGCGCTGTTTGAGGTGGTAGGCGATCGACAGCCCGACGACACCGGCGCCGATGATCAGAACGTCGGGCTCGGCAGGCACGACGCGAGCCTAGACCGTCTGCAGTGCGTCCAGCTCGTCGAGGCTGGGCGCGTTTCGAATCGACGGGCTGAGCGTTCCCCACAGCGCCAGCACGAGACCGAACACCGCGAAGACGGCGATCGCCGTGCGCTCCGACGCGTAGGTCAGGAGCACGCCCGCCGTCAGCGGGCCGAGCGGGGTAATGAGCTGCGAGATGGTGCTCCTGACGCTCTCGACCCGGCCGAGCAACCGGTCCGGGGTCATGGCGATGCGGTAGCCCTCGACAACCGAGTTCGTCACCGGGATCACCACCGCCACCGGGAGAATCGCTGCGGTCAGGACGTAGACATTCGGCCAGACGAGGAACACCGCACAGCCGAGCCAGGCCCAGAGCTCCAGGCGGAGAATCGTCCGCATCGAGAAGGCGCGGCGGAAGAGGGGCGACGCCAGCGAGCCGAGCAGCAGGCAAGCGCCGAACGAGGCTGTGAGCAGGCCGATCTGGCCACCCGTCAGACCCTGGCTCTTGCCGATGACGACGAGAGCAAAGAGCAGGCCCGCCCCGGCGAAGTTGCCGAGCCCGTAGACGAACGCGCAGGTCCGCAGGAACGGCCGGTCCCAGAGAAAGCGGAAGCCTTCGGCGACCTGCGTCCGAAGTCGTGAGGTGTCGACGGCGCGCTCCTCCTGGAACGGCGTCCGCATCGCCAGGATCGAAACGAACGAGAAGGCGTACGACACGGCGTCGAAGATGAACGGCACGGCACGGCCGAGCCCGAAGAGCGCGCCCCCGATGGGCGCTCCCGCGAGCGTCACCGTCGCCTCACGCGCCCCGCGAGCTCCGACGGCGGTAGGGAGCTGGCGGAGCGGCACGACGGCACGCAGGGCGCCCGCCTGCGCGGTGCCGAAGAACGTCGACCCGGTCCCCTCGACGAACGCGACGATCGGAATCGGCCAGAACGCGTGCGGGTCGAGCACAACAATGGCGACGAGCCCCGAGATCGCGAGTGCGCGGACGGCGTCCGCGGCGATCATGACGTGCTTGCGGTTCCAGCGATCCGCTGCGATCCCGGCGAGCAGGCCGAAGAGCGCGGCAGGAAGGAGCCGCGCGAAGCTCACGAGCCCGGCCTTGGCAGGCGAGTGCGTCACCGCGAGGACGAGCAGCGGGTAGGCGATCGACGTCGACGCGGTGCCCATGGTCGAAAGGAGCCGCCCCGTCTCGAGCAGCACGAAGTCGCGGTTTCGCCACAACGGAACCGTGCTCATTCACCTAGCGTTTCACGCGTGTCGGAAGCGGAGGGCGACTCGGGGGAGGAGCCGCCCTCTCGGGGAGAGCGGGACCGAGGAGGCGGTGAGCCTCGTCGAGAACCTCGAGTTGCGGCACCCGGATCCCCGTAACGGTCCTCGCCTTGCCTCGGGATCGTCCCGAACCGGTCGGACGGCCCTCTCGACAGGAGGCGCTCAGGCCAGGTGCACGAGAGTCGCGCCGTCGGCCGAGTCCGGTTCGTAGCGCTCGACCAGCGCATGGTCGTCGAGCTCGCCCCTGACAGCCGCGCGAAGGACGCCGGCGCCACGGCCGTGGACCACATGCACCGTCTGCAGGCCCGCGAGAGCGGCGTCGTCAACAAGCGAGCGAACAGCCTCTCGCGCCTCCTGTGCCGTCGTACCGCGCACGTCGAGCTGGTCGGAGACGTCGGCGCGCGAGGCGGCAACGACACGAACGGCCGGTTCTGTCTCCGCTGCCGACACTCGATTGCGGTCGGGCGCGAGCCGTGCGACCGGCACGCGCACGCGCAGGCCGCCCGTACCGATCACCTCCGCCTCGTCACCCTCGAGCGCTGCGATCGTGCCCCGAACGCCGAGCTCGAGCGCAGTCACCGGGTCGCCAGGCGCGAACGGCGCGGTCGGCGTCAGCGGTTCGTCGAGCCGGTGCAACATCTCCTCTGTCTGCTGCACGAGCTCGACTGCGGCACCGAGCCGCCGGTCCCGGTCTCGCTCCGCCGCGGTTGTTTCTGCGGAGACTCCGCGCTCCCGCTCATGGCGTCGGGCTGCGCGCAGCTCTTCGCGGAACCTGTGCAGCTCCTGCCGTGCCTCCTCGAGCTCGCGCCGCGCTTCGTCGACCGCCAGTTCGCGCTCGTGTGCCGCGGAGGCGCGGACCTTTTCGATCTCACCGGCAAGCAGCACTTCCTGCTCGCGGGCGCGCTCCATCGCCTCGACCGCCTCGGCTTCACGACGCAGCGCGGCGTCATGCGCCTCGGCCGCAGCCGTCGCTGCCGCCTGCGCCTCTGCCAGAAGCGCCGCGACGCGCAACTGCTCGGGCGACACCCGGCTGCGCGCATCGGCAACCAGCTCGGCGTCGAGGCCCAGGCGCTGGGCCATTCTCAGCGCCTGCGAGGTCCCCGGCCGGCCGAGCATCACCTCGTAGAGGGGTGCATAGGTCTCGGCGTCGAAGCCGGTGGCCGCGTTGGCTGCACCGTCCGTCGCACTCGCCCACTCCTTGAGCTCGGGATAGTGCGTCGTCACGACCGTGAGCCTTGCCTGCGCAACGAGCCGAGCGACGAGTGACTGCGCTAGCGCGGATCCCTCCACAGGATCGGTTCCCGCTGCGAGCTCGTCGAGCAGGACGAGCGACCGCGCCGTCGCAGCGCGGAGGATCTCCACGATGTTCCGCAGATGCCCGGAGAACGTCGAGAGGCTCATCTCGATGGACTGTTCGTCGCCGATGTCGGCGAGCACCTCGTCGAACACGGGCAGCTCGGCCGTAATCGCCGGCGGGCGGAGGCCGGATTGATGCAGCAGCGCCGCAAGGCCGAGTGTCTTCAGCGCCACCGTCTTCCCGCCGGTGTTGGGCCCGCTGATGACGAGCGCGCGCATTCCGCCGAGATCGAGGTCGATCGGGACCGCCTCCGCAGGGTCGAGCAGGGGATGCCGCGTTCCGACCAGCCGGACCGCGTCGGTTGCGCGAACTTCCGCGCCGCGCCAGCGTCGCGAGAGAACGGCGCGAGCGAGCGCAAGGTCGACCGCGCCGGTCGCCTCCACGAGCACCGCAAGAGCGGCGGCTTGCCCGCCGATCCGCGCCGAGAGGTCGCGGACGATCCGCTCGACCTCTTCCCGCTCGGCGCCCGCCGCCTCGGCGAGCTCGTTGTTGAGCTCGACGACTGCGAGCGGCTCGACGAAGAGCGTTTGCCCGGAGCTCGACGCGTCGTGCACGATTCCCGGCACCTTGCTGCGTGCGCCGATCTTCACGGCCAGCACCGGCCGTCCGCCGCGCTCGGTGATGAATGTCTCCTGCAGGAAATCGCGAAGCGAGCTCGAGCGGGCGAGCTTCGTCAGCTCCTCGACTGCTCGGTGACGTCCTTTGCGCAGCTCCGCGCGAAGCTTTCGCAGCAACGGAGATGCGTTGTCGCGCAAGTCGGAGCCGTCCTCCTCGACGGCGGAGCCGATCGCAGTTGCGACGGGCGCGAGCGCGGGATCGATCGGTTCGAGCAGCGCGCGGAGCTGCTTCGCGGCGCCGTTCGTGACCAGCGCATCTCGTGCGGCCAGCGCGACGTTCACGGACCTCGCGATCCGGTGCAACTCGTCGATGCGCAAGCTGGCCCCGAGGGCAGCGCGCTCGGTAGCGTCACGCACGTCGTCGACTCCGCCCAGCGACGGCTCCTTGCTTTCGTCGTAGAGAGCGATTCCCTCGCTCGTCAATGTCTGCAGCCGCGCGACCTCATCTGCATTCGGTGACGGTTCGAGCGCGCGTGCAAGCGACGCACCATGTTCGGTTTCGGTAGCGGCCGCCAGCCGGCCGAGAATCGTCGGGAACTCGAGCACCTCGAGCGTATGCGCGTCCACACTTGGACGGTAGCGGGGTCCAGCCGTTCTTTAAAGACTCACCGGGCCGGCTCCGAGTCGAGACACCGCGAAAGACACGACCTGCTCTGCGCCGAAACGTTGCTCGAGGGCGCTTGCGCAATCGTGTGCGGCGGACCGTCGCGCCCAGACGATCACCGTCGGCCCGGAGCCGGAAAGCGTCGCGCCGAGCGCACCGTCGGGAAGCGCGCGCCGAACATCGGTCAGAAGCGTCGACCTGTACGGCTCGTGCAGCCGGTCGTCGAGCGCGGCGGCGAAGAGCTCCTCCGATCCGGAGGCGAGCGCTGCTCCGAGGAGTGCCGCCCGGCCGGCTGTGAAAGCTGCATCGCCGTGCGTGACCTGCTCGGGGAGAGCGGCTCGTGACTCGGCGGTGAGCACGCGCGTTTCCGGAACGATTCCGATCGCCACGGCGGGAACGTCGTCGGCCACGCGGGCGATGCGGTTCTCCCACGTGAGGCAGACGCCTCCTGCGAGGGCCGCCGCGAGATTGTCGCCGTGACCTTCGAGGTCGAGCCCGGTCACGAGGAGCAACTCTGGATCGGGATCGACGCCTGCAGCCAGCGCACCGGCGACCAGGCCGAGCGCGACGACTGCGGCGCTCGAACCGAGGCCGCGCTCACGTGGAATGCGATCGACGAACTCGAAGCGGCGTCCCGCAGTCGGAGCGAGCCGTCCGAACGCCTGGATGCCGAGATGTGATTCATCGGGTGCGCCGTCGCCGTCGCTCACCTCCAACTCGTTCCACAGATCGAGCGCCACGGCCGCGCAGTCGAAGCCCGGACCGAGATTGGCGGTCGTCGCCGGAGCTCTGACGCGGATCGTCACCGGGCGGCGTCGGCGATCGCGTCCGGGTCTGGATCCACTTGCAGCGGCGGAGGAGTAAGACGCGTGACACTCTCAGGGTCCTTCAGGCCGTGGCCGGTGATGACGCAGACGACGCGGTGGCCCGACTTCTGCGGAAGCGTCATTGCCGCGGCGACCGAAGCGGCGGAGGCGGGCTCGCAGAAGACACCCTCCTCGTGAGCGAGCAGCCTCCAGGCGTCGATAATGGCGTCGTCGTCGAGCGCGACGACGGAACCGTTCGAGCGGACCAGCGCCTGTTCGACTTCCTTTGCATGGACCGGATCCGCGATGCGGATCGCCGAGGCGACGGTCGTCGCACGGGAGGTCGATTCGCCAAGCACCAGCCGCGGCAGGCCCGCACCCGCTTCCTCGAAGCCCTTGAAGTACGCGCGCGTGTTGCCGCCGCCGCCGTAAGGAAGCGTCAGCACATCCGGCACGCCGAGCTCCTCGACGATCTCGAATGCCGCGGTCTTCTGCCCTTCGATCCGGTACGGGTTGAGGGAGTTCACGAGTGCATGCGTGCCACGCGCGGCAAGCTCTCGGGCCGCCGTCATCGCCTCGTCGAAGGAGCCGCGCACCTCGAGGACGCGCGCTCCGAGCGCCCGCGCCTGCGCCAGCTTGCCGAGCGCGACGGCGCCGGCCGGCTGCAGGATGAGCGCCGGCAGACCGGCGCGGGCCGCGTAGGCAGCAGCGGACGCTGCCGTGTTGCCTGTCGAGGCGCAGACGACGGCCTCGACCCCCTCCTCGAGCGCCTTCGACAACGCGATCGTCATCCCGCGGTCCTTGAAGGAGCCCGTCGGATTCGCTCCCTCCCACTTCAGCCAGACCTCGCTCCCGAGGGCCTCGGACAGCCGTGGGGCCGCCAGCAGCGGCGTCGAACCCTCGCCGAGGGAGATGATCGGTGTCTCGCTCGTGAGCGGGAGTCGCTCGCGGTAGCGCTCGGCCAGAGGTTGAGTCACAGGTCAGACGCCACGGTCGTGGACGACGGGAAACACGTCGGGCGGGCGAAGAACTTCGTCCAGGTTCGCGATCTCGCCGAGTGCCGAATCGACTCGACCGGCGGGTGCATCGTGAGTGACGAGATCGAGCGCGGCCGAACCGTTGAGGAGGTTCTGGGTGAGGCGCGCGATCGACACACCCTGTCCGCCCAGCCGCTCGGCGACGTGCGCGAGTACGCCCGGGCGGTCGGCGACCTCGATGTGCACGTAGAACGGAGAGCGCAGATCTCCAGGCGGCAACGTCTCGAGCGTTCGCCACGACGCATCGTTCTGCAGGAAGCCGGTGCCGGTCGTGCCGATGACGCTGACCATGTCGGCGATCACCGCTGACGCCGTCTCGACGCCGCCTGCGCCGGGACCTGCGAGCGTGATCTCCCGAATTGCGTCGCCCTGCAGCATCACAGCGTTGAACGGGCCCTCGACGCTCGCAAGCGGATGGCGGCGGTCGATGAATGCAGGATGCACGCGAACGTCGACCGCGCCATCCTCGAGTGTCGCCGCACCGACGAGGCGGACGACCATGTCGAGCTGCTCGGCCGCCTGAACGTGCTGCGGCTGGATCCGGTCGATGCCCGAGTGGTTCACCGCCTCGAGCCCGACCCGTGAGCCGAAGGCAACGGTCGCGAGAATCGCCATCTTCGCCGCGGCGTCGGCGCCTGAGATGTCGTCCGTCGGATCGGCCTCCGCGTAGCCGAGTCGCTGCGCCTCGGCGAGCGCGTCGGCAAACGACGAGCCGCGCTCCATCTCCGTGAGGATGAAGTTGGTCGTGCCGTTGACGATCCCGAGCACGCGATGCACGTTCGTGACGACGAGCGCCTCGCGCAGGACCTTGATCACCGGGATCGCCGCGCAGACCGACGCCTCGAAGCGAAGCTGAACGCCCGCCTCCGATGCAGCCGCGAAGAGCTCGGCGCCACGCCGCGCGACGAGCTGCTTGTTCGCCGAGACGACGTGCTTGCGGGCACGCAGGAGCTCCAGCACGTAGTCAGCCGTCGGCTCGGTGCCGCCCATGACCTCCGCGACCACGGCGATCGCCGGGTCGTCGCGGATCGCCGCGAAGTCGGTCGTGAGCACACCCTCGGTACTCAAAGAATCCCGCCGGCGCGCGGGATCCCGGACGAGTGCCCGAACGACCCGAAGCCGGTGTCCCGTTGCACGCTCGATGTCGTCGGCGCCGTCCTCGAGCAGCCGGTGCACGGCCGCGCCGACCGCGCCGTAGCCGAGGAGCGCGACCGGGACGTCGACAGAATCGAGAGCCACAGCCATCGGACGAGTTTGGGCGGATGGCGGCGGACTTGTCAACGGAGCTGTCGAAACCCGAATCGTGCCTTCCCTCGATCAGGGGATAGGAGTTTCGGCGCGAACCCCTTAGCTTTGAGGAGCGGCAAGGGGAAGGACTGCGGTATGGCGAATTGGAGTGACGAGCCTTCTGCGCGCGCAGGCGCAAAAGTGTGCCTGGCGTGTGGCGGCCCGATCGAGGACACCCTTTCGTGGGTCGGTTCGTTGCGTTGTCTCGAATGCCGGGACATCCACCGTCCGCTCGACCCTTCGCTGGCGAAGGCGCCGGAGAAGACGGCCGGTCCGTTCATGACGCCGACGGCGCTCTTCGCACAGCTTCGTGCGCGGGCGAGTCGTCGAGTCGGCTGATGAGTACCCCTTTCGGGGCCTCCGCTCTCCCCGACGATGCTTCTCCGCTGCTACCCTGCGGCAACGGGTTGACAATCCTGTCTTCCCGGTGAGATGAGCTTCTCGTTCCTCCTTCGGGTGTTTCGAGGTAGGCAAGTCTCGAACCCGTAAAGGAGTCGAACAACTTGACGCAACACACTTTCCGCGAGCTCGGCGTGTCCTCGCCCATTGTCGACGCGCTCTCAGCTCGCTCGATTCACGAGCCGTTCCCGATCCAGGCTCTCGTCCTTCCGGACGCACTCGCGGGCATCGACGTGCTCGCGAAGTCGCCGACCGGTTCCGGCAAAACCCTCGCTTTCGCCGTGCCGATCGTCGAGCGAACGGTGGCGACCGACCCCAGGCCGACCGCCCTCGTGCTCGTTCCGACGCGCGAGCTCGCGGCGCAGGTCACCGCCGAGCTTCAGTCGCTTGCACCGTCCAAGAAGCTGACCGTGGCCGCGGTCTACGGCGGCATGCCGCTCAATGCTCAGGCCAAGCGCGCCAAGAGGGCTCACGTCCTCGTGGCCACGCCCGGCCGGCTCGAAGACCTGGCGAACCGCCGGCTCGTCGATCTCTCGCACGTTCGCACGTTCGTCCTCGACGAGGCCGACCGGATGCTCGACATGGGCTTCCAACCTCAGGTCGATCGCATCGTGCGCCGGCTGCCACGCAACCGTCAGACGATGTTCTTTTCCGCCACGCTCGACGGCCCTGTCGGCGAGCTGGCACGCGCTTACACCAACAGCCCGGCTCGCTACGAGGCCGAGCATGCGAACAAGCAGCCCAGTGAGATCGAGCACACCTTCGTCTCGGTGACGCAGGACAGCAAGGTCGAGACACTCGTCGAGCACATCCGCTCCACGGACGGCCTCACGCTCGTCTTCGTACGGACGAAGCGCGGAGCAGACAAGCTCGTGCAGAAGCTCGGCCGGCAGAACGTCCGGGCAGTCGCGATGCACGGCGACATGTCGCAGAACGCGCGCGAGCGCGCGCTCTCGCAGTTCGAGAGCGGCAAGGTCTCGACGCTCGTCGCAACGGATGTCGCGGCGCGCGGACTCGATCTCGACGACATCACGCACGTGATCAACTTCGACCCGCCGGGCGAGGACAAGGACTATGTCCACCGCACGGGCCGCACAGGCCGTGCGGGCCGTAGCGGCAAGGCGATCACGTTCGTCCTGCCCGAGCAACAGGCAGAGACGAGCCATGTCGCACGGAAGCTCGGATATACCGAAGAGTTCGAAGAGGCGGGCCTGCGTTCCGCCAGGCCCAAGCTGATGTACACGAGCCGCCGCGGCCGGCGCTCGAAGTGGTAGAGGCTTAGACCTTCGCCAATCCGCGCGCTTTGCGCGAGACCGCGCTCTGACGCTTCTGCGCAGAAAGCTCGGTCTTGCGCAGGCGCACGTTGGTCGGCGTCACCTCGACGCATTCGTCCTCACCGATGAACTCGAGCGCCTGCTCGAGTGACAACGACCGCGGTGGGATCAGCCTCACCAACTCGTCGGAGGTCGACGAGCGCATGTTTGTGAGCTTCTTCTCCTTGGTCGGATTGACGTCGAGGTCCTCGGCCCGGGCGTTTTCGCCGACGACCATGCCCTCGTAGACCTCCACACCGGGACCGATGAAGAGCTGGCCGCGCTCCTGCAGGTTGAAGAGCGCGAACGAGGTGGTCGGGCCACGCCGGTCTGCGACGAGGCTTCCGGTCGGCCGCGTCCGGAACTCCCCTTGCCACGGCTCGTAGCCGTCGAACACGTGGTGGAGGATGCCCGTGCCGCGCGTTTCGGTCAGGAACTCGGTGCGGAAGCCGATCAGCCCACGCGCGGGCACGAGGTACTCGATCCGCACCCAGCCCGTCCCATGGTTGACCATCTGCTCCAAACGCCCTTTGCGGAGCGCGAGCAGCTGGGTGATCACACCGACGTAGTCCTCCGGCACGTCGATCGCCAGGCGCTCTACCGGCTCGTGGATCTTCCCGTCGATCTCGCGCGTGACGACCTCGGGCTTCCCGACGGTCAGCTCGAAACCCTCGCGGCGCATCAGCTCGACGAGAACCGCCAGCTGCAGCTCGCCGCGCCCCTGTACCTCCCACGCGTCGGGCCGTTCGGTCGGGAGCACCCGCAACGAGACGTTTCCGACGAGCTCCTGCTGGAGCCGCCGGTCGATCATGCTCGCGGTGAGCCGATTGCCGTCCTGGCCGGCGAGCGGCGAGGTGTTGATGCCGATCGTCATCGCCAGGCTCGGCTCGTCGACCCCGATCACCGGCAGCGGGCGCGGATCGTCGGGATCGGCGAGCGTCTCGCCG